>FWWM01015303.1_pt1 | contig 10585 bp, 10 predicted proteins | sample 2228351 | NCBI WGS metagenome assembly FWWM01 (sample SAMEA103939774, study PRJEB20133) | metagenome
AAGCGCTTGATTTTCGATTGGTAAGGTGCAATTCACGACCCTGACCCCACGTCAGGGAAAAACCGTTTGTCTAAACTCGAGCCTGTACCATCACTCCTGAAAATAAGGAAGGGCTGCCATGACCACACTTCAGGAAAAAATCGCCGCTTTGCGCCGCAAACTCGACGCCTACCGCACCCTGCAGGAACTGGGCGAAGACCACGCCGCCGAGATCGAGACGCTCGAAGCCGAGTTGCAGGCCCTCGTCCAGACCGGGGGCGGGGCCTACGTCGGCGGGGATGTGAACACCGGCGGCGGGGAGTTCGTCGGACGTGATAAGAAGGTCTCCGGCGGCGAGCGCAGCGTGGTCATCGGCGGCAGCGTCAGCGGGTCCACCATCATCACCGGCGACCATAACACGGTCGCGCAGCCCACGAATCTGTTTGCGCCGGTCTACGAAGCCATCCAGCGTTCGCCGCGTTCGGCGCAGGACAAGGAAGATCTGACCGCCGAGGTGCGGGAAATCGAGGCCGCCGCGCAGGCGCTGGGGGAACTGGGCAATCTGCCCTTATCGCGGCTTCTTTCTTCCGACTTTACGCCGGAGGAAATCGGCATCGAGCGCGCCGTGCAACCGCTCATCGCCGCCCTGACCGACGAGGACCTGGGGGTGCGCTGCGCAGTCATCGAGGCGCTGGCGCGGATTAGGGATGAGGGGACCACCGAACCGCTCATCGGGCTACTGACCGATGAGAATGAAGAGGTGCGCTGCGCGGCAATCCGGGCGCTGGGATGGATGGGCGATGCGCAAGCCGTCCAACCGCTCCGCGCCGTTTTGGGGCAGCATCCCTACGTGGTCGCTAATGCATTGTCCAGGTTCGGCGCGGCAGCCATCGAGCTGCTGGTCAGCGCGCTCGGGGAGGCCAACCCCGACGTCCGCCGCGCTGCGGCCTGGGCGTTGGGAAAGATAGGCGATCTGACGGCCGTGCAACCGCTCGTCGCAATGCTCCGTCACGAGGATAGAGAGACCGCCTTTTCGGCGGCTGAGGCTTTGCGAGAGATGGTCATCCTGAACGTAAAACCGTTCATCGAAGCCAGAGACAGCCCCACCGCAGCCAGAGAGATTGAGGAGCGTTTTGGAAGTCCGGAGATGGTCAATTTGTTGCTAAGCATGCTGGTATCCTATACCGGGCGAGTCCAGGTTTTGGGCGGGCAAATCACCGACCCTGTTTCGCTGGCCTGGGTCGGAGACGCCTATCGAGCTCCTGACCGCGCTCTGCACGGGGCTGTGTCTGCGGCCCATGTGTTGGGAGCCATCCGGGAAGAGAGGGCTGTGCGTCCGCTGCTGGAGGCGTTGGAGGACAGGGATACCGACCTGCGCCGCGCCGCTCTCTAGGCATTGGGGCAGATCGGCGATTCCAGCACGACGGCCGCCCTGCTCGCCGCGCTGAAAGATATGGAGGTCTCTGCTATGGCTGCCTGGGCGCTGGAGCGGATGGGGTGGTAACCCGTTCAGGAGGAAGAATGGGGCTGGTATTGGCTGGCAAAGCGAGCCTGGCGAGAACCTGACGCTCCCAATGCCGAACGCATGACGGAGGTGTTCTGCAAGTTGTTGCAAGACGAAAACTGGGAAGCGCGCCAGCAGATTGCGCGCGCTTTGCGAGAGATGGGGACAGTTCGCGCTGTGGAACCGCTCGGTCGAGTTGCGCTGGAAGACGAAAACAAGGACGTGCGTTTTGCCGCCATCCTTGCTCTGGGCAGAATCGGTCATCCGGCGGCGATCGAGCCGCTGTTGACACTCATCAGGAATGGCGATTCCCTGGCGCTGGACGCGGCATCGGCGTTGGGTGAACTTGGCAACACCCGCGCCGCGGAGTCGTTGTTGGCTTTGCTCGAGTCTGAGAACAGCCTGGTGAGAGAGTCCGCTGCCCTGACGTTGGGTAAGATAGGCGACACCCGCGCTGTGGAGAAGTTGCTTCTCCTGCTCAAAGACGAAAACAGCCAGGTTCGTCGCCGGGCAGCGCAGTCCCTGGAGCAGTTGGGATGGCAGGCCGGGCAGAATGCAGAGAGGGCCTGATGTGGCGTTGCCAGGCAAGGTTGAGACGAATGTGTTTCTACCGGACTGGCAGTTATCTGGCATGGGCGCCACCGTCATAGGGGACGACAACCATGCAAGGCGCTCCCCCTTGCCGCGCCATATCCGCAACGGGCAACACAGAGTAGGGTGAAATTCATTTTGCCTTTGGTTGCGGCTTGCCGCGCTATGGTTTTATCCCCACGTTGTCCAGGATGACCGCGCCTGACGGGGAGCGGTCGAACACGAAGCGGATTTCGGACAGTTGCGCGGGGGCAAAGCGCGGGTTTTGGGCGGCGAAGTCAGACAGTTGAAATTCAAAGGTCTGGAAAATCGGTTCGGAGAGGGGCAGGGCGCTCATCCAGCCCCCTTTGCCCAAGGGAACGCGCAGGGGCGGCTGAAGCAGGGAAAAATGGCTGAGCGGCAGGCGGGCAGTCTCCCCGGCGCGGTCTGCCAGTTCCAGGGTCAGGTCGAGCGGAGCGGGGTCGCCTTGGGGCGGACGCTTCTCTGCGGGGTGGGGCGATTCGTCGGCGAAAGCCAGGGCAAAGGTCAGCCGGCTGTGCGGGAAAAGCGCAGCGGCATCTTGCGGGAGGGTCAGGCTGTAGCGGGGCGAACCCGGCGCGGAGGCTGCATCCCAGCCGAGATAGACCGCGCTGTTGTGCGAATCGCCCCAGCGCAGGGGAACGACCTGCTCGCGCCAGAGAGTCAGCCCTTCGCCGTGCAGGGAAGCGCCCGGCAGGCTGGCGGTTTCGAGGTCAATATCATCATCGAAGGCGGCAAGCCGGATGTCGCTGGAATCCTGATACTGGTTCAGGTAAATCGTCTCCGGCAGCCAGGCGCGGGCGGCGCGCGGGTCGCGGAACAGGGCGCGGTAGCCCGACTGGTCATGCAGGGCGGCTTCCATGAAGGCTGAAACAAACACTTTGGCAACTTGTTCCTGCTGCGCGGCGGGCAGCAGCGCGCCCAGGTTGAACAACTGGCGGGCGGGACCAAGCATGTCGAACCGCCCCCAGTCGCGGTTGAATTGTCCGTGATTGGCGCCGTAAATGTAGAGCGAGGCTTTGAACCAGGGCTTGCCGTCCAGAAATTGCAGGCGGTTGTATTGGCGCAAGCCGCCAAAACTGACCACGTCCATATCGTGCGCGCCGTGCAAGACAAGGTAGTTGACATCCGAGAGCGGCAGGGGGCGCTCGCTGGGCAGGAATTGACCGTCCACAGGGGCGAGGGCGGCGACGGCGCGAATGTTGAAATGATAATCGAAGCGCAGGGCGGCGTTTTCGGGGTGACAGGGCAGGCGGTTGAAGGCGGCGGCAATCGCTGCCGCTTCGCCGCCGCGCGAGTGACCAATCAGCCCAATGCCATCCAGATTGACCCGCCCGTAGAACGGGTTGCCGGGGGTGAGTCTCCAGTCGCGCCACTGCCGCAGGTGTTCCAGAATCAGCCAGGCGCGGGCGTCGTTTTCGTCTTCCAGCGGGGCAAACATGCCGAAATCGGCAGCCAGCGAAAGGTTGAGGAAGTTTTCGTCTATCGCCGCCACGATGAACCCCCGGCTGGCGAGCAGTTCAGCCAGGTAATCGTAGCCGTTTTCGGAAAAATCTTCCATCGGGTGATTGCCATGCGCAATCAGGATGAGCGGAAACGCCCCTTCGCCTTCGGGAAGCCAGACGCGGGCATTGAGCGGCATGGATTCGGGTCCAAAGCCCCACCAGGCGCGGCGGACGGCAGACCAGCCATCCAGCAGTTGCGAACCATCCAGCGGGGAGGTGAGCAAATCAGCCTGCGCGCCATATTCGGGACGGCGTCCGCTCCCGCTGCCGTAGGTCAACACGCGGACGGGGTATTTGCCGGGCAGGGAGGGGTCGGGCAGGGTGAGCGGGGCGACGTTGTGGGCGGAGAGGGCGGCAGCGTTGACGGGCGGTTGAACGGGGTAGCCGTCATCGAGCAGAAACGCGCCGCCGCCGATGAGCGCGGTCAGGCTGAGAACGAGCAGGAGGAGGGCGGTTCGACGCTGACGGGCAGAGAGGTCGGCGCGGGACAGGCTGGCAAGCGCCGCGCCAAGCAGCGAGGCGGTGAGAATCAGCCCGGCGAGCAGCGCCAGCAAACCATACGCCAGGGGCAGCGCCAGGTACGCCGAAGCCAGCAGGGGCAGGGCTCCAAGCGCCGTCCAGCCATAGCGCGGCGGAAAACGGCGCAGCAGCCAGCCGAGGAGCATGACCAGCCCGCCGAAAACCGCGCCGAACAGGAGTCCGCCCAGCCAGCCCAGTCCAAAAGTCAGCGCCCCGGCGGGGGCAAAGCCCGCCCAGGCGAGCGCGCTCCACAGCAGGGCGGCGGTCAGTCCTACGCCCCAGGCGGCGCCCGTCCAGGCGCGGGCGGGCAGGCGCAGGGAGATAAGGAAATCGCGGAGGCGAGTAAAAACATTGAACATGGTCAGTCTGTCATTATCAGGACATCAGCTAACAACGTTTCCAGCCAGACACCATCATCGAAGGCGCGCTGCTTCCAGCCGGGTTGCAGGCGGTCGAGCAGGTACGCCTGCGCCATGCCGGAGTAGTAAAAGTGCCCGTCGCCTTCGTCATTGTACATGCGCGGCATCTGGTCGAGTTCCTGCCGCCAGCGGGCTGCGAAGCCCTGGTAGCGGTCAAAGTCGGGCAGGCTGAGGGTGGCAGGGAGCGGCTCGTAGCCGGGCAGGCTGCCCTGCTGCCAGATTTCCAATTCGGCATAGCGCGCCAGACCTTCCAGCCATTCGCGCTGCTGTTCGTAAGCAATCAGTTCGGGGCGGAGACCGGCAGATTGGCGGCGGGCAGCGCGCAGTTCCAAAAAGCGGCGCGTCTGGTCGGGGAGTGCGGCGCGGTCATCGTGGCGGAGCATCTCTGCCAGCAGTTCCAGTTCCGCCTTCCAACTTGCCGCGAGGGGTTCGTTTGCCCAGGGATATCGTTCGTCGAGGCGGGCGGCAGTTTCAGCGGCGGAAAATTTCTGCGGGGCGGCGAGTCCCTGCCAGGCGTGGAAGGATTCGTGCGCGGCGGCGGAGATGGCTTTGTCGTCACTGCTGAGCATCAATCCCACAAAGAGACGGTAAGGGAAGACCGGACGCAGGAAGCCCGGCAGGTCGGCGCGAACGGTCTGGACGAGTTGAATCCCCATCCATTCGCGGGTTTGCAGGCTGGAGACCCAGCGCTTACCCACCCGCACGGCAAAGTTTTCGGGGTAAATGCCAGCGGAAAGCGGCTGAAAATAAATGGTTTGTCCCTGAAAGGCGCTGTCTGCCAGGGGCTGCCATGCCCCGCCATGCCGTATTCCCGCCGGGACTTTGACCCAGCCCGCAGGCGGCAGACCCGCATAGCCAAGCAGGAAGGCATAGCCTTCGTTGTAAGCGATGGCGGGCAACTCTGCCGCGCCCCAGCCCTGCCAGACTTCATCGCCAACCTGCTGGCGCAGGTGGAAGAGTTCAGCCTGGCGGGTCAGTTCGGCTTCGTCCAGCGTTTCGGGGCGGGCGGAGGCTTGCGGTAAACCAAGATTGCTGAGCGCAGAAAGCGCCAGCAAGCCGAGACACAGCCCGGCGAGGGAAAGGATAACAGTTAGCAAGATTTTCGAGGCTTTTTTCATAGTCCAGACCAGAACATCTCAACCATGCGAGAAAAAGCGGCGAAATTCGACCACAGGAAGGGGCGCTCGATGTGGGGATGACCGGCTGTGCCAGCCAGGTAGATGGAGCAGTTGGGGATGAGATTGCTCAAGCGGGCATATTCATTTGCCAGGTTGGGCAGCGCCGGGTCTTGCAGATGACCGGTGAGCAGGGTTGGGCAGGGGATGGCGTTGATGAATTTCTCCGGCACGGCGTAGCCGCCCCGGTCAGCCAATCCGCGCAGGAAGCGGGTGTCGGCATCCGCCAGGGCGCGCCAGTCAGAGCCGTGCCAGGACTCCATGCGGCGGGCGTTGCGGACGTAGAAATGCTCACGCACATCCAGCCAGCGGTGCAGGGCGCGGGTGTCGAAATCCGCCAGGAAACTATCCGCCGTCAGGCTGAGCAGGCGCAGGTCGTGCAGGGCAGCCTGCCTGCCGGCAAAGTGGAGCGCAGCCAGCGCGCCGCCGCCCACGCCCAGCGCATGGCAGGCGGCGACGTTCAATTCCTTCAGCAGGTGGCAAGCCAGGTCGGCGCGAAAGCCGAAGTAGTCCACTTCCAGTTCGTCCGGGTACAGCCATTCATGGCTGGACTGTCCAAAGCCGGGGTAATCGAAAGTCAACACCTGAAAGCGGTTGGCGAATTGGGCAATCTCCTGCTGGTAAGCCTGGGCGGCGTGCAGGTTGTCGGGAAAAAGGAGCAGGGTTTCGCCTGCTCCGGCGAGGGTGTAGTGAATTTGAAATTGACCGAGCGTGACGGTGGGCATGAACAACTCCGCGTAACAGGTTACAGACAAGCCAGAAAAATAAGTTTGAATGAAACGGGCTGTTCGTGTTCCCATACCGGGACGGCGCGTTCGATGTTCCATTCCGGCGGACGGTTGAGCAAAAGAGCATGGATGAGCGGCATATCGTACATGGGAAACTCCTTTCTTTGTTTCGTGCCTATCTTACGCCGCCCGCCCGCGCGGGGCATCCGGCGGGCGGGTAGAAAGGAGATTATCCGCTTGGGGGGAATTTCACCTGGTCAGTTGGGGAGGTGTGTTCGGTGTATTCGTTGCTTCATGCGTTGCGCGGGATATTCGCGCCCATTGACAAGGGCGATGCGCTCGGTGAATTTGACGAATCCCGCGCGTTCATAGACTTTGATGGCGCGCTGGTTGAACTGGTACACGCCCAAGCCGATTTCCGCGCCCCCATAACGGTATTGGCGGCGGGCAAATTGAGCGGCGAAATCGGCGCAGGCGGTGACGAAATCCAGCCCCAGCCCGCGCCCGGTCAGGTCGGGGCGCAAGCCAAAGCCAATCCACAGGATGCAGCCTTCCAGTCGCCCGGCTTGCATATCGTCCAGCGAAATCCATTCATCGTCGCGGTCGAGAAAGCCGAGGGTCAGTTCGCCCGCCAGCGCGCCGGTCTCATCCAGCGCGGCAAACAACGTTTTGCCCCAGCCGGTGGAATCGAGGATGTGTTCGGCGGCTTTGTCGTAATCGTACAGGTCGTAGGGCGGCGGGTATTTCCAGGTCAGGATGCGGGCGGCGTGTTCGGAAGTCATGGGCAGGAAGCGAAAGCGCATGTTGACCTTATTCCTGGTGGGTTGGCTTGGCGAACAGCCAGGTTAAGACCCCGGCGTAGAGCAAGCCATCGGAGAGCAGTTCCAAACCATGAAAGAGGCGCATTTGCCAGGGAAACCAGTAGGCGGTGAGGACAGCCATGAAGCCGGTGCAGGCGAAGATGGCGAATCCCAAAGAGAGCCAAAGTGTGCGGCGCGCGCCGCCCCAAAAGCCGATGAGCGGCAGGCTGACCAGCAGGAAGAGCAGACTGCGCGCCAGTTGCAGGGGGAGCATCTGCCCCCAGGTGGGGATGGTCAGTTCATATTGTCCGGCGGCGTAAAAATCGCCAATCAGCGGCTGGACGAGCAACCCGAAGGTGAAGTAAATCAGCGGGTAAGCCAGCAACGCAGCCAGAGCGCGCCACAGCCAATCCCTGGGGCTGTGGGCGGCAAAGGACAGCGGTCGCTTCGCGTTTGCTGCGGGTCGGAACAGCCAAATCACCGCGCCGCTCAGCAGCAGGGCTGGAAGCAGGAAGTTGAGCATGGTAAACAGGGCGTTTTCGAGCGACGAAACGGCGCCGGTCGTCATGAAAAAGAACGACTCCAGTACCATTCCCACCGCCGCAAAGACCCACACAAACAGGGAAAGAATCAACCAGCGCGTCAGCCCGCCGGCTTGCGCGTGACGGGAGAGGGGGGCGAGAATAGCGGCGAGGAGCATACTGCCCAGCAAGAACCAGAGTGTAATTGTCCCGGCGTCGGTTCCGGCGGGCATTTCGGGCGGCGTGAAGCCGAACAGGGGAAGCAAGACGCCACTCAGCGCCATGCCCACAAAAAAAGCCAGTCCGCAGAGGGGCAGTTTCCACAGGCAGGGGAGGATGTTTTTGATGTTCATGTTCAGGTTGCAATGGAGGAAGTCACCGCGCAGGCGGGAAAAGAGCCGAAATAGCCAAAACCCCGCTCAGCGCCAGAAACGCCCACCCAGCCCAGCCCGCGCTGGCGGGGAAGAGCGAAGTCTCGAATAAATAAGGTTGGGAAATTCGCCACCCGATAAAAGCCGCAATGCTCATGCCGGCTGCCGCTTTGAACAGGCGGGCGCCCAGCGCTTCCGCGGCAAAAGGCGCAAACCTGAGCGCTCCATGCGCGAGGTCTCTCGCCAGATAAAACATCAGCGTTAGAGTCAGCAGGGCAATCAGCCCGATGAAAATCCAGAATGCGGCGGCTGCGTAGGTTATCTTGCCGAATTGGACTGAGCCAAAATTGTTCCAACGCGCCCAGTCGGACAAAACAGCGGCGATGAGGGACCAACTGCGCTGGCTATTGGTCAGGATGACAATGCCATCGCCTGTCTCCGGCACGGCGTGGAAATGCGTCATCCAGCCATGTCCCTGTCCGCCATGCCAGACGGCTTTTTGTCCATTGGGCAGGGTTTCGATGAAATAGCCGAACCCATATGATTCGGCGACGCAGCGGTAAATATCCGATACTTGCACCTGCGAGTCATGCATTTGACGCAGGCTGTTCAGGCTCAGAACGGGGTTGTTGTGGTGATAGCGCCCTGTCATCCCGCCGCTGACGAAACGCGCAAGGTCTTCGACGGTGGTAAACAACCCGCCCGAAGCCCTTGCGGGATACACATAGGGCGGAACCGGCGCGCCGTTCAGTTCGTATCCGTTTGGGACCAGGGAGACGAGCGACTCATTCCAATCGAAACCGGAGGCGTTCATGCCAAGCGGATTCAACACTTCGCTTTGCATGTACTCCGCAAAATCCCTTCCGGTGACTTCTTCGATGAGCAATTCCAACAAGTTGAAGCCAACGTTCGAGTAAAGATACCCGCTGCCCGGTTCTTGAATCAGGCGCGCTTCGCGGGTCAGGTAGTCTTGCAGGGAAGGCATTTCGCTTCCTGGCGCATACTCAACCGCTTTGCCAATTTCTCCCAATGGCATGCCCGCGCTGGCGCTCAGCAGCATTCGAACGGTCACTGCCTGTTCGTCAAACTGTGAATCGGGGATTTGCCAATCGCGCAAATAGTTCTGCGCGGGGGCGTCGAGTTCAACCAGACCTTGCTCAACCAGTTTCATCACGCCCCAGGCGGTCACTGATTTGGAAATTGACTCTGCCCGGCAAACGGACTGTACGGTCATAGGGCGCCTTTCTTCCACGTTGGCGTAGCCGTAAGCGTTCGACCAAACCAATTCGCCGCCGCGAACGAGGGCAATGCTCGCGCCGGGGATGTTGTAACGGCTCATCAACGCAGGGATGCGTGCGTCAAGATGAGCGATGAACGCTTCGAGCGAGTCGGGCTGCCGACTCGTCAATGGGTTGGCGCTGGTATTCATAAGCCCAAAGAAGAAGGAGATGGCAGCCAGAGATAAGGCGCGTCTTTGCCAGCGTTTTTTGTTCGATGATTTCATTTCCATTGCTCCATCTTTTTCCGATTAGCGTCAACAAATATTCAGGGATTGGCTGACGCGCCGGGCAAACGCCGCGGCTGTTTCTCCTTTGCCACGCTCGCAGATGGGAATGCCGCTCGCCCGGCTTTCTTGTAAAATTTTCGCGGTGATGAGCGCGTCGAACGCCAGAAATTTCTGCCACATCTCTTCCGGTTGCGGCAGTTGGTCAATGAATGTCTTCATCTCGCCCCGTTCGCCATCCGCCTGCCATATCTGTTCGCTTGACAGCGCAGGCGCGGATAGGCAGGCAATTTGCGCCGCAGGGATTACCTGAGCCAATAACGCCGGATTACACACGCCGCCATCAATCAAGACGCCGCTCGCATATTCCGGGCGGCTCAAGTCTTCGGTCAGCAAGTCCAGGTATTCGGGCAGCGCGGCGCGGTTGAACTGGTAAAACTCATCCCACGACATCCCCAGCAGCCACGCCAGACCATTGGGAGCAGAAGCCCAGGCGCGATTGACGGGATGCCGCGCGGTGAAACGGCGATGATATTCGCCATAGATGCGCGAATCCATATCGTACATCGGCAGCCCAAATTCTTTTGACAGAATACCGCAAACGCTCGTCTTGCCTGCGCCTGCGCCGCCAATAAGCCAGTACAGTCTTTTGTGCTGGCTCAAAACGACGCGGACGCCGTCTAACAAAGATTGATTTACCTGAAATTCAGTCATGTTGTTGTCCAATTTCACCTGACCAAGCGCAAAATACTCAACCAGTTTTTACATAGGCAGATTGCTCTGAAAGACCGCCAACTCTTTGCGAAAATACAGAATTGCCACCACGCTGACCATCGTCAGGGTCAGTCCCAGGTTTGCCAGCAATTGGTTTTGCACGGTGACGAAGTAGGAAAACGAAGCGGCGGAATTGTTCAGAACGATGTGCGCCAGCGCAGTGACGAAGATGCTTTG
>FWWM01017194.1_pt1 | contig 10576 bp, 6 predicted proteins | sample 2228351 | NCBI WGS metagenome assembly FWWM01 (sample SAMEA103939774, study PRJEB20133) | metagenome
CCAGCACCACATCGGCCCCCATGTCGCGGGAGTTCATGGCCAGGTAAGCCCCGCCATAGCTCTTGCGGGTAATCAGGGTGATCTTGGGCACGGTGGCCTCGGCATAGGCGTACAGCATCTTGGCCCCGTGGCGGATGATGCCCTGGTGCTCCTGGGCCACCCCTGGTAGAAAGCCGGTCACATCCACCAGGGTCAGGATGGGAATGTTGAAGCTATCGCAGGTACGAATAAAGCGGGCGGCTTTGTCCGAGGCGTTGATGTCCAGCGCACCGGCCATGAAGCGGGGGTTGTTGGCTACAATTCCCACACTCTGGCCCCCCAGGTGGGCAAAGCCCACGATGATGTTTTTGGCGAACTGGGGGTGCAGCTCCAAAAACACCCCCTCGTCCACGATGGTCTCGATGATCTGGTGCATGCTGTAGGGGCGGCGCGGGTCGGGATGAACCAGATTTAAAAGCTCTGGGGTCTTGCGCTGCTTGGAGTCGCCGTTGTTCCGTAGAGGGGGTTTTTCTCTGGCGTTTTGCGGCAGGTACACCAGGAGTTTCTTAATGGTGTCCAGCACGCCCTGGTCGCCCTCGCACTCGAGGTGGGCCACGCCCGACCGGGTGGAGTGAACCTCGGAGCCCCCCAGTTCTTCGAAGGTGACCTCCTCACGGGTCACGCTCTTAATCACCTCCGGCCCGGTGATGAACATGTAGCTTTTGCCTTTGCTCATCAGTACAAAGTCGGTAAGGGCTGGGCTGTAGACGGCCCCCCCGGCACAGGGCCCCAGAATGGCCGAGATTTGCGGCACCACCCCGGAGTAGATGGCGTTGCGGTAGAACACCTCACCATAGCCCGAAAGACTGTCCACACCTTCCTGGATGCGCGCTCCTGCCGAATCGTTAAGACCGATGATGGGGGCGCCCACCTTGGCGGCCATATCCATGAGGCGGGCGATTTTTTGCCCGTGGGTTTTGCCCAGGCTCCCGCCCAGCACGGTGAAATCCTGGCTAAAAACGAAAACCGTGCGGCCCCCGATCTGACCATAACCGGTAACCACTCCATCGGCGGGCGCCTGAACCCCGCGCATCAGCTCGCTTTCGGGGTGCTCGGCGAAGGGTTGCAGCTCAACAAAGCTATCGGGGTCGAGCAGGTATTCAATGCGTTCACGGGCCGTCATCTTGCCGGCTTCGTGTTGTTTTTTCAGTCGTTCCGGCCCCCCGCCAGCGACGATGCGCTTGCGTCGTTCCTCCATCTCGGCCAGTAGCTCCTCCATCAAAGCCCGTGTGTTGTCTGCCATAATGCCTGTATCTTACCAACCTGCTCAGATGCCACCCCGCCGACCAGGCTTGACGAGTTGGCGCTGGCCCCCTATACTTTCCATTGCTGTTCGCGCGGGGCTGTGGCGCAGTTGGGAGCGCGTCTGAATGGCATTCAGAAGGTCAGGGGTTCGAATCCCCTCAGCTCCACCAAGTCAGGGACACAAAATCCGGGGGAACCAAACCCCCGGATTCCCGTTTGTGGTGCAACCGCTCCAGCCGCTAGCTTCCTACCCGATGGGCCAGAAGGCGCAGGCCAACCAAGACCACAAACACCGTGCCGCCCTCGTGGGCTACCACCCCCAGCGGGAGGGGTACCTGGCCGGCCAGGGCAAAAGCACCCACCACGAGGATTACACCAAGGGCAAAGCTCAGGTTGAAATAGACGGTGCGGGCGGTGGCGCGGGCCAGTTGCTGGGCCCCGACCAGGCGGTTGAGATCGTTTTTCATAAGCACCAGATCGGCGCTTTCCAGCGAAACATCGGCGCCCGCGGCCATCGAGACCCCTACATCGGCGGCGTTGAGGGCGGGGGCATCGTTGAGGCCGTCCCCGACCATGACCACCGTCCCCTCCTGGCGGAGTTGCCGGATGCGCTCGAGCTTGTCCTCGGGCAATAGTTCGGCATAAACCTCTGAAATGCCCACCTGTGCGGCGATATACTCAGCCACAGCCTTGCGATCGCCGGTGAGCATGATGACCCGCGCGCCCTGTCGCTTGAGCTTGGCGATGGCCTGGGCAGCCTCCGGGCGAGGGGTATCGGCCACACCCAGCAAAGCGATAGGTTGCCGGTCGCTTCCCAGTATGGCGGTGGTTAGGCCTTTTTGCTCCATGGCCTGCAGCCGGTGCTCTACCTGAGGGGGGAGGGTTACCCCGAGGCTGCCCAGTAGGCGGCGGTTGCCGACCCAGACCTGTGCCCCGTCGGCCCGAACCCCAACCACCCCGTGGCCCCGCACGGCCTGTATCTTGCGCACCTCTGGGGTAGGGCCATCCCAGCTCTGGGCGATGGCCTGGGCGATGGGGTGCTCGCTGTAGCGCTCAATTCCGGCGGCCAGGGCCCGGGCCTCGGCCTCGCTGCCTTGCAGCACGACGACCTGCACCAGCTTCATGCGGCCTTCGGTGAGGGTGCCGGTTTTGTCGAAGACAAAGATGTTGGCCCGGGCCAGGGCCTCCAACGCGGCCCCGCTTTTGAACAGCGCCCCGGCCCTGGCTCCTGCAGCCATGGCCGACAACACCGCCGCAGGGGTGGCGATGACCACTGCACAGGGGCTGGCTACAACCAGGAAAGTCATGGCGCGGTACCAGGCCTGGGCAGCCTCGAGGCCAAACACAAAGTGAGCCACTGCAAAAACTACCGGAGCCGACAACAGCACCGCAATGGTATAGGGGCCTTCGAAACGCTCGGCAAAGCGCTCCGTACGGCTTTTGCTGGCCTGGGCGCTTTCGACCAGTTTTATTAGTTTAGCCAGGGTGCTTTCACTGGCCGGACGCTCAACCCGCACCCGCACCACCCCGTGTCCGTTGAGGGTACCGCTTCTTACAGGATCACCGGGTTTTTTGTCTACCGGAACGCTCTCGCCGGTAAGGGCGCTTTCGTCGACGTCGGTGTACCCATCCACCACCAGGCCGTCGGCGGCGAAACGCTCACCGGGGCGCACGACCAGGATGTCGCCGGGCGATAGAGCATCCAATGGCTTCCACTGCTCGCTTCCGTCGGGGAGTAATACATTGGCCCCTTCGGGGTGCAGGGTCATGAGGGCCTCGATGGCCCGTCGGGTACGGTTCATGGCCCAGCTTTGTAGAGCATTGGAAAGGCTGAACAAAAAAAGCAGGATGGCGCCATCCCCCGCCTGACCTACTGAGGCTGCCCCCAGGGCGGCGACCACCATCAGCAGATCTACGTCAAGTTTGCGCTCTTGAATTAGGCTGCGGGTAGCCTTGATGGCCGATGGAACCCCGCCTGCTAAAAAGGCCAGTGCCCAGAGGGCATTTTGTAGCCCGATCAGCTCATAGTGTCCAGCGGCATAGCCCCCCACCAATCCCAGCAGGGTAATTCCGGACAGTAGAAAACCGCGTTTAACTTCGTGACTCCAAAGCAACTGCCAGGGGGCTCGAGCAGGTATAGGAGGTGTGATGGTTGTACTCATCGAATCTTCCTTTCAAGCAAGCCGGTTATTCTGCAAATAGTAATCATTACTAATAAGAGTATTCCATAACTTGCAAGAACCCACAACCCCAATCCAGAGCAGCCTTGTGCAAACTATTTCTGTTACACACGGCAATTGTAACCCTAACAAGTCAGGACATTGGGCACCCGAGCATCCAGCAAGTCACGGCCAGATGAACAAGGGTATTCCAGGCGTGGACATATACTTAGCTAAGGTTACAGACATGGTGCGTATCGTATTAGTGTGCTTTTTTTTGCTGGGGCTCGCCCAGGCCCAGCAGGACTTATTGCTGCGGGTTTTGCTTGCCGAGGCTACCAACGGCACGGTTCAGCTGGGCCCTCATCAGCGGCAAGGCGCCTACGGTATGCGCGATTCTGGTTCGGGCGCTTTCCGTATTACAGTAGGCTCGGGTGAGGTGTTGGTAGACGGCCAAAGTGCAGGCCCCTGGGTAGAGTTCGTGCCCGCGGATGGTTTTACCTTCGGAGGGCGAAGCTATCGAGGCAACCTGCTGGTGGTCTGGCAGGCTGGCCGGGCCTTGTTTATCAATCGAGTCTGGCTCGAGGACTACCTGCTGGGGGTTGTGCCCGGCGAGGTTCCGGCCTCCTTTCCCGACCCTGTGCTCCAGGCCCAGGCCATTCTGGCCCGCACTTTTGCGCTGTATCGCCTGAACCCCAAGGGCCTCTACGATCTATGTGCAACCGAACGCTGCCAGGTATACCTGGGGCGTTCGGCGGAGACCCCCCGTCATACCCAGGCAGTGTATGCCACCCGCTCTCTTATCGTAAGCTACAACCAAAAGCCAATTACCGCCGTATACCACGCCGACTCGGGCGGCTACACGGCGGCCTCCGTCGAAGTATGGGGCAACAACGTGCCCTATCTGGTTGCGCGGCCCGATCCCCTAGCGGTAAGCCCAAGCAGTAGCTGGAGCCGCACCCTGACGCCCGAAGCCGTGGCGCGGGGCCTGGCCGGGCTGGGTATGCAGATTGGGGCGGTGCAGTCCATTACCCCGTTATTTATAAGCGAGAGCGGCCGCCCCCTGCGCCTGCGCATCGTGGGAAGCAGCGGTAGCGTGGAGCTAGATGCACCGCAATCCACCCGTCTGCTGCGGGGTTTGGGGCTGCCTTCTACCCGTGTGCGCTTCGATGGCTGGCAGGTGTTTGGGCAGGGCAGCGGCCACGGGGTGGGCATGAGCCAGTGGGGGGCTCGAGGGCTGGCATTACAGGGCTGGGACTTCCGTCAGATTCTGGGCTATTACTACCCCGGAACCTTCCTCAGCAGCTTTGAGGTGGTGGCGGGCCTGAGGGAGCAGCTCCGCCTGGCCGGGTACCCGCTGCGGCCGCTCGATGGGGCCGATGCCTTTTCAGGTGGGTTTAAGCTACACCGCATAAAGTGGTATGAAGCCCGGAGCTTGTTGGGGGCTCGAGCGTCCGCTGGGGAGGGGCAGAGGGGCGATTGATAGAGCGAAGCATTGGGGGCGGTACATTGGTGCTGCGGGTGGAGGCGGCTTGAGGCGCTGTTTTTTTCTGCTGCTGTTGGGGGCTTGGGGCTGGGCGCAGCCGGGCGAGCCGGGTGTGCTCGAGCGCTGCCAGGGGGTTTTTCAGGCCCTGCACCTTCAGTTCGCCTACGCTGAGCGGGTAGCCCCCCAACGCTTCTTGCTGCGGGTGGTATTGGGCACTGGGGAAGCTTCCCTGACCCGGTTAACCGTCAACATCGACCTGCGGCCGGTTCCGCTGGGCCTGGAGGACATTGCGGTGGTGGCGCTCGAGCGTCCGGTGCAGGACGCCGTGCGGTTGCGCAACCGGCTGGCCCAGCGCCTGGAGGGCGTGCCGCAAAGCCTGAGCCTGGGCAACTGGTACGTGGCCGCTCCCACCGGCTACCGCTGCTTTTTGACCTACCAGGGCCGGGTGGTGGGGGTGTTGCTGCTGGGGCAGAACCTCGAGCCCATCCCCAACCCCCGCTGGCGGGTGGTTTACCAGCGCTCGGCGGTGCGCTTTCCGCCCGAGCTTCGCTAGTACTTCTCGAGGCCAGGGGCGGCTCGCTATAGTGGGGCTGTGCGCCTCCTGGTTGGCCCCCCGGCTTCCGGCAAAACCACCCGCCTGCTCGAGCTAGCCCAGACCTATCTGGCCGCCCGTAAACGGGTCTGGTGGGTGTGCCTGCCCGCGCAAAAAGCCTACGTCTACCGCCGGGCCACCCAGCAGGGCGCGGTGCTGGGCCTCGAGGTGCTCTCCTCGCAGCAGCTCTACTACCGCTTGCTGGCGGCCAGCCATGGCCTGAAGCCCATCCTGCCCGGGCCGGGCCGGGTGGCGCTGGCGGGGGAGGCCCTGCAGAATTCAGAAAATCCAGAAAATCCAATTCCCAAGCCCGGCGAGGCCCGCCTGTTTGCCCGCGCCATCGCCGAGGCCAAGCGCAACGGGGTAAAACCGGAGGAGATTCCTATCCAGAGGAAGGAGATTCCCGCCCAGGGCGAAAGAGAGGAAGCAGAGCGCTTGCGGGAGGTCTACCAGCGCTACGAGAAGCTTAAGAACGACTGGGGCCGCTGGGACTACGACGACTTTCGCCAGGGGGCGCTGGAACTGCTGGTGCAGGGGCCGGTGCGGCTCGAGCCCGACCTGGTGGTGGTGGACGGCTTCCGCGAACTGGGGGTGCAGGAGTTGCGGCTGTTGCAGGCGCTGTCCCGCCATGTTCCGGTCTGGGTCGGCCTGCCCGAAGCCCCGCCCGGCCTCGCCCCCGATGAGGTGCTGCCCCCGCGCCTCATTCCCACCCAGGTTTACCGCGCCCAGAACCCGGTGAGCGAGGCCCGCTGGGTGCTGCGCGCCATCAAGCGCGACCTGGTGCAGGGCCTGGCGGCCCTGGATGTCGCGGTGGTGGCGCCGGAGTCGCGGATTCCTGCCCTGCTCACCCTGGCCGACGAGTACGGTCTGCCCCTGGTGGATTACCGGCCCCGTACCGCTGCCGACACCCCCGAGGGGCGGCTGTTGCTCGAGCTCCTCGAGCTGCCCGACTACCCCACGCCCAGCCGCCTGATGGCTGTGCCCGACCTGGCTCCTCTGGGCCGGGTGGCGCTCGAGCGCGGCCTGGTGGGCCTCGAGGCCACCACCCGCCTGGCCGCCGAGCTGGGGATGCAAGACCTGTGGGCGGCCTGGCTCTCGCGCCTGAAGGCTCCTGGTGAGGCAGGGTCGCTCTTCGAGGGCCGGGAATTGGATGTTGGCACCCACCCCTCGCTGGCCTGGGCCGAGGAGCTGCTGGACTCGCTGCCCGAGGTGCGCCACAGCCCCCGCCGGGCGAGCCTGCTGGAACGGGCCTACGAAGCCCACCGCATCGCCCTGGGCCCCGATTTCCGCCACTGGTGGGCGGCCTTGCTGGCCGAGACCTACGAAGCCCAGCGCCCGCCGGGGGGGGTGGCGGTGCTCACGCCCAACCTGGCCTCGGGGCAGCGCTGGAAGAAGCTCTACCTGACCTATGCGGTGGAAGGGGCCTACAGCACCGGGGAGCAGGAAGACTATTTCGTCCCCGAGGAGTCGCGGGTGGGCCTCGAGCAAGCCTTTGAAGCTGCAGGGCTACCCAAACGCTTTTTGGGACGCGACCGCCTGCTCTTGCAGGAGCTCAAAACCCGCGCCGACGAGGTAATCGTTACCTACCCCGAGGCCAGCCAGGAGGGGCCCCTGGAACCCGAGCCTATGCTGGTGGGCAGCGCACCGCCCTACCTACCCAAGCTCCCCCCGGCCAGCCGGCTCGAGCTGGCCCAGAACGGGGGCTACCGGGCTCCCTTTGGCCGGGTGAACCTGAAAGCGCCCAGTGTGGAAAGCCTGCGGCGCTACCGCGAGTGCGGCTTTCAGTTCTGGGCCCAGCAGTTCACCTGGGACGAGGGTTCTTTGGAGTGGTGGCAGCGGTGGGTACGCGGGCTGCGCGAGGCCGAAAAACTGGTACCGGCCCGGCTCGAGGCCCTGGCCCGGCAGTTTCCCCAGACCGAGGGCTGGATGCGGCACCATTACGCCCTGTTAAGCGAACTCAGCCTGGGTTTCAGGCTGAAAGGTGCGGGCCTGGAAGCGCGGCTGGACGGGGTTTTGCGCAAGGGCGACGAGGCGCACATCTACCGCTTCGTAGCCCCCGAGACCCCCGCAGAAGAGGCCGACCAGCAGGTGCGCGAGCGCTGGAGCGAGCGCTGGGCTGCCGGTTACCTGCTCTCGGCTTTTCCGAAGCGCATCCAGCGCGTTTATCTGTGGGCCTGGCCGGTGCTGGGCGACCCGCTGCTGGTGTATGGCAAGCCCATCGAACGGCTCTGGGGGGCGCTCGAGAACCTGCTGACCAAAGCGCAGGAGACCTACGCCCAGTACAAAACCGGGGTGGTGGAACCCAGCCCCGGTTTCCGCTGCCGTAGCTGTGGCGTTCGAGATGCCTGCCGCGAGGCGCAGTACGGCTAATTCAGAAGCGGAAGGACAGCGAAAAACTGAGCGGTGTGGACAGGCGGGGCGTGGCATATATCTCGTCTGGGGGCAGTAAAAACAGCGAGATTTCCGGTGCGGCCACGAACCGCCCCAGGTTGAGGTTGACCCCGATGCTAAAGCCGGGGTTCAGACGCAGCCCACTGCACTGCACGGGAGCGTTGTTGGTGCTCTGGCACTGCACGTAGCTGTATAGGCGGGGCCCGATGTACCCCTGGCCGGTCTCGAGGGCGATGGGCCAGTAATACCCCGTGTCCAACCCTACACCGCCGCCATTGAGGGTGTAGGCCACATAGTTTGAACCGTCGTAGCGGTAAGCGATGTAGGTCTCCCAGGTTACGCTCAGAGCAACAGCCAGACCGTCTTCTATATACGAACCACGGGCAAAAGCCGAGGCCCCCGGGCGCGGGGGCAGCAACAGGTCGGCTCCCCAGGGCCCTACCGTGTACTGGAACCCGAAGCCCTCCGGCCCGCTGCGCAAGCCCAAGGCGGCGGTGCCGTCGGCGGACTGAACCCGAGCAGCCAGTGGGGCCGATAAAAAGGGAGCAAAACTGCTGCTATAGCCGATGGCCCCCGGCGGTGCCACGTTGGAGGGCGCGCAGGCCGAGAATAGCAGCGCCAATGCTGCGAACAGAATGGGATGGGTTTTCATACACCCACATTCTAAGTTAGGTTTTTGCTCCCGCAAGCCCAAATGCCCGTGAGAGCACTGAAAGTATGCAACCCTCCCAAGCCCCCCTGCGCTCAGCGCAGCACCGCATGCTGGTTCAGGTAGGCCTCGAGGTGCTCCTGGAAGGCTTTAATCAACTGCTGGCTGTAAGGCCCTACCTGCCCATCGCCCACCCGTCGATCTTCAATCTGGGTGATGGGCATAACCTGCCGGGTGGCCCCGGTCAGCAGCACCTCGTCGGCGGAGTAGAGCTCGCTCAGGGTGATGGGTCGCTCCTGGATGGGTAAAATCGGACGGGCCACCTCCAGCAGGTGCTTGCGGGTAATGCCCGGCAGCACGCCCGCCTGGGCGGTGATCAGGGTGCCCTTCTGGATGATCAACAGGCTGCTGCGCCCGCCCTCGTACACGGTTTCGCCATCGTGGTAGATCACCTCGGTGGCCCCCTCCGCCCGCACCCGCCTGGCGAGTCTCACCGCGACCAGGTAGTCGGTGGTTTTGGCCTCGGGTAGCTCGCGCAGGTTCTGGTGCAGGATGACCTTGCCCCCCTGCTGGTAGAGGTGGGCTGGGGGTGGGGTGACCGCCATGGGCGCAATAACCAGGTTGGGCTGGCCGGGGGTAAAGGCATCGGGGGAGTAGCCCCCGGTGAGCAGCATCTGGATACCGGCTTCCCGCAGGTTGTTGAGCTCTATCAGCTCCCGAATCAGGCCCTCGAGCTTTTCCCGTCCAAAGGGCGGGGTAAGCTCCAGCAGCCGGGCCGAGCGCTCGAAGCGCTCGAGGTGATCCTCCAGAAACACCGGAACGCCCCGCAAAATGCGAAAAAACTCGAATACCGCATACCCCCGCCGCAGGCCCAGGTCGGAGATGTGCAGGCTGGCCTTGTCGTGTTCGATGATGGTTCCGTTGATGCTAGCGTATTTCACAAAAGCCCTCTATAGCTCGATATTCTAGCAAAGTCTGATATCCTATCCGTTGATAGGAGTGCAATGGCCACTAAGCAGATCAAAGCCGGAAAGAGCCCCAAGCCTGCCCTTGTAACCAGGGGCGGTCGTGCAAGCACAGAATAGATTCTCGATATGACATTGGCTGAGGCCCAGAATTCCGCGCGTACAATCGTCAAGAAGCATTCGAAAATTATTCATACCCTCTCCAAACTCTAAAGAAAAGTACTGGTATCGCTACCGTGGTCACCAATACCCGACGATTGCCTACGTCGAGATCTTCCACGACGCGGTGATCAAAAAGGCTGGAGGACTGCCCGGTATCAAGGATCAGGGGCTGCTCGATAGCGCGATGCATGCGCCTGTGCGCGCTGTAGGTGGCGAAGATCTACCCGACTTTCTTCGCAAAAGTAGCAGCCCTGGGGTATTTCATTGCCAGAAACCATCCTTTTGCTGACGGGAACAAGCGAACCTCCTTCGCGGTGATGGCCGATGTACTGGAAAAGAACGGTTACTATCTTCAGTGGGAAGTGTCCACGGCTACGCTCATAATGCCCCTGCTGGCCGCTGGTCATCTTGAGATCTCCGGTTTACGCTTCGCTCTGCTCCACGGTTGCGACCTGGATACCGCTGACGATAGCCTTTAGACGTGAAAGTCCGTGTCGCCTCCGCCGGAACCGGCAAGACCGCCAGCCTGGTCTTGCGCTACCTCGAGCTCATCGCTAAGGGTACGCCGTTGCGCCGCATTGCCGGCGTCACCTTTACCCGCAAGGCCGCCGACGAACTGCGGGTGCGGGTGGCGGCGGCCATCGAAGAGGTGTTGCAGACCGGGCGGCACCTGAGCTTTGTGGCTTCGGGGGGGAGCCGGGCCGCTTTTCAGGAGGCGGCCCGTGAGATTGCCGGGGCCACCCTCAGCACCATTCACGGCTTTATGGCCCAGTGCCTGCGGCTCTCGGCCCCGCTCCTGCACCTCGACCCCGACTTTTCCATGCTGGGCGACTGGGAGGCCCAGGCTATCTTCGAGGAGGAGTGGCAGACCCTGCGCTATTTGGCCCA
>FWWM01017196.1_pt1 | contig 10576 bp, 10 predicted proteins | sample 2228351 | NCBI WGS metagenome assembly FWWM01 (sample SAMEA103939774, study PRJEB20133) | metagenome
CAGCATACCGGACGGCACCCCACCGCCAGCGCCTCCCAGAAGCTGATGCCGAATGCGCTCAAGTAGGCATGGGCCCGGGCCAGCAGACGAGGAAACTCCCGCAACGGTGCTTTCGGCGCTTCCACCCGCAATCCCGGGCGAAGAGCCACTTGGGCCTCCACCGCGGCGCGCCGTGGTCCGTCGTGCAGATAGACCAGCAGGTCCAGATCCCGGTCCGCGGCCTCCCGTGACGCTTCCCGGACCTCCCGCCGCAGGATCAGGTATTCGGCTCCCGCCAGGATTCGCGGCGGCGGCGCCGCCACGCCGGAATGACCCTTCCTCACCCCTGCAGCATCGCAGGCGGCCTGCAGCCGGAGGCGAACCTCCTCGGCGGACCACAGCGGCGTCGGAAACAGGATCAGGTCGGCTTCCGACGCCCAGGCGGAAGCATTTTCGAGCGACACCACCACCGGCACCGTACCCCATCCCGAGCGCCATCCCGGCGCCGGTCCCCGCTGGTCGAAGATGTCCACCACCAGCAGATCACAGTCAGGAGGGTCGGTGAGCTCCACCTGCCGGCGATCCCCGGCGGGCCGGACGGGTCGGCCGAAAGCGCCCCAGTCGACGCGGAAACCGGACTCCTGCAGAACCTGTTCGGCGGCGGGGTCGTCCACCACGAAGCGCCCCGACCAGCCCAGTCGTTCCACCAGTTGCAGGGCCAGCTCCCGGCTTCTCATCAGGTGGCCGGATCCGAAGCCGCCGCCGGCGTCGACCACCATCACGAACCGGCCGGACCGCTCCCGCAGGCCCCGCTGGTAAACGTGGGCGTTGATTTCCTTCAGCTCCGGCCGGCGTCCCAGGAGGCGGACCACCGCGGGCAGCAGGAAGGGTTCTCCTGCCGCCTGCAGTTCCCTCCAGACGGTGTTCAGGAACTCCAGGTCCGCTGTGGTGTCCACCGAGAGGCGATGGGGCGGCATGCAAAGTTCGGGAGGCAACTCCAGAGTCGCCGTCCGGAACAGGTCTGGACGCAGGCCCAGCAGGGGAAACTGGTGTTCCTTGAGTTCCGGAGAGTCGGCCAGTTCATCCGCCAGCTCCCAGGCGCGCCGCCGGGCGATGACCACTCCCTCCAGGGCCGGGACCTGTCCGGACACCGCGGAAGCGATCTGCACCCGGTCGGCGGCGGTGGCGCGGAAACTCCGCACCAGTTCGTCCACCGCCGGGGCATAGACCAGGGGACAGTCCCCGCTGACCAGCACGCACACTTCGGCGCCGACGCTTTCAGCGGCCAGCCGGAGCCGTGTGGTCACGTGGTTCGGATCGCCCTGGTACCAGAACAGGCGGAGACCCTGCTGCCGGGAGAACTGCTGCAGAGGTTCGTTGCAGGGTTCGGCGGGCACCGCCAGCACCAGCTCTTCCAGTTCCGCCGAGCGGCGGAGCTGCCAGACGATCCACTCCAACAGGTTCCGGTCGCCGATGCGCCGGAAGTGCTTGGCCGGCAGCCGGCTGCTGCTCAGCCGCACGGGAATGAAGGCCGCCGCTTTCATGAGCTTCCGCTGAGCGGGCGATTATATCCCCGCCGCAGAAGTTTCCGGCGCCCTCACCTGGACACCGCTGAACCCCGCAACTCTGCGACCCGCCACAACCCCAGGGACTTGTCCTGGTAACCGGCCTCCGGACAGCCCTCATTCAGAATCAGCTCGGGGGCGGGAAAACCCAGCGGCGGCGCCTCGAGATTCAGCGGCCGCCAGTCGCCGGTGGTGATGTCGCGGTTGGCGGCGCGGGCCGGAAAGGTCGTGGTCAGCAGCCAGGTGGAGCCGCTGGCAATGATCCGATCCACGGCCCGGGCGATGTCGGCGAAGGACAGGTGTACCAGGCAGTCCCGACACAGGATCAGATCGGCCTTGGGCAGCGGATCGCAGGTGAGGTCGAGGCGGCGGAATTCACGGCCGGGCCGGCCATAACGCTGCCGGTTGAGGGCGATCAGCGGCGCCACGATATCCCCGCCCACGTACCAGTCCAGGTCCAGTTCCACTTCCCGCATCCAGTTGAAGTCGCCGCATGGGATGTCGAGCAGCGTCCGGACTCCCAGCCGGGACAGCAGGGAGGGCAGTTCCCGGACCAGGGCTCGGGTCTGTTCGGGCACCGAACCGGGACCGGAAACGGAATCCGGCTCACCCCAGAAACAGCGTTCATAGATGCGGGTGAAGCGTTCCTCGAGCGAGCCGCACACCCAGTCAGGAAGAGGTTTTTCCAGGTAATCGCGGTTGCGTTTCATAAGCCGGCGGGGAACCAACCTGGACCTTCACGGGCAGACACGGGACTCCACAGACGAGCCCAGATCGGAAGCACGGGGGCGGGCCGACCGCCCCGTCCGGCCTCGTCGCGGCATTTGCGTATCGCCTACCTGCGGCGCTCTTCCATCTCCTGCGCCTTGATGCACAGTCGTGCCCAGGGGATGGCTTCCAGGCGCTTGGGTTCGATGGGTTCGCCGGTCTGCAGGCAGTAGCCGTAGGAACCATCCTCGATGCGGGCCAAAGCCTCGTCGATCAGCTGCAGCAGCTTGCGGTCGGCGTGGCTGAGACTGAACAGGAATTCCTTGCTGTAGGCGACCGCCGCCTGGTCCAGAAGATCCATCGCCTCGCTCTTCGTGTCCACCTCCCGCCCATAATTCTCGTTCTTCCGGACCCGGTTCAAGACCTCGGCTTTGGCCTCGAGCAGTTTTTTCCGGTAGTAGTCCAGGTCGATCTTTTCCATGGCTGCTCTCCTCGGTCATTTGTGATAGGGGAGCCCGCGCAGGATGGTCATGGCCCGATACACCTGCTCCAGGAGCATCACCCGTACCAGTTCGTGGGGGTACGTCATCCTTCCCAGGGACAACTGGAGGTCCACCCGGCGGAGGACCCCCGGCGGAATGCCCTGCGGTCCCCCCACCAGAAACGCGAGTTCCCTGACGGAACTCTGCAGGACACCGTTCACGTAGGCGGCAAACTCCTCGCTGGAATACTGGCGGCCTTCCACCGCCAGTCCCACCAGACGCGAATCCGGCCGCAGTCGTTTCATCAAATCCGACTCCTCCCGCGCCTGTTGCGAGGGCAAGGCCCGGGGATCGGACTTCCTGGGTTCGGGGCAGATCACGGCCTCGCAGGGGACGAAATGTCGCAGGCGGCGCAGATAGTCCCTTTCGGCAGCAGCGAAGGCCTGGTTGCGAGTTGCTCCGATCCAAAGGAATTTGAAAAGCACAAGCGGTCAGTCAATCGTCCGAACCCGACGCGAGGTTCCATCGCGGCAGCCGATTCCGGGATGGACCTTCCAAGAAATCAAGCTGTCAGGGCGGCAGGTTCAAGGCGCACACCGTCCGCCCAGAGCCGTTCCAGCTTGTAGAACCGCCGGGACTCCGGCGAGAAAATATGGACGACACAGCCCAGGTAGTCCATCAGGATCCACTCGGCGTGGTCGTAACCTTCGATGTGGCTCGGCAGTATTCCCGTGTCCCGTTTCAGGCGTTCCCGGATCTGGTCGCAGATGGCCTGATTCTGCCGCTGGTTATAACCCTGGCAGAGGACGAAGAAGTCGGTGAACGAGGACACTCCGGACAGGTCCAGGACCAGGATCTCGTCACCCTTCTTCTCTTCGATCGCTTCACAGATCAGTCGCAGCAGTTTCTTGGCTGGGTCCATAGAGTCGATACTTGCGGACATACCTTAACACCGCCGGGTGAAGAATCTCGGGGCCGAGTTCGGCTCCTGCCGCCAACCGGGCCCGCACCCAGGTGGAACTGATCTCGGGTGTGCGAATGGGAAGCAGGCAGGAACGACCGGGCCGCACCTGAAAAGTGAAATCCCCTTCCAGCACGTCAATCCTGCCGGCTGCGGGTGTCGTGGTCAGTGCTGCCAAATCGATCTCACTACCGTGTCTCGGCACGAAGATCAGACTGAATTCAGAGATCAGTCTATCATAGCGGTGCCACTGAGGAAGATCCCGCAGCGAGTCGCCGCCCGCGACAAAGGCCAGTTCAGCGTCGGGCAGCCGGCGCCGCAGTTCCACCATCGTGTCGATCGTGTAGGAGGGCCCAGGCCGCTCCAGCTCGAGGCAGGATACCTCCACCTGGGCCTCGTCCTGGCTGGCCAGAACCGCCATGGCATGGCGGTGGAACGCACTGGTGAGGATCCTCGACTGCTTGTGGGGAGGTTGTGAGGCCACCATCAAGAGCACGCGGTCGAAGCCCAGCCGCCGGATCACTTCCCGAGCCATGAACAGGTGCGCTTCGTGGATGGGATCAAAGCTGCCGCCCAATACCGCCACCTTCATGACGTTGACTCCGCACGGGGAACGCAGAAACGCAGCAGTGCCGCGCGCAGTTCCTGAATCCCCAGCCCGCTGACCCCGGAGACCCCCAGCAGTTCAAGACCGCAGGCGCGGGCGTACTCCTGTAAGGCCTGCAGCCGTTCCGGAATCACCGCATCCAGCTTGGAAGCGATGAGAATCTGTGGTTTGGAAACCAAGGCGGGATTGTACAGCTCCAGCTCGCGGTTGACAGTCTGAACCGCCTGCACCGGGTCCTCCGGCCCCAGCCCACTGACGTCCACCAGGTGGAGCAGCGCCCGGCAACGCTCCACGTGACGCAGAAACTGGTCGCCCAAACCGGTGCCGGCGTGAGCTCCCTCGATCAGTCCTGGAATATCGGCAATCACCAGGGAACGGAAGTCGTCAAACGCCACCACGCCCAACTGGGGGCTCAGGGTGGTGAAAGGGTAGTCGGCGATCTTGGGACGCGCTGCGGAGAGCACCGAGATCAGGGTCGATTTCCCGGCGTTCGGGTAACCCACCAGACCCACATCGGCCAGTACCTTCAGCTCGAGAATCAGGGTGCGGGACTCGCCGGGACGCCCAGGGTCGGCGCGACGCGGTGCCTGGTTGGTTGCGGTAGCGAAGTGGGCGTTGCCCCGGCCGCCGCGGCCCCCCTGGGCCACCACTGCCTCCTGACCGTCCTCGACCATGTCCGCCAACAGGCAGCGGGTCTCCTCCTCGTAAACCTGGGTCCCCACCGGAACCTCAATTCGCAGGTCCGCTCCGTCCTTGCCGTGACGATTGGATCCCTCGCCGTGCCCTCCCCGTTCCGCCTGGAAATGCTGCTTGAAACGGAAAGCCACCAGGGTGTTGAGATGGCGGGAAGCCCGCAGGATCACCGAGCCCCCCTGTCCGCCGTCTCCCCCGCTGGGACCGCCCCGAGGCACGAATTTCTCCCGCCGGAAGGCGATGCAGCCGTTCCCTCCGTCGCCTCCCTTGACGTAGATGCGTGCGAAATCGACGAACATCCGGGCCCCTCATCCTGGCAGGTTGCACCGGGGGCGGATCCGGCTCCGCAACGGGGCCAGGTCGGAGCTGCCTTCCACCAGAGACAGTGACGGCCGCACGCCACGGGTCGACTCCGGTGGCTGCGGCCGGTGAAGAGGTCGGGGGCGGATTACTCGCCCGCCACAACGTTGACGAACTTGCCCAGGCGGCCCCGGTCCTGGAAATGGACGAATCCGCTGATTCTGGAATACAGCGTGTCGTCCTTGCCCCGGCCCACATTGAGGCCGGCCTTGAACGGGGTGCCCCGCTGTCGGACCAGAATCTCACCGGCCGACACGAACTGGCCGCCGAAGCGCTTGACGCCGAGCCGCTTGGAGGCGCTGTCGCGCCCGTTCTTGGAACTGCCCAATCCCTTCTTATGTGCCATGGCCTTGGTCCTTGCGGCGGAACCTCGAGGGCTCCGCTCAGGCTTCGATGGAGTCGACCTTCACACGGGTCAGAAGCTGCCGATGTCCCGCCTTCCGGCGGTACATTTTCCGCTTCTTGTACTTGAAGACCGTCAGCTTCTCGCCCCTGGTCTGTTCCAGGATCGTTCCCACAACGCGGGCTCCTTCCACCAGCGGGGTACCGATCCTCGCAGCTTCGCCGTCACCGAGCATCAGGACCTGATCGAACACCACCTGGTCTCCGGCTTCTCCCGCCAGCTTTTCAACCTGGACGACATCGCCTTCCTGCAGCCGATACTGCTTGCCACCGGTTGCTACCACTGCGTACATAAAGCTTCTTCCCCTCAGCACCGGCAGGGCCGGCGAGCGAAAAGGGCATTATACGGATCGGGCGGAGTCGTGTCAAAACGGGAGTCGGGAGTCGGGAGGGGAGTCAGGAGTCAGGAGTCGGGAGTCGGGAGTCAGGAGGCTGGCACCGATCGATCCTTGCCATTTGGCGGTACCGATCTCTCGTGTCAGTTACGGCCGGGCACAGGAATCGGGAGTCGGCGTTTCAGGAGTGCTCCTTGGAGGGACGCGGTTTCGCCGGGGGTGAAGGTTCAGGTTTGCAGCCGAGTCCAGCCGACCACCCGGATGGCCCGAAGGGCCGGCATCACCGGCAGAGGCCCGCCCAGCTGAGAAAGATCGGAGCGACTTTCCCGGTCTGACAAAGAAACGGATCGATGCCGGCCTCCCGACTCCTGACTCCCGACTCCTGACTCCCTTCTCCCCTCTCCCGACTCCCAAGCCCGCCGTCATTTCCGCCAGAAGGTCGGCGTCACCAACACCAGCAGGGTGTAAAACTCGAGACGGCCCGCCAGCATGCAGACGACCAGCGTCCACTTGGCCGGCGCTGTAAGATGACCGTAATTCTCGGCAGGTCCCACCAGCCCCAAACCGGGACCGATATTGAACATGCAGGCGATCACCGCGGAGAACGCCGTCACCAGATCCAGGCCGGTTGCAGTCAGCACCAGGCAAGCGGCGACACACAGCAGGAAGGCCAGGTAGACCAGGTTCAGCACGTTGGAAACCGTGTTCTCGGATACCGCCCGGCCTCCGAACCGGATGGCGAAGACTCCACGCTTTTCCGCCATCCTCTTGAACTCGCGGGCCACCACCTTGACCAGCATGACAATACGGGCCACCTTCATGCCGCCCGCCGTGGAACCGGTGCACCCTCCGATCATCATCAGCAGCAGGAGAATGAAGGTGGCCCCCGGCGTCCAAACCTCGAAGTTTGCGGAGCTGAAACCGGTGGTGGTCTGGATGGAGGCGGCCTGGAACAGCGCCAGCCGGAACGACTGTTCCAGAGGCAGCCCCGAGACCCAAACCAGAGGCACTGTCAGGGCCAGGGTCGACGCCGCAAGCACTCCCAGATAGGCCACAATCTCCGGGTCCCTCAGCACGGCCTGAACCCTTCGCTCCACCAGGAACCGGTAGTGGAGCGTGAAGTTGATACCCGCCAGGATCATGAAAACCACGACGATGTACTCGATCTGCGGGCTCTGATAGGCCTCGATGCTGAGGTTCCGCGTGGAAAAGCCGCCGGTGGCCACCGTGGCAAAGGTGTGGCAGACGGCATCGAACGGACCCATACCGGCCCAGCGCAGCAACACGTACTCGGCCAGGGTCAGAGCCACATAAATCCTCCACAGGGCCAGTGCCGTCTCGGCAACCCGTGGCTTCAGCTTCTCGGACCGCGCCCCGGAAAACTCAGCGCGGTAGAGCTCCATGCCTCCGGTACCCAGCAGCGGCAGCACGGCGATGGCCAGCACAATGATTCCCATCCCTCCCAGCCAATGGGTCATGGCCCGCCACAGCAGCAGGCTTCGGGGAAGCCCTTCGACGTTGCCGACGACGGTGGCACCGGTGGTGGTGAAGCCCGACATGGATTCGAAATAGGCATCGGTGAAGCCGCCGAACGCCGGAGAGAAGGCAAAAGGCAAAGCCCCGAATCCCACCGAGACCAGCCAGGCCAACGCGACGAACAGCACTCCTTCGCGGCGCGTCAGCTCGTGATCAGCGTTGCGGATCACGCCGCAAGCGGCGCCCCCAGCCGTGAAGCCCAGGAGGACCGAGGCCGTCAACCCCCAGGCCGACCCATCTCCGTCCAGCAGCGCCAGCGCCAGCGGAATGAGCTGGGTCGCCGAGACCCCCATGGCGAAGATACCCAGCAGCCGAAGGATGATGGGCCAATAGATGAGCATGCCGTCCGACGGTCAGTAAATGAAGGCCCGTTCCAGTTTCGGAATCACATTTTCAAGACAGAAGAAGATCACCCGGTCGTCGAGCTGGATGACCGAGCTCCCTCGAGGGACCTCCACCTCCCCGCCGGGACGGACGATGGCGCCCACCAGGGCTCCCCGCGGCAACTGCACGTCCCGCAGTGCCTTGCCTACGTATCGCGAACCGGGGGTCGCCACCAGCTCGATGGCCTCAGCCTCTTCCTCCCGAAAAGTGGTCACCGAAATCACCCGGCCCTTGCGTACATACTGCAGAATCCGGTCCACCACCACGAGGCGGGTGCTGAAGATCGAGTTGATCCCCAGCAACTGGGCCATGGGCAGAAAGTCGATCCGGTTCACCAGGGCCACCGCTTTGTGGGATCCCATGCGCTTGGCCAACAGGCTGGCGATAATGTTGACTTCGTCGTCGCCCGTGAGGGCCAGATAGGCGTCGATTCCTCGAACGTTCTCCTCCGCCAGGATCCGCTGGTCGGTGCCGTCGGCGTGCACCACCACGGTACTCTTGACCACAGAAGCGATCTTCTGGCAGCGTTCCAGGTCCTTCTCGAACAGCTTCACCTGGACGCCCATCGCCTCCAGCCGTAAGGCCGCCTCGATGCCGAGCTGCTTGCCGCCCAGAACAAACACCCGCTGGACCTTCTCCAGCGGTGCGACACCCACGTAGCTCAGCACCTGGTTCAGCTCCTCGGAGGGAACCACCACGTAGACCAGATCTCCTTCCCGAAGCTCGTCGTCACCGCGGGGAATGATGACGCGCTGTTCCCGGAAGATCATGGCCACCAGAAACCGGGGCAGTCCCTCGCCGTCGTTGAGCTCGGAGATCAGCTTGCCCCTAAGCTGGCTCCGGGAGTCGATGGGCATGCTGAACAGCTTTACTTTGCCGTCGGCGAACTGGACGATGTCCGAGACGCCCGGCAAACCGATGACGTCCAGAATCCGGACCACCGTTTCGCTGTCGGGGTGGATCACCAGATCCACTCCCAGCAGCTTGCTGGAGCAGATCGACTTCCAGCGGTTCACCTCGTGGGTGCGCAGGCGGGCCACCTTGATCCGGACGTTCGAAAAGGCCTGGGCAATCAGGCAGCCGAGGACATTGGTCTCGTCACTGGAGGTGACGGCGATGAGCATGTCCGCGGTAATCAATCCGGCCCGCTCCAGGACCTTGATGCTGGAGGCGTCGCCCTGGATGATTTTGGCATCCAGCACGTCCTCGAGTTCGGCGCACCGGGAGGCGCTGGACTCGACGATGACCACCTCGTTTTTCTCCCGGATCAAGCGCTGGGCGACCAGGGTGCCCACTGCTCCTCCTCCCAGGATGAGGATCTTCATGGAGTACTCCCCCCTTGCTGAGGTGCTCCCTTACTCTGAGGTCCGGCGGGTTTCCGGCCTGCGGGTGCCCCGCGGACAAGTCAGGGATTCTACACCACGGCACCCACCGGTGACTCGGTCCGAGGGGAGGTCCAAGGGTTCAAGACCCGCGACGCCGATCGCGCTCCTGCGCCGCCGGAAAAGGTCGCCTCCTGGACGATGGGCGAGGGTGGAAACTGAACCCTCCAGGGGCGCGAAAGGGGATGGCATTGGCAGTCTTTGCGCCGTGCGCCGGAGGCCCCACCGAGACCTCCGTGCAGGGTACAGCTCAAGCAGGCCGAACTGCAGGCATTCAGGCCCGAGTCGGGCCGGTGACAATGCCCTGGTGTTCCAGCCCCGCAGGTTTCCTGCCGCCCCGGCCTGCCCCCCCTCCCGCTTGGGGACAGTCCCCACGGCGGCCTGGTCCGTAGGGACAGTCCCCACGGGCCGTGTCACCGCTCCCGGCGGCGGCTGGTGCCGTCAGAGGGGAAAACTGGTACGTGGCCTCCGCAAGGCGCCACCGCACGACGTGTCGATCCCGGACTGCTACGGCTCGCGGTGGCGGAGCCAATCACGGGGCAGAGTCGTCCAGCGGAAGGAACGCAGAATCCCCCGCAGGGGTCCCTCCCCCGGGGCGATGGATTGGGCGTCTCGGCCGGTGAGGGCGAAAATCACGAAATATCCCGGGAACTCGGCAAAGGCCACCAGCTCGGTCCGGGAACCGGTGCACTCGAAACGAAACGCCTGAAACGAACCGGCATCCAGATCCGCCGCCCGAGACTCGGTGCCCCCCGGACAGGTCGTGTAAAAGTGCCGCCGGTTTTCCTCCAGGAAAGCCTCCAGCCGCTCGTCGGAGCGCCGCGGCGTGAAACGCGCGTAGATGACGGCGTCCGCCCGTCGCCAGTTGACTCCCCGGGGATGAAAGATGAAGTTGGCGATCTGGGGCGCGGACTCGGTGTCCAGAAGCCAGCCTTCGGGCTCCAGCACCTCAAAGGAGAATCCACGGCCGTGAAGCTGGAGCAGGCGGCCCTCGGGAGCCTCGCCCTCGCCCCCGCCCAGCAGGAGCCACAACGCCAGCCAGAGCATGACAGAGAGCATAGCATCGGAGGGGGGAGGCGGGAGGGGAGTCAGGAAACAGGAGTCAGGAGTCAGGAAACAGGAGTCGGGAAACGGGAGTCGGGAAACGGGAGTCGGGAAACGGGAGTCGGGAAACGGGAGTCT
>FWWM01017197.1_pt1 | contig 10575 bp, 10 predicted proteins | sample 2228351 | NCBI WGS metagenome assembly FWWM01 (sample SAMEA103939774, study PRJEB20133) | metagenome
AATCGCTTAAATCGATTTTCTTTTGCTGAATATTCCTTAAAAAATGAAATGCTTTAAATAAATTTTTAATTTATCAAATTATTTTAAGTGTATCTTGTAATTAGATTCTCATCTTCTTATAAACAAGCATTTTTAGGAATTATTGGACAATTTTTGAACAGGCTTTAGTATCCTTTAAACTTTCAATATGCACTTTGGTGTGCAAGAGCTTATCATAATCCTCTTGATCATTCTAATCCTTTTTGGAGCAGATAAGTTGCCTAAACTTGCAAAAGGACTTGGTGATGCATTAAAGGAATTTAGAAAAGCTGCGAAAGATGATAGCAATCATCCAGAGAGTAAAGAAAGCAAAGATTATAAATCTTCCTGATAGTGAAATAGAAAGAGGATTAGCTATTCTTATATCATTTGAAAAGGATGATAGTTTTGAAAAATTTGAAAAGTTTATAAACAAGATGCTCAATTTAAGGGTTTTTGAGGATGAGAATAATAAAATGAACTTATCATTAAAAGATATAAATGGATGGATTTTAATTGTTCCAAACTTTACGATTGCTGGTTCTATTGAAAAAGGTAATAGACCATCATTTGATAAAGCTCTTGAAATAGAAAAAGCAAGAGAATTTTTTGAAAAGTTAAAATTAGATTTCCTAAAGCATTATCAGAATATAAAGTTTGGACAATTTCAAACGCACATGGAAGTTGAAATAGTGAATGATGGTCCTGTTACTCTCATTTACAGGATTTGAAAATTGTTTTGTTCATCTCTCAAAAAATAACAATTTAGAACTTAAATTTATGGAAAGTGTAAAAATTGATCAAGGTTATGATTTTGTTTACATTTCTTGTCTTAATAAAAAAGATACATTTGTTATAATAAAAAATAAAGAGCTTTTTAACTACTTAAAATTCTGCATTAAGAATGAGGGTAATTTTAATAAAGCTCTCTTTGAAATAACATTTTATAAGCAAATTGAAAGTGCAAATAATAAGTTTGAATTAAATAAATTGGCAGATAAACTATTTTATAAAAATTATGAAAATTTCTTTCATTATTATGACTATAATAAAGTTGAATTTTTCAGATATATTATCAGATACAAGCTTGCAAAATTATACTATCAAAATAATGAGATTTCAAAAGCTTTAAGAATTCTAAAAAATTTAGAAGAAGCTTCTGATTTTAGAATAAAATTCATAGCCCTTAATCTGAAAAATGAAATTTACCAAAAGTTAAACTATAAAACTAATAGTTTTAGTATTGAAGTTAGTATAAGTGATGGCATTTATGTTAAAGGAATGGATACAACGATAGCATTTGAAAATTTAAAAATTTACAAAAAGCCATTGATATGCGAGTTGGATTTCCCTGAAATTTACATTGTAAAAGATAAAAAATTGATATTATGGGATTCACCTATAATCCATTAAAAACTTTTATCATCTTTTCAACCCATATCTCTGGTGTTGCATTGCTTAAAACTAAATTTCTTGAATAATTAACAAGTTCATTTCTCAAATTGGCATCTCTTAACCTTAAAATTCTATTTTTCAAAGCTTTTATATCTCCTATTTTAAAATGAAAATCCTCTCTTACAAAATCCTTAGCTCCAACTCCATTTGATACTAAAACTGCTAAGGAAGACATAATTGCTTCAACAACAACATAGCCGTATACTTCGCTCTCAGATGGTAAAATTAAAATGTCATAATTTTTATAAATTTCAGGCATTTCCTCATAACTAATCTCCCCTAAAAAATTAGCATTCAAATTATTCCTTTGCACATAATTTTTAAGCTTTTCAAGAAGAGGGCCACTACCTATAATATCAAGTTTGTAATCCGTAAGATCTTTTAAGGCTTTTAAAATATCTAAAACTCTTTTCCTCTTAATAAGTCTTCCAATAAATAACAAATTCAAAAAACTACCTTGATGCAACTTTTTATAATCAAATTTATAAATATCAAATGAAGTATAATTTAAGATAGTATTTTTTGCACCAAGACTTTTTGCATGTGCAACTGACATTCTACTTGCACAAATAACAAGTTTAGCATTACTAAATAAGAATTTTCTAATTAAATACCTAAATGGAACAAATAAACTATTACCTTCTTTGAGATTAAAACTCTCAATGTGAAGAATATAAGGGATATTTAATGTTAAAAGCTTATTTGCAATGATAAATTCCATTATATTTAAACCACCACTAATGAGAACTAACTTGAATTTTGAGAAATCTGGCAATTTTTTAGGAATTTTTATAATACCAGGATCCTTTGAAATATAATGTTCAAATGTATAGCTTTCAATAATCTCATAAGGGAATTGAATATCTTTAATGCAATAATCCCAGGATTGGCGCTTTTTGGTTTTTAAACTTGAAAAGAAAAACATAATTTTGCCCTTCATTCGCTTATAAAGTAAATTAAAAAGGAAATTTTTTGAGGGTGTTGGGATGTTAGTTATATAGGCAATCATAAAGAACTTTAAAATTTTAAACTTTATTATGAAACTTATGGAATATCTTCTTGAACTTGAAAGCTTGCAAGACATACATCCTTTGCTTCTTGAAATGGAAAATTATGGTAAGAAACTTCAATTTCCTATATTAAATAGATTATCAGCACGGTTACTTTCTTTAATATCCATCTCTAATAAAGCTAAACATGTTTTTGAGATTGGTTCTGGTTTTGGTTATTCTGCAATGTGGATAGCTATTTACAATAATTACCTTGAAAAAATACATTTAACTGATTTTAAAATTCAAAACCTTGAAATGGCAAGAGAATTTTTTAGAATAGCAGGATTTGAGAATAAGATAGAAGTGCATATAGGAGATGGACTTAAAATTTTAGAAGAATTTGATGGTCAATTTGACTTAATTTTCAATGATGCAAATAAAATTCATTATCCAAAAATTTTAGAAATTGCTAAAAAGAAATTAAAAGTTGGAGGTATTTTAATCTCAGATAACACATTATGGCATGAAAAAGTTTTGAGTGAAGAGATTGATGAAGAAACATTAGCAATTAAAGAATTTAATAAGAGAGCATTTTCAGATAAGGATTTCATAAGTTCATTTATTCCAATTGGTGATGGTTTAATAATTTCAGTTAAGGTACTTTAAAATTTACAAACTATGAAATTTTCCATAGAGAAGATACAAATTGATAAAATTTTACCTGTTATAAATAAGGTATTACCTAAAGGTAGAACACTTGATATTCTAAAAAGTATATTATTAGAAGTTGAAAACAACACACTCTCAATAACCACGGCAAATTCAGATATTCAGTATAAAGTTTCATTAGATGTTTATGATAGTGAGGATGGAAGGACTCTAGTAAATGGAAACGCGCTTATTTCAATTTTAAGAAATTTTCCTAAATCATCTATAATAAGCTTTGAAATTGAGAATGCGCTTAAAATAAGTTCAGATGATACATATTACAAAATTCCTATAATGAATCCTGATGATTATATTGAAGTTAAAGATATGAGAGATGATGTTAATTTATTTAATATGAAGAAAAGTGAGCTTATTAAGGCATTTTCAAAGGTTCAATTTTGCGCTGCAAAAGATGATAACAGATTATTCCTTTCAGGTATTCTTTGGGATAATAAAGGAAATTTGATGAATTTTGTTGCTTCTGATAGTTATAGATTAGGCTTGTATACTAGTAAATTTGATGAGAATTTGGGTGAATTTCAAATCATTATACCAATTGATGTTTATGACGTTTTGGATGAAATTGATCATGATGAACTGAAAATTGGGTTTAATGATGATTACTTAATAATAAGCTTTGCAAATGGATTTGTAAATGCTCGCTTAATTGCAGGACCTTATCCAGATTATAATGCTATATTTCCAGAAGGAATAGCTAATGAATTATTTGTAAGTAAAGAAGAGATTGAGAGTAAATTAAAGGCTATATCACCTATAAATCCAGAAGTTTTTGGTATTAAGGTATATAAAGATATTCAAATATTTGCTATTTCTGATGATGGTAGTGAATTTAGGTCATCTCTATTTGGTAAATACAATGGTGATAATATAGAAATCTATTTTCATTACAAGAGATTTTCTGAGATTATAAAAGAAATTGAAAATGATGAGATTTATATTTACATCTATTCTGAAAGCCAACCAGTTTTAATAAAATCAAATGAGAATTTAAAATACCTTATAATGCCCGTTAGATTATAGGATTATGAATAAGCTAAAACTTGAAAAATATAAAAAAATCTACGACCAATACTACATACCATATGTAATTGAGCAAACTGCAAGAGGTGAAAGAGCATACGATATTTATTCAAGGCTATTGAAGGATAGGATTGTATTTCTTGGAACTACAGTAGATGATTATGTTGGAAATCTTATTATTGCACAACTACTATTTCTAGAGGCAGAGGATCCTGAAAAGGATATAAATCTATATATTCACTCACCAGGTGGCTATGTAACAGCAGGACTTGCGATATACGATACGATGCAATACATTAAGCCTGATGTTGTTACAATATGCATAGGTATGGCAGCATCTATGGCAGCAGTATTGCTTGCGGCAGGTGCAAAAGGTAAAAGATATTCACTTCCTAATTCAAGAATTATGATACATCAACCATGGGGTGGTGTCCAAGGACAAGCAACTGATATTGAGATTGAAGCAAAAGAAATTTTAAGGTTAAAGGATTTACTTACAAAAATTTTATCAGAACATACAAATCAGCCATATGAGAAAATACAAAAGGATACTGAAAGAAACTTTTATATGTCTGCAATAGAAGCAAAAGAATATGGAATGATAGATGAAGTTATAAAGAGAAGAAAATGAAACTATCTATAAAGTGGATTTTATTTGCTTTAATAACTTTATTTGTTTCATTTATATACTTTCTTACAACTGCACCTACTGTTGTATTTTGGGATGTTGGTGAATTTTTAGCATCAAGTTACAATCTTGGTATTCCACATCCACCTGGAACACCTCTCTACGTTCTAATAGCTAAATTCTTTTCAATGCTACCATTACCTTTAAAAGAGCTAAAGGAAGCATTACAAGGGTTTCCTGCAAATCAATTCGTTTTAAGGGTAACCTTAATCCCTATATTAACAGGTGGCCTGATGGCTGGATTTTTCTATTTAATAGTTGTAGATAGTATTAGTTTGTTTAAGAATAAAGATTATGAGAGCCCTTGGGTTCATATAGCAGGTTCCTTCGTAGCTTTAACTCAGGCATTTACATATTCTCAATGGTTCAATTCAATTGAAGCAGAAACATATACACCATCACTTGTTTCAAATATAATGGCAATCTACTTTGTTCTTACTTGGATAAAGAATAGGGAAAAGCAAGGTTCAATAAAGTGGTTATTACTTGCAGCATTTGTAATGGCAGTAGCAACTGGCATTCAAGCAATATCATTATTTGGCTTTATATCACTCTTTATATTCCTTGCGATTTTTCAAAGGAAATACATATGGGATGACTACTTTTGGGCAATTATATCATTAGGTATCGCAATTCTTGCAATTTGGTTTAATTCATATAATATTCTTCAATATATCTATCTAAATGAGGCACTTATTAATTTTCAAAAATATTCAAACCAAGCAAATGTTATAGCTGTAAATCCTTATATGTTATCTGATGAGATATCAAAACTTAAGGGAACTATATTCAAATTTAATTTTATACTATTACTATGTTATTTGGGCATTGTTTGGACAATGTATAGATTAAGAAAACTGAACTTTAATAATTTAACTTCCATTAGTGTAATTGTTCTTATTACACTAAGTATATTCTTTCATTTTGCTTATGGTTCAATCTTATTTGTAATATTAGGTAGTTTTACAGGTCTTTTGGCACTATTTATATTCTTTATATATGCAGGAATTTATAAAAATTGGAAAGGTGTAGCATTAGCTTTAGTTTTACTTGCTATTATATGTGAGTTTTGGTTGCTTGCAAGAGCCTATTATTTAACAAATCATCCAATTGTTCGTATAAATGAAGGTGATCCTTCAAATTGGTATGCTTTTATGGATGTTTTAACAAGAAAGCAATATGGACCACCAAATCCACTTGAAAGAAGAATACCTTTATTTGAGCAACTACAAGTTTTATGGACTTATACATCCTGGCAGTTTATTTCAATTCCTTATGTCACAAGAGAACAATTTTTGCTAATTTTATACATTTTAATTGGTTTAATGATAATAGGCTTTTTCACACTCTACTCTGAAAATAAAACGCTATTTTGGCTTTATTTCTTTGGATTGGTAGGTGCAGTTATTGGACTTTTTATATATCAAAATCCTGCTGATGCACCAAGTCTTCCTGTAAATCCTGCAAATGCACAGCCAGACCCTATAACTGGTCAGCTTAGAATGGAAGTTAGAGATAGAGAGTATTTTTATGTTTTACTTTATGCATCTATTATATTTTATAGTGGTTTTGGACTTCTTGAATTTTTAAGAATTCTAAAGAAAACTGTTAAATTATCTATAATTTCAACACTTTTAGGACTCCTATTCTCAACTTGGGTAGTTTATAATATGATTGCTCATAATTGGAAGTATAATGACAGACATAAAAATTACATTGCAGAAGATTTCCCATATAACATACTATCAAGCCCAATTAAATCAGAAAATGGTGTGGTTCTATTTACGAATGGTGATAACGATACATTTCCTGTTTGGTTCATGCAAGAAGTTTTAAGTTATAGAAGGGATGTTTTTAATGCAAACTTATCACTTTTGAATACAAATTGGTATATAAAGCAACTTAAAGGATGGGGAGCACCTATTAGTTTCTCATATGAAGATATAGATAAATTACCTGTATTTATTCCAAGAGCAAATGGAAGCTTTTTACTATTGAGGGATTTGGCTATAAGGGATATGATTGCTACAAGTGTAGGTTATAAGACAAATGATTATATAAATGTTTTAACTGAAAAGGGGATTGTTAAAATTCCAAAAATTTACTTAGAAGATGGTGATAAATTTGTAAGAGAGGTTATAGTTGGTAGAGAGTTTAAAGTTCCCATTTACTTTTCAATAACTTGCGATCCTTCTGCTTATAAGGATTACAGAAAACTATTTATTCTTGAAGGACTTGCTTGGCGAATAAACAATGATTTTACAAGTGAAAGTGATACAGGAGAATTTTATCCAGTGAATGTTGAGCGAACAAGTTATCTACTAAGTGGAAAATATAACCCAATTGAATATCTTGAAAATTTTGCTAAAAAATATAAGTTAGCAGAAGATGGAATTTTTAGATACAGAAGTATTTTTGATACAACTGTATATAAGGATGAAAATCATCAAAGAATTTATAGAAATTATGCAATGGTTGCATTTTCACTTGCAAATGCCCTTAAATTAAGTAAAGATTATGAAAGGTCTAATGCATATTTTGAATTTGGAAAGCGATTTTTAGAAGCACTTACATTTAAGGATAACATGGTTTATGCTCAAATTTATAGTGTAGATTTGGAAATTGTGGATAATTTAATTAAGATGAATAGGAAAGATGAAGCAAAAGCAAAATTAAATGATTTAAAGCTAAAAATAGCAAGTATAAATGATCAAGAACTTATAAACTATATAAATCTCAAAATAGATGAGAAGCTCAAAGAATTAAATAAAGAATAAAAGCTTTACTTTATCTTATAGTAAATTAAAGGACCAATTCCTAGGTCTTCATCTGAAAGCTTAATACTATCAATTTTTGAAAATGGTTTAAATATCATCAAATAATTTGGATTATATGAAAAGCCATTTGCACTAATATAAAAATTATTAGAAAATGAATGGATGAAATTTACACTACTTGAAATTTTAAGCGAATCAAGAATATCCAAACTATGAGAAAGAACATATATCCAACCATCCCAACTTCCTAAAACTAAATAATTGTCATTTATATCTGCACTAAATATATTCCTTGAAATGTCAATGCTGTCAATTTTTTGAAAATCTTTTGAAATTTTATAAATTCTTGCATTTGTTTGATTGTAAATACCTGAACAAACCAAAAAAATTGTATCTTTATGAACTAAAATATTTGAAGCACCTGGAAATACAATCAAACTATCAATTTTTTTAAGAGGATTTATTGAAACTTTAAAAATTTTTGAAATACTATCATATTCATAATTTTGCTTCATACCATTTGTTGAAACTATCAAAAAGCTATCCAATAATTTAATATCAATTGGGCGATTTGACAATCTGATACTATCAATTATTTGACCATCCTTAAAAACAATTAAATTTTCAGAATAATATTTTCCAAAGTCTGTTAAATAAAGCTTTCCATTAATATAAATACCAGATAATGGATTTTTATTATTTTCAAGTGGATAAGTTTGTAAGTTACCATTTAATAGATTAAATTTTTGAATAGAGGGAGAACCTGTAAATCCACCTGAGTTTATTAAATAAACTTCATCATCATATAAAATAAAGTAATTGGGAACATCGCCACTATTAAATAAAAAATATAATTTCTGACTATCAGGTAAATAGTAGTAAACCTCTTTTGAATTTTGAAATGCTATTAAAACTTTATCATTAGGATATAAAATTATATCCTTTTCAAACTTTTTACAAGAGATAATACTAAGAACCAAAATTAAGAATCTTAACCTCTGCATCTTCAATTATTCTCCTAACAAGACCAGATAAAACTTTTGAAGGTCCAATTTCTATAAACTGCTTTACACCAAAACCATAAGCGTTATTTACCATTTTAATAAAAAGAACTGGACTTCTCAATTGCTTCATTAGAGCATTATAAACATCTTCTAAGCTATATGCAATCTCACCTGTTGAATTCATAATAATGGGAATTTTAGGTTCACTTAATTCATCTTTCTTTAAATGCTTTGAAAATTCAATGCTTGCTTCCTCCATAAGTGGTGAGTGAAATGCACCAGAAACATTAAGCTCAATTACACGCTTTGCAACACCTTTAAGCTCTTTAACTGCATTCTTCAATTCTTCTATATCACCTGAAATTACAAGTTGTTCTCTACTATTATAATTTGCTATTACTAATGTATTGTATTTTTTAAGAACTTCACTTAGCTTATCTTCAGAAAGTCCTATTATTGCTGCCATAGAACCCATTTTCGCTTTGGCCATTATTTCTCCTCTAATTCTTGTAAGTTTTAAACCATATTCAAAATCAAATACATTTGCACAATACAATGCACTAAATTCACCAAGACTATGACCAAAACAAATGTCACACTTATATAGATTTTTATCTCTTATAACTTCAAGCCCCGCAACTGAAACAGCATATATAGCAGGTTGAGCATTTTCAGTTTTTGTAAGCTCCTCATTAGAGCCATAAAATATAAGTTCAACAAAATCATTTCCAAGAACCTTTTTGACTCTATTAAAAACTTCTTTTGCGACATCGTAATTATCATATAATTCTTTTCCCATACCAGGATATTGTGAACCTTGCCCTGGGAACATAAAGGCAGTTTTCATAACTTGAAATTTTAATGGATAATGATCTATACTTTAAAATTTTCAAATTAATAGTTGTAAAGGTGAATGGAAGGTATAAAATTTTCAAATAATTTATCTATAACATCTTTTAAATATATTTTTTCAATGCTTTTTTCTGATCTGTTAGCAGTTATTTTTGCAATATCCATTGCTTTTATTATAAAATTTGGTTTTGATAGTCTTGAATTTCAAAACAGGATAAGGGAAATGGCAATTATTATAATTTTCGTTATAACTATGCTATTTTTGAAAAGATTATATACCCAAAGAAGACTTTTTTATGAGGAAAGCAAGGATATATTAGAGGGTCTATTTTATGCATTTATTTTAATTTTTAGTATATACGCTATGACAAAATCTAAACCTGATTTTTCAAGACTTTTGCTTGGTCTTTCAATACTATTTTCATCATTTACAATTCCAATATTCAGATACATCACAAAAAAAGTTTTAAATGGATATCTAAGAGAAAAAATTTTAATTATTGATGGTCCTGATAGTCATAAAATTTACGATTTTTTCAAAAAAGAATGGTATCTTGCTTATGAACCTATTGGTGTTGTGAAATTTTCAGAAATTGATAATTATAGAAACAATGTATTTAACGTAGTAATTCCAAGATTACCATTTTTAAATGAATTTTATACTGAGATTTCAACTTTGAGCTTAAAATTTAAAAGAGTTTTCTATGTTCCAGATATTTCAGGACTTTCTTTTACAAATCAAATCCTTCATTTTTCAATTGCACAAAATTTACCTATTTTTGAAACTTCTACAAAATTTGATTCTTATATAAACCGATTGATAAAAAGGACTTTTGATATCTTATTCTCAATTTTTGTTATTATTCTATTAAGTCCAATTTACATTTTAATTGCGCTTCTCGTTAAATTAACATCAAGGGGTCCTGTGTTCTATAAGCATAAGAGAATTGGTAGGAATGGGAAATGTATAGAAATATACAAGTTTAGAACAATGTATAAGGATGCAGATAAACTTCTAAAAGAGATATTAGAAAAAGATG
>FWWM01017198.1_pt1 | contig 10574 bp, 12 predicted proteins | sample 2228351 | NCBI WGS metagenome assembly FWWM01 (sample SAMEA103939774, study PRJEB20133) | metagenome
TCCGGGTTTAGCTTATCGACAACGGCCTGATTCGTTCAGCCAGAGCATCGCTTTCAATTTTCCCCCAGAAGTACCGGGATACCTCTTCCTGAGACCACTTAAACAGAGTTGGCATTTCCAAAATGTTCCCGCCTGCAATAAGTAGGATTCCTGAATTAGTGAAAGGGTCCCGATACGGCATTTTATCTTCTATTGGTTCTTCAGAAAGATACAGAGTCAGGGAAAATTTGTCACCCTGAACTTGAAACACTTTTGAGTCCAGCACGATTTCCGCAGTCGGCCAAGCATAGGTAATCGGGATCTCGTAAGAAATCCCTTTTATCCGCCTGCCTGGAGCTTGGACAAACTTCAACCTAATCTGCCTCTTGGGGTTGGAGTTAACAAGACGAAGTGAATAATGCTGTGAAAGTTGCTCTTTGAAGGTTCCATAGGAGGCAATCATAGACTTGTCAAAAACCTTGTGGTCTATATAAATCCTCACTATTGTGCCTGACGAAGTATTCTTGAGGATTTCAGGTTTTTCATCATTCGGCAAGATAACTGGCTTCCACCGTGGCTTCTCCCTCTCCTCATCCCACCACACTTCTGCTTTAATGTTACTCCTTGGTGTAGAGGAAAATATTTCACCTTTGCCCATAGCAATGCAAACTTCTTTAAGCCCTTGTCCGAACAACGCCCTCACGGAACGGTCCAGTTGAGTCTCAGTCACACCACCAAAAGTTATAACTTGCTCAAGACGCTCCTTTTCAATGCCCTCAGCGTAGTCAATAACAGCAAATTGACTACATTGCCCGTGAGAATCTCGCATTATTTCAACAACAATTAATCCCGAAGGGCTTTTCCCTTCCTTTTCCAGCCTAGTATAACTCGCATCGCTATTTGTGATTAATTCTACGAGACCATCCAGTATACTTCTGATGTTCAGAAGAGCACTCCTCCTCATAATACGTGGGTGAGTCGGCAGGTCTTGCTCAATTCCCCATTGCAATTTCACTTACCTCCTTTGTAATACTTTACGAAATCGTTCTTCCAGGACATTCAGAAATTTTACCACAACAGAATCGCTTTGATTTTTTGCGATGTTTTGAAGTTCCCTTAAATTTTGACGGAGTATCCTTCCAGGGGTTTCAAGATTGCACATGAGCAGTTGCCTGAATTCTACCTCGGATGTTAGGAAGTTCTTGGAGTTAGTTAAATACTCTTGAAACATTGGACTGGAGCGGACTCTTTTGAGATGTTCTAATTCGTAGCTCCGGCGTGTCTCTTCTATTGCAACAGGCTTCTTGAAACCGGATGTGCGGTTTTGAAGGGCATTTTCCACTTCTTTAGCAACCTGCCTACCGGCTGATGTAATACGAAAGCCCAAGATATTGCTTCCCTCAATCCATCCAAAGTCTGTTCTGCACCTTCTCCACGACTTTGTCACGCGCTCGCTATCAGGCCAGTAAGGATGTCCAAGAAGCGAAAACTTTTTAGGAAACCGGGTAAAGCACTCATAAACAAGACGCTCTACGGTGCAAACATGCCCTTCATTTTTCACGATATATACACAGTAGGTGACCAACTTATCAAGACTCATCCCCGCATATGCACTTTCTGGTTCTGCATGCCGCAAAATGCTTGCTGTGACTGATTGCAGGTCATACATTGCTTCGGCTATATTCTCTTTGACCACACTTTTGCCTTCAGCCTGAGGCCTCGTAAAATAGGATGTCTTCCTCCTTGTCTTCATCTGATGCCTCCCAATGCATGACTACCCATCTTTACCGAAGTATGGAGTGGAGTTCTGCCGGTGCCACCGCAGTGGGGGCATTCCACACTGTCGGCAGGTTTCACATAACGGAAGGAGTGATACCAGTTCCTCTCCCACCAGGTGATTTCCTCCGGCAGGTCATCCATCAGAATTTTGTCTGCCGTGAGGGCAGATGAAGGAATGGGAAGAAAGCGAATTCGCCGTCCATCCTTCTTTGAAGAAGTTTCGTGGCTTGCGAACTCACTTGCCGGAAGTGCTCTGAGCCGGAGGCGGGTATCCTTCAAAAATTGGTTAAGCGCCTCCAACGCCGAGACCGCTTCTATTTCCTCTCTCGCCCATTCTGACAATTCGTGATAGTAGCACTTGTATCCTACTTCGTAATGCATCCCTTATCACCTCGCATCGCCTTCTATAATTCTATCCAGAAATCGTTCAATCCCCTCCATCTTTTACCTTCTAATATATCCCATCTTTGAGGTTCAAGATTTTGAGGTGACTTCCAGTTGAATTTGATAGCCCAATTTGTTGAGAAAGGACTCGCAATCTTCCCAGGTGAGTCCGAAGGATTTGACATCGGCTACACCGAGGCGCGCTACAATTTCCCTGAGAGTCTCATAATCGGCTTCTTCAAAGTCGCCCTCCTGCATCACATTTTCCGCCCAATCTACCAATTGCTCTAATGTTAACTGATGATGAAGGTAGGCTATGAGTTTTTTCGCCACCGCTTTTTTATTCACTTTCATCCTTCACTCCTCCTTTGCGGGTTTATGCCCTTTGTTGCGAGGGAACTTCTCGTGAACTTCCACCGGGTTCCCTCTTTCATCGTAAATCTCTTGATAAAAACGCAGAGTTTTCTCGTTTTCATCCACCTCTTTCACATACCGAGCCTTCCAGTCCTGCCTGCCCACCACTTCATACCAGTATCGTCTACCACCACCAGGAAGTATTTCCCACTTTCCAAACTTCCGTTCATTTTGGCGCCTCTTCCGCCCATTCAACCTCCCTCACCACTCCCACCTCGTAACGCATCCTTTATCTCCTCGCATCGCCTTGAATTATCACATCCAGAAATCGTTCACTCTCCTCCATCTCTCACCCTCTATTATATCCCATCTCAGTTCTCCAATGAGCGGAGGGTGAAATCTTCTTTCCACAAGCATCAGAACACTTTTAGCAAGATGCTTGGCATCTTCGGCTTCTTCAGGGTCATCAAAAAACCTGGAAGGCACCCCGCCCGGAAGCACGTTCGGATACCGGGTCGGAATGGAGTATTGATCCAGCTTCTTTGCCTGCATAACATCCTCAAACTCAGTGTCCACCTCAAGGGTCATTTCTAAGAGGTCGTTTATAGAGTGAGTGTAAAAAACCTCCACAGATTTCACTTTCAGGTAAAGATATGCTTTTAACGCTTTCTCTGCAGCCTGCTGAAAGTGAAAAAGGGCAAGATAAAACCTTTTTCTTTCTCTCAGTTCATCTGCATCTTCAAATTCATCTTTTGCCTGCGTAAGGCATCTTAAGGCTTCTTCTTTATATCGTTTTTTCCTAAATTACTCTTCCCTTTAATACATTTTTAAGGAAACTGGATGTGGACAATTTTTCATAGAACTCTTCGTGGTTATAGGCAATTATATCAGAAGCACGATTGAATCCAGTGAAGCCCGCAATTTAGTTCTTCTTTCTTCCTTCCTTTGCAAAATTTCTTTTAGTCTGGACATCAGGGCACCCTTACCATGCGGTGGTGCGGTCGATAAGCCCGTGTCGGCGCGCATAAAGGTCAAAATACCCGAAAAGCACAATTGATACCGCCCAGAAAGACGCACAACTCAATATCAATATCAGCATAATTTGCCCATCGGAATATCCAGCAAAAAATACGGAAATGCTCCCTCCCACCAACTGACGCCTGAGCAGTTCCAGCCAGTAGCCGAATGGGATGACTGCGGAAATCGGATGCAAAATTTTCGGTAAATATTCCACGGGAAACACTGCTCCGCAGAGCAGATAAAACACCCCCGCCACACTTTCCCCAATCATCTCCGAATGCCGCGGAAGGCACATACTAATCCCGGCAATTACCACGCCCAACCCCATTAGAGCGGAAATTCCCATAATAAAGCCCGCAACAAAAAGCAGAGGATTCTCCGGAAGCCGGAAAGGGATATGAAACACCAGCCAGCCAAAAACTCCCAGAATCAGAGCAGAGATCAGCGCGAGGACGAATTTGACCACTGCCCTGCCCATCAGATACACCAGATACGACTGTGGCAAAGTGTAGATATACCGCGCCGTCTCGTAGAACTCTCTATCCATCAGAATCGTCCAGGACATTCCGAAGAGGACATACATCACAAAGATGAAGAACATATTTCCCACATAAAGGAAAGTGAAGAAATCCGGTCGGGGGTTTCCAGTCGTGGCGACAAAGTAAATGAAGAATAAAATCAAGGTGGAGGACAACGGCTTTGCGATGGAATAGACGAGAAAAAGCAAAGGGTCAGCCCAATTGGATTCCACCAGCCATCCCAGCCAAGCAGAAGTGAAAAAATGCTTCATTTTACTGCCCTCGCAAGGTCATTGTTCCGGTGTGTTTTCCCAGCCTTTCCATCAAGAGAAGCGACCAGTAAGCAAGACCGAAAAATATGACCGCAAGCGCAGTGAGGATGCCCAATTCCACTCCCAGCGATAGAAACCCCATTGGCTGAGCAGGGAATAAAATCTGCCGAAGGGAGTCCAATCCGAGAGTGACCGGGATGAGAGAGGCGACCAGAGCGACCCAGAATCCAAAAGCCCGGATGGGGAAATAAAATCCTGAAAACAGATATACTGGCTCGGTCAGCAGATTGGAGATATGCCAGGCTTCCCTTCCCCATAAGAGATACACACTGGAAAACATCATTCCCATTCCATATAAAGCCAGAAGTGTAATCAAAAAGGTATAAAGGAGCAAAATGGGATTTGCTGGGAAGAGCGGCACACGGAAGAGCAGAATGCCGAGGATGAGCACGCCCAGAGCACGGCTGGTGGTCATAAAAATCCCGCCAAACGCCATTCCAAAAAGGATGGACATTCGGGAGGCAGGGGCGATGAGGAATAATTCCAGATTCCCGCTGAGCTTTTCCCAGTAAAACTGGCTCGCCATAGACCAGAGCACATTCAGCCAGTATGGGGTCATCATCCCTCCGAGGATAACGAAACCGGTGAACACTTCCGGAGCACCCAATGACCGATATACCAGAACATAAGCGGTCAGACCCAGAATAGGCAGAAAGGCATCAAAGAGAATCCACCACGCTTCGCGGAATGTGGCTTGAAATCGCACATACGCTCTTGCCCACGCCGCCCGCAAGTTAAGTTCCAGTATCTTCCCCAGACCTTCTTTCATCCTCTTCAAAACTTCTCCCCACCAGAGTGACAAACACATCTTCCAGCGTGGGCTCGGTTTTTTCCAGGCTCCGCACTTCTCCCTGTTGTTCAGAAATTGCCTGCAGGACACGGACCAACGCTTGGTCAGATTCTAATGCCACGCGGATTTCTGTGGCTCCATCCTGCGGACTCCAGGTGGAGTAACTTGATAAGACGCCGGGATAGGAATTTAAGTTCAACGGATTCGCCCCGGGAGCCACGGCATTGTTGAAATGCACTGAAATACGATAAATTCGTTCTTTCTGCACGCGGTCTTTTAATCCTCTCGGCGTGTCGCAGGCGATAATTTTTCCCCTTGAAATGATGGCGATGCGGTCACACAACTCTTCTGCTTCCGACATATAATGCGTGGTCAGAAGCACCGTTCTTCCTGGCTTTTCCTTTGCCCAGTGCTTGATGAACTTCCGACAGGCGATGGCGGAGGTAACATCCATTCCGAGGGTGGGTTCGTCCAAAAACACAATTTTCGGCTCGTTGATAAATCCCCGGCAGAAATTCAACTTCTGTCGCATACCCGAGGAGAGTTTGTTCGTCCGCGTATTCTTTTCCTCCTCCAAACCCACCAGTTTGAGCAAAGCATCAATTCGCTCAAGGGCTACTTTGCTCGGCACGCCGTAAAATTGCGAGAACATCCACAAATTTTCCTTCACCGTTAAAATTCCATAACCCGAATGCTCGCCTCCGGCAACCATATTGATACGCTTTCGCACCTCGCGGGGAGATTTGACCACATCAATGCCATCCACAAGCGCCCTGCCAGAATTGGGAAGCAGAAGCGTGGTGAGGATTTTAATCAAGGTGGTTTTCCCTGCACCATTGGGACCCAGCAAGCCGAAAATCTCGCCTTCCTGCACCGAGAGGTCTACTTCCCACAGCGCCCGAACCTCTCTCTTCCTTTTTCTTTCCACAAATACTCTGCTCACCCGTTCCGTTCTTATTGTTTCGCCCATCACAACTTTATTATAACGAATCATCCGCTTCAGCAGTCTCAAAGCATCCTTGCCCTCCTTGATAAATGTTTTATACTGGTATCACAAGACTTGCATTGTGACAATATATTTTCTTTTCAATTGCACCAACAAAAAAACGAAAACAATGATAAGAGAAATGGAATATACCAGATGGATGCTTAATTTTAATGGCGGGACAGAGGGAAACCAACTTCGCGAGAGAAACAGGATGTTCAGCACAGCTGTCCAGTCCCGCGTCTGATACTTCAAGGAAGAGAACACTCCTAATATCGCCCAGCCGATGGCTGTGCCTGCCCACATGTTTCTCAGAATTAGGGAAGCGAGGGCGGAAATCAATCCAATAAAATATCCGGAAATCCAATTTCCCACACCCATTTCCAGAATACCGAAGCGGGGCTCAAATCTCCACACAAGATACGGGATAAAGAACGAGAAAAAGGTTACAAAAATCCCGCCTAAACAAAGGCGAGGTAGGAATATGCTTGAGATATATTTCTTCCCATAACCGATGAGCTCGGAAATGCCGAATAAATCATCCAGACAAGCGACTAAACTCCCCACCGCAGCAGCATAGCAAGAAAGAGTCAACACAGAGAGCGCGCTCAGAAAACCTTTGGTTCTTCCATATATTGAGCCTTCTGAAAGATACAATGTTCCCACAACTACTCCCACAAGAATGAAAGAATATACTATGGAGAACAGACCGAAAGATTTGAGCGTGTAGAGAAGCCGGGTGTGCCATTTTTCTATGGGTGCAGGGTATCGCATGGTTTCAGAAATTTCCCGAATGGGCGTAATATAGGAAGGCATCCTCGAGTTTGGGTTCTTCAGGAATAAAAGAATATAGCTCAGGTGGATGTTCTCCGATGAATCGCGCAGAGAGTGTGCCATTTTCACCTTCTGGAAGTTCCACAACAATTCCAGTTTTTCGAAGATTTTGCAGGTCTTCCCGCTTCAATCTTTTGACCTGAAAAACCTTTCCGGAAACAGAAGCGGCAATCTCTGTCGGTGTGCCACAAATCACTGAAATTCCTGCGTGGAGAATCATGATTTCCCTGCATATCCGCAGAGCATCTTCCACCAAATGTGTTGATAATAGGATGGTGGAATTCAATGAGATTTCCTGAAGAAGGCTTCGGAAGAACACACGCGCCTCAGGGTCCATACCAGATGTCGGCTCATCCAGCAAAAGCAGGGAAGGGGATTTCAATAGTGCCTGGGCAATACCCACCCTTCTCCTCATTCCTCCGCTCAAACTCCATAACACGCGTTTGCGCTCCTCTCCCACTCGCACCAGGTTGAGAACACGCTGGATTTCGTTTCTCCTTTCCCTGCTGTCCATTTTGTCCTCTCGGGCAAGGAGCAAAAATTCCAGAAACTCTTCCGCCGTCCAATGAGGAATCACACCAAATTCCTGGGGCATATACCCCAGCCGCTCTTTCAAATATTCCGGGCGAACGGAGATATTCTGCCCGTCCAGGAGGACTGTTCCTTCCGTTGGACTTAATAATCCTGCACAAATGCGTAAAAGCGTAGTTTTCCCAGCCCCGTTATGTCCCAGAATCCCATATATTCCCCTTTCGCATTTCCAGGTTACTCCTTTCAACGCCTCAACTGCCCTTCCCCATTTCCGATAGGTTTTTTTCAGAGTCTTAATTTCCAGCATTTTTCTCCACCTCAGTGAGGTATATATTCACTAACTCATCTTGCGTTACATTTAGTTTGGTGTACAACTGCGCAAAATCCAAATTGCCCCTGCGGGTCTCTATCCATTTTTTCGCCAGTTCCCGCAAAGGCATTGCATTGTAAAGGGAAAAATTTTGGGATGAATAAAAATACACATCAATGTAGATAGCAGAAGGTTCAAATGGGATTTCCACAAAGGTATATGCAGGGGATTTTATCCCTTCCCTGTGGAAAAGATTTTGCCAGGTAGTGATGAGGGTATTCCATTTTTCCCTGTGAAAAAAAGGGATGTGTTGCGGAAGCAGATACATTTTGAGCAGGGGAGTATCTACCACAGGAACGGTGAAACAATCAAAATAGAATGGGAAACAGGCAACCTTGTAGTCATCTCTTCGCAATTGACTTCCGGAACATATCCATTTATTCCCATTCTTCACCCATTTTTGCCGCGAATAGGTTCTACATCTTTCTGGAACAGACCCCGAATACTCCACAATGTAGGTATCAATTTGAGATTGAAAGAGTTTCCTCCCCATCTGAAAATGGGGAAATATTTCATCCAGATACACCCTGGGAACATAATTGGACTCTAAGGAATACAAGAGGCTAAATGGATTACAAAAACGTCTGTGGAAACTAAAAATGGTGCGGGAAAGGATTTCGTAGGAAATATGCACTTCCTGCCCGAAATCCTGCTTGCATAGAAGGTGATACTCAGAAAATTTCTGGCAGTTTTGAAAATGGAGGTTTTTGGCAACTGTGGGGATAGAGACATGAACTGATGGAAGAGGAGTCTTTCCAGGCAATGCCCTCATCTGTATTAGCGAATTTCTTCCTGATGAAAAGGGTTCTACTGAGAATTTCAGTCTCTCAAAATTCACAGCCTCTCCGGCAGTTCTTTCACTTACTGCTGACTCCCTGAGGAATATACTCCCTCCGATAAATTCCCATCTTTGCTGTCGGGTATATATCAGACCAGATGCTCCGACAAAAAGGAGGACAGCTCCGGAGAAAATGGGAAAAATCAACCGGGGTTTCCCAGAGAAGTACAAAGGAAGGACAAGAAGCCCTGTAACCAAAATCATCCAGGAAAGAAGAAAAATAAATAACCACATCCAGAGAATATTGAGTGGATTCCAGGAAACCGTAAAGTAGTATCTGTAGGGAGGAAAAAGCAAGTGAAGCATAGTTAGAGAAGAAGCGTTATCCCACAAAAGAATTTGTCCGGCAAGCCCTCCGATCCATAAGAGAGCAGAAAATATAGGCGCCAGCCACGAAGGAAAAAATCGAACGGAAAGAACCACCGCAATCAGAATCATCAGCATATCCGGTAGCCATCGCCAAAAAAGAATTTGCAGGGATAAAATCGGATTCCACTTTAGCACGATGAGCAGAATCACCCACCCCACAAGCATCAAGAATAATATATATCCCGAAGCCGTAATAAGAAGCAAACGATATACACTTTTTGCGCCAGGTATCACTTCCAGAACCGCTCGTCGCGGAACGATACTTACCCGAGAACTCAGCAGTATAACCAGTGCGAGTTCCAGCCAGTAGACAAGAGCAGATTCATTGGCGCCAAGATAATACCTCACATCTGCAAAAGAATGTGCTTCTCTTCCCCCAGGAAAAAAAGGAATAAGAAAAAGAATTATCCCCAACACCACCAACAACACTTCTCGTCTCATCTGGCGAAAAGCAAAAAGAAGAAGTTTCAACCCAATTTCACTTCATCGGTATCTGCATTGCGGTCCGGCGGTTTCGTCGCAACAAGGCCCGCTTTCGCTGGAAACATTACATGACTCAAGATATGTTCCAACGGGACACTTTGGAGTCAAAGGGTTAAACCAGCATCCCCAATCCCAAATACATGCTTCACAGGCGACAGAGGTGTAATACTCACACCCGCAACACTCAAGCAATGTAACGGGCACTGGCGGGGCGCTGCAACTTACATTTGTTGCATAGCCTACCCCAAAAAGTACCATACCAATATTGCCATCCATCCCAGTACTTGAATTATTCCTCTCCGCATTCCGCCCTTTGACTACCCCATATCCCGAGAAAACCCAACAAACGCCGTCACTCCCTTCCCTCTCATTTATACCACCTCTCGCCCCATTTCTTCCTCATTCCCCACAAATATCACCACATCCACGGTGAATAACGGCGGTCGTGCGAGTTTTTTTTTTGATATGAAAACCCAAAAATGCAAAGATAGAAAACCCCTCCTCTCTGAGGCGAATTATGCCGTTTTTTGCGTTCCTTACCTGAATTCATTTATGCGATTTTTGGTGCTTCTTCCTGCCACCGGCAAGATTTGCGCAAACTGTTCAACAGTGCAGGCACGATGACCATAAGACTCACCAAATAAAATTTCCAAAAGGGTAAATCTTTTATCAGGAATTTCCAGACCAATGCAACCCCTGAGTATAAGAGCAAGGGAATGAAAAGAAGGAGAAGGCGCTGGACAGAAATGTTCAATTTCAAAACTAATTCTTCCGCTTTGCTCATCAATACATAATTCCCTATGAGGATGAATTTCAAAACGAAGGTGATCAATATGGCGGTGGAAAGCAACAATGATAATGAACCGAAGGCAGGAAGCTGGTAAAGAAACAACGCGAACCAGGCGAATTGGCTGAGGAGAAAAAGAATCACAAACGGAGAAGGGGAGGGGAAAATTTTTGGGGTGAATTGACGGACGATGGAACAAATAGTAACCGACCGCCCACGGA
>FWWM01017203.1_pt1 | contig 10569 bp, 9 predicted proteins | sample 2228351 | NCBI WGS metagenome assembly FWWM01 (sample SAMEA103939774, study PRJEB20133) | metagenome
CTCATCGGGGAACCCTTCATCTGAACCCCATAGAGATGTTGTCCCCCCTCCACGGTCTGTGGGGGTCTCAATCCCCTCATCGGGGAACCCTTCATCTGAACTATGTTGCGGGGAGAGATCATGAAAGCGTACACGTGGCGTCTCAATCCCCTCATCGGGGAACCCTTCATCTGAACATGAACACGGCGATCGTGACTCTCCGCTACGGAAAAGGTCTCAATCCCCTCATCGGGGAACCCTTCATCTGAACGAAGGCGACTCCGTGGCGCTCGCCCTGCTCGAGGTCGTCTCAATCCCCTCATCGGGGAACCCTTCATCTGAACCCATCTATCAAATTCCCGCCCGCCCATGCCACGTTCCAGGCGCAATCGCGCCAACCCACATACTTGACGACCCAGCGTCCGCCCGAGTGCACGTCGATGCCCTCGTCAACCCGTTGAAAATACTAGAAAAATGGCTTGCGCCAATCGTTGGATCCCGCTCAAGCGAATCCTGCGCCAAATCAAGCACTTGGCTCGTCGCGTCCATTGGACACGAGGAGTGGCGATGGTCAGATCACCTTGTACTCCTCGTACGGGGTCACGGATCCACGACCGCTGGTCAGCACCCGCTCCCTGCAGGTCGCGCACAGCGGGTAGTATCGGACCTTGTCCTTGGATTCGTCGATCCTCGACTCGAGCCTTCGGCGGAGCCGCTCGAGGTCCGGCGTCTTGAGGCTGGGAGCCTCGAACACTGACTTCTGCACGCGCACGGAAACGGCCCGGAGCTCGCGAGCGACCAGCATCCGCGTCCTGTCGTCGACGATGTCGTACGCGATCACGGTGAACATCCGGCGAGAATACACCGGGCATGAGTCAACGGCTGACCCGGTGCGCTGAGCGGGAGCGTGGCGTCGGGCGTGTGTCAACGGTTGTCAGGCGTGCCTTCAGGTGAAAATCTGCTTGCGACTGACCGTGCGGTTTCGCCAGGATGCGAGCCATGGCCGGATTCGAAAACCTCGAGCGGAGGGAGCGATGAAGCCGGCGAGCGAGCCGGTGCGCGTCGACACCGCGGCGGTACGAGAGCAGGCGTGGGAGATGTTTCGTCATGCCAGGTGGGCGGACCTCTCCGGGCTCGCGTCGAGCATTCCTCGCGACTGGACCGCCAAGTGGCTGCCGGTGGTCGATCGCGTCGCCTTCGGCAAGGGACAGGTCGGAGAGTACGCCGAAGCAATCGAGCTCTTGCGGCGCGCCTTCGAGATCGAGCCGTCGCATCGGCGAGCATCGGCACTCGCTTACCTGCACTACGCCGCCCTGTTGCGGCACAAGACGAGAAAACCGCGGCTCGACGATCCCGAAGCCTATCGCACGGGCTTCGAGCGCTGGATCACAGAAGCCCTGAGGCTCGAACCCGGCGCCATCACCGATCGCTATCGCCTCGGTGTGTACTACTCGAGCATCTTGAGCGGGAAGGACGTGAAGGCGCTCGACGCGTTCGTGTCCGTAATCCGCTTGTGCGAGGCGCGGCCCACCAGCGAGCGCGAGGGCGATGGTCGGGTTGCGAAGCGGTACGTGCAGTCTCTCTATGGTGCCGCTCGATCGGCGTTCCGCCTGGGGCGAATCCGGGAGGCGAAGCGATTCATTTTTAAATGCATCCGGGTGGATTCGGAGCGCGACCGCGTCGAGCCCACCTTCAAGCTCTTTCTCGCCGCGAAGGTTCTGGTGGCCGATGGAAAGCTCGATGATGCCGAGCGAGGGCTGAGGCTCGCCCTGGAGCGAGATCACGATGGCCCGCGAGACTACGTCTACGCACTGCTCGCCGAGATCGCGCTGCGGCGCGGCCAGCCTCGGGAGGCGACCCGCTGGATCGAGGACCACATTCGGCCGCACCATCGGAAGCCGTACGTCTGGCGCCTCCTCGGGGACTGTGCCGCCGCCGCAGGCGACTTTCGCAGGGCGACGAAGCTCTACAAGAGCGCTCTACTCAAGGATCACGGCGGGCGACACAAGACCCTGCTCCGTATGGGAACCGCCTTCGAAAAGGTGGGCCAGCGCTCCGAGGCGCGGCGCGCGTACGAGCAGGCCCTCGCGTTTCGCCGACGGCGATTCCAATCCGACGACCCGGAGGCGCTTCAAGCCCTCGCACGGCTGTACGAGGAGGAAGGCGACCTCGAGCGTGCCCGTGACGCCTACCGCAGCCTCGCAGCCCTCCCGATGTTTACGGCGGTTGCGCAGGAAAGCCTGGAGCGGCTCGCTGGATGAAGGAACGTCAGGCGGCCGACTTCGCAGATTCGAAGTCGCTCCTTCTTCTCGCCACCAGGGCGGCGGACGAGGGCCGTTACGATCAGGTGCCCGAGCTCTTCCTGGCGGCGCGCAAGGCGGAGAGGGTCCTCGAGGAGCGGCAACGCTGGTACCTCCTGCTCGTCGAGAGTGGCGCCTTCGAGCTCGCGCGCGAGCTCGAACCCCGGATGACGGAATCGTCGTGCAGTAACGATACCCAACTCGTCGGAGAGCACCCATCGAATGAGCTCCCGGGCGAAGAAGACTTCCTGGATTTCGAGCCCGGGGAGAGGGTCGACCCTGCCGTCACGGACCCGCGCGCGTCGCTCGTCGCCGCATTCCTCGCTCGCTTCCGCGGGCGGGGCGACGTGTACGCTCGGCAGTGGTTCGACGCGAGGCGCGATCGAGGCGGCTACTGGCCCGTGCGTGAGGCCCTCACTCCCGCCGTCGCACTGGATCATCTGAACGGTCGCATTACGATCGGACAGTACGTGCTTCACCCCGACGAGACCGTCGGATTCGCCGTGCTCGACCTGGACCCGACGGCTGCCGAGATCGAGCGCTCACGGCTGGACAGTGGTGAGCGCGCCGGCGCAAGGTACGGGCCGCTCGCCCAGTACGCGATTCGGCTCACGCGCGCCGGCAAGGCCGCCGAGCTCTCCCTCTTCGTCGAAGACACAGGAGGGGCCGGTCTACATCTCTGGCTGTTTTTCGAGCCTCGGATCCCGGCGCGCGATGCACAGGCTCTCCTGCGCGAGCTCTTGGTGCGCGCGGGGCCACAGCCCGTCGGGGTGGCGCTCGAAGTCTTCCCGAAGCAGGAACGCCTCACGGGCAAGGGGCTCGGGAACCTCGTCAAGCTGCCGCTCGGGGTTCATCAGGCGACGCTGCGACGCTCGGTGTTTCTCGACGACGATCTGGAAGCCATTCCCGATGCAGACGCCCTCGCGAAGATCCGACCGTGCAATCCCGAAGCAATTCACAAGCTTCTCGCGGGACGCGTCGTGCCGCTCGCTCGTCATGAAGCGCCGACGGCCCCGCCGCAACCATCTCCGCCGCGGGATCCGCCGGCGCTCGGCCTGGAATCCCCTGCCCGCCGATTTGCGCGTGCCCTCGCCGACATTCCCGCGGGCGAGGCGACGAGCCGAGCGCTCGATTGCGTGGTCGAGCGGTGTGCCGTGGTACGCGAGCTGATGCGACGCGCGCTGGAAGGCGAGCACTTGACGGCCGCCGAGGCGCGCGCCCTCGTCTACACGGTCGGCCTGCTGGGACGCGACAACCCTCGAGTCGACGAGGCTTTCGCTCGAGCCGGTCTTGCCCGCAAGGAGCTCGACCGGGCGCGCCGGGGGCTTCCCACGCCGACGGGATGCCGGCGGCTCAAGGAGCTTCTTCCGCACGAGGCGCAGTCGTGCGCCTGTCCCGAGGACGGCCCGCTCGGGTACGCCTCTCCGGCGTCGTTTGCACTCGCCTCCTCACCACCGAGGAAGAGCGTGCCGCCGTCGTGGGACAGCGTCGCGGAGTTCGTCGCGCGCGCGGACGACCAGGGCGCCGAGGGAAGCGCGACTCGCGATGGCGCGCCGTCGCTGGAACCGAGCGCGCTCGAGCAACGCTTGGCTGCGATCGAAGCGGCATTGCAGACGTTGCTCTCGGCGAGGAGCCAACGCGAGGGTTCCTAGCGTGCAGTGCCTTCGAGGGCATCGGCGCGTGACGTCCATCGATCCGTGAAGACCGTCTACGTGACCGAGCCCGGCGCGATCGTGCGCCGCAACGGCCCCGTTCTCCAGGTGTGGGTGGGGAAGAAGCAGCGGGCGGAGCTGCTCGTCCACGACCTCGACCAACTCGTCCTGATGGGCAACATCATGCTCACCCCCGCGGTGCTCGACTTTCTCATCGAGCAGCGCGTGGACACGGTGTTCCTCTCGCTGCACGGACGTTATCGCGGCCGCCTTCAGCACGAGCACTCGAAGAACGTCGTCCTTCGCCTCGCCCAGTATCGAAAGCTGCAGGACCCGACCGTCGCGCTCGCCGTGTCACGGGCGATCGTCCGCGGGAAGATCGAGAACACCCGCACGTTCTTGATGAAGGCGGGTCGCCGGGCGGGGCGAGCCGCGGATGTCGCTCCCGCTGCGGCCCGGATGCACGCGATGGCCGCCCGGATCGACCACATGGAGACTCAGGATCAGATCCGCGGCTGCGAGGGCCGGGCATCCGCCCTCTACTTCGAGAGCTTTCCCATGCTCCTGCGCAATCCGGACTTCAGCTTCACCGGCCGCAACCGCAGGCCCCCGCTCGACCCCGTGAACGTGCTCCTTTCGCTGGGCTACACGCTGCTCGCGAACGTCGTCGAGACGGCCGTTCAAGTCGTCGGTCTCGATCCCTACTTCGGTGCGCTCCACGAAGTCGCGTACGGGCGGCCTTCACTGGTTTGCGACCTCATGGAGGAGTACCGAGCCTCGATCGTCGATCCGATGGTCGTCGCGTGTGTGAACCAGCGGTCGTTCTCGCCCGACGACTTCGAGGCCGGGGGCGCGGACGAGGCGGTGCGTTTCAAGCGCCCTGCGATGCGCTGGTTCGTCGAGCTCTTCGAGCGCCGGATCCGAGGGCGTATCTACTATCCGCCCCGCGACGCTCGGCTCACGTGGCGGCAGGTGATCGAGGAGCAGGTACGTCAATTCGCGCGCTTCCTCTTGGACGACGAGGAGCGATACCGACCCTTCACGGTGCGCTGATGCCATCGGGATCGACAGAGTGCTCCAGCGCACTCATCTGCCGGGCGCGCCGCTTGGTGCTTCAGTGCGGGCGTACGGCGACGAGGCGGCGGTGACCACCTTCGACGCCTTCCTCGCCCGCGCGTGCCCCGGGCTCGACCTCGAGTGGCGCAAGTACCGGCGTTGCGAGGCGCGCCGCGCGGTGAACGAGCGGCTGCGCGAGCTCGGCCTGCCCGACTACCAGGCCTACCTCGGGCTGCTGCGCCGCGATCCGGCCGAGGCGGCGGGTCTCGCGGACCGCATGCGGATCACGGTGACGCGGTTCTTCCGCGAGCGCGAGCGCTGGCAGATCCCCGCCGAGCGGATCCTGCCGGAGCTCGTCGCCGCGGACGGTGCGCGCCTGGAGCGCCGGCTGCTGCGGCGGCGAGGAGCCCTACGCGCTCGCCATCGTCTGGCTCGAGCGCATCGCGCCCGTGGCGCCGGACGCGACGCTCGAGATCCTCGCCACGGACATCGACGAGCCGAGCCTCGCGCGCGCCCGCGAGGGCGTCTCACGCGCCGAGCGCGCTGCGCGAGGTGCCGCTCGACGTGCGCGAGCGCTGGTTCAGGCGCGAGGGGCCGCACTTCCGCGTCGCCGATGCGGTGCGCCGGATGGTGCGCTTCGAGAAGCGCAACCTGGTGACCAACCCGGTGCCGAGCGGGATCGACCTCGCCCTCTGCCGCTACCTCGCGTTCACCTACTTCACCGGCATGCGTCGGCAGCAGGCCGCGCGGCGCCTGTGGAGCGCGCTGCGCCCGGGCGGGGTGCTGATGATCGGGCGAAAGGAGGGACTCGCACCGGCCCAGCTCGAGCTCTTCGAGCCCTGGCCGCACGCGCCCGGCTTCTTCCGCCGGCGCGACCCGGCGTCAGCGGATGCGGTTCAGCTCCCGTGGCTCCTGGCGGATGTCGAGCCGGTCCTCGACCTGCTGCATGCCCGCGACGTCCTGCACGATCGCCAGCAGCATCTGGTGCTCCGCCTCGCTCGACACGGCGCCCTCGAGGTAGACCACGCCGCGCCGGCAGGTGATGCGCACCTCGTCCATGTCGACGCGCCCGTCCTCGGCCACCAGGTCGCGCAGCCAGGTCTCGAGCTCGGCGTCGCTCATGTCGCCCTCTTCGACCGGGATGGGCTCGGGGTAGCCGACGCCCTCCTCCTCCTGGCCCGCCGGAGCGTGCTGCCGGGCGGCGGCCTCGGCCTCGCGCGCGCAGTCGACGCAGAGCCGTGTCGCCGGCAGCGCCTTCAGGCGCTCGAACGAGATCCGGCCCTTGCAGCCCCCGCAGATGCCGTAGGTGCCGGCCGAGACGCGGCGGAGCGCCTCGTCGAGCTCCTCGATCTCCTGCTTGCCGCGCTCGTCCAGACGCGCGAGCAGCACGGCCATCCGCTCCTCCTGCGCACGCTCCTCGAGCTCGGCCTCGCGCTCCTCGGCGAACTGGCGCAGGTCCTCCTCCGTTTCCGCGACCTCGGCGAAGATCTGCTCGCGTCGCTCGCGCATCATCCTGACGAGCTCTTCCAGTTCTTGCTCTTTCATCGGATCTCCTGCGTCGCACGGCAGCGGCGCGACCATGCAACGCCTCCGCTTGGCCTTCGACCTCGGTGCAATCTGCTCGCCAGCGCGGGAAGGCGCGGTGGTGAGCCGGCACCCTCGAGAGCGCGCCTTGCGCGCTGCCAGAATCCAGAACGCCGGCGGGCTGCTTTTTCCGCCCGTGCAAACCGCGCACGGTCGGCAAGAGAGAATGGCCAGCTTCCGCGTGGGGCGCGCATGGCTCATCGCTTGCACTGCCGGGCTTCACGCCACCGCCACGGGGTGGCGGGGGCCCTGCCGGCTCGGCCGGAAGCGGAGGAGCCCGTGGAAGACTACATGATGTTCGGCGTCGGGTTGCTGGTCGCCGTGATCGCCTTCGCGAGTGTGATCGCGTTGCTGCGCAACGTACACTGAGCATGCGAGCAAAGCCCGGGGCGAGATGCCGGCCCAACCCTCGGGCCAGGTAATCGAGGAGGAACGTTCCGATGATCTTCCGGCAGCTCTTCGAGCCCGTCTCGAGCACCTACACGTACCTCCTGGGCTGCTCGACGACGCGGAAGGCGGTGCTCATCGATCCCGTCCTGCCGACCTGGGAGCGCGACTTCGCCGAGCTCCGCAAGCTCGGGCTCGAGCTCGCGTACACCGTCGACACGCACGTGCACGCGGATCATATCACGGGTGCGCGCAAGCTGCGCGAGGTCACCGGCAGCCGCATCGCGCACCCGGCGCTCGACCGCCTGCCGTGCGTCGACGTGCCGCTCGAGGAGGGCAAGCCGCTCGAGGTCGGCGAGCTGCGGATCGAGCCGATCCACACGCCGGGGCACACGGACAACCACTTCGCCTACCTCGTCGGCGAGCGCGTCTTCACCGGCGACGCGCTGCTGATCGACGGCTGCGGCAGGACCGACTTTCAAAGCGGCAACGCCGACGCGCTGTACGACTCGGTGCGGCGCAAGCTCTTCTCGCTGCCGCCCGAGACGCTCGTCTACCCGGGGCACGACTACAACGGGCGCTGGGTCTCGTGCATCGCGCAGGAGCGGACCCGCAACCCCCGGCTGCGCGACGGCGTGACGCTCGAGGAGTTCCGCGAGATCATGGCGAAGCTCAACCTCGCCTACCCGACCTTCATCGACTACGCGCTCCCCGGCAACCGTGAGTGCGGGCTCTGCCCGCCGGGCGTCCCCGAGAATCTCTCCGCGTACTGCGAGCAGATCGGCGAAAGCCGCCAGGGCTGAGCCCCTCACGCGAGGTGCACCATGGCACGCAAGCCCGACGAGTCGCTGTCGGTCTCGATTCCGGCCGCAGACGTGCAGCTCACCGGCGACCTCGTCGTCCCCGACGGGGCGGTCGGCGTCGTCCTGTTCGCGCACGGCAGCGGCAGCAGCCGCCTGAGCCCGCGCAACCGTCTGGTGGCGCGCGCCCTGCAGCAGAAGCGCATCGCCACCCTGCTGTTCGACCTCCTCACCGAGGAGGAGGCGGAGGACCGCGCGAAGGTCTTCGACATCGAGCTGCTCGCCGAGCGGCTGCGCCACGCGCGACGCTTCGTCGAGGCGAGGGAGGACACGCGCGACCTGCCCATCGGCTACTTCGGCGCGAGCACCGGCGCCGCGGCGGCGCTGATCGCAGCGGCCGGCGACGAGCGGATCCGCGCCGTGGTCTCGCGCGGCGGACGCCCCGACCTGGCCGCGGCCGCGCTGCTGCGCGTCTCCGCGCCGACGCTGCTCATCGTCGGCGGCAACGACTTCGGCGTCATCGAGCTCAACCAGGACGCGCTCGAACGGCTCAGGTGCGAGAAGCGGCTCGAGATCGTGCCCGGCGCGTCGCATCTCTTCGAGGAGCCGGGAACGCTCGAGGAGGTGATGCGCCTTGCGGCGGACTGGTTCGTCGAGCACTTCGGCAGGGCGGCCGGACGGCCCGCGAGCCGGGCGCACGCCGCGGGACGGCCCGCGCGCTGAGCTCCGCTCGCGCGCTCGAGGTGAAGCCCCGGCAGCCGCCGACCGCGTGCGCGTGCGCTACGCCGCCCCGCCGCGCACCAGCAGCTCGGGATGCGGGCCCTCGCCGAGCTCGACCTCGACGCCGAAGCGGCGGCTCTCGCGGTGCAGCACGTCGCGCAGCCAGGCGGCGTCCTCGCGCGACGCGCGCTCGAGGCGGAAGCGCCGGATCCGCATCGGCACGATCACGAGCCGCGTGAGCTCGCCGCTCTTCGCGAGGTCGGCGAAGTACATCGCCACGAGGTCGCCGCGGAACTCCTCGTAGCCCTCGATGCCCTCGTAGTCGTTCAGCAGGTCGCCGCAGCCGTAGAGGACGAGCTTGCCTTCGAAGACGTCGATCGGGCGCGGGTGGTGCGAGGAGTGGCCGTGGATCACGTCGGCGCCGGCGCGGACCAGCGCATGGGCGACGCGCACCTGCTCCTCGGGGATGTGGTAGCCCCAGTTGCCGCCCCAGTGCAGCGACACCACGACCACGTCCCCGTCGCGCTTGGCGGAGCGCGCCAGCGCCTCGATGCGCTCGACGCCGCCGTTCTCGAGCAGGGCGACGCCGGGAGACCGCTCGCCTGCGGCCCAGCTCGGAGGGACGCCGCTCGTGACGCTGCCTGCGGCGATGACCGTCACGCGCTGCTTCCCCTCCGCGCCGAGCCCGACCGGACGCCAGGCCTCGGACGCGTCGCGCCCCGCACCGACGGTGCGGATGCCGGCCTTCGCGAGCACGTCGAGCGTCTCGCGCAGGCCGGCGTGGCCGAAGTCGAGGACGTGGTTGTTCGAGAGCACGCAGCAGTCGATCCGCGCCGCCGTCAAGCAGCCGACGTTCTTCGGGTGCATGCGGTAGTGGATCCCCTTGTACGGCTCGGGTGAGCCGCTCTGCGTCACGGACGTCTCGAGCACGACGACGCGCGCGTCGGGCGCGTGGCGATCGAGCGCTCGGAGGGCGTCACCCCAGACGTACGCGAAGTCCGCCCGGCGGGGGATCGGACCGTGCTTCCGCTCGGCGAGCGCGACGTAGGTGAGCGCGCTGTCCACGACTTCCTCCCAGAGCCGCGGATCGCCCGGATGGGGCAGGATCTGGTCGATGCCGCGGGCGGTCATCACGTCGCCGGAGAGGAAGAGCCGCACGGGCCGGCCTCCTTTCAGACGGCCGCGCTCTCGGCCGGCCTCCGCTCGGCGTACGATTCGCGCAGGAGCCGCTGTACCTCTTCGTCCCGGGTGGGCTCGAAGCTCTCGTAGTAGAACCCGACCGCACCGAAGTCGGGGCGCTCGTACGGGCACACCAGCTCGTCGACCTCCGGGCGGAGCGCCTCGCACGAGTCGCTGGCGCCGACCGGCACGGCGACGATGAGCCGCGCCGGCTTGCGCTTGCGCACCGAGCGTACCGCCGCCCGCATCGTGGCGCCGGTCGCAAGCCCGTCGTCGACGATGATCACCGTCCGCCCCCGCATCTCGCCCATCGCGTGCGGGCCGCGAAAGCGCCGCTCGCGGCGCCGCGCCTCGGCGCGCTCCTCGGCGGTCACCCGCTCTATGTAGGACTCGGGCACGCCGAGCGCGGCGATGATCTCCTCGTTGAGGTAGCGCCCGCCGTTCGCGGTCACGGCGCCGATCGCCAGCTCGGGCGACCCCGGCGCGCCGAGCTTGCGCGCGACGACGACGTCCAGATCCGCATCCAGCGCCCGGGCGACCTCCGCCGCGACCGGCACCCCGCCGCGCGGAATCCCAAGAACGAGAACGTTCTCACCGCGGTAGCGCTCGAGGCTGCGAGCGAGGACGCGCCCCGCATCCCGCCGGTCCTCGAACGGCGCGCGCTCACGATGGAACCAGGAACGCTCTGCCATGGCCGTCTCCTCGAAGCGTCGTTCAAACGCCTCGGGGGAGCAATCCTCCGGCCATCAGCGTGAGCGCGTCGCGGTCGCCCGCCGATTTGGCGTGTCGGATGAGCTCTTTGAGGCGTCGGCGGTCGTTGCCCAAACGCCGCAACAGGTCCTGGTTGCCGGCGATTTTGCGCGCACCGATGAGCGCCAGCGAGGTGAGCGCCGCCAACGCCGCCAGCGGCAG
>FWWM01017204.1_pt1 | contig 10569 bp, 11 predicted proteins | sample 2228351 | NCBI WGS metagenome assembly FWWM01 (sample SAMEA103939774, study PRJEB20133) | metagenome
TTGAATCTCAAGCCCGTGTAAACTTGCAAAGTTTTTTACAAATTTCTCTGATTTCTCTGAATACTCATTGATCCCTAATTGAATGTAAAGTCCCTTAGTTTTATAACCTAAACGATGTAATATATGCCATAGACTTAAGCTATCTTTTCCTCCAGAAACAGCAACCATAACCTTTTGTCCATTCTCTATTAGATAATAATCCTTTATTACCTTTTGAACTCTGCGTAAAACAAATTCATCAAAACATTTTGTGCAGAGAGAAAGATTATATGCTTTTAATTTAATAACTGCCTTTTCACCGCACATTTTACAGCGCATTATTTCCTCCAGAAATTACGGGAATTATTTCAACCTCGCAGTCCTCTAAATGCTCGTCAATTGGACAAAGCTCATCATCCTTGACCAAAATATATGCCTCTTCGTTTAACCCAAGAGTTTTTAAAATTTCTATTCCTCTTATTTTGCCTTCAAACTGGTATTTTTTATCAGCAAGTATCACAGTTACCATGTCATATCAAACCATTAAGCTCAAAATAAAATAATATGCAGACCTTCCCGATGTGCCGTGATTAATGGACCATTCGTGGGCTTTTTTTAAAAGTTCAGACTCAGGAATATTAATACTTTGTCTTTTTGCATATTGTTTTACAATTTCTAAATACTGCTCCTCTGAAAATCTATAAAATCCTATTTTTAAACCAAATCTCTCAAGAAGCGAGACTCTCTCCTGAAAAGCATCTTCTGGAAAAAGTTCATCATCGGAGGAGTATGAAGGTAATAGATTTCTTCTATTAGAAGTTGCGTATATCACTGAATTTTCTGGTATTTCCTCCACTCCTCCATCCATTACAATTTTTAAATTTATGAATTCCTCCTCATTTTCTTTAAACGATAAATCATCAATAAAAATTACGAATCTCAGACTATCTTGCTCATAAATAATGTCATAAAGAAATGGCATTGTAGCAATATCTTTCTTTAAAACCTGAATAAGCCTGAAAGAAGAATCATTAAAATAATTAATCAATGCCTTCACCAGACTCGTCTTTCCCGTGCCCCTTTCTCCCCAGAGTAAGACATTATTTACTTTTTTGCCTTCTATAAAGCCCTTTGTATTTTTAATAATTAGCTCCTTTTGCCTTTCAATCCCCAACAGCTCTTCCATCTGAATCTTTGGCAATCTTTTTACAGGCTTTAGGAATTTTTCTTTCCCATACCAGATAAATGCCAAATTGCTATCAAACACTTTTCACCCCAAATACCATTTTAAAATTGTTTCTCCAATAAATAAACTTATTATCGCACCAAGTGAAAGGAAAGGACCAAAAGGAATTTTTCTGTTCCCAGTTTTTTTCATCATCACAATTCCAACAATTGAACCAAAAAGACTTCCAATAAAAACCGTAAGTAGTGCAAACTTCCATCCAAGAAAAGCTCCAACTGCAGCATTTAGTTTTATATCTCCTCCTCCCATTCCTCCCCTGCTTAAAACTGCTACTATAAATAAGCTTCCACCACCAACAAGAATGCCAATTAAAGATTCCTTTATCCCAAATGAAAGAACCGAATGTTCAAAAGGAAGAAAGGAGCAAATTATACCCAATATTATGAGTGGAATGGAAATAATATCCGGTATTATTTGAAAATCAAGGTCTATAAAGCTTATAACTATCAAAGCAGAGATGAAAATTAATACAAAAACTATCTCAACAGACAGCCCAAATTTAAGAAAAGATAATACATATAAAATACCAGTGAGAAATTCAACAATTGGATATCTTAAAGGAATCTTCTCCCCACAATATGAGCATTTTCCCTTAAGAAAAATATAACTTAACAAAGGTATGTTATGATAAGGCTTTATCGCATTACCACAAACTGGACAAAATGATTTTGGCAAAATTATTGAGACTCCTCTTGGAATTCTATAAATACAAACATTGAGGAATGAGCCAACTACAAGACCTAAAACAAAAAAAATTAGAATCTCCATCTACTCATCTCTTCCAATTCAGAAAGTCTTTTCTTTTCTGATTCTATCTGGGTCTCAAGTTCTCTAATTTCTCTCATTAGAAATGAAATTTTTTCATCTTCGCTTAAATTTATATCTTTTCCAAAGGAATCATACACTTCTTTTCCAATTTTTTTTAGCAATTCATCCCTTTTTTCATTAAGTTTGTTTAGTTCTGCAATAATCTTGAGGACATTAAGCTCAATCTTTACTCTTTCTGAAATAATCTCTGCCCAGAATTTAAAATTTTTAAGTCCCTGTAAAAAATCTCTTTTAATGGTCTCTATCATACCCTACCCCACTTTATCAAGATGTCTGACTTTAAATCTTACACCAATAGAATTAGCAATCTCATGGCAATCTTTAACATCAACCTCTTTCATGTCAACAACTGTCACCTGAACATCGGGAATGTATTTTTTAGCGTCTTTTATAAATTCAATGACTGCCTGATAAGCATTTGGGAATTGGGGATTACAAGTTTTATTATAAGTTTCCTCATCCTGTGCATTTAGACTTATTGAAATTGAATCAACAAGTCCTTTAATCTCAGGCAAAATATTTCTTCCATGTATTAAATTTCCATGTCCATTTGTATTAATTCTTATTTTTCCACCTTTCTCCTTAATCCATTTTCCTACCTCCTTTATTAAATCAAGCCTTAAAAATGGTTCTCCATATCCGCAAAATACTATCTCTTTGTATGCCTTAGGATCACCAATTGCTTGAATAACCTCTTCTGCGGAGGGTTCTTTCTCAAGCCTAAGATTATGACCTTTTACATAGTCAGTATGAAATCTTACGCAAAATTTACACACATTTGTGCATCTGTTAGTCACATTAAGATAAAGAGAATCTCTGATTTTATATGCGATTTCACCCTTTGGAATATTTCCAATTCTAAAAAGCCTGTAAGCATTCACTGTAGTAATTCTATCAATGTCTTCAACTGTAACTCCTCTTATTTCTGCAAGGGCTTTAGCCGTATGAATTAAATAAGCAGGTTCGTTTCTTTTTCCCCTGAAAGGCTCTGGTGCAAGATAAGGTGCATCTGTTTCTATAAGCAAATAATCATCTGGAATAAAGTTCGCAACTTCTCTGATTTTTTTGGCATTTTTAAATGTGACTACACCTGAAACAGAGATCATAAACCCAAGATTTATAGCCTCTTTTGCCTGCTCAACATTTCCGCTGAAGCAGTGCATGACACCTTTGCGAACTCCTGAGTTCTTTATAATTTTAATTGTATCCTCAAAGGCTTCGCGGGAGTGAATTATTGCAGGAAGTCCAACTTCTTTGGCAATCTCAAGTTGTTCTATAAAAGCCTTCTTTTGAATATCTCTTGGAGAGTGGTCATAATGATAATCAAGTCCAATCTCTCCAATAGCAACCACTCTCGGGTGTCTACTAAGCTCATATATTTTTTTTATTATCTTTTCATCAAAATCCTTTGCATCATGAGGATGAATTCCTACAGAGCCATAAACCATTGGATAGGTATCAGCAATTTCAACTACCTTTTCAAGACTTTCAACATCAGAGGCAATTGTGATGATAGTATTCACTCCTGCATCGTATGCTCGCCTTATTACATCTGAGATATCATTTTCAAACATTTCAAGATGGCAGTGAGTGTCTATCATGTTATGCACCATATTTTTTAAGTCTTAATGAGTTTGCAAGTACAAGCTGCATTATTGCTACAGCTGGGATAATTCCAAGTTCACCTTTTAGGCATTCCCTTTCAGTAAAGCCTTGAACTGTGCCTCCCAAAACATAGGGCGATTTAATAAGCAATGGAACAGGATGCCAGCTATGACTCTTAAGCACACAGGGGGTAGAATGGTCTCCAGTAATAACCAAAACATCAGGATTTAATGATAAAATTTCAGGAACAAATTTATCAAATTCTTCAATTTTCTTTACTTTAGCTTCAAAATTACCATCTTCACCATAGGAGTCAGTCTTTTTTATGTGTACAAAAATGAAATCATAGTCCTTGTATACATTTTTTAACACATCAATCTCTTCTTTAATATCTCCTTCAACAGGTATTATTTCCATTCCTAAAAGTTTTGTAATACCTCTGTACATCGGATAAACTGCAATTGAACAAGCCTTTAATCCATACTTTTGCTCAAAGGATGGAATATCAGGCAAAGATGAAAAACCTCTAAGAAGGACAAAATTCGCCTTTTCTTCTTTTTTCAATATCTGAGAAGCAAGCTCTATGAACTTCTTAGCAATAAAAGCAACTTTTTCAGCTTCTTTATCAAATGGCACAGGTTCAAGGGGGGCTTTACCCTCTTTCTGAGGATCCGTGTCCTTTACCATTGCTTCACTTTCTTTTATTTCATGGGGAAATCTCATTACAAGGCAAAATCTGTGTTCCTTTCCCGGTTTCAGAATAATTTCAACACCTTCAATTTCTTTTATCTGCGATGCAAGTAAGCCTGTAAGTTCAACATTCTTTTCAGTTGGTATTCTTCCAGCCCTTCTGTCAACAATCACTCCATCTCTGATTGTTGCATAATTGCATCTAACTGCAACATCTGTCCTCTGTAGCTCTATTCCCAATCCCAAAGCCTCAAGAACGCCTCTTCCGATTTCATACTTCAGTGGGTCATATCCAAAAACTCCAAAATGTCCAGGTCCACTTCCTGGAGTTATTCCATAGCTAACAGGAACATGAAGTCCACAAGCAGAAACTCTTGCCAGTGCATCAAGATTTGGCTTATTGGCTGCTTCAAGCTCAGTCTTTCCATTTATCGGTAGTCCTCCAACTCCATCAAGAAGAAGAAAAACTATCTTTGTATTGTTTTTTTGAACCAAAGAAGTAATATTCATCTCATGCCTCCAAAAAGAAATAATAATTATGATAACAAAAAAAGCCTATCTAAAGCATCTTGATAAAATTTTTAAAAAGTTAAAAGAGACTGTTCTGATTTAAAATCTCTCTATCATTATAATGCTATAAAATTTAGACTTAAGGCTCGCTACTTCTTAGAAATTCATTAATGAAATGGTATTTTAAACTTTTTACATTACAATGTTTTCAAAAATGTTCGTCTTTTACTTGTAATAAGTTTTTAATTCTTCTTTTGTCAAAGGACTGCATACATCAGGGGCTTCTTTGTTTATTTTAATAAACATTATTCTTTTGATCTTTCCGTTGAGTATGGCAATACAAATAGTTTTTCCAATTTTATATCTTTGCCTATGAGATTTTTAAATCTTTCCATCGTCTATCCCTAAAAATAAAAAGGGGAGACCTTATGGTCTCCCTATAAATTTAAGTATTATAAATCACTTACTAAGACTTTTTGTGGCAATCGTTGCATTTTGTAGGAGCAGCCTTGCCAGCTTCATTTTCCTTTTTGTGACAATCTATGCAGTTTTTGTGATAAGCATCCATTGCCTTTGGTGCTCCATCCTTTTCTTCTGCAATATCATGACAAGAGGTACATTTCTGAGCCTTTTCTGCAGGATTTGCATCTTTGTGATGACATACCTTGCAATCAATCTTATAATCCTCTGCATGCTTTTTGTGTGTAAAATCAACAGGTGGAAACTTTGCTCCTTCCCAATGAAGCTTGTAAACATCCTGTGGTTGAGCATAAACAAAGGAAATAGCAAACATGAAAAATGTAGCAACCAATACAAGTAAACCCTTTTTGATTTTCATCCTTCTTCACCTCCTTTCAACTATTTTAGTGTTCATCATGTTCTTCTTCATATCCTGTAAACATTGCTTTAATATGTGCCATTGGTGTGTGTCCTAATGTTGCAAGATAAAAATGCACAATTATAAAAGCACTGAAGAATATCCAAAGTCCAGTATGAATTAGTGTTGCAATCTGAATTCCACCCATTGCAGTTGCTAAAAAGCTAAAAGCCTCTGGATCCCAAAGAACTAAGCCTGTTAAAATCTGAAGCGGTATAAGAAGAACCATAATCATCAAATACGATACTTGTTGCATAGGATTAAATTTGTTATCAGGTGTTGGATGATGAGGGTTTTTATCTCCAACCATAATGCCAAAACCATAATATTTTGCCTGTTTTATGGCTTTTTTTGTGAATTCTATGGGTTTCCAGAAAGGAGGAATGTAAATTTTGAATAGTTTACCTGTGGCAACATAGTATATTAGCCATATAAAATAGTTTGCAAGAAGAATGAATCCAAGCCAACTGTGAATCTGAACAGCGGTCTCAAAACTCATAAGTCCCATTGAATCAACAAATCTTATTTGTGCTCCTGTGATAATTAGAATAATAAAACCTATTGCATTTATCCAATGCCATATCCTAACCGGTAATGGATGTAAATAAATCTTTTTCATTATTTCCCCTCCTTCCTTTTCTTTCTTCTAATTGGCGCAGTTAAGATTCTAAGTGTTATATGTCCTATTGGAACTGCTATTCCTGCGAGTAAAGCCAAGAAAAATAGAGTATCAAGAATTTTAATTTTGGTCAGTCCAAGAACATAGAAGTCTTTAATGTTAGGGATTGCAAAGGTTGAATTTACAGCTTTTGCTTCCAATGTATATTTGATTGGTTTGGCTCCCTCTTGATTTATCTCTAATTTTCCTTTAAACGGTGCAGAAGGATTGTGACATGCTGCACAATCTTTAATTGCTTTGTCTCTTGCTTCAATCTTATGAGCATCATTTGCTACAGCTATATCAATTCTTCCAGATAGATTTGCTTTTGTTTTGTTAGATATCATTTTCATGAACTGCCAAAGTTCATTTTCATGTATTTTTCCATCACTATTAAAATCAACTTTTGCTTTTACTTCCTTAACATCTACACCTAAAACTTGTGCAACCCCTTCAGCTGTAAGTGGCTTACCTTTTGCTCTATCAAATAGTGTAAGTATTATTGCCTTCTCCCCTTTTGTGTGACATGATGAACATGTAGCTGATTTGAAGTGAGTTTCAACAAAGCTTGTTAGGCTAAATGGAGGATTCCATAGCCATTTATTATGGGTTGTCTTTGCATCTTTATGGCATCTGATGCATGAATCACCGAGTTTTGCAATGTTTGTTGATAAAACATCATGGGAATTGTGACATGATACGCAGTCTGGAGCATCCTGCTTTCCTTTATTCATGGCAATAAAGTGAACACTTTCTTTAAATGCCTTTCCTGAATCACTGTGACATTTTACGCAAAGTTCTAAGCTGGCAGATTTGTCTTTGCTAATAGATACAATCTTGTGAGGTTCTCCGTGACATTTTAAACATTCTGGAGATTGAGGATTCCCTTTCTTTACAGCTTCTGCATGAATGCTTATGTCATATTTCTTTACTTCATTTTGATGGCAATTGTTACAAATTTGTTTTGCTTGAGCTCTGTAATCAGCAATAGATTCAAAAGTTCTTACTGGATGCTGTGTTGTTGAGAATTCTTTATGACAATCAGTACATTTTTGTTTTTTGTGTACTGAGTTAAGAATATCTGCTTCTTTTACTTGGACTGATAATGTTTCTCCATTTTTCATTTTCATTGTAAGAGCTCTGCTATGACAACTTAAACAATACTGATTTTCAGGAAGATTCTTTGCCACTTTTGCAGACTTAACTCCATGATATCCATGACATTCAATACATGAAGCAGTTTTTGTTAAAGCATAATGGGTTGGATTTTTCTTAAGCTGTTCATCAGTGTGGCATCTCTGGCATATTTCTTTTGAAAGTCCAATTTTGTAATCATTTTTGGATTTATAAGTGTAAATTGGGTGCTCTTTCTTTGAAAATCCGCTATGACATACTATGCATTGAAACTTTCCGTGAACTGATTTCTTTATTTCGTCTGAATTAACTTTCAAAGAGATATTTTCGCCACTTGGAAGTCGCCTTGTCATTTGAGTTTTATGACAAGCCATACAATATTCTGTGAAACTTGCAGAATCTTTCCATTTCTTAATTGACGTCATGTAATGGGCATCGTGGCATTGAGAACAAAGGACTTCCCCTTTTGTTACGACAACACCATGAACTCTTGGTTTCATCAAAGAAGTCTTTGCATGGCAGTTTAAGCAGTTTTTGGAGAATTCTTCAGTGTAAACACTTTTATTTGCAATTTTTCTTGGTTTTGGATGATTTTTGAGATTAATGTTTGGATGGCAGGAAGAACAATCCATTGCTCCATGAGGAGATTTTTCTAATTTTGCTCCATCAATAAACAGAGAAATCTTATCCCCCTTCTCTGTTACCTTTTGAAGACTCTTGATTCCGTGACATCGCAGACATGATTTGGCATCATCAGAAACAGCATCGTTTAAGGGCAAAAAATAAGAAATCAAGAAACACACAATTACAACTCCCCCAATAAAAATAGCTCGCATATGCCACTCCTTTAATTGAATTTTATTTTGAAGTTTGGAAAATTATAACACAAAATGCGGAGATAATATCAATAAAAAATGTTTAGCGGGTCATAAAAATTTTTTAATAATTCAATTAACGACTTTTATAAAAAAGAGGGTCTTGGCAGGTATTTTTGAGACAATACTTAATGTTTTTCTCAATCTGAGAGGCTATTTCTTCATTAAAACCTACAAATCCTTGATTTCCTACGAATGTAACAGGTACTCCTGAAGGATTTATTCCATATGCCTTAGACATGGTCATCAATAGCTCGCGAGATGCTATATTTGAAATCACATCATAATCTTTTATTTCAAGATTTGGATATTTTTTCTTAATTTGAGACAAAAAAAGCTTTTCCTTTTCACAGTAAGGGCACCCTTCTCTCCAGAATAGATATAAAACAACTTGTTTTTTTGCCTCTGCAAAAGAAATTCCTGAGAATACTATGAGGCAAATTACTATTAAAACCAAATGAAGTATTTTTTTAACCATATTCATAGAAAAATATAGCATGAATGTGATAAATTATTCAATTGAAATTTCAAAAAAAGAGGTGAACTAATGGCAAAGTTTGAAAAATGGAACGATAAAATCTGGAATTTTTTTGCATCCGTTGACCTTGCAATTGCACTGTTTATAGTCATTTCAATTGCAGCATCCATTGGAACAGTAATTCCACAACAGCCAGAGCCCGAAGCCACGATACGATTTTTTGCAAAATTTTTTACCATTGATACTGCCCACAAGTTATACGAAATTGTAAGCCTTTTTGATTTAAATAATGTTTACCATAGCTGGTGGTTTACTTTTTTACTCTTTATGTTTGCATTGAACCTTATAGTATGCTCATTGGACAGATTACCTCAATTAATAAAGTCCTTTAGCACTGCACCTCAACCTCTGCCAAATCAAATATTAGAAAAAATGCCTATAAAAAAAGAAATTAAAATAGATAATGATTCTCCAAAACTTGATAAAATTATTGAAATTTTAAAAAAACAAGGATTCCGAATTTCATCCTTTCAAACAAACGAAGGCACTCAAATAAATTGTAAAAAATGGACTAAAACAAGACTTGCTGTATATCTAACACATTTAAGTATTTTAGTCATCCTTGCTGGTGCATTAATAGGAAATTTTTTTGGATTTAGAGGTTCTATTAATATAGTTGAAGGCACTTCTGCTGACATTGTAATTTCTGAGCAAGGAAAATCAATTCCGCTCGGTTTTCAAGTCGCCTGCGATAAATTTGAAGTTGAGTATTATGAAAATTCAGCTATCCCAAAGGCATACAGAAGCTATATGAGAATTATAGAAAATGGTAAGCCCGTGAAATTTAATGACAGAGAAACTGTCATGATTGAAGTAAACCAACCATTTACACATAAGGGAATTACTTTTTATCAGGCAAGTTATGGTTTTCAACCAACAGAACATGCTGAATTCAGATTTACATTTATAGATAAAAACGGAAAAGAAATACCAGTAAAAGCCGGTTTTGAGGAAAAATTTAAAATTCCTGGCACTTCAGTATTAGCTTCAGTAATTGATTTTTCTCCAGCCTTAGGTATAGATGAACAAGGAAGACTTTTTAATATGACAACTGAGATGATAAATCCTGCTGTTTTAATTGTATTTGAAGACAAAGGAAAAAAAACAGAACAATGGATTTTAAGCAGAATTCCTGAGACTTGGAATACTCCATATGGAAAATTAAAATTTAATGAACTTTGGGGAGCTCAATTTACGGGATTGCAAGTAAGAAAAGACCCTGGCGTTCCTCTTATTTACATAGGTTCAATACTTATGTGCATTGGTCTTTTCATATGTCTGTTTCTGCGACCCATTACCTATTTTGTTACAATAAGTAAAAATAAAGTTACCTTTTACAGCCCTTCTTCAAAGGGAAAATTTGTCACTGAAAAAAAGCTTGATGAAATAATAAATAAACTAAAAGGAGAGAAAGTATGAGCAGTGCTCAAATTATTTCAATTGCTGGATTACTTTATATTATTGCTATGCCAATTTATGTTGTTTATATTCTCACGAAAAACAAAAAATTAGGCTATGTTTCAACTGCTACACTTTCTGTTGGAGCATTAGTTCATCTTTTTGGTTTTATTCAAAGGTTTAAGGAGATGTATGAGATAAACCATTCATTCATGAGAAGCATTCCAATTA
>FWWM01017208.1_pt1 | contig 10567 bp, 8 predicted proteins | sample 2228351 | NCBI WGS metagenome assembly FWWM01 (sample SAMEA103939774, study PRJEB20133) | metagenome
TCCCTTCCCCCCTCCCCTGCAGATTGAGCAAGAGCATTGAGCAAGAGCGAGAGGGTCCCTCTTGCTCTCGCTCTCCCTCTTGCTCCTGGCTCCTCTTCTTGTATAATTTCCGCTCTCTGGAGCGAAACTATGAAGCCAGTCGCTTTGGTCCTGGTATTTCTTTTCGCAGCCGTAGCTCTGCCGCAGGAGCGCGCGGCTGAGTTCGAGCTGACCATAGACAACATCATGCGCGGGCCCGAACTGGTGGGCCGCGCGCCGAGGGAGGTCCGCTGGTCGGGCGATGGCCGCTTCGTTTATTTCAGGTGGCAGCCGGCCGGCGAAAAAGAAGAGGCGCTGTATGTGGCGGCGCGCGAGGGTGGCGGGCCGCGGAAGCTCAGCGAAGACCAGGAGAAGAAAGCGCCCCCCTTTGCCGGGGAGTTCGACCGGCAAAAGAAACGCATGGTCTTCGCCGAGGAGGGCGACCTGTTTATCTACGATATGCTGAAAGGAGAGCGGCGGCAAATCACTGCGACTAAAGATGTGGAATCGGACCCCCACTTCTGCCGCCAGGAGAAGAGCGTCTGCTTTACACGCGCCGGCAACCTTTACGCCCTCGAACTCGAGAGCGGCGCAATCGAGCAGCTTACCGACATACGCAGCGGCTCGGAGAGAAAAGTCGAACCGACGCCGAGCCAGAAATTCCTGCGCGAGGAGGAAAAGCGCCTGCTGAAAACCGTCAGAGAGCGGGCGGAAAAGAGGGAGAAGGAAGAGCGCGAGAGGAAAGAGAGGGAAAAAATCAAGCCGTTTTACCTGGGCGAAAAGCGCTCGGCGAGCAATCTGCGGCTCTCGCCGAACGGGCGCTGGATCAGCTTCATGGTCGCACAAGAGCCGACCGGTTCAAGGCGCACCTTCGTCCCCGAGTTCGTCACGGAGCGCGGTTACGTCGAGAGCATCGAGAGCCGGACCAAGGTCGGCTACGCTACAGGCAAACGGCGGCTCGCCTTCATGAATACGGAAAACGGCGAGGTGGTCTGGGCTGACCACGGGCAGGGCGAGCGCGAGGCGCGGTTTCTGGAGCCGAAGTGGTCGGAAGATGGCGATAAATGCATGGGCCTGGTCAGATCCCTGGATAACAAGGACCGCTGGATCCTCCTCTACGACCCGGCCACCGGGAAATCGAAAGCGCTCGATCACCTGCACGACGACGCCTGGATCGGTGGAACCGGCTGGGCGACCGCCGGCTGGATGCCCGATAACAAGAGCGTATATTTTCTTTCCGAGCGCGACGGCTACATGCACCTCTATACCGTGTCGATAGATGGAGGCGAGCTGAAACAGCTCACCTCGGGACGGTTCGAGGTCTACTCCCCGCGCATCTCGCGCGATAAGAAGAGCTGGTACTTCGTCTCCAACGAGGCGCATCCCGGAGAGCGACATTTTTACACCATGCCGCTCGAGGGGGGCGAGAGGGTGCGGCTGACCGGGATGCCGGGCAACCATCAGCCCGTGCTCTCGCCCGACGAGGATGCCCTTGCCATCGTTTATTCCTACAGCAACAAGCCGCCCGAGCTTTACCTGCAGGAGAAACGGCCGGGCGCCATCCCGCGCCAGGTCACGCTCTCGACTTCGGAGGAGTTTAGAGCTTACAGCTGGCTCGAGCCGCAAATCGTCACCTTCGCCGCGCGCGACGGCGCAACCGTCTATGCTCGTCTTTACACGCCCGAGATGCTTGCGGCCGAACGCCGCCCGCGGCTGCGGCGCGGCGAGAAGCGGCCCGGCGTGGTCTTCGTGCACGGCGCCGGCTATCTGCAAAACGTCCATAAGTGGTGGAGCAGTTATTACCGCGAGTATATGTTCCATCACTATCTGATCGAGCGCGGCTACGTCGTGATCGATGTCGATTATCGCGCCAGCGCCGGCTACGGTCGAGCCTGGCGCACTGCTATATATCGGCACATGGGGGGCAAGGATCTGGATGACCAGGTCGATGCCGCGAAATATCTGGTCGAGCGGCACAACGTCGATCCGAAACGCATCGGGATTTACGGCGGCAGCTACGGCGGCTTCATCGCCCTGATGGCTATGTTCACCCGGCCGGAGGTCTTCGCCGCAGGCGCCGCCTTGCGTCCTGTGACCGACTGGGCACATTACAACGATACCTATACCTCGAACATCTTGAACCGGCCGCAGGACGACCCCGAGGCCTACCGGCGCAGCTCGCCCATTTACTTCGCGGAAGGGCTGAAAGGAGCGCTGCTCATCTGCCACGGCATGAAGGACACCAACGTCCATTTCCAGGATACCGTGCGCTTGGTGCAGCGGCTGATCGAGCTGGGCAAGGAGAATTGGGAGGTGGCGATTTATCCGGCCGAGGACCATGATTTCGAAGAGGCCTCGAGCTGGGCCGATGAATACAGGCGCATCTCCAAGCTGTTCGAACGAACCTTGAAGCCGGCGGGAGCCGATAAGCGCTAGCATGGGCCAAGCCATCGGCCCTGAGCTTTCAGCCATCAGCTTGAAACTGAAAGCTGATGGCTGATTGCCGAAGGCTCAAGCGAAATTCGGCCCGCGCCAGCTTCGATCGGGCAAAGACTTGCATTGACAGGCACACGCCGCGCGTGTATAATCCTGCGTTGGATTACATTTTTGGGCACCTGATGGTAAGGCGGAGAGTCCGTTCAAATTGTTGAATATCCAACGAGCGGAGATCGTTGTTGCCCTTAGCTTGGAGAGGCAAGAAATTTCGACTAATTGTCGCGGGTAACTCGATGAGGAAAACAGCACGTGAGATCAGGGCTAAGTTTCCCCATATCATCGTTGAAGATCCGGCAATGATCTCTGTCCTGCACGAGGCGGCCGAACTGGCCCGCTCGGATTTCGACCTGCTGATTGTGGGCGAAACCGGTGTGGGCAAGGAGCTGCTCGCCCATGGTATCCATCGCTTGAGCCGTCGGGCGGAGGGGCCATTTGTCGCCATCAACTTGGCGGCCATTCCTGAAGGCGTGATCGAATCGGAGCTATTCGGGCACGAGCGGGGAGCATTCACGGGAGCAGGTGAGCGGAGGCTGGGGCGTTTCGAGCAGGCCGACCGTGGGACTCTGTTCATGGACGAAATCGGGCATCTTCCATTGCACTTGCAGGCCAAGTTGCTTCGAGTCCTGCAGGAGAAGGCTTTTTATCGGCTTGGTGGAGGGGGGTTGATAGATGTGGATGTGCGCGTGGTGGCGGCTACGGATAAAGACCTGGCTAAATCGGTGAAGGAGGGGAGGTTCGAGCGTTCGCTTTACTTTCGCTTTAAGGGTGTGCTCCGGATTCCGCCGCTTCGTGAGAGGCGTGCCGATGTAGCGGCGCTGGCAAAGCATTACCTTCATACTTACAACCGCAAGTATGGGAAGGATATAATTTCATTCTCGCCCGAGGCGCTAGAGTATCTGGGAGGACAGTCCTGGCCAGGCAACGTGCGCCAGCTTATGAGCGTGGTGGAGGGTGCGGTGTTGCGGTCTGGAGCGAGGCAGCAGGTTTTAGGCAAGGAGGATTTGAGGCGGCTGCTTGTCGAGTGGGAGGATTGGCAGGCGGCGGATAGCTTGGATAGGTTGGACCAGCTTAAGGTGGAGGAAGTTTTAGAGCAATTGATCAGGCGAAGGCTTGAGATTCACGGCTGGAACAAGAGCAGGGCGGCCGAGAGCCTCGGCATCAGTCGCTGGACGCTGCATGCCTGGTGCAAGAAGTATGGGATTGGAAAGAAGTAAGCTTGCGCAATCTGTTTGGGATTTCACCAGGGCGGTGAAGAATTCACCGCGAGTAAGTTTAGTTTTATGAAGCAGTTACGACATAGCGTGTGAATTTCAGCCGCTTCGGCTCGATCGATAGGCCTTGGACCATCGCATCTAACCATCGGCTTAAAATCTGTAACTCTTTATCTTGCAGGCATTTAGGAGATTTCCATCGCTCTCAACCAGAGTTTGGCACAGGGATTGCTATGAATTGCCAAGTGGGATGGAGGGTAGGCTAAAGGGAGATCTGTGTGGAAGATTTAAGGCATCGTTTGCAGTTCCTGGTTAAATGAGAACCGTGCTTAACTTAGTCAGGGAGGAACATTATGTTTTTGAGATTACTTGCTTGGGTTGCTTGCTTGTCGATTTTAGTGTTAAGCTTTTTATCTTCAATTGCCTTTGCTAAAATAGTTCCACTTTCCGAGCAAGAGTGCGTTATGTTTACAAGTGCAGTGCTATTCTGTAGGTATGATTGTCAAGGAATGGGGCCAACTGGATTTTTCTCATGTAATAGTAATTTCCCGGGTTTCACTTGTTCTGGAGATAAAGCGGTCAAGAGTGGGGAGAGGTGGACATGGGAAGTAAATTGTACATCAGAGATTGAGGTCAACAATGCTTGTGATGAGAAATTTTCTAAATGTTTTGAAGAGGTATGCGCATGCCTTGTAACCTGTAAGCCGGATGGTGTTTGCTTTTGATTCCCAACTGAAATAAAGCTAGCGACGAGGTCAGAATGAAAGCCAATGCGTTTTCATCGGGATGGCTAGTTGTAGCTATTTTGAGCACTACAACTATACATGCTCAAGATATCAGCATACTGGATATGTCAGCGCCAGACAGCCCAATTCGCCTCTCCGGCACAATTAACATTTCAGAATCACTGCAAGGTTCCGATATGGTCAATAGTGTTATTAAAGGTCGAGTTGTGGCCCTCAATGTCTCCAACAAGCCGATCCTATGTTATATCTTGGGGCTGGATATAGCTGGTCGCTGGAGACAGCACAAAATGAGGTTTGAAAACGACTGTACCTTTACAGAGACATTAGTTAACCCGCGCCAATCGATGGATAGTGAGGTGGACTCAAACTCGACAACATCAGTTTCGGTGACTCAAGGATTACAGCCTGTTGCCGTAGCCAAAATTCTATGGGTCCAGTTCATAGATGGATCGGAATATGGCGATAGGAATTGGGCAACCGGTATTTTGGCTGCCCGGATGTATATGGTCGATAAATTGAGCACTCTCCTTCGGGCATACGAACGAAGTGGGCCCAAAGGCTTTGAAGAAGAGTTGATGGCAGAATACACTAATATAAAGGCTGGAAATCTCATATTGACGTTGCGCAAAATATTTAGGGAGCAGGGGACGGAGCGCGCGCTCCGTGCCACCCGTCACTTTTTGCAGAACGCCAAAGCACATCTGGCGGCTATGTCCGGACGTGGCTAGATAACTTCACGCCTTTTATGGCCAGTTCGCCCGCAGCGCGCGCAGCACCGCCTAGAGCAATTTTAAATTGGATGTACGGTTGGACCAGATATTCTTTAGCCTTGCTGGGGCTCGAATTTAAATCGGCTTCCCTGTTACTTAGAGAGTGTTTTGAAAATGTCGGGTAAGCTTATTGTATGGAGAAACAAAATATTTGACATGGGGCCGGGCCATTTGGAGCCCGACCGACAGTTTTTCCTGACCAGGGTGCTTCGCATTATTGAGGGATAAAATATGTCCGGCTCGGTGGTCCGCCTCGGCGGGTCGAACGCCTTCTCGTCCGTTATCAAGAAAGAGCTTTTAGAAAGCATCCTTTCCTTCAAGTTCACCATCATATTTCCCGCGATTTTCGTGCTCCTCATTTTAAGCTTCCTGATGGGCATAAACGAATACAAAGTTCAGCTCAGGGAACACAGCAACCTGGAGCAGCTAAATAGAGATCAGTTGCAGCGTTCGAGCGATTGGCATCAGCTGGCCGGGAATGGTCTCTTCGTTGCAAGGCGGCCCTCGCCTTTGACGGTATTCGCAACCGGAGTATTCGGCACAATGGGGCAAGTGGCCAAGGTGACAAACCGCGATGTTCCGGTTATCGAGAAGGGGCATCTGGCAAACAATCCGGCCTTCATCCTCCTCGGGAATTGGGATTTCAACTTCATCGTTAAGGTTGTCCTTAGCCTTTTCGCCCTCCTGTTTGCCTACGACGCCGTGTCCGGCGAAAAGGAGTCGGGCACGCTCAAGCTCTTGTTGAGCAACTCGATAGCTCGAAATCGGCTCCTTTTAGGCAAGGCTTTCGGCAGGTTCCTCTCCCTGGCTTTGGCTTTCCTATTGGCCTTTTTGATCAGCGTGATCTTGCTCTCTATGGAAAGGAGCATAAATCTAACGAGCGGGGATTGGCTTCGGATACTTTTCATCTCCCTCGGATCTTTATTATATCTTGCCGTCTTCTTCGCCATCGGGCTGATGACCTCTTGTCTGACGAACCAGGCGATAGTTTCGCTGCTGCCTTCCCTGTTCATATGGGTTTTGCTGCTTTTCGGCATTCCTAAGGCCAGCGGCTCGACGGCGGCTTTCTTTTACCAGGCGCCAACCGCCGCCGAATTCGAGGCGAAGAAGGTTGCCCTGGCCAAGGATATGTACGCGAAATACACGAGGCTGTTAATCGAACCGATGAGGAGATGGTTTCGTCGTCCTGAGAACGCAACTTTAGATGAGCTTCATCGCAGGCAAAAGGAGTTCGAGAAGGTTTCGGCCCAGATAAGGCGGGAGAACGAAGCCGAGCACATGGAGAAATTATACAGGCTTTACGAAGAACACCTGAGCAGGCACAAGACCTTAGCTCGAATAGCCTCGAATCTCTCTCGCCTGTCTCCCGCCTCCTGCTACGACTACTTTATAACCGAGCTGACCGAAACCGGGCCGACCGCCATGGAGGCTTTCGCTCAGCAGTTATTAGAGTATCAAAATAAATTCAGCAGCTTCGTCAGCGAGATGATGGCTTCTCAAGAGGTTCGCTACGTGGTTTTCGATAGCGAGGATCCTTTCGTGGCGACCCGGCCGGATTTGAAGAAGATACCCGGTTTCGAATACAGGAGCTTATCGCTGCGCGAGCGTTTGGCAAATGCCTTTGTAGACGTAGCTTTGCTCTTCGCTTATTTGATTTTAACTTTTTCGGTCGGCCTGGTAAGCTTTTTAAAATATGACCCTCGATAGATGAATGCTAAAAGCAGATCGCTTTGGCCTGTAAAATATTCTCGCTCCCATCAGGCCGATAAGGAGGGTCTGGAATCAGAGGTTTTAAATTGGCTGTAGGTTGGAGCCTTCCCGTACATGCAAATGAAAACCGCTACAGTACCCGCTGATATATTGTCAACGAAACAGGAAGTTCCGCTAGATCGTTGGATTTTCGGTCAGTCCAATAAATGGATGCAGCTGCCGGAACACGATGCCCCCACAACCGACAGCCCTGAAAGGGTGTCAGGAATCGACCTCTTTAGGAGATTTCGATGCTATCAGCCAGCGTTTGGCACAGGGATTGCACTAGGATGTAATTCTATGCATTTAAACCGAAAGGAGGCAATTCGATGTCTACATCCGCTTTTACTTTAAAAAACAAGCCTATCAAGACAGCTATCGCTGCGATTTATATTGCAATTTGCCTGATCGAATTGGATTCGCAAATTACAGCCCAAACCAACCAACCCCCATTGGTAGTCGCTAATATTTCGTACAATTTAGAAAAGATGACCGTGGATTTCGATTTGCTCAACACTTCGGTTAAGCCTATTACCGCATGGAGCCTCTCTATTGTTACCAAATATGCAGACAACAGCGAACACGAATCGGGGCTGATACAAGATTTTTACATAAGCACTGAGCCCGAGAGGTTACAAGCAGATGCTAGCAGGCCTCATAAAAGCGGCCCATTATTGCCAGGACAGATTCGCCATGATCGTGCTTTCCTTGCGCGGGTTCGTGGAAAGGCACCGGATGTAGTAGATGTATCGCTAACTGTTAAAGCAGTTATTTTCTCTGACACAAGCTCGGCCGGCGACTCGAAGCACATACGAGAGATTTTCGATCATCGAGCGGGTGAACATAAAGAACGCGCTTTCTGGCTTCAGCATTTTCGCGAAGTTTTACAAAAGAGTCGCTCTGAAGATCCCGTTCAGTTGTTGAGAGATTTAAAGCAACAAATCGAGAGTCGTAGCAGCACCTTTGTTGGAGACCTGAACCCCCATGTACGCTACGGTGCTACATCTGTAAAAACCACGTTGCTGCGTTATGTGAATCTGGCTTTAAAACAGGCCGAAGCCAATCGTGAACGTGCTGGTCTGATTTTATCTGGCCTTGTCGATCGAGTAGAAAGAGAATATATCGCAAGCCTTAACAGCCTCGGAAAGGAGAATTAGAAATGCATAAAAGGATAGCATTGATCTTGTCTATAACCACCGCCATTATTGCGGCGACCGCGGGAGAGGTCCAAGCTTGTGTCAATTGTTGCGGCTCCATTGGTGCTTTCAAGCGATCGGAGAGGAATATTGTAAGCTGTCCATCTCAGCCTCCTCATAAGGAGGAAGTCTGGGATTTCGAATGTAGCAATGATGCTGGCATTGTAACAAAAACATGGTCAGATATTACCTTCGGTGATGGAGACTGCCCTCCCTGGCCACAATGTAGTTTCAGGCAAGGTGATGCGCAATGCTGGCCTGAGTTTCTGACGCCGATTACATGGACCGATGCTGAAGGGCATCATTGGGAGCAAAAGGTTAACAACGTGATCATGGAAATGGATAATTTTTGTTTTCTCTTTCGGTGCAAGGTAATCGGAACCAATATATTTAGACAGTGGTGTCCGTGTGCACGGTGTGAAACATGTGAAGGTCCTTGTAAGTAACAAGGCTAATTGGGAGAACGGCGCGATTCTACGGTTTTATTCGGTATCAATTCATCGCTGGAGGCTTTAAGGAGGCATATGAAGCCTATACTAAGTTTCGTCTTAGTAGGCACCTTTTTCCTTGTTACAATTGCAGCCGGGCCTTCGTGGCAAATTTCAGGAGACCTTTCAGAGAGTTGCTCCTGCATGGTTCCTTGTACTTGCAATTTTGGTGAGCGCCCCTTTCCACATGACTTTTGTGATTCACTTGCAGTGCTGGGTATTAAAAGCGGATACTTTGGCAATGTAAGACTGGATGGCCTGAAAGTTGCTATTATAGGAAGCGGTGGCAACGAGGATATGATGTACATAGACGAATCGGCCAACGCTGCGCAGCGAGAAGCTTTAGCCGCAATCGGTAAATACATTGTTAGAGCGGACAGAGCTAAGGTTTTGGGAGTAAGATATACCCTTATAACTCAAGAGATTACTTCGAAAGGTATGAGAGTGAGAGTTGGCGATGTGGCAAGCTTTGAAGCGGATTATATTTATGGGAGCAACGGCAAGCCGATTCGGGTTTCAAGTCCAGTTATTTTTTCAAACCTTCCGATAGAGGTTACGATCAAAGCTAAATCTAGATACCTCAAATACAAGGACGAAGGCAGGTATTTTGATTATACTGGAACAAATGCCAATCAAGCTGTTTTCAAATTTTCCTGTTGCCCTAAATTAGACGCGAGCCAATAAGCCCTTTTGTTAAAAGGTCTGAAATCGTCCTGGGGTCGGAATGAAAGCCAATGCGTTTTCATCGGGATGGCTAGTTGTAGCTATTTTGAGCACTATAACTATATATGCTCAAGACATCGGCAGCAGGTGCGGGTGCCAATCACGGGGAATCACGCCAGACGCATTCTTCATGGCGTGATCAATATCAGCAGCGGTGACGTGCTGTTGCTGATTGCCCATGAGTGGGTGCAGGAGACACATCAGTGCTTCCTGTCTATGATTCGGTCGCATTGGCGGGGCTGGCACATTGTTCCCGATAGCCCTGAACCACCGGACTCTCCACGAAAGCCGTTTTTATAGTTGCTGCCAATGCAGGCCGGTGCTAAAAATCGACTTCGCTTAAGGATTAGAGAGCATCAGAGGAGGATATGCCGATGAGATTGGCGACACGCTTGTTTATATTGGCTGTGCTGCCGAGTATACTTATAGTATACATTGGCACCACAAAGTTATTAGCCGCTTCACCACCCTTATCAGATACCACACCATCGCTGCCACCGCCAGTATCTGCTGAGGAGCAGCCACCCTGTCCGGTGACCAAACCCAACGGAAGCACACCGCCAGGTGAGCGTCCAAGCTCCGGACACCACGGCAACGGCGCTCTCTGGACTGTCCTCTCTAGTGCAATTGTATTTAGGCCGGGTGGACCGGGCAAGATACTGCCGGATGGCTCATTGCAGATGAAGTGGCCGTGGTGGCGAGGGGTTAGAGGCAAATTGACGATAGAGGGGCGTAGGCTGGATGGGCCTGCGCCGCCGTTACGAGCCAGGATTCCTGAAGGGTATGGAGATATAGGATTTCAAGCCAGTGGGCTTATCTTCCCGACCGAAGGATGTTGGGAGGTCACAGGTAAAGTTGGCGAAGCCAGCCTGACGTTCGTGACCCGAGTGCTTAAGGTCGAAGAGCAAAAGTAAGCCGGCCTCTTACGATTCTAACTGTATTTAGGATATTTGGCTCCGGCTGGAGCTTTTTCCCATAGCTGACCTGCTGTTACAAACATACGGCCCCGACTGCGCCAAGCGATAGCTTCTGCATATTGTAGCGGCGCGCTTCAGCTCGCCGCTACAATTTACAGAAGCTGCTTGATCTGCCGGCTTCCAGTTGGCACACCCCTAAACCCCGAACCTTTTGACTGATCCGAGGCTTTTGGTATATGCTAAGCATATCCCG
>FWWM01017209.1_pt1 | contig 10566 bp, 12 predicted proteins | sample 2228351 | NCBI WGS metagenome assembly FWWM01 (sample SAMEA103939774, study PRJEB20133) | metagenome
GGGAGGAAAGCTGTAACCCCCCTTTGTCCCCCCTTAGTTAAGGAGGGATAGAGGGGGTTATGGGAGAAGAAAGAAGGACGACAGACGATATCTTTTTACTGGAAAAGTTGTCAAACCATTTAAAATGTTGTGGTTTCAACTTGGTCAATAGGTAGGTTTTCAATAGTGATATTCACTAAGTCCTTTAAGGACAACTTCTTACTGGCGTCGAGGATTTCGATACCCACGATGTGCCTGTTTTCATCAAGGTCAAGGGTAATACCTTCTTCCACATCAATATTGTCTTCCACATATCCCTCTTTGAGCTGGATGTATAAAGCATCAGCCTCTCTGTCATATTCGATCTTCAAATGAAATCACCTCCATCCTTTATTCTTTTTGACTGCGCTAATAACTAAAACCCTATCGCTTTCTTCTTTAAATGTTACCCTTAAGTACTTATTGGAAATCTTCTTCCATGCATTAGATCTGTTTTCCAAAGATGGCTCAAGGAAATCTGGAGTTTTTATGGTGGATTCTACCTCGATTTCCGATATTCTGTGCCATCTCATCCTGTTTTTAGCGTGCCTTGTGTATTTGATGGTTTTCACTTATTCAATATTATCAGATAGCAATTCGTTTAGCAATTAGGAAAAATGACGAGGGACGAGGGATGTAACCCCCCTTTGTCCCCCCTTAGTTTAAGGGGGGATAGAGGGGGTTATGAGAGAAGAAAGAAGGACGACAGGCGAGGGACGTCAGACAAAGGACAATGAATGATAAACTATGAACAATGAACGGAAGACATGGTTATTTATTAACGGTCTTAAATAGTAAAGACATCAACTTGTAGAATCCCACCTAACCTCCCCTGCCTTCCGGCAGGGAGGCTTCAGGGCTGCCCCTCAGGGCTAAAGCCCTGAGTTACCTATCCAAGAAATGTTTTGCCATCCATTCCTGATTGACCCTGTGGATTTATCCCTGTTTCCAATTTTCACTTGACCCATAGTCAATCATTCATTATGATTAGATTGACCTCTCGATCCAATCCCGATTATTCCTTTTATACTCCAAATTAAAACAGGAGGGGATCAAAGGGGAATAGTTTATGTGATGCGATGCAACTTCCACTGAGATATATCCTTACCGTAACAGAACTCACCCAGGAGATCAAAGATATTCTTGAAGATAGGTTTCCTGATATCTGGGTCGAGGGGGAGGTCTCCAACCTCAGAATCCCTTCTTCTGGACACATTTATTTCACCCTAAAGGACGACTTCAGCCAGATTCGTGCGGTCCTTTTTAGGCCCCAGGCTCGGGCACTAAGGTTCCTCCCTGAAGATGGCCTTCAGATTATCTGTCGGGGCAGGGTAAGCCTCTACGAAAAAAGGGGGGAATATCAACTCATCTTAGAGACGATTGAGCCTAAAGGAATTGGGGCGCTACAGCTCGCCTTTCTGCAATTGAAAGAAAGACTGGAGAAGGAAGGGCTTTTTGACCCTTCTCATAAAAGACCCATTCCCTTTCTCCCTCAAACCATTGGGATTGTCACCTCTCCTACTGGAGCGGTCATCCAGGATATGATTCAGATCATTCAAAGACGCTTCGAGAATGTTCGTCTCTTACTCTATCCTGTGCGGGTTCAGGGAGAAGAGGCTCCCCAGGAGATTGTGGAGGCGATTGAATATTTTAATAGCCAAAAGGATGTGGATGTCCTGATTGTGGGTAGGGGAGGTGGCTCTCTTGAGGACTTATGGGCATTTAATGAAGAGAGGGTAGCAAGGGCGATCTACCACTCGAGAATTCCCATTATCTCAGCAGTGGGGCATGAAACGGACTATACCATCTCTGATTTTGTCGCTGACCTGAGAGCCCCCACCCCCTCTGCTGCAGCAGAACTGGTAGTGAAAGAAAAAAAGGAATTGACCAATACATTAAACACCATGGTCACACGATTAGAAACCCAGATGCTTCAACACATCGAAGACCTGAGAATAGACCTCTCATCACTTCAGAAAGGATTGATTGACCCAAGAAAAAGGGTGGAGATGGACTCAAACAAAGTAATAGATCTAACCAATAGGGTTTCTTTATTGGTCAACTGGATTGTTAAGCGAAAGAGGGAGGAGCACGAGCATATTAACAGTAGACTTTACTTGAGAAAACCAACAAAACTTATTGAAAATATTAAATTATTTGTCAACGATGAAAAAAGGCAATTGAGTCAGAACCTTAAGCATATTCTTCAGATTAAGAGGGAAAAACTCTCAGGGGTGATCGGGAAATTGGATTCCTTAAGTCCATTATCCATCCTTCAAAGGGGATATAGTATCACTCGAAAGTTGCCTTCACTTAAAATTTTAAGAAGGTCCTCCGATGTCGAAGAAGGGGATCAGGTGGAGGTAAGACTTCATGAGGGGAGTCTGATCTGCGAAGTGGAGAAAACGAAAAAGGCTTGACGATTGTAGAATTTCCCTTATAAAATAATTTTTTAAGCCTATTGAGGTGGAGAATGCCAAAGGAAAGATTTGAAGATGCCTTGAAGAAGTTAGAAAAAGTTGTCTCGAAACTCGAGGACGGAAACATCTCCCTCGAAGAGTCTTTAAAACTTTTTGAGGAAGGGATAAGACTCTCCCGATTCTGCAATCAGAAACTGGAGGAGGCAGAAAAGAAGGTAGAGATCCTGATGAAAGATAAGGAGGGGATGATCAAAACAGAACCCTTTGATCCTTCCCGATATTCTGGTGGGAGTGAGTCTGAGGAAGAGCCTTAAGATCTGATGGACATTCAGAAATATCTTCAAGAAAAGAAAGACCTGGTCGATTCCGCCCTTGAAAGATATCTTCCCAAGGAGGAAGAGTTTTCTGCTACCCTGGGTCAGGCCGTCCGCTATAGCCTCTTTGCAGGAGGGAAGAGGATCCGTCCCATTCTATCCATTGCTTCATTCGAGGCGGTTGGAGGAAAAGGAGATGGAATTTTACCTTTTGCCTGTGCGATGGAGATGATTCATACCTACTCCCTCATTCACGATGACCTTCCTGCCATGGATAACGATGATTACAGAAGAGGAAAACTGACCTGCCACAAGGTGTTTGGAGAAGCGATCAGTATTCTGGCTGGAGATGCCTTATTGACAGAGGCCTTCAAACTGATGTCCCAGAGGCCCTTAATTGACCATTTTCAGTTTGAAGAGAGGCTTGTCCTCGAAATCATCAATGAGGTGGCTTCTGCCTCTGGAATCTTTGGGATGGTTGGGGGACAGGCCGTGGATATCGAATCAGAGGGTAAGGAGATCGATTTTCCAACCCTTCAATATATCCATACCCATAAAACAGGGGCCTTGATCTTAGTCTCCATTCGGATGGGAGCAAAATTAGGGAGGGCAGACGAAGATAGACTCAGGGCACTCTCCCATTATGGAGAACGAATTGGGCTCGTCTTCCAAATTGTGGATGATATTTTAAATGTTCAGGGAAAACGAGAGTTACTCGGGAAAACGACGGGGAGCGATCTTCGTCGAGGAAAGGCGACCTATCCCTCTCTCTTCGGTTTAGAGGAATCGAAAAGGAAGGCGGAGGAATTGGCTGAATCCGCCGTTCAATCTCTCAGCTCTTTTGGGCTGGAGGCAGACCCTTTAAGAGAGATCGCCTGGTTTATCGTGAAAAGGGAAATTTGATTGATGGCTCGTCTGCTGGATCAGATTCAAACTCCAGAAGATATAAAAAAATTAGACATAGAAGAACTTGAAAGACTCTCTTCGGAGATCCGAGAGGAGATTCTTCTGACTGTTTCCAAGAATGGAGGTCATCTCTCTTCCAACCTGGGGGTGGTGGAACTTACCATTGCCCTCCATTATGTTTTTGACCTCCCCATCGATAAGGTAATCTGGGATGTGGGGCATCAAACCTATGCCCATAAAATTTTGACAGGGAGAAGGGACCGATTCCATACCTTAAGGCAATATGGAGGACTCAGTGGTTTCCCAAAAAGGGAAGAAAGTCCTTATGATGCCTTTGATTCCGGGCATAGCGGAACCTCAATCTCTTCAGCCCTTGGAATGGCCGAGGCCAGAAGGAAGAGGGGCGAACAAGGAAAGATGATCGCTGTGATTGGGGATGGATCGATGACTGCTGGGCTGGCCTTTGAGGGACTTAATCAAGTCGGACACATCGATCAAGACTTAATCGTCGTCTTGAATGACAATGAGATGTCGATTTCTCCCAATGTCGGAGCCCTCTCCTCCTATCTCAATCGTTTGATGACCGGACAGTTTGTCAATCGATTTCGAGATGAGATGAAGTCTTTTCTTGAGACCTTGCCCGGAATTGGGAAATCAGTCCTCCGGTTTGCAAAACAAGCCGAAGAGTCTCTGAAGGGTTTTTTAATGCCAGGGCTTCTCTTTGAAGAGTTAGGGTTGAAGTATATTGGACCAATTGATGGCCATCGCCTCGACTATCTCATCGAGACCTTTCAGAACATCAAGAAATTGAGGGGCCCCATCCTTGTCCATGTCATTACCAAAAAAGGGAAGGGATATCCCCCTGCAGAAAAAGACCCGACCCGATTTCACGGGGTCTCTCCTTTCCACCTTGAGACAGGGGAGCTGAGAATGTCACCCACTGGGAACCCTCCCAGTTTTACCGAGGTCTTTGGAGAGACGCTCTGCCAGTTAGCCAGAGAAGATAAACGCTTGGTGGCCATCACCGCTGCCATGCAGAGTGGAACGGGGTTGGAGGAGTATTCGAGGAGGTTTCCCGATCGATTCTATGACATTGGAATTGCGGAACAACATGCAGTCACCTTTGCTGCAGGGCTTGCCCTGGAGGGGATGAAACCTGTGGTCGCCATCTATTCAACCTTCCTCCAACGGGCCTATGATCAGATCGTCCAGGATGTCTGCCTTCAGAATCTTCCTGTGGTCTTTGCGATGGATCGCGGAGGAATTGTTGGAGAGGATGGTCCCACCCATCATGGTCTCTTCGATTTTTCCTATCTCCGTCATATTCCTAATTTAATTGTCATGGTTCCAAAGGATGAAGAGGAGTTTCGGCACATGATCAAGACCGCTATTGATTCTCCTCACCCTGTGGCCTTGAGATATCCCAGAGGGAAGGGAGAAGGGGTGAATAGAAGTTCGGAGCTCCTCTCGCTCGAGATTGGAAAAGGAGAAGTCCTAAGAGAAGGCCACGACGTCCTTATCCTGGCGATCGGAGTTACAGTCTATCCAGCCCTTCGTGCGGCGGAGAGGCTGAAAGAACAAAAGATCTCCACCGCGGTCATCAATTGCCGGTTTCTAAAACCCTTGGATCGGCCCCTGATTTGCGATTGGGCCAAGAGGATTGGCAGGGTTCTTACGGTCGAAGAGAATGTCCTTCAGGGTGGTTTTGGAAGTGCGGTGCTTGAACTTCTTCAGGAAGAGGGACTCTATTCAATCCAAATCAAGCGATTGGGTATCCCTGACCTCTTTGTAGAGCATGGTCCTCAATCCCTTTTAAGGGAAAAGTATGGGATCGATGAGAATGGAATCTACCAAGGGGTCATGGAGATGTTCAAGAAGGAGTCATCCCATTCTCCTCTCTAAAGACCGATGATTCTTGTCCCCCACATGCGATTAGAAAAAACTCAGGTTGAAGCCTCGATGAGTAGAGAGGGTCTATCAAAAAAAGAGCGCCTTGACAGACTTCTTGTCGAAAGGGGAATGGTTCAAAGCCGTGAGAAAGCCCGCTCCTATGTCATGACCGGCAAGGTGATGGTCGAGGGCCAGCGGGTGGATAAGCCAGGGATGAAGGTTCGGGTGGATGCTCGACTGGAGATTTTAGAGAAGGAGGCTCCCTATGTGAGTCGGGGTGGAATTAAATTAGAAGGGGCCCTTCAATCTTTTAACCTCGACCCTCAGGGAATGGTGGTGATGGATGTCGGGGCGTCCACAGGAGGGTTTACGGATTGCATTCTTCAGAAAGGGGCCAAAAGGGTCTATGCAGTGGATGTCGGCTATGGTCAATTGGCCTGGAAGCTTCAGAAGGATCCAAGGGTGATCAATTTGGAGCGAAGAAATATTCGTTACCTGAGAAGAGAGGAGGTCCCTGAGGAGATCGATCTGATCCTGGTCGATACCTCCTTCATCTCTGTTGAAAAATTTCTCCACAACCTTCTGCGATTTCTCAAAAAGGGAGGTTCTCTCTTAATCCTGATCAAGCCTCAGTTTGAGGTGGGAAAGGGAGAGGTTGGGAAGGGGGGGGTGGTCAGGGATCCAACCCTCCACCAGAAAGTCATCGAACGGATAACGAGGTATTGCCAAGAGAAAGGATTGGAGGTCTTAGGGGTGAGGGAGTCTCCCCTTCTTGGTCCCAAAGGGAATAAGGAATTCTTTATCTATCTCAAGAAGAAGGGATAGAAAGATGGGAATTCCTAAAGAGCCTAAACCTGCCAAACTCTTTATGAGCCTTATCTTTTCAGAAGCCGAGATTCTTCTTCAAGGGCTGGAAGACTTAAGGCGACGGTTCGGAGAGATCGATTTTGTGAGCAGGGTATTGCCTTTTGATTTTACCGATTATTATAATAAAGAGATGGGCCCTAATCTCCAACGCCATTTCATCACCTTTGAACGTCTTATTCACATTCCATCCCTTCCTCAAATTAAACACCTTACCAATGAGGTTGAGAGAAGTTATGCTGATCCCCGTGGAAATCGCCAAATCAACATTGATCCAGGGTATTTATGCTTAGAACATGTGATCCTTGCAACCACCAAAGGCTATACCCATCGCCCCTATCTCAGGGATGGCATCTATGCGGATTTGACCCTGATCTATCGGGATAAGTCCTATCGCCCATTGGAGTGGACCTATCCGGATTATCGCCAGGAGGAGGTCATTGGACTTTTTAACCAGGTGAGACGGAAATACCTTGAGGATTTGAAGAGGGAGGGAGATTGGGGATGCTGAAATCGATGACGGGTTTTGGAAGGGGGGAGGGGGAGACCTCCTTGGGAAGGCTGGTTGTGGAATCTCGTTCGGTCAACCATCGGTTCTGCGATATTACAATTAAACTTCCAAAACGTTTGGCTGCCTTTGAACTCAGGATCAAAGAGATGATTCGGTCAGAGGTCTCAAGGGGAAAGATCGATGTGACCTTGAGGTTAGATCAGGCTGGCAATGGGAGGATTCAGTTCGAAGTCGATTTTCACTTAGCAGAGCAATATTATAAGGCCCTAAAATCCTTGAGTGAGAAACTCAATCTCAAAGGAGAGGTAAGTCTGGAACTTCTTGCTGGGGCGAAAGATTTGATTACTGTGAAAGAGGAGGTCTTCGATGCGGAGCCTTATTGGCAGGAGGTGGAGCCCATTTTGAGAGCCTCCCTCAAGGATATGGATCAGATGAAACGGATGGAAGGAGAATCTCTTTCCAAAGACCTTGAGCAAAGGATCGATCGAATTGCCACTCAACTGGAATGGATAAAAAAACAGTTTCCCTCTTCTTTAAATCAATACTTGAACAGGCTTAGGGAGAGGCTCCGCTTGCTCCTTGAGGGGGGGGAGGTAGATTCTCTTAGATTCCAACAAGAAATTGCCTTCTGGGTGGAACGAACCGACATCACGGAAGAGGTCACTCGAGCAGAGAGCCATATTAACCAGTTGATTAATCTTTTGAAGGCCGACGAGCCTGTGGGGAGGAAGATCGATTTTTTAATTCAGGAGATTCACCGCGAGGTCAACACCATCAGTGCGAAAGCCAACGATGGAGAGATCTCACAGAGGGTGGTTGAGATCAAGGGAGAGTTGGAGAAAGTTCGGGAGCAGGTTCAAAATATTGAATAGGAATCTGAAGGCGACCAACGAGAAAATCCTTAACGAAAAGTCAAGGAGCAAGAAGGGGAGGGGGCTGGTCTTTATTCTCTCTGCCCCCTCCGGGACTGGAAAGACCACCCTTGTCAAAAAGCTAATAGAGCAACTCCCTGGTCTTCGATTCTCGGTCTCCTATACCACCCGACCTCCAAGGGCAAATGAGCAGGAGGGAGAGGATTATCATTTTGTCTCTCCATCGATTTTTCAAGAGATGGTCAAAAGGGACGAATTCTTAGAATGGGCAGAGGTTTTGGGAAATTGCTATGGAACCCCGAAGATAGATCTTCACGCGCTTGAGTTGGAAGGAATAGATTTAATCTTAGATATCGATCCCCAGGGAGCCAAAAGGGTGAGGGAGAAAATGGATTCAGCCGTTTCTATCTTTCTTCTTCCTCCTTCCATGGAAGCCCTTCAAGAGAGGTTGGTCAAAAGGGGATTGGATTCACCTGAAATGATTCAGTTCCGTTTGTCCCATGCCCAAAGGGATATGGAAGAGGCCCATGGATATCAATATCTTTTGGTGAATGACAAGATTGAGGAAACAGTGGAAAGATTGAAGGAGATCATCATTGAGGAACGGAATCGAAAAGGAAAATAGTTTTCCTTTAAAAATAGACTGATCAAAGGAGGAACACGATGGCAAGGATTACAGTAGAGGATTGTCTCAGGAAGGTAGAAAGTCGTTTTGAGTTAGTCATCTTAGCAGCCAGAAGGGCGAGGATGCTCATGAAGGGAGCAAAACCCTTAGTGGAGTCCACCAACCGGCCCATCGTCTCTGCCCTCAGGGAGGTTGCAGCGGGCAAGGTGAGGTTTATTCACCCTGAAGAGAAGGGAAAACAGCGCGAGCCATTCCATGAGGAGACCTGAGAAAAGGCTTTAGGAATGGGTATTTGATGGAGAATTGGGAAAAATCTATCTTGTTTTCGTCAATCAGATCGTGTTATGATTAATTGAATAAATCGAAAATTACGTTGAGAAAGGACGCTTTCGGTGGGAAAGAATGGATTCCAAAAACAGGTGATGGAGATTTATCAGTTTATCAATGACCATCTCTATTTTAATAGACCGGACCTTGAAATCAAGGGGGAGAGATTTAATTCTGCCATCCTCTTTAGCCTATTAACTGCCTTAAAAAAGGGGAAGGAGTTGATTATCGGGGAACCAGGGTTGGGAAAGACGACCTCTGCAGAGTTTGTTTCCTCCCTTATTTATCAGTTCCCCTTGGGCGCGATCTGGGGCAGTGAGGTTTCTGGACATCCGGAACAGACTGAGGAGAAGATTATTGGAAGACCGGATTTAGGGAAACTCAATCGAGGTGAAGAGGAAGTCGTTTGGACCAATTTTTCCCAGATCCCGGTCAAAATTGTTGATGAGATCAATCGTCTTCCTGAAACCAAACAGAGTATGATCCTGGATGGGGTGGACCGAGGGAATTGGGAATATCTTAACGAAATGATCATCAATGATGAATACTGTCTTTTTGCGACTGCCAATTATCAGGACGGAGGGACCAATACCATCATCGCTCCTCTGATCGACCGATTCGATGTGTTGGTGGAATCCCGATACCCTGGGGCCAACCTCTCTTTCCTTATTGGGAAAAATAGAAAAAAAGACCATCTCCTAAGACATTCTAAACTGGAAAGGGAACTTCATCGTATTTTTAAGTTGAAGATTCCCTATGAAAAGAAGGTTCCGAAGGTGGAAGAGATCTGTAATGCATTTGGAGATTATGTGGAAGAGCAGTTAGGGTTGAAAACACTTCAGAGGAGAGACCGAGAACAGATTCGAGGGGAGATGGAAACCTTGGAATTAGATTTGGATGCGAGCGCCTTTATCCGAATGATCCTTGCCGAATTCTCATTCTGCGAACGGTATGGACAGAAGAGGGTCGTTGAGAATTGTGAGGAGGGATGTCACTACACTGGATATCTCTGTCATCAGATCAAAAACTGCGCCTCCAACCGACTTCCAACCTCCATCAAACAGTATGCCCAAGCATTGGCTTGGCTATTTGAAGATTCTGAGGTCGATATCGAACATGTGAAATCGGTCGTCCCCTATACCCTGGCTCATCGAATTCAATGGAAGGATGAGGTCCTCACTCAAAAAGAGAGGGCAAAACGCGACGATCCCTTTCCGATCTTTCTCGCCAAAGAGGCGGTTAAGATTGTCTCTCAGAGGTATCGGGAGCAGAGTGAACATCTTAAGGACGCTTTGGCGGTTGGATCGAGGATCTTTCAGGGGGAGCCCTTAGAGCCTTTGGAAGGAGACCATCCTCTCTATGCCGAGATCAAAAAGGATGTTGAAGCCCGACGGATTTGAGGGAAGGGACCCTTTAGAGCCAATGGATCCTGAAAAGATAGAAAACACCCAGAGAGAAATTTCAATGAATGCTCCAAATAGAAACGGGAGGACCATTCGGAATCCTTTTGAGGAGTTTAAAACCTTTTCCTTCAAGAAGAAGGAGATCCCCTTGGACCACATTGTACAGTCTTCTGAGCAGGTGATGGACCAGATCCGTTTGGGATATGAGAAACTATTGGAGGAGGAGGCGAAAGAACTGGTCTGGATGGTTCAGTATAACACCATCATCAAGGCTTATGAGGTGGCTGAAAAGTATGTAAAGGAGATCGACTATTCGGTCGAGGATATTGAAGACTTCTGCTTTGCCTTAGAGAATACGCAGAAGATTCCTTACCTCATCCCCGGTCCTGCAGGGGTTTACCTCTCTGCCTTGTGCA
>FWWM01017216.1_pt1 | contig 10558 bp, 12 predicted proteins | sample 2228351 | NCBI WGS metagenome assembly FWWM01 (sample SAMEA103939774, study PRJEB20133) | metagenome
ACGGATGAGCGGCTTCGCGTGTTGCGCGACTTCCGCCTGTTCGATGTTTACCGGCCCGGCGACGACGATTCAAGCAAGTTCGCGGGAGCAAGCGCTAACGCGTTGTTAAATAAGGAGAAAAGTCTTGCCTTCCGCATCGTTCTGCAAGATACTGGCCGCACGCTCGCGGACGCGGACGCGGATGCCGCCGTCGCGGCGATCGTCGAAGGACTGGGCGCGCGCATCGGCGCCCGCTTGCGCCAGTGACAACCATGCAGAACGACCAACCGATGACGGCCTTCAAGTTTCCGGATCTGCCGGCGACGGCAGTTCGATCCGGCGGCGCGCAGGAGCGCGGCGGCAAGACGATGACGAAAGCGGAGTTGGCCGACGCCCTGTTTGAACGGCTCGGACTGAACAAACGCGAGGCAAAGGACATGGTCGATGCCTTTTTCGACGAGATTCGGCAGGCGCTCGAACGCGGTGAGTCGGTCAAGCTTTCCGGGTTCGGCAATTTCCAGCTACGCGACAAACCGCAGCGGCCGGGTCGCAACCCGAAGACCGGCGAAGAGATCGCGATCACCGCTCGGCGTGTCGTCACCTTCCACGCCAGCCAGAAGTTGAAGGCGGCGGTCGCCGAAGCGCAGGGAGTGCATTGATACCGGTCCGCACGCGGCGCCGCCGCGCGCGAACTGGCCCGAGCATACGGCACGTTCCTCGATGCAGCGTTCCGACGCTCAGAACACGCTGCCACCGATTCCGGCGAAGCGCTACTTCACGATCGGGGAGGTCAGCGAGCTATGCGGCGTCAAGCCGCACGTGCTTCGCTACTGGGAGCAGGAGTTCACGCAGCTGAAGCCCATCAAACGGCGCGGCAACCGGCGCTACTACCAGCATCACGAGGTGCTGCTGATCCGCCGGATCCGCGAGCTGCTGTACGAGGAAGGCTTTACGATCAGCGGTGCGCGCAACCGGCTCGACGAGAGCGGCCGCTTCGGTCGGGCGCGCGGCAACGGTGGCGACGATCCTGCGCCGCGCCTGACGCTGACGGCCGTGCGCAGCGAGCTCGAAGCGATCCGCGCGCTGCTCAAGCCCGAGTGAGCGGACGCGCGATCGCGGGCTGCACGGAGGAATGCGCAGTGAAATCCCGTGCCGTTCGCGGCGGTTTCTCCCCGGCCTCTGCGTCTCGGTACGCGCTCGGTCGAACGGCGCGTCATGCAGCGGTAAACGACGAGTGAGCGCCGTGTACAATTCGCGCCGTTCGGGGCGTAGCGCAGCCTGGTAGCGCACTTGCATGGGGTGCAAGGGGTCGCGAGTTCGAATCCCGCCGCCCCGACCAAGGAACACCTGGAGCCGGTTGCCCGCGTGGCGGTCAACCGGCCTCTTCGTTGATGCGGATCCTTGTTTCCAACGACGACGGTTATCTCGCTCCCGGCATTGCGGCGCTCGCCAAGGCGATGCAGCCCTTCGGTGAAGTCATCGTCGTCGCTCCGGAGCAGAATCACAGCGGGGCGAGCAACTCGCTGACCCTGACCCGGCCGTTGACCGTGCATCGCGCCGACAACGGCTTCCTCTTCATCAACGGCACGCCGACCGACTGTGTCCATATCGCGCTGACCGGACTGCTCGAGCGGCCGCCGGATCTGGTCGTCTCCGGCGTCAATAACGGCCAGAACATGGGCGACGACACGATCTACTCGGGCACGGTCGCCGGCGCCATGGAGGGTTTTCTGTTCGGCGTGCCGTCGATCGCCTTTTCGCTGGTCGAGCGCGGCTATGCGCATCTGGACAGCGCCGCGCGCGTTGCCGCCGACGTGGTCGGTCGTTACTGTGCGGACCCGATTCCCGGTCCGTTCCTGTTGAACGTCAACATTCCGAATCTGCCGTACGAGGCGATCCGCGGGATCGTCGGCACGCGTCTCGGCAAACGTCATCACGCCGAGCCGGTGATCCGCGGCGAGAGCCCGCGCGGCGAAACGATCTACTGGGTCGGCGGCGCGGGCGGTGCGCGCGACGCCGGACCGGGGACCGACTTTCACGCGACCGCGAACGGCTACGTGTCCGTGACGCCGCTGCAGGTCGATCTGACGCACGACGAACAGCTTCCGATCGTTTCCTCATGGCTGCAGCGAAACCGAAGGTAGGCTTGCGTACCGCGGCCGCGCACGGCAATACGGGGCTCGCGTCGGAACGCGTGCGCGCGCGCATGGTCCAGCGCTTGCGCGAGCTGGGCATACGCGATAGCCGCGTACTGGCGGCGATGGCGGCCGTGCCGCGACACCTGTTCGTCGATCCGGCGCTCGCGAGCCGTGCCTACGAGGACGCGGCCCTGCCGATCGGCCTCGGACAGACGATCTCGCGACCGTACATCGTCGCTCGGTCGATCGAACTGGCGCTCGATGGCATCGCCGCGCCGAAGTCGGCGACGGTGCTGGAGATCGGCACCGGCTGCGGTTACGGTGCGGCCGTGCTCGCGCACATCTTCGGGACCGTCATCTCGGTCGAACGGTTGCGGCCGTTGCACGAGCGGGCGCGCGCGAATCTGCGCGCGCTGCGGCTCGCGCATCTGCGGCTCGTTTTCGCCGACGGTGTCGAGGGCGTTGCTGCACAGGCGCCGTACGATGCGATCATTGCCGCCGCGGCCGGAGAACGGGTCCCGAGTGCCTGGGTCGAACAGCTCAAACCCGGTGGCCACATCGTCGCGCCGGTCGGTTCGTCCGAGCAGCGGCTGACGCTGGTCAGCAAGGACGAGGTCGGCCGCGTCGTGCGCCGTGCGATCGAAGCGGTCAGGTTCGTTCCGTTGAAACCGGGCACTGCGTGACACATGAAGACAGAACCATCGCTGCGCGTGCTTGGCCGATCGGTCCGTCGCGCGCTGCCGATCTCGCTGCTCGCGCTCCTTGCCGGCGCGTGCACGGTGACGTCGGTCCGCGAGGCCCCCATCATCGACAAGTCGGACCGCAGCGGCGCGCGCGGCGAGGCGGCGCGTGCACTCGACGGGGCGCCGGTGGCGCCGCTGCAGCGTGAGGCGAAGGACGGCACCTATGTCGTGCGGCGCGGCGATACGCTGTACAGCATTGCACTGGCTTTCGGGCAGGACTTCCGCGACGTCGCGCGCTGGAACGCCCTCGAAGATCCGTCGAAGCTCACCGTTGGGCAAGCGCTGCGAGTAACGCCACCCGAGGACGACGCGGCCCCGGCGGCGGGCGCGGCGGCGGTTCCGGTCGCCCCGATCGCAGCGGTCGAGGCGCGTCCGCTCGGCGCGGCAAGCGCGCCCGCAGCGCCGACGTCGCTGCCGCCCGTCGTCGACGCCGCGCCGTCGACCCCCGCTGCGACGAAGGCGGCCGAGGCCAAGAAGCCGGCCGCGGCGACCAACAACGGCCTTGCCTGGCAGTGGCCGGCAGCGGGCCGTCTGATCGAAACCTTCGACGAGGCGCGCAACAAGGGCATCGGCATCGCGGGCATGGAGGGCGATCCGGTCGTCGCGGCGGGCGACGGAGAGGTCGTCTACGTCGGTAGCGGCTTGCGGGGCTACGGCAACCTGGTGATCATCAAGCACACGGACGATTTCATCTCGGCTTACGCGCACAATCGGCAGATCCTCGTGGAGAAGGGACAGACGGTCAAACGCGGACAGCGCATCGCAGAGCTCGGCAAGACCGATGCGAGCGTACCGAAGCTGCACTTCGAGATCCGGCAGCGCGGCAAGCCGGTCGATCCGTTGAAGCACCTTCCGCCGCGTCCCTGACGGGCCGCGCCGCTGCGCACGACCTTGCGTCGAGTACCGAACTGCAGCCGTTATGGGGCGCTTGGCGAAAGACAGTCTCGACGAAGGATGCGCGGACGAGGCCGCCGCGCCGGACCCGGCGACCGATCCCGGCGCCGGCCTCGATGCGGGCGACGCGGTGCCGCCGCAGGCCGACGCCGGCGCGGAGGAGCCGGCTCCGCGTGAGCCGGACGACCTGAGCGGCGATTCGGTCCAGCAGTACCTGAACGCGATCGGCGCGCGCCCGCTGCTGACGCCCGAACAGGAATACCTGTTCGCAATGCGAGCGCGCGCCGGCGATTTCAGCGCACGGCAGTCGATGATCGAGCACAACCTGCGGCTCGTCGTTTCCATTGCCAAACACTACGTCAACCGCGGCGTGAGCCTGCTCGACCTGATCGAGGAGGGCAATCTCGGACTGATCCACGCCCTGAAGAAATTCGAACCCCAGCGCGGTTTCCGGTTCTCGACCTACGCGACCTGGTGGATCCGGCAGTCGATCGAGCGCGCGATCATCAACCAGGCGCGCACGATCAGACTGCCCGTGCACGTCGTGCGTGAACTGAACCAGGTGTTGCGCGCCAAGCGTCATCTCGAGGCAGAATACGCGGGGCGTGGCGAGCGGCGCGAGGCGCGCATCGACGACATCGCGCATCTGCTGGGGCGCAGCGTCGACGAGGTCGCCGACGTAATGCGGCTGTCGGAGCTGCCGGCTTCGCTCGACACGCCGCTCGAAGGCGACCCGGGATCGAGCCTGATTGATCTGCTCGCCGACACCGGTGCGGCAAGCCCCGAGACCGTCGCGCTGGCGCGCGAGATCGAGCAGCTCGTCCGCGACTGGCTCGAGCGGCTGCCGGAAAAGCAGCGCACCGTCGTCGAACGCCGTTACGGGCTGAACGGGCGCGAGCCCGCCACGCTCGAGGACGTTGCCGCCGAGTTGGGGCTCACGCGCGAGCGCGTGCGGCAGATCCAGCAGGAAGCGTTGCAACGGCTGCGGCGCTCGCTGCTCGCGCGCGGCGTCGAGCGCGACGCGCTGTTCTGAACGTCGGCACGACGCCGCGCCGATAGAATCGGCGCATGACGCCGACCCTCGTGTTCGACATCGAGACCGTCCCCGACGTGGCCGGGCTGCGGCTGCTTCGGCCGGACTGGGCCGCGCTGTCCGACGCCGAAGTCGCGGAACGGGCCTTTGCCGAGCGACGCGAACGCACCGGCAGCGACTTTCTCCCGCATCACCTGCACCGGGTCGTCGCGATCGGCTGCGCTTTCCGCGACGACACCGGCTTTCGCGTCAAGTGTCTCGGCGCGCCTGACGACGAGGAAGCCAAGCTGATCCAGGACTTCTTCCGGTTGATCGACCGCTACACGCCGCAGCTCGTGAGCTGGAACGGCGGCGGCTTCGATCTGCCGGTGCTGCACTATCGCGGACTGATTCATGGCGTGGCCGCCGTGCGCTACTGGGACCAGGGCGAAGACGACCGCGACTTCAAGTGGAACAACTACATCAGCCGCTATCACGCGCGGCACACCGACCTGATGGATTTGCTGGCGCTGTACCAGCCGCGCGCCAACGCGCCGCTCGACGAACTGGCGCGGCTCGCAGGCTTCGCCGGCAAACTCGGCTTGGACGGCAGCCGCGTCTGGGAGGCGTACTGCGACGGCCGGATCGGCGCCATCCGCGACTACTGCGAAACCGACGTCGTCAACACCTACCTCGTCTGGTGCCGCTTCCAGAAGATGCGCGGCGTCCTCGACGCGGCGGCGTATGCGGACGAAATCGCCGCCGTTCGCGGCACGCTGCGCGCGATCGACGCGCCGCACTGGCGCGAGTATCTGGCCGCCTGGCCGGGCTAGCCAATGAGCGAAACCTTCGTGATCGAGGTCGACTCGCTCGACCTCGAAGGGCGCGGCGTGGGCCGCCGCGAGGGCAAGGTCGTCTTCGTCGAGGGCGCGCTGCCGCGCGAGCGCGTGCGCGCCGAGCGTCTTCGCGCCAAACCGAGCTACGAAACCGCGCGTGCGGTCGCGGTGCTGCGCGCAAGCAGCCAGCGTGTGGCGCCGCGCTGCCCGCACTTCGGCGTGCACGTCGGTGCCTGCGGCGGCTGCTCGATGCAGCATGTCGAACCGCGCGCGCAGGTCGCCATCAAGCAGCGCGCGCTCGAGGACAGCCTGTGGCACATCGGCAGGCTGCGGGCGGAGCGCATTCTGCGGCCGATCGTCGGGCCCGCATGGCATTACCGGCTGCGTGCGCGGCTCGCGGTGCGCGACGTCGAAAGAAAGGGCGGCGTGCTGGTCGGCTTCCACGAACGTGCCAGAAGCTATGTCGCAGACATGCGCGAGTGCCCGGTGCTCCCCGAACGCGTCGCCGCGCTGCTTGTGCCGCTGCGCGAACTCGTCGGTGCGCTCACGCTGCGCAAGCGGCTGCCGCAGATCGAGCTGGCCATGGCCGGCGACGCGATCGCGCTCGTGCTGCGCGTGCTGCAGTCGCCGACGCAGGACGACCTGGCGCGGTTGCGGCGATTTGCCGAGGCGCATGCCGTCGCGCTGTGGCTTCAGCCCGGGGGACCCGATACCGCGCAGCCGCTGGATGCGGCGACCGAGCGAACCTTGAGACTCGAGTTACCGGAGTTCGGCGTGGTCCTGCCGTTTGCGCCGACCGACTTCACGCAGGTCAACCACCGGATCAACGAGGTGCTCGTCCGCTGCGCCGTCCGCTTGCTCGCGCCCGCGCCGGGCGACCGCGTGCTGGACCTGTTCAGCGGGCTCGGCAACTTCACGCTGCCGCTGGCCACGCGCGTCGAGCGAGTGCTCGGCATCGAAGGCAACCCGGCGCTCGTGCAACGGGCCAAAACGGCGGCCGCCGATAACCGTCTGGCGGCTCGCGCCGACTTCGAGGCGGGCGATCTGTTCGCGTGGACCGCCGACGACTGGCGCCGTTGCGTGGCGAGCCTTGGCCGCATCGATCGCGTGCTGATCGACCCGCCGCGCGAAGGCGCGCTGGCCGTCGCGCGCACGCTCGCCGCGGTCGAGCGCAAGCCGCGGCGGACGGTTTACGTCTCGTGCAACCCCGCCACGCTTGCGCGCGACTGCGCCGTGCTGGTCCACGAAGGCGGCTGGAAACTGCGCGCGGCGGGCGTGGTCAACATGTTCCCGCACACGGCGCACGTCGAATCGATCGCGGTGCTTGAGCCCGACAGCGACTGAAGCGCGCGTCGGCAGGCGTTCGCGTGCTAAGATTCCGCGCTCGCTTGACGGCGCAAGGTCTTCATTTGTCAAGCTTTTTCGGCTTTCGGCCAATGCCCGGGCGAAGCGGTGCACGGGCGCGGCGCCGAAAGCCCGGCGGAAACGCGCGCAGCCCGGCGCAATCGAACATCGACCAGGACGTACAAGAACATGGCCATCGAACGGACCCTTTCCATCATCAAGCCCGACGCGGTCGCGAAGAACGCGATCGGGCGGATCCTCGCGCGCTTCGAAGCCGCCGGGCTGAAGATCGTCGCGGCGCGCATGATGCAGCTTTCGCGCGCCGAGGCCGAGGCGTTCTACGCGGTTCACCGCGAACGCCCGTTCTTCAAGGATCTCGTCGAATTCATGGCGTCGGGGCCGATCATGGTGCAGGTGCTCGAGGGTGAAAACGCCATCGCCAGGAACCGCGAGCTGATGGGCGCGACCGACCCGAAGAAGGCCGCGCCTGGAACGATCCGCGCCGACTTCGCCGAAAGCATCGACGCGAACGCAGTGCACGGCTCGGACGGCCCGGAGACCGCGCGCGCCGAGATCGCTTTTTTCTTCGCAACGATGAACATCCACTCGCGCTGACCGGATGACCGACGTCAACCTGCTCGACCTGGACGCCGCCGGGCTCGCGGCTTTCGTCGAATCGCTCGGCGAGAAGCCGTTTCGCGCGCGCCAGCTTCTGCGCTGGATCCATCGGCGCGGAGCGGGCGGGTTCGACGCGATGACCGATCTCGCGAAATCGCTGCGCGGCAAGCTGGCCGAGCGCGCGGCGATCGCCGCGCCGGTCGTCGTCCGCGACGCGACCTCGGCGGACGGCACGCGCAAGTGGTTGCTGGACGTCGGTCAGGGCAATGCGATCGAGACCGTGTTCATTCCGGAAGACGATCGCGGCACATTGTGCGTGTCCTCGCAGGCCGGCTGCGCGGTGAACTGCGTGTTCTGTTCGACCGGCAGGCAGGGTTTCAACCGGAACCTGACCACCGGCGAGATCGTCGGCCAACTCTGGCTGGCCGAGCACGCGCTGCGCGCTGCACGCGGTCTGAGCGCGGAAAACGAGCGCGTCATCAGCAACGTCGTGCTGATGGGCATGGGCGAGCCGCTGCAGAACTACGACGCCGTGGTGCCGGCCCTGCGGCTGATGCTCGACGACGACGCGTATGGACTGTCGCGACGGCGCGTGACGGTTTCGACCTCCGGCATGGTGCCGCAGATCGACCGCCTGGCGGCAGACTGCCCGGTGGCGCTCGCGGTGTCGCTGCACGCGCCGAACGATGCGCTGCGCGATGCGCTGGTACCCCTGAACCGCAAGTATCCGCTGCGCGAACTGCTCGCGGCGTGCCGGCGTTATCTGCGCAGCGCGCCGCGCGACTTCATCACCTTCGAGTACGTGATGCTCGACGGCGTCAACGACGCCGACGCGCACGCGCGCGAGCTGATCGCGCTGACGGCCGACGTCCCCTGCAAGTTCAACCTGATTCCGTTCAACCCGTTCCCGGGCGCGGGACTGCGGCGCTCGCCCGCCGAGCGGATTCGCGCGTTCGCGCAGATCCTGGCGGACGCGGGCATCGTCACGACCACGCGCAAGACGCGCGGCGACGACATCGACGCGGCCTGTGGTCAGCTTGCCGGCGCGGTGCGGGACCGGACGCGACGCGTCGAGCGCGCGGCGCGGCGCCTGCCGCCGGTTGTCGCCGCGGCGCGGTGACGGAGGCGACATGCGTGGGTGGATCCTGCTGGTCGTCATCGTGTCGTCCGTGCTGGGCGCCGCGTGCACGACGACGACCACGGTCGACGGCGCACAGGCCGCCGCGCCGTCTGCGCCGCCCGCGGCGGATCCCGATGCGCGCAAGCGCGCCGAGATCCGGCTGCAGCTCGCGGCGAGCTACTACCAGAAGGCGCAGTTCAACGTCGCGCTCGAAGAGGTACGGCGCGCGTTGCAGGCCGATCCGAACTACGCCGAGGCGTACGGCCTGCTCGGACTCATCTACATGGATCTCGGCGACCGGCGCGAAGCCGACGCCAATTTCGCGCGTGCGCTGAAGCTCGCGCCGGCCAGCCCCGAGCTGAACAACAACTACGGCTGGTACCTGTGCCAGACCGGGCGCGAACGCGAATCGGTCGAGTACTTCCTGCGCGCCGCGCAGGACAAGCTTTACGCCACGCCCGGCAAAGCAATGCAGAACGCCGGCGTCTGCATGATGCAGGTGCGCGACTACAAGGCCGCCGAGCAGCATTTGCGGCGCTCGTTCGAACTGGACGCGACCAACCCGTTCACCAAATACCATCTCGCGCGTCTGTATCTGGCCACCCGGCAGCTCGACCGCGCCGCGTTCTACTACGGGTTGCTGGAAAAGCAGGTCGACGCGACGGCCGAGACGCTCTGGCTCGGGCTGCGCATCGCACGTGCCAGCGGCGATCTGCGCACCGAGCGCCAGCTCGCCGACGAGCTGCGCCGGCAGTTTCCGAACTCGCGCGAGGCCTCGGCGTTGCGGCGAGGAGCGTTCGATGACTGAATCGACCGAAGCGGTGCCTCCGGCACCGGCGGCGCCGCGCGCCGATGAGCCGCCGATCGCGCCGCCGCCATCCTACGGCCGCATGTTGGCCGCGGAGCGGGAACGCCAAGGCATATCCGTCGCGGACATGGCGGCGCGCTTGCGCCTGCATCCGAAGCAGATCGCGGCGATCGAGGCGGAGGATCTCGACCGTCTGCCCGGCGGGCCCTTCGTGCGCGGATTCGTGCGCAACTATGCGAAAGAATTGCGGATCGACCCCGCGCCGTTGCTGGACGCTTTGCGGCAACGGCTGGCGCCCGCGGGAACGGCCGTGGAAAGCGCGGCGGCCGCCCCGTCGCATCTGGTCCGCGACGCAGCGCGCGAGCGGGTCTCGCGCAGCGTCGTGCTCGTCGGCGCCGTCGCCGCACTGATCGCGTTCGGCGTCATCGGCTGGCTGTCGACCCGTTCGGCACCGCCGGCGGCCGACGGCGGACAGCCCGTGGCGCCGCACAAGCTCGCCACACAGGCCGCCGACGACCCGCCGGCCGCGAGCACGGCCGGTGCGCCGGTGCTGCGCGGCGCACTCGATGCTGCCGAGCCGGCCGCTTCGGCTGCCGTCGCACCGATAGCGGTCAGCCCGATCCGGCTCGCATTCCGCGAGCGCGCGTGGGTCGAGGTCACGCAGGCCGACGGGCGCGTACTGCTGTCGCAGAACAACGATGCCGGATCCGAGCAGAAGCTCGACGGCAAGCCGCCGTTCAAGCTCGTGATCGGCAATGCCTCGGCGGTGACGCTGGAGTATCGCGGGCGAACGATCGATCTGAAGCCGCTGACGAGCGCCGAAAACGTCGCGCGCGTCACGCTCGAGTAGGGCCGCGGATGAACTCGCCCACCGACGCCTGGAACTGCGCGCCGACGCCACCCGGTGCCTCGGCTCGACGCCGCACACGCCAGGTCGAGGTGCGCTGGGGCGCGCGGGCAGTGCAAATCGGCGGCGGTGCGCCGGTCGTCGTGCAGTCGATGACCAACACCGACACGGCCGACGCGATCGCCACCGCGATCCAGGTCAAGGAGCTCGCAGCGGCCG
>FWWM01017222.1_pt1 | contig 10555 bp, 9 predicted proteins | sample 2228351 | NCBI WGS metagenome assembly FWWM01 (sample SAMEA103939774, study PRJEB20133) | metagenome
GCCACAACCTGGCGCACGCCGGCGGCGTAAAGGCCGATCACATCCATGTATCCCTCGACCAGGATGCTAAGGTCGTTTTCGCGGATGTGGCGCTTGGCGCGGTGCAGGTTGTACAACACGTGGCTCTTCCGGTAGATCGGCGTTTCCGGCGAATTCATGTACTTGGGCTCGTCCCCGGCCGTCAGCGCGCGCCCGGCAAACGCGATGATCTTGCCCGATTAGTTGTGGATCGGGAACATCAGGCGGCCTCGGAATCGGTCATACCAGCCGCCGTCCTCGCGCTTGATGACCAAGCCGGAGGCTCCCATCTGTTCCGGCGTAAACCCCTCACGCTGGAACTGCCGCACGAGCATCTGGCCGGACCGCTCCGCAAAACCGAGACCGAACTCGGCGGCGACCGCCGGCGGTATCCCCCGGTTACGGATGTAGTCGCGGGCTCCGCCGCCCGCAGGCGACTCCAGGGCGGCCCGGAAGCTTTTCTGCGCTAGCTCGTGCATGTCGTTGATGGCTCCCCGGAGACGACTCTCCTCGTCGCCCAGCCGGCTGCGCTTCGGCATCGGAATCCCGTGCCGCTCAGCCAAGTGCCGGAGCGCCTCGAAGAAGGTGAAGCCTTCGACCGCCATCACAAAGCTGAGTACGTCGCCGCCAGCCCCGCAGCCGAAGCATTTGTAGAACTGATGGGTGGCGTGGACGCTGAATGACGGGCTTTTTTCGGAGTGAAACGGACACAGCCCCACGTAGCGCACCCCGGCTTTGCGGAGCCGCACGTACTCGCCGACAACCGAAACAATGTCGATGGAAGATTTCAACTGCTCGACGAAATCCATCCGGCGCGTCCTGGGACCATTATCGTTAATCCGCTATCGGGGGAGGGCGGGGGAGGAGTGGAAACGCGGCCGGGAAGGATTCTTCAGGCGGACACGCGCCGGTAAGCTTCTGCGCCGAAGCTACGGGCGTCAGCCTGCCGCTGGTTGCGCGCGCGCTCGAGCTTCCAGGCCAGCCACGCCAGGCTGATGGTGTGGTACACTTCGCCGTCATCGAATGGCTTGGCGAGGACGTCGTATCCGCCCAGATTGAGCACTTCTGCCCACAAGTGGGTGTCGGCCGCGGACGAGGTGATGATCAGCTTGGGCGGAGCGGGCAAGTGCTGTGTGCCGCAGAGCACTTCCTGCCACCCCGCTTTTCCGAGCTTTTCTTCCGTCACTACTACCGGCAAGGCCTGCCGTTCCAACTCAGCCAGGGCCTCCTCCAAGGTGTAGGCATGACACAGCCTCCAGTTAGTGTGATCGAAGAGGTGCTGAAAATATTGGTGATCCTCAGGACGGGGACTCAGTAGCAATACGGTGACGACCTTTTGAGGATCAAGACGATCTGAGAACGCGGAATTCATTCCCACTCCCTTCCTCCTCCGTCTGGGCTTTCCCGCCCATTCTACCAAGTAGAAGGGGGGTATATAACCGGGACGATCCCGGGCGGGGCCCTGGGGAAAACCCTGAATTCGGCGCGGCAGATAAACGATCCTGTTCGGCCGCCGGCGCCGATTTGAGGCCTCACTGGGCCCGAGTAGTCCTACCCGCGCGGCCCGTAGCCTGCAAGGCCAGCATCTGCGCCTGACGGGCGTAATCCAGGGCCTCGTTAAGCTCTTTGAGCACTTCCTCGGGATTGTGAAAGCCCATGCTGTTTTCCGAAACCGCTAAGTTTTCCCAGCGAAGGTGGGCTCGCTGGTGAAACTCCACGGCCATTCGCATGAGTCTGTCGTGCACGGGGCGGCCTTGCTGGAGAGCCTGCCTGGCCGCAACGATGGCGTCGATGCTGTCGCTCAAAGCCCGCTGGACGCGCTCTTGTGCTGCATCGACGTGCTGCTGCACGCGCAACACCTGTGCTCTCAGAAGCTGCGGCTCCACCGCGTGGCACTGGCCGCAGGGAAAGGCGCCCAGGGTCTGATTGCGGGTGTGCCGGTCAATATACCGCAGCGGCGAAACCAGCCAGTGCGAAGTCACCTGCCGCCCGTTGGAGTTGACTTTGGGCATGTGACAGGTGACGCACGAGGCCCCCGTGCGCTCGTATTTGCTCTCCCAGAACAGCTCCGTCTCCGGGTGCTGGCTCTTGATCAGCGGCTCGTTGAGGATGCTGTGGATCCAGTCCTGCTGGTAACGAAATGCGTTCCGGTAATGGGAATCCAGATCGCGGACCTTGCGCCACCCAAAAACAAAACGCGCCTGCTTGTCGGCGCCGGGACCGCATACATACTCCACGTGGCACTGGGCGCACACGAGAGTCGCCTTCTGCTGAGGGTCGGCCTGCTCGAAGCGATTCGGTTTCTTTTCGGGCCAGTACGGGTTGACGCCGCGCTCGGCGATGGCCGTCTCCAGCCCCTTGTTGATGATGCGCAGCCGAGCGCTGTGCGGGTCATGGCAGTGCATGCAGGAAGTGCCGTAATCCATGATCTCCTTGGGAATCCGCGCCACCACTTCTTTCCACTGGGCAGTCTCGTTCAACTGCAGGCCCCTCCAGGGCCGCCCCCAGTAGTAGGCCACCGGTGTGGCCTTGCAGTTCAGACAGGCAGCGTTCTTCCCGCGCTGGATCTGGATGTGGTCCCGAAGCATGAACTTGTGCGAACGGTCTTCGTTGTACTCTTTGGTGAAGCCGTGGCCGGCGACGATCTTGTTGTATAGAGGAAAATCCATGGTCTTGGGATGCGCCCGCGGATCAGCCGGCGTACCACCGAACAGACCCGCCGTGCCAAGTTCGTTCATGAAATAGGTTTCATACTGGAAGCCGTGGCAGACGCCGCAGTTTTCCGCCCGGAAGTTCACGGCGGGCAGCAGCCCGGAGGGATCCTCGGCCTGGCGGTGCTGCGCGGCTCGCGAGTGGCACAGCGAGCAGCTCAAGCCACGGTGTCCGCTCTCGGCGTGGGCGGCGGCATGGTGCGGATGACATGCGCTGCAAGCCTTCCGTTCCTCCGTTACGGCTGTGTTCTGCGGCGCCTGAGCCTCGGCCTTTGAATCCGCCCGCACCGGCAGGGCCAAGGCAGGTGTAAGGACAATCAGGGAGAACTGAAAGAACCATTGCATGGGGCGCCTCCCTCGCTGGGCTCGGATCCGCAACCGGCAACCGCTCACCTTGACGCGGTTGTGTTCCGCGGCCGCTAGGGGCCAGGGAATTCTAATCCGCATCCGGTTATCCGGAATTGCCATTTTGGTTCCGGCTTTAGGCAAGGATATACCCATCTCCCGCCGCCGCGTCAAGAAGCGCTCGGCCGGCTCCAGCAGGTACCGCGCCCTGGAGAGGTGGAAAAGTCCTGCAAAGTTGCGCCGCCATGTGCAAGTCAAGGGTGCGCCTTTGTGCCTCCCTTGGTCACTCAGGCGGCGCTACAATAGCAGACGACCAGCCGAGGGGAGGAGCGGCGAAAGGTGTGACGAAAAATGGCTACGGCGGCAAGATGAGCGCCCGGGGTCGGGGTGCGCCGGCGCTGCTCGCCATCGTCGTGGCCACCGTCATCTTCGCGGCGGACCTGGCGCTGCCGGCCGGCATCCTCGACGGCGCGCCGTACGTGCTGGTGGTGTTCTTCTCACTCTGGATGGCCGCGCCGCGGTGGGCTTTTGTCTTCGCGGGCGGGGCAAGCGGGCTGGCCTTTCTTGCCCCGGCGATTGCGGCCGGCGGGGCGCCATCTGCTCCGGTGTTATTTTCGCGGGCCATCTCGGTTGCCGTGGTTCTGATTTCGGCGGTCTTTGTGCGCGCATTTTGGAGGGTTGAGAGTGAACGGCGGCGCACCGAAGAGTGGGTCCGCACCAGCTTCGAACACGCTCCCAGCGGCATGGCCGTCACTTCCCCTGATGGTCATTTCCTGCACGTCAATCCGGCGCTCTGTCGTTTCCTCGGCTACTCGGCCGAAGAGCTGCGGCAGATGACTTGGGCCGACGTCACTCATCCGGACGACTACGAACGAAGCGCCGAACTTGTGCGCCAGCTACTGGCCGGCGAGATTCCGGTGATCGAGGTTGAAAAGCGTTACCGCCACAAGGACGGTAGCTGCGTCTGCGGACACGTTTCCGTGTCGCTGGTCCGTGACGACGAGGGCCGGCCCCTCCATCGGACCGTCCAGATCGTCGATATCACACGGCGCGTGGCGATGCAGGAGCAGTTGCGCGCCAGCGAGCGCTATTTTCGTTCGTTGATTGAGAACGCGCTCGATGTCATTACCGTACTCGAGGCGGACGGAACGATCCGGTATGAGAGCCCGGCCATCGAACGCGTGCTTGGTTATACGTCCGAGGAGCGAATCGGGACTAACGCCTTCAGCTATCTTGACCCGGATGATGCCGTGCGGCTGGAACGGTTGGTAATGCGCGGCTCGCGCACTTCGGGGGCGGCCGCAGCGATCCAGTTTCGCGCCCGCCACAAAGATGGTTCGTGGCGCTACTTGGAGGCGGCGGGCCGGAACCTGCTGGATGATCCGGCGGTAGCCGGCATCGTGGTGAATTCGAGGGACATCACGGAGCGTAAGGCCATGGAACGGGCGTTGCGCGAGAGCCGGGAAACGCTCCGGCGCTCTCACCAAGAGCTACAGTCCTTCACCGGGGTGTTGATGACGGCGGCGGAAGAGGAGCGGGCGCGCCTGGCTCGCGAGCTCCACGATGACCTGAACCAGCGCCTGGCGGCGTTGAGTTTGGAACTGGGCCAGCTCCGGCGCCAGAAGCCGTTCTCAGCGGGCGCACTGGCCCAACGTCTGGCCGGTCTGGAGGAGCTCGTGGGACAGCTTTCCGACGACGTGCGGAACATGGCCTACCGCCTTCATCCGGCCACACTGGATTACCTGGGTCTGGAGGCGGCGCTCGACTCCGAATGCGATCAGTTCTCCGCGCGGGAAGGCATCGCTGTGGAGCTCAAGAGTCACGGTCTGCCGGAGGAACTGCCGCGGGACGTATCGCTGTGCCTTTACCGGGTGGCGCAAGAGAGCTTGCGCAACGTCGCGCGCCACGCGCGGTCAGATCGAGCCCGGGTGACTGTGACGGGCGACGGGGCGGGCATCCGGCTGTGTGTGGAAGACTTCGGCCAGGGCTTTAACCCGGTTCCTTCGGGGCGTGGGGCGGGTCTTGGCATCATCAGCATGGCGGAGCGGGTACGGCTGGTGGGCGGCCAACTGACGGTTCGCTCGGAGCCGGGAAAGGGGACGCGGGTCGAGGCGTGGGTGCCCGTATCGAAAGAGGTGAGCGGTGAGCGGCAAGCCTCGCGTGCTACTGGCCGATGATCACACCATCCTTCTGGAAGGGCTGAAGAGCCTGCTGGAGGACGAGTTTGAGCTCATCGGCACTGTCGAAGACGGCCGTGCGTTGGTGGAGGCGGCGGGCGAGCTGCGGCCGGACGTTATCCTGCTGGACATTTCGATGCCGCTGCTCAACGGCATCGAAGCTGCGCGCCGGTTGCAGAAGTCGGGCCTGAAGAGCAAGGTGATCTTTCTCACTATGCACGCCGACACGCGGTTCGTTAAGGAAGCCTTCCGGGCGGGGGCTTCGGGCTATCTGTTGAAGCGCTCGGCCTCATCGGAACTGGTTACTGCCATCCGCGAAGTGCTGGGAGGGCGCTACTATGTGACGCCGCTGATTACTCGCGACGTGGTGCACTCGCTCCTCAACGCCTCCGCTCGCCAGGAGCACTTCGCCGAACGGCTCACGCCGCGCCAGCGCGAGGTGCTGCAATTGGTAGCCGAGGGGCGCTCGCTGAAGGAAATTGCCGCCATTCTCGGCATCTCCGTCAAGACGGTCGAGTACCATAAACGGTGCATCATGGACGAATTGGGCTTGCGCACGACGGCCGAGCTGACCCGCTACGCGATCAAACACGGCATCGCGTCGCTCTGAATCGCGGCCGTGCAAGCTCTCCCGAAACCCACCGCTAAGCCCCGGATTCTGGAACGCCCAAGCGGAGCAGAGGCCCGCTCTGCACCGCCGGCAGTCCTGCCGTCGGCCGGCAGCTTGACAGCCGTCGTGGCAGGCCCGGCGGCCCGCTCCACAAGAGTTTCCGATACCGGCGACGCCCCCGAAAGGGGCCGCCTGTGCCGAAGCTGGCGCCGCACAGCAAATCAACAAGCTGGGCCCACAGGTGAAGCAGGCTTCAGCCTGCTCATCTTGTCGTCATGGTCTCCGGATCCCAGGTGCAGATTCGCTGCTCGAAGTAACTAGTGTTGCACAGCAGCGACGGTCCGGCGGCCCGGAAGCCAAACACGGCGTCTTCGACGACGGGCCGGCGGCTCCGCACGGCGGCGATGAAGTTGTTGTGGTGTTCCAGGTGCGCGCTGTAGCCCGGCGGCGGGGCGTAAACAATTTGCTGTTGCGGCGGCATGTTGTCCGCGGTCGCCGGCCGTTCCGGGTACTTTGTGCGGTAGCGCCTGAGGAATTCCTGCTGGACGGCCTCAGGGAAGGTCCCGATGGTGTAGCCGGGCTCGGTTTCCGGGGGGACTCTTGAGAGCTTAACGCTCGCGCCGACCAGCAAAGTCCCCTCGCTGCCGACAAAACGGAACCCAAACTGCTCTTCCGCGACGCCGCTCTTAAAGTTGACGCGAAGCGCGAGATTGAAGCCCGGGTGGCCGTTCGCCGCCGGGTAGTCCATCATCGCCAGCATCACGTCCGGCACGTCGCGGCCATCCTTCCAGTAGCGCAAGCCGCCGGTGGCGAACACTCGCACGGGGCCGGTCGCGCCGGTGGCCAAGTGCAGGCCGGAAAGCAGGTGAACGAACAGGTCGCCGGCCACGCCGGTGCCGTAGTCACGGTAGTTGCGCCAGCGGAACAGCCGGACCGGATCAAACGGCCGCTTCGGCGCCTCGCCAAGGAAGCGGTCCCAGTCGATGTTGTCGGGCGAGGCGTCCGGCGGGATGGAGTACTGCCAGGCGCCGAGCGCTGAGTTGCGGTCCAGCCAGGCCTCCACCATGTTCAGCTCGCCAACGGCGCCGGCGCGGATCAGCTCCCGGGTCTTGTGGTAGACGATCGAGCTGACGTACTGACTGCCGATTTGCAGGATTCTGCCGCTGTTGCGGGCGGCCTCGATCACCGGCAGCCCCTGCTCGACCTTCTGCACCATGGGCTTCTCACAATAGACGTCCTTGTCGGCGGCCAGCGCGTCGATCACCATCCGCGCGTGCCAGTGGTCCGGGGTCGCGATAATGACCGCGTCCACGTCGGTCCGGGCGAGGATTTCCCGATAGTCCCGTGTCGTGAAGATGCCGCTGCCCCAGACTTCGCGCGCCCGCGCCAGCCGGCCGTCATAGATATCGCACACTGCGACGAGTTCGACGCCCGGAATTGAGAGAGCATACCGCGTGTCCCCCGATCCCATGCCGCCCACGCCGACGGTGGCGATCTGGATGCGGTCGTTCGCCGCGTAGCGTTGGGGCTCGCCGGATGGGGCCGGGCCGGACGTCGCCGCGACTCCGGCCGCCGTCTGCAAAAAGCGCCTTCTGGACGATGCCATCTTGGGTAGCCTCATCTTCTCTACTGTATGCCCGCCGCTGAGACGACGGGAGGGAAGCAGGGCAGCGCGCTACGGGGCCGATGGCGCCTCGCCGGCCGGCAGGGCGGGAACGGAGCGTACGAACTGAGGCCGCTTCACGCCCTCGGCCAAGTCCGCGACAACATCCGCGATGAATCGGAGCAGGACCACGGTCTGCGAAGCATTGATCTTATCCCAGGTGTCGCTTGGCCGGTGGTAGTCCCCGTGCAGCCCGGAGAAGAAAAACAGCACTGGTACCTGCCGGGCGGTGAACGAGGTGTGGTCGCTGGAGCCGTAGCCGGCCGTTTCCGAGAAATCCAGCACGAGGTTCGAGTGCCGGCGCCGGGATTCCAGAATGTCGCGAAAAGTGGAGCCCGTGGCGACGCCGCCGACGTAGATGCGGCGGTCGCGAACACGGCCGATCATGTCCATGTTGATCATCGCTATTGCGTTCTCCAGGGGCACGAGAGGACGGCGGATGTAATAGCTTGAGCCCAGCAGTCCTAACTCCTCGCCGGCGAACGCGACGAACAGGATGCCTCGCTGAAGCCGCGGCCTGCCGCCGAACCAGCGGGCCAGCTCCAGCAAGCCCGCGACTCCGGAGGCATTGTCATCGGCGCCGGGGTGGACTGTTCCAGCCATGCCGGGGGCCATCGAGAACTGGTCGCCGAGGCCGATGTGGTCGTAATGCGCGCCGATGACAATGTGTTCGGCGGTCTTGCCGGGAAGATACCCGGCGATGTTGCGGACCTGCTTCCGTGTATGCTTGACATCGACGTTCAGGTGAACCTTGAGCGAGGGTGGTAGGGGGAAGCTGCGCGGCCTGAGGTCTCGGTCAATCGCGCTTTGCAGATCCGAGAGCTTCTTGCCGGCAGAGGCCAGCCAGCGGCCGGCGACATCGGCGCTCAGGTGCACGAAAGGAATCCCGACATCGGCCGGCCCGACGGTTTCGATGAATTTCTCGAGGTCTCCGGAACGGCCGCCATGGCTGACGATATCGTTCACGTACAGCACGCCTTTGGCCCCATGCAGCCGTGCATTGAGCGTCTTGCTGAACAACTGGGCGTGCTCGGTGTAGGTCTGGCCGGCGAAGATGCTGCGCTGGTCGAACTCCTGGGGCTCGTGCCGCAGGACGATCACGAACTTGTCCCGGACGTCCACGCCGGCGTAATCATCGTAGTCATATTCGGCGGCCGAGATGCCGTAACCGGCGAAGACGACACCGCCGGAGAAACGGCCGGCGGCGGAAAAGTTCAGGGGGACGAAATCGCGGTGCAGTGCCAACTCCTCAGCGACGCCGTCGAGGGTCCACGACAGCCGGTTGCCTGGGCCCAGTCGGGCGTTCCAAGTGACATCGAACGCCTGGGCGTAGTTGCCGCCTTCGATACTCTCCAGACCGGCGCGGCGGAACCGAACGGCGATGTACTCGGCGGCGCGGTCCAATTCCGGGCTACCGGCGCCGCGGCCGCCAAGCTGTTCGGAGGCGAGGAACTTGATGTGATCCAGGTACCGCTGAGGGTCAAAGCCTGGCGCCGAGACCTCAGCCGGCAGCAGAAGGCGAGCGGTGAGAGAGACCGCGCCGGCGAGCAAAAGGATTCCCGATCGGGGGCGTACGGCCGTTTGCTTTATCGACAACTTGTCACCTCGAAGCCGCGTGGATCAATGGCTTGCGGTAAGCGCCAACATGAGCGATCCGCCGGGGAGGGCGGGCTAGCGAGTTGCGGGGACGGGTAGCTTGACGGCACAGCAATCGGCATCACCGGCGTTGCGGGCGGGTTTCTGATAATCGATTTCGAAATCGATAATCTGCTTCAAGTTCTCCCAGGGCAACTGGGCATTGATGCGGCGGCCGTTGACGAAGAGCGTGGGTGTGCCGTTGACGCCCAACCGGCGACCCAGGCTCACGGTGCGGTCGACCTCTTTCGAGGTGGCCTTGGTGTCGACACAGCGGCCGAGCGCCACACCATCGATGTCCTGGTGGGCGGCCGCAAACTCCATAACCTTGGCCTTCAGGTTTTCGACCGTAATTTCCGGCTGCCGTTCGAAGATCCAGTCGTGATAGGCCCAGAAAGCTTCTTCCGACTGGGCGAAGATGCAGCGGCCGGCGATGGCGGCCGGCCGGGCCCACGGATGAATGGGATCCAGAGGAAAGTCCATGAAGTAGAGGCGGACCTGTTCGGGGTAGGTCTGCAAAAGGTTCCGGCGCAGCAGCTCGGCCTCCTTGCGGCAATACCCGCACTGAAAGTCGCTGAACAGGACAAGCTTGACGGGGGCGCCGGGAGTGCCGAGCGCCGGCTGCCGGCGAGTGTCGAGGGCGTCGATCTCCTTTTGAAACGGGTGCTTGGTGGCGTCATAAACCGTCGCCTGAAGGATCTTCTTCCCGTCCTGGGAGACATAGAAAAGTTGCTCCTGGGATGCCTGCCCCGCCACGCCGAGCACGCGCACTCGATAATATCCCCCGATCTCGGAAGGCTCCGGGTCGGAAACCGTGACCTGAATCTGGGGTCCCCACAGCAGCAGATGCCGGAAGTAGGATTCCAGGGCGGCCTTGTCGAGCGCGGGGCGTTGTTGGGCGGCATACGCCGCGAGGCCAATCGCCGACACCAACGTCCAGAGCCCAGTCAACACGAGACGCATTACCGACATCATACCTGGCTTGGCTGCTCTGATCGAGAAGCCAGGTCGCACACCCGGGCGTCTTGGCTGCGGCCGGCGACGCGCGATGCAAAAAGGGTAAGGCTCAGGCGCCCTGTTTCAGTGTTTCTGCCGGCGCCTGCTTCTTTTCCTTCCGCTTCTGTTTGCGCGCCGCCTTGGCATCCCTCCGCTCACGGCGGGCAAGCTCTTTTTGTCTTTTCTGATAGCTAGTTCTGCCACGTCCTGCCATATCGACTCCGAAAATGAATCTCCCGCCCGCGCGCCGCATGCGGCGGCGCGCCAAGGGGCTGGGCGGTTACCAGCGCGGTTCCCGTCGGCCCCGCGGCCGGCCGCCTCCACACCGCGCGCTCGCGCAACGACCAGGTCGCGACCGACTTCCGGCTATGGGTGCGCGACGCGATCGACGCCGCGCTGG
>FWWM01014442.1_pt1 | contig 10552 bp, 9 predicted proteins | sample 2228351 | NCBI WGS metagenome assembly FWWM01 (sample SAMEA103939774, study PRJEB20133) | metagenome
CCTCACCCACCTGGGGCAGGTGGGCCAGCCGCCCGTGGCCCAGGCCGACGGGGACCCGTGGCTGGGTGTCCTCCCTCTAACCCTGCTACAACCGGGTGACACAATCCTTGATCACCGCATTATCCCCCTACCGGCGACGCTACCTCCCGGCCAATATGCTATCCGCATCGGGCTCTACAACCGTGTCACCGGCGAGCGCATGCTCGCCAGCACGCCGCAGGGCGAGCCACTACCGGATAATGCGATCACCATTGGTTATTTCCCATAGAGCACACACGCTCTACGATGGGGGCAGTCTTTATCTAAGAACAGTATGAACGCACAAGAGTTGCCTGTCAGGATCTCGGTCATAATCCCCGCGTTCAACGAACAAGGAATAATCGGCCAGACCGTTCAAGAAACAGTACGAGCACTGACCGGGTGTGACTATGAGATCGTTGTGGTAGACGACGGCAGCCATGATGGCACCCGCGCAGAGGCGCGGCAGGCTGCAGAGGGCAATGCACGGGTCCAAGTCGTCGGCTATGATAAAAACGAAGGAAAAGGCTGGGCGCTGCGATATGGCTTCGAGCAAACCGATGGTGACCTGGTGGCCCTGCTGGATGCCGATCTAGACCTACATCCCGCGCAACTCTGGACCCTATGGAAGGTCATGCAGGAAACCGGCGCCGATGTGGTCATCGGCTCCAAACAGCACCCGCAGTCCAGGGTGAACTATCCCTGGCAGCGGCGCATGATCAGCACCGCATATTTCCTCTTGATCAGGTGGCTGTTCGGGTTACCTCTGCGCGATACACAGACCGGCCTAAAACTATTTCGACGCCAGGTTCTGCAGGACGTCTTTCCCCGAATGCAGGTCAAGGGTTTTGCGTTCGATCTGGAACTCCTGGTGGCCGCCGATCGCTTTGGCTACCGGACGAGGCGCCTGTCGTCGTGTCATTTCGACACCCCTACGGCACCCATGTCGGCTGGCGGACGATCGGCCGTGTATTCTTGGACACAGCGCACATATTCTACAAGTCCAGTTTTTGGAAATGGCTTGAGCCCAGCCCAAGAGACAAATTCTGGATGCTCACCCTTGTCGCGGGTTTGATGACGGCCGGTTTCGGAGCCGCACACTGGCTAGCCTTGCACGTCATCTCCAAATCATCCACCCTGGCCCGCATCCTCACGCTACAGTTCATGGATACCCGGGTGCGCGACTGGCTGATGATCGGGCTCGGCTCGATACTCGTTATACTGGCCCTCGTCGCGCTCAACAAGAGCCTGCTGAAAGCGTTCACTCGCCCTGACCGCGGCGATTTGGCTGGTATCATCCGCCGCCACATAACTGCCGATATTGAAGAAACCCAGAAGCAGTGATAGCGGCCATTTGACGGCCTCCCTACTCCGCCATATAATGTGGTGTTGAACAACTCAGCAGGGGACTTGGAACCGACCTATGCTACGAACCGAGATAGAAGACGGCGGACTCATGAGGGTTGCATTTTCGGCAAACGCCATAATAGTCTGGCTAGTTGCCACATGGCTGACAGCGTGTAGCCCCGCTTCAACCGTCTCGACAACGGGCACGTTGCCTGTCGCCACTCCCCTCAACATACCGTTGTTCGCCACGCCGCCTGCCCCTGCTGCCGCCATACTGTCTCCGGTCTCGCAAGAGGCCGATAGAATCGCCTTTCTCTCCTCTCGCGAGGGTGGATGGGGACTCTGACCACTTTGGATGGAGCCACAGTTGTCAAACTGAGCGATAACAGCATGGCGGCCTCGCGCTTCTCCTGGTCACCCGACGGCAAATATATCGCGTTCATGGGCGTGCGTAACGACCGAAGGGATATCTATGTGGTGGATGCGAATGGAGGCATCCCTGTCCAACTGACCGCTCACTCCGGGTACAACCACTGCCCCTCCTGGTCGCCGGACGGAAGCCGTATCGCGTTCCTGTCCAATCGTGATGGGCGCTGGGGACTTTATGTGATGCACGCGAACGGAAGCAATGTCATCAGGCTGGCCGATACAGACCTGGGTGATTATCCTCCCAGGTGGTCCCCAGATGGAGAACGCATAGCATTCATGGGCTGGGATCATGGCAGCGAGATCTATCTGGTTCAAGCCGATGGCAGCGGCCTTACTCAACTGACCATCAGCCGATGGAATAACGTAGCGACTCCTCCACCGATCGATGCTATGAGTGTAGAGCCCAATTGGTCACCAGATGGAGAACGCATTGTGTTTATGGGCCTCCGGGATGATCCCTTTGCCTCGTTTGGGATATACGTGGTAAGCGCAGATGGGGGCGATCCCCTCAGGTTGACCAGTCAGGACATGCCAACCACTTGGCACCCCGTCTGGTCGCCGGATGGGAGCCGCATCGCCTTCACGGCTGGAACCCGCGATAACGCCGGGATCTACACGATCCATCCTGATGGCAGCCACCCGGTAAAGTTGGCGGACATTGATGACCCAGATATCTATCTCGCCTGGTCGCCGGATGGAAAGCGCATTGCGTTCGAGTCCAGCGACGGCAGCAATAGGGATATCTATGTAGTGGATGTGGGTAGTGGCGACATTCTCAGGGTGACCGATGACGAGGCCTATGCTTGTTACCCCAGTTGGTCGCCGTAGGATTTGTCAAAACGACCGGTGCCCGGTATGAGCGCACCCTATCGGCGCGTTTCAGAGCACTAGAGCAAAAGTCGCTGAGCGCGCATTGACTTTGCCGGGGACTTGGGTTAGGCCGCGGTGCGCTCGTGTTCAGTTCAAGAAAGGGACACTCACTATGGACCGCAGACGTAGATCGAGTCTGGCTGCCGGGCTGGTACTGATCCTGCTCGGTGCACTGTTCCTGGTAGTACAGTTCCAGCCAGGATGGCAACGCTGGCTGGACTGGCCAATGATCGTTATCGGCGTGGGGGCATTCCTGCTGTTATTCGGCCTGCTGATGGGAACGCCGGGCATGGCCGTGCCGGCCTGCATCGTCGGCGGCATTGGCGGCTTGCTGTACTGGCAGAACGCCACCGGCAACTGGGCGAGTTGGGCCTATGCCTGGACCCTGATCCCCGGCTTTGTCGGCGTGGGTGTGGTCCTGGCCGCTGCGCTCGGCGAGGGAGACCGCAAGGCGGTAAGCGGTGGCCTGTGGCTCGTCTTCATCAGCCTCGCGCTATTCACCGTCTTTGGCTCATTCTTCGGCACGTTGGGTTTTCTGGGCAACTATTGGCCGGCGCTCCTGATCCTGCTGGGCCTCTTGATCCTGATGCGAGCGCTGCTCCGCCGGTAGACCACACCAAGATAGAGTAGGACAGTCTGGCGACTATTGAGCAGATCCGCGCGGCGTTGCGCAAGCCTCTGCCGGGCGCTAGGGCGCAGGCGATAATGGCGCCATCCCTGCCTCCTTTTGAACCGCCAGCGGGCATCGAGCCACGCCGGGCAGGCGTGCTGCTGCTCCTGTATCCTATCCGCGGTGTGCTGCACCTGCCGCTGACCGTACGCACGCCCGATCTGGAGCATCACAGCGGCCAGATCGCACTACCCGGCGGCGGGTGGGAGGCGGGCGACGCTTCGCTCCAGGAGACGGCGCTGCGCGAGACCCACGAGGAGATCGGAGTCTACACCGAGGCACTGGAGATCATCGGCGCCCTCACCCCGCTCTACGTCCCGACCAGCCACAATATGATCTATCCCTTCGTCGCCTACACACCCCGCCGTCCGGACTTTCGGCTCGCCGCGCGGGAAGTGGCCGAGTTGCTAGAGGTCTCGCTGGACCTGCTCCTCGACCCGGCGACACGACGTGAGGAGGATTGGATTTGGCACGGGGCCACGCTGCACGTGCCCTTTTACGCCGTGGGTCCGCCCAAAATCTGGGGCGCCACGGCCATCGTACTGGCCGAGTTCCTGGCGCTGCTCACTGCATAGCGCGGACTGGCGCTCTCCCAACTTCTGTGGTATGCTTGCCCCACTATCCGCCGCCCAGTGCCGCTTCGCCGATTCACAATGACCAAGCGCGAGTTCAAACTGCCAGATGAATACCCCTACAACCGCTCCGGGGCCGTGCGCTGGATCATCTCGCACATCCTGCGCTACCCACTCTTCCCCCTGGCCCTGATCGCAGGCGCCCTGCTGAATAACGGAGCCTACAGCGCCATCCAGGTTTTCATCGGACAGGCCTTTGACCTGATCTCCACGCCGGGGTGGAGCACGGCGGCTCTGGCGCGGCTGGCGCTGGGCGTCTTGGGAGCGGCCATCGGCCAGGGTGTGCTAGGGCTGGCACGGGCGTATTCGGCCGAATTCCTCGCCCAGCGCATCGAGCGCGATGCGCGCGACGAGTTGTACGCCAGCCTGCTGGGCAAGAGCCAGACCTTCCACGGGCGGCAGCGCATCGGCGACATCATGGCCCGGGCGACCAACGACGTGCGCATGCTCAACCTCATGATCAGCCCCGGCCTCTCATTGATTGTAGACGCGCTGATGGGCACCATCGTCCCCGTCCTCGTGATCGGCCGGCTCGACTACCGGCTGCTGCTGGTGCCTGCCGTGTTCCTCGCGCTGCTGACGATTACAGTGATTGATTACAACCGGCGGCTCAGACCGGTCAGCGAGGCACAGCGCGAGCAATTTGGAAAGATGAATGCCGGACTGGCCGAGGCCATTGCCGGAATCGAGATCGTCAAAGCCAATGTGCAAGAGCAGAACGAATGGCGTCGCTTTATCCGTAACGCACGCCTGTTCCGCGACTATTTTGTGCGTCAGGGAGAGATCGAGGCCTTTTACCTGCCGATGCTGGTATTCGCCGTAGCCTGGGCGGGTGGTTTCCTGCACGCGCTGCTCACCTGGCGTGCCGGTTTCATCACACTGGGGCAAGTGGTTGCCTTCATGGGCTTGTGCGGGGCGATGCACTGGCCCACATTCAGCGCCATCTTCACCTTCAACTTGGTGCAACAGGGCGTCGCCGGCGCCAGGCGTATCCTGCAACTGATCAACACCGAAACAGAACTGGATGAAAACGAGGCTGGCGTCGCCCGGCCGATCCGTGGCGAGGTCGTCTTTGAAAATGTCTGTTTCAGTTACAACGGCAAGCCGGTGCTCAAGAACATCAGTTTCACCGCGTATCCCGGGGAGACGATCGCCATCGTCGGGCAGACCGGTTCCGGCAAGACCACGCTCACGCGGCTGATCAACCGCATCTTTGACGTGGATAGCGGGCGGGTGCTGGTAGACGGCGTGGACGTGCGCGAATGGAACCTCGAGGCATTGCGCTCGCAGATCTCGACCATCGAGCAAGACGTATTCCTCTTCTCTCGCACCATCGCCGAAAACATCGCCTTCGGCTGTGCCGATGCAAGCCCAAAGGCCATCGAAGAGGCAGCACGCGCGGCCCAGGCGCACGAATTCATCACCTCCTTCAACAACGGCTACAATACCGAGGTTGGCGAACGCGGGGTGACACTTTCGGGCGGCGAGCGGCAGCGTATTGCCATCGCCCGTGCCTTCCTCACCGACCCGCGTATTCTGATCCTCGACGACTCGACCAGCGCGATTGACAGCGCCACCGAGGATCAGATTCAGCGTGCCATGCGGCGTATCGCGGCCTCGCGCACCACATTCATCATCACCCACCGCCTGAGCCAGATCCGCTGGGCCGACCGCATCCTCGTCCTGCGCCGCGGCGAGTTGGTGGATCAGGGAACGCACGAGGAGTTGATGGAGCGTTGCTCCGACTACAGACGGATTTTCGCAAGGTACGACTGAAAGACGCAACGCGTAAGACGTAAGGCGTAAAACGTAAATTACGCATTACGCTTTACGCATTACGTTCTACACACCACGCACCACAGAGTACCATGGGTTTCATACTAGACGGTCTCGAAACCGAAGCCTATGACCGCCAATACAGCGACCGTGAACTCTTGCGGCGCATCCTTCGCTATTTCCGGCCGTACACCCGGCAGATGCTCCTCGTAGCCGCGGCGACGACATTGAACTCGGTCGTTGGAAGCGCTGGGCCGATCCTCATATCAAAAGCACTCGACATCCTGGCCCAGACCCCATCCATCACGGCGATGTTCCTACTGGCCGGAGGAGTGCTCCTGCTGGGCGTTACGGGCTGGGGATTCAACTACGTCCAGCGCCTGTTCGGCGCGCGTGTCACGGGGAACGTGGTGCTCCAGTTGCGCGAAGACGTCTTTAACGCCACCATCCAACAAGACATGTCCTTCTACGACGAGCACCCGTCGGGCAAGATCGTCAGCCGTGTCACCTCGGATACGCAGGATTTCTCCGACGTCGCCAGCCTGGTCTTGAGCCTGCTCAGCCAATTGCTGCTCGTCGCCTTGCTCAGCGCGTGGCTGTTCAGCATCAACGTCTGGCTAACGCTGCTGTTGCTGGCAATGGCGCCGGTCGCGTTCGCCGTCGCGCTCAGTTTCCGGCGTATTGCCCGCCGGGTCACCCAGCACGCCCGCCGGGTAACGGCCAGGATCAATGCCCAGATCCAGGAATCGGTCAGCGGCATCATGGTGGCGAAGAATTTCCGGCAGGAACGTGCCATCTATGCCGACTTTGATGCCATCAACAAGCAGGCTTATCGGGTCGGGCTGCGGCGCGGCCTCACGCTCAACACCATCTTCCCGGTCCTGGAGATCGCCACCGGCCTGGGGCTGGCGCTGCTCATCTATGCGGGCGGCCTGACCACGCGCGGCGGAGTGGTCACCCCCGGCGGCTGGTATCTGTTCATGCAGACGGTGGGCTTCTTCTGGTGGCCGCTCATCAGCATCGCTTCGTTCTGGAGCCAGTTCCAAGATGGACTTTCGGCGGCCGAGCGGGTGTTCGCATTGATTGACGCCGAGCCGAGGGTGGTTCAGACTGCAAACGCATCGATCGAACGACTAACGGGTCATATCGAGTTCCGCAACCTCTGCCTGACCTACACCGGCGCCGAGACGGTGCTGCCCGACTTGACGCTGGAGGTTCACCCCCGTGAGACGTTGGCGCTGGTGGGCCATACCGGCGCGGGCAAATCGTCCATCGCCCGGCTGATCGCCCGTTTCTACGAGTTCCAGGATGGGCAACTGCTGGTGGACGGGCGCGACATCCGCACGCTCGACCTGGGGCAGTATCGGCGGCACATCGGCCTGGTGCCACAGGAGCCGTTCCTCTTCTCCGGCAGCGTGGCCGACAACATCCGCTACGGCCTGCCGGGGGCGAGCGACGAACAGGTGCGCCAGGCCGCCATGCGCATCGCGGGTGGCGACTGGGTGGCCGATCTGCCGGATGGGCTGGACACCGACGTGGGCGAGCGCGGGGCTAACCTCTCGATGGGACAGCGGCAACTGGTCGCGCTGGCTCGCGTGCTGCTCAAAGACCCGGCCATCCTCATCCTCGACGAGGCAACTGCCAGCGTGGACCCTCTCACCGAGGCACAGATTCAGGAAGGGCTAGAGACGCTTATGCGCGACCGCACCGCCATCGTTATCGCCCACCGCCTCTCCACCGTCAAACACGCCGACCGCATCGTGGTGATGGATCACGGGCGCATCATCGAGGAAGGCACACACGAGGCGTTGCTCGCACAGGGTGGGCACTATGCCGAGTTGTACAACACCTACTTCCGCCACCAGTCTCTTGACTGGATCGAGGGATTTGGCAGGGAGATGGAATACGTGATGCGTGAGACGTGATGTGTGTTGTGTGTTCCGTCACGGCATTCCGATAGGTCGTGCCATTTCGGCCGCACGGAGGGGAAATGATGGAGCAAATTGGGGCCGTTTTGAGATCCGCATCGGCCCCCATGTCCTCTGGGCTAGCCTCACTCCTCTCCGATGAGTGGAATCCGCCTGAGCGCCTGCACCGGCGGCAAGACGGCGACGGCCGCACAAAACAGACCACCGGCGAGCGCGCCGATCAACTGCCCCACGATTGCCGGCTGATGGAACACCTGCGCGAGAAAGACCGGCCCCAGAAAGAGCGCCACGCTCACGCCCTGGAATGCCATTCCCAGCAATGAGGCCAGACAGCCCGCGCCGCCAGAAGTCATCCGGCGCGGGTCAGTCCAATCCAGCCGCGCGCCGGTAATGCCGAAGGCCAGGTTCAACCCGGTATTGCCGGCGACGACCGGCACCAGCACCAACCAGCCGAAGAGGATATCGCTCAGGGTTGCCCGCTGCATGATCCCGATCCCCACCACCAGCAGCGAGCCGATCGCAGCCCCTGGCAGAAAAGCGACCAACCACTTGGCTAACACCAGTTGCCCCGGCCTGAGCGGTGCGCTCTTCAGAATCCAATAGTTGCGCCCTTCCTGCGAAAAGCCCATCATCGCCAACCGCATCGTCAGTCCCCAGCAGGCGAAGAGCGAGATAAAGATCGTGAAGTAGAAAGCGTATTGCCGCATGACCGCGAAAGCACGCTCGTCCATATCGCTACGGCCACCGCGCAAGGCCATGACGGCGTAGATGAGGGCGAAGATGATCGGACTGAGCAGTTGCGAGAGGTTGCGCAGATCCCGTCGCAGCATGCGGAAATCCTTCAGCACGATACCCCAGACCGGCGGCGACAAGAAGGGTAGCCGTCTCGCCTGTTCCTTCTCCATCGGCCGGACTGCCACACGCTTCGCCTTGCGTCCAGGGGTAGAACGTACCTTGAACCAGCCGGAGTAATACAACCGCTCTGCAACGCTCAGTGAGAGCACGAACACGCCTGCCGCCAGCCCCACACTCAGGGTCAGATATGCCAGGGCAGGCAGCCACTCCCCGCGCACCAGCCCTCTCAGTCCCAATCCCGGCCACGCCAGAGGAGACCAGGGCGCACTGAAATGGTTCAACACCCCGGCGACCTGCCCAAATGCCGGCGCGACAGTATCCGGGTCAACGTCGCGGCCAACGCCGTGACTCATATTGTACCACTGCGAGCACAACTTGCCGATCATCGCGCCCAGGAACGAGATCACCTCGAACACTCGCCGCGCAGGAAAGACACGCACTACCGCCATCACCAGAAGCGCGCTCAGCCCTGCCGCCGCGAGCGTCTGGAGCGCCAAGAGCAACGGCACCAGCGGATAGTAGAGGACGCTATACCCATAAGCCGCACCCAATCCCCATAACAACGGCAGCGTGAAGACGCTAAAGAGGACAAAATTGGGCAAGATCGCCTGAAGCAGTTTGGCAACAAAGACAGCATGCGCCGGCAGCGGTGAACTGAGCAGGAAATCCATATCACCGGAGAGGTAGAGGGCTTGCAAGAGCACCTGAAAACTGAAAACGAATGTGACCAGGAAGACACCACTCAGCACTGACACGGGGATGCTTTCGATCAATGCCGCCGGATCGCCCAACCCCGCCGCATCGAACTCGGCCAACACTCGGGGATTGCGCAACGCAGAGAGCATTGCCCAACTCAGCGCAAACGCGCCCGCTGCCAGACCCAGCAGAAAGACGACAAAGACGGCATAGGCAAAGCGCGTGCGCCCCTTTGCGCGCCGAAAGTTATTGAGCCAGATCCACCACTGCGCACGCAGCAGTTTCCAGACCGCGCGGGCTAATCTCATCGCAGCACCTCGGCGATCTCGGCGTACTCGGCGCCCCCGGTCAGACTGAGGAAGATGTCCTCCAGGCTGGCCCGCCCCGCGCTCATCGCGCGCAATTCCTCCATCGTTCCTACCGCGACGAGTTGGCCGGCATTGAGGATGCCGATCCGGTCACACATGCGCTCGGCGATCTCCATGATGTGGGTGGAAAGAAAGACCGCTGTACCCCGTTCGGCCATCTGGTGCAGGATGTCTTTGATGAGCCGAGCGCTCCTGGGATCGAGGCCGGAGGTCGGCTCGTCCAGCACCAGCACGCGCGGGTCGTGCATCAGCGCAGCAGCGATGGCCGTCTTCTGGCGCATGCCGTGGCTGTACGAGTCTATCAGGCCGTCGGCAGCCTCGTCCAAGCCGAACAGGCGCAACAGTTCGTCGGCTCGCCGGTTGACCTGACCGGCGGGCATGTTGTACAGATCGCCCACAAAGCGCAGAAACTCGCGGCCCGAAAGTTTGGAGTAGAGGTGTGGCTCCTCCGGCACATAGCCGATCAGCGACTTGGCGGCAACCGGTTCCAGAACCACATCATGGCCGGCGACGTAAGCCTGCCCACGCGTGGGCCGCAGCAGGCCGACGATCATCTTCATCGTCGTCGTCTTGCCTGCCCCGTTCGGCCCCAGAAAGCCGAAAATTTCGCCGCCATAGACGGCAAAATTCAGCCCTTCGACTGCCTTGTGCTGGCCGTAGTGTTTAGTCAGGTCAACTGTCTGGATCAGTGCTGCATTGTTCGTCATCTCGGCCTCCCGGTGATGATCTGCATTATAGCATACTCTGCCTCCAGTGCGAAGTGTCTGGGGTAGACGGGGTCCTCTCCAGGCACTGAGGATAACTGGGCCGGAGGCCTGGCTTGGGTCCGTTACACGTGAAATTCTTGCACAATGAGCAAGGATTGTTACCACAAAGGACACTACGGCTACACTAGAGCACGTGTCCAAAAGTTCTTGGGGTATGTCTCTATCTTGCCCTGACCGTGCCTGGAACCGACGGTGC
>FWWM01017234.1_pt1 | contig 10548 bp, 12 predicted proteins | sample 2228351 | NCBI WGS metagenome assembly FWWM01 (sample SAMEA103939774, study PRJEB20133) | metagenome
GTTGGGAGTTGGGAGTTGGGAGTTGGGAGTTGGGAGTTGGGAGCTGGGAGTTGGGAGTTGGGAGTTGGGAGTTGGGAGGGCGGAGTTGGGAGTGTGCCTCCGGCCGCCCCAAAGGGATGGGGGCGCGTATGCGCCCCCTGGGGTGCGACCGGGCTGGAGGCCGGTGTCAGGCGAGGTGGGCGTCGAGCATCCAGGCCCACTTGTCGAGGCCGCGGATGACCTCGATCAGGGTGTCCTGGGTAGCGAGGTCGTCCTCGATTTCGCTGGCGAGCTCCTGGAGCGCCTGGCTCGTGCTGACCAGGCCGTCGCGGATGGCCGCGGTGAGTTCCTTCCAGCTCGTGGAGTCGCCGGGGAAGGCGCCAAGGGCAGAGGCCTTCGCCACGTCGGCGAGGGTGGCGTGGACTGGGGCGCCGAGGGCGCGGGCGCGCTCGGCGACGTCATCGGCGTACTGGCGGGCATCGGCGGCGATGGCATCGAACGTCCCGTGGAGGCCGTGGAAGTTCGGCCCGGTGACGTTCCAGTGGGCGACCTTGGCGCGAAGGCCGAGGTCGATGAGGTGGGCGAGGGCGACATCGAGGCTGGCGGCGATCTCCTTCGTGCGGCCAGCCGGGATGCCGTGGGCTTTCTTTTCGACCGCTGCGGTGGGCATTGCTGCAGGTACCTCCGTGGTGTACTGATTCCACGGTAGCGCGGCGGGCATCACAGGCGCGTGATCGGCCGACGCCGGGCATTGCAGGGGCGTTACAGGTGAGGGCAGCGGCGCCAGCTCAGCGGCGGAGGGTGGAGAAGTCGACTGAGATGAAGATGCCCTCGGCCTCGGCGCAGAGGGTGGCGCCGGCGTGGAGGGTGCCGCTGGCGAAGATCTTGCGCCCTTCGACACGGTCGACGCGGGCTTCGAAGAGGACGGGGGTGTGGAGCGGGGTGGGTCGGCGGTAGCGGATGGTGAGGGTGCCGGTCATGCCGGGCTGCCCGGTGCGCGCCTGGGCCATGCCGAGGACCTCATCGAAGGCGGCGGCGATGATGCCGCCGTGGACGTGGCCGGGCGGGCCTTCGTACTGGGCGCCGAAGGTGGCGCGGCCGATGATGCGGTCGCCGTCGACCTCCATGCGCAGGGGTGGGGCGACGGGATTGCCGAGGCCGATGACGGGGCTGCGATCGAACATGGCGCGGGCATCGCCGGCAGGCGCAGATTCGGCGAAGCCCCAGGGGCGGTGACCGGTGCGGGTGGCCTCGAGGCGGGCGCCGAACTCCTCCATGGCGATGGCTGCGGCAAGGAGGTCTGCCTCATCGGCCTGCATATCGGTGAGTGCTTCGGCGACGGTGCGCATGGCAGCGGCGAGGCGGTGGAGGGCGGCGCGCTGGCCGGTGGGTGGCTCATCGGGCGGGATCCAGGTCTCGAACGAGCCGAGGGCCCTGGCGAAGGGGTCATCGCTCATGGGGGAATCGTATGGGCCGCCGGGGGCGGGCGCTAGCCGAAGACGCCGGCCTCGGCGAGGGCGGCGATCTCCTCCTCGGAGTAGCCGGCCTCGCGCAGGACGTCGAGGGTATCGGCGCCGGGCTCGGAGGCCATGCCGCGAGGGCGGACGTCGGCATCGGCGATGCGGAAGGGCGCGGCGACGGTTTCGTAGGTGCCGGCCGGGGTCTCGAGCGGCTGGAAGGCGCCGCGCCCGCGCAACTGGGGGTCGGCGACGACCTGGGGGAGTTCGACCATGGGCGCCCAGATGAGCCCTTCGCGGTCAAGCCGCTCGGCGAGGGCGCCGAGCGGTTCGGCGCTAAAGGCGGCTTCGATCGCGGCGGCGATCTCCGCGCCGCGCTGGCGGCGTGCGGCCATTGTGGCGAGGGCCGGGTCGTGTTCCCAATCGGTACGGCCGATGACGCGGCAAAGGCGGGGCCAGTAGGGGTCGGGCGTCATGTGGACGAGCATGATCCAGTGGCCGTCGGCGGTGGGGTAGGTGTTGAAGAGGGGATTTTCGGGTGCGGTGCGGTCGAAGCGGCGTGGCTGGCGGCCATCGATGAGTGTCTTGGCGACATCGGTCGCGATCGTGTAGACGCCGGTCTGCTGGAGGGAGATATCGACGACGGTGCCGCGGCCGGTGCGGTCGCGCAGGCGGAGGGCGGCGAGCGCGGCGGCGACGGCGGCGAGGCCGGTGGTGTGGTCGCCCTGGGCGATGCGACTGATGACGGGCGGCGCACCGGGGTGGCCGACGAGGGACATGATGCCGCTGCGCGTCCAGAAGGCGGAGAAATCGAAGCCGGGGCGGTCGGCATCGGGCCCTTCGAGGCCGTACCCCGTGACGGCGACGACGACGACGTGGGGGTTGCGGGCGTGGACCTCGGCGGGCGTGAGGCCGAAGCGCTCGAGGCGGCGGGGAAGGAGGTTGGTGAGGAAGATATCGGCGCGGGTGAGGAGGCGGTGCACCACCTCCGGGCCACCGGGGGCATCGAGGGCGACCGTGACGGAGCGCTTGCCGCGATTTTCGAGCTCGAAGAGGAAGTTGAAGGGGACGCTGGCCGCGCCGGAGGGGATGACGCCGCGCATGACCTCGCCGCCGGGCGGTTCGATCTTGATGACGTCGGCGCCGAGGTCGCGCAGGAGCCCGCCGGCTGCGGGCGCGGCAACGTAGTTGGCGAGTTCGACGACGCGGATACCTTCGAGCGGGGCGAACACGGGCTGCGGGGCCTCCACGGGTAAGGGTAAACTCCGGCGACATGGCGGGCGACCTGTTCCGGGTGACGCACTCGAAGCTGGAGACGTTCCGGCGCTGCCGGAAGGAGTTCTGGTTCGGCTACGTCTCCGGGATGCAGTGGCCGGAGCAGCCCGACACGCCTGCCGGGATCGCAGGGACGGGGGTCCACCGGGCGATGCAGCGGCTGTGCGAAACGGGCGACCCCGCCGATGGGTGGCACGAGCTGGACGTGTACCTGCGCATGCCGAAACACGCGGTGGCAGGGCCGGGCACCGAGTGGCACGAGCTTGCACGGCAGTGGTACGAGCAGGGGATTGCGGCGCACGCGTCGATCGAATCAGACAATCGCTGGGCGGAGGTGACGTACGAGGCGGCCTCGCGGGCGCGGGGCGTGCAGGTGCGGGGCACGGCCGACCGGGTCGACCGGCTGGGCCCGGACCGGTACCAGATCATCGACTGGAAGACGGGTGCGTACGAGGAGGCGGAGCGAACGGACCGCCAGCTCGACCTGCTGCACATCGTGGTGCGGGCGGCACGCCGGCTGCCGAAGGACGCGACGGTGCGGGCGGTGGCGTGGAACCTGCGCACGGGCGTGCAGCGGGTGCGGGAGCTGACGCGGGATGATGCGGTGGCGACGTTCGACTACCTGGGCCGGTTCACAGCCCGCATCCGGCAGGAGCAGGAGTTCGCCGCCACGCCGGGGGCGCACTGCCGCTTCTGCCGGTGGCAGGCGGTGTGCAGCGACGCGGCCCGGCTTGAGGCGGGGATGCTCGACTACCTGGAGGCGGACGAGTGGCCCGAGGATGACCCACAGGTGGAGGAGGCGGAGGCCCGGGAGGAGTAGGCGGCAAGGATTTGCCAAACATTCACACAGAAATGGCCATTGGACCCTCGACACGGAAGGATATCGATCTATGCTATGGGTCCATCTGTGGACGGCGGGTGGCGCCGGGGAGGCCGCCATGAACATCGAGGTGGTGGAACTTGAGATTGTGTGCCCGGAGCACGGGGTGTACCGGGTGCAGGTGCCGGTAGAGCTGCCGCGCCCAAAGGCGTGCGTGCACTGCTACCACCCGGTGCAGCGCCGTGAGCTGCGGCGGTACACGGTGCCGGCGCCGGTTGCGGGGCCTGTTGCACCGACGGAGGCGTTCTTCGGGTAGGGCGTGCCGGGCTGGGCGGTCAGGCGGCGGGGCCGTTGCCCTCGCGTGCCCAGGCGAAGTGCATGCGGCCATGGTCGGCGTTGGCGGCGAGGATGCCGCCAATGGTGCCATCGGCCCAGGGTGCGCCGGGAATCCGTTCGGCGAGCTGCGCATCGGTGAGTTCGGCGAGGAGGGCGAGGGTCTCGGCGCGGGTGGCGAGGCCGATGCGGGCGAGCTCGGCGAAGGGTTTGCCGCGGTGCTCTTCGGCCCAGGCCTCGGTCCACTGGTGGATGCCGGCCATCACCTCCTCGCGGGACTGGGGCGTACCATCGGGCCTCAGGCGGCGGGGGAGGGCGGTTTCGCCGCGCAGGTGGCGGCGGATCATGTCGTTCCAGTTGCGTTCGATGAGGGTGGTGTGAATGAAGTGGTCGGCATACGACCACCACTGCTCGGGGTTGTGCTCGCTGCGGGTGCGTGGGGCGTAGAGCTCGGCCTCGGGAATGGCGGCGAGGGTTTCGAGGAGCCATGCGCGGTCTCGGCTGAGATTGATTTCGATGTCGATGCGGTTCATGGGGGGCTCCTGGGATCAGTTGTAGGCGGCGGCGCCGGGGCCCGGGCCGGGCTCGGTGGCGGCGCGCGCGGCCTCGACAGCGCGGGCTGCCGCTGCGGCGTACTCCTCGGCGTACGGTTCATGCACGGGCGTGGCCATCACGTGGATGCCATCGGGGCTGGTGGTACGGCCAGCGACCCATCCCTCCCGGGCCATGGCTGCGGCAACCCGGCCCATGCTGACGCCCGGGACGGCCCAGGCGAAGGCGTAGAGGGGTGGGCTGCCGTGGATGACCAGGCCGGGGAGGCGCTGCCGGAGGGCGGCTTCGATGGCGGCGCGGGCGCGCATGCTGGCCTCGGCGAGCTGGCGGTAGCCGCGGCGGCCGAGGAACTGGAAGGCGGCCCAGGCGGCGGCGATGGCCCCACCCGGGCGGGTACCCGTGAAGGTGAGGCTCGTGTAGGTGCCGCTCGGCCAATCGCTGAAGGTGTAACGGGCGTGCTCGCGGTGGGCCTCGGAGCGGAAGAGGAGGGTGGAGGCTGGCTTGGCAGCGAAGCCGGACTTATGCAGGTCGGCGGAGATGGTGGTGACACCGGGGAGTTCGAGGCCGAACGGCGGTACCGGGTGGCCGAGTTCGCGCACGAAGGGGCCGAGGATGCCGCCGACGCAGGCATCGACGTGGAGCCAGAGATCGCGCTCCCGGGCGAGCGCGGCGAGGTCCTCGATGGGGTCGATGACACCGAGGGAGTAGGCGGGCGCCGAGGCGTAGAGGCCGATGACGGCATCGTCGATGGCGGCGGCCATGGCGGCGGGGTCGGCGCGGTAGTCGGCGGCCACGGGGATGCGGCGCACAGCGAGGCCGAGGTAGTACGCGGCCTTCTCGAGGGCGGGGTGGGCCGAAGCGGGGGCCACGACGACGGGGCGGGCGACGTCCGGGCGGCTGGCGCGGGCCCATTCGCGCATGGCGTAGACCGCGAGGAAGATGCTCTCGGTGCCGCCGCTGGTGAAAATGCCGGGGGTGGTGGCGTCGCCGCCGAGGAGGCCGGCGACCGTTTCGAGGAGATCCTGCTCCATGCGGGCAAGGCTGGGGAAAGCGCGGATGCCGAGGCCGTTTTCGACGAGGAACATGCCGAACGCTTCGCGGAGGACGTGTTCGAGCTCATCGGAGGCGTACCAGACGTAGGCGCCGTGGCGACCGTGTCGCCAGTCGAGGTCACAGGCGCGCAGCGCGTCCATCTCGGCGGCGATTTCGGGCCAGGGGCGGCCTTCCTCGGGCAGGGGCATGGGCTCCCCTCGGCGCGGGTGCGGCGGGCAGTGGTGGGAGTGTAGCCCGAGGGAGCGCAGGCGGCGAACGGCCCGGCGGGGTGAGCGGGAGCTACTCGGCCTTTTCGAGCTCGAAGGCCTCGTGGAGGGCGCGGACGGCGTCGTGCACGCGGTCGGCGGCGATGATGCAGGTGAGGCGGATTTCGCTGGTGGAGATGAGCTCGATGTTGATGCCTGCGTCGTAGAGGGCGCGGAACATGCGGGCGGCGTAGCCGGGGGCGGTCTGGATGCCGACACCGACGATGCTGACCTTGCCGAGGTTGGCATCGGAGGACCACTCGGGGGCGCCGACGCGGGCACAGATCTCGGGCATGAGCTGCTCGGCGCGGCGGAGGTCGGCGCGGGAGAGGGTGAAGGAGAGGTCGGTGAGGTCGGCTTCGGAGGCGTTCTGGACGATGGTATCGACGCTGATGCCGGCCTCGGCGAGGGGTTCGAAGATGTTGGCGGCGATGCCGGGCCGGTCGGGCACGCGGCGGACGGTGATCTTGGCGACGTCGAGGTCGTGGGCGATGCCGCGGACGCGGTTGCGTTCTTCCAATTCTGCCTCACCTCGGATGAGGGTACCCGGGGCCTCGACCATGCTGGAGGTGACGAGGATCGGGACGTTGTAGACGGATGCGAGCTCGACGGCGCGGTTGTGCATGACCTGGGAGCCCTGGGTGGCGAGCTCGAGCATCTCTTCGTAGGCGATGTCCTTCAGCTTGCGGGCGGTGGGGACGATGCGCGGGTCGGCGGTGTAGATGCCCTCGACATCCTTGCAGTTTTCGCAGAGGTCGGCGCCGAGGGCGATGGCGAGGGCGACGGCGGTGGTATCGCTGGCGCCGCGGCCGAGGGTGAAGATCTCCTGGTGTTCGTTGACGCCCCAGTAGCCGGCGACGACGGGGACACGGCCGGCGGCGAGCTCGGCGCGGACGCGATCGGCTTCGACGCGGGAGATGCGGCCCTGGTAGTGGCGGCCCTGGGCGATGATGCCGGCCTGCTGGCCGGTGAGGCCGACGGCATCCTGGCCGAGGGCCTTGAGGGCCATGGCGAGGAGGGCGACGCTGACCTGCTCGCCGGTGGAGAGGAGCATATCGAGCTCGCGCGGGTCGGGGTCGGGCGCCACCTGGAGGGCGAGATCGATGAGGTCGTCGGTGGCGGAGCCCATGGCGGAGACGACGGCGACGACCTGGTCGCCCTGGCGGACGCGGCGGATGATGCGGCCGGCGACGTGGCGGATGCGCTCGGCATCGGCCACGGAGGTGCCACCGTACTTCTGAACAACGAGCACGTGGCCAGCTTAGGACGCGCGGGGGTTAGGTTGTAGCTGGCGGCTGGGCGGCGGAGGTGCTCAGGCGCCGGCGCGCCAGGCCATCTGGTAGTGTGTGGGCGTTTCGCCCACCTGGCGAAAGCCGAGCCGTTCGTAGAGGGCGCGGGCGGGGTTGACCTTGAGGACGCGGAGGGTGACGGGACGCTCGAGCTCGGCGGCGCGGGCCTGGACGGCACGGATGATGGCGGAGCCGATGCCCTGGCGCTGCCAGCGGGGCGCGAGCTCGAGGGCGGCGATCTCGACGGACGGGCCCTGCTCATCGAGGTCGAGGAAGCCGGCGAGTTCGCCCTCGACCTCGATTGCGAGGCGGAGGTCCGGCCAGCCGCCGGCGAAGTGGTCCTGCTGCCAGGCATCGTCCCAGGGGCCCCAGGTTGCGGTGACGTACCCCTCCATGGCGGCGCGGTGGATGGTGTAGAGCGCGGGTTCTTCGGCGGGCATGGCGGGCCGGATGACGAAGCCTGCGGGCATGGGGAGCTCCTGGCGTCGGGCGGCGGGGGCCCGTGGGTTGGCCCCATGGTACTGCGCGATGGGCGGAGCCGCGTGGGTGAAATCCCTCGCCGGGGGGTGTAGTCTCCCCGAGATGGAGCTCGACCTCGGCTGCGATGCGGCGATCCGCGACCCGGCAGGCTACTTCGCCCGCGCCCGCGAGGCTGGGGAGGTGCAGTGGAGCGCGCTGCACCGGGCCTGGGTGGTGCTCTCCCACGCTGCGGTGGCGGCGGGTTTCCGGGACCACGAGCAGCTCTCATCGGACCGGATGGGGACGTTCGAACGGGCCGCGCAGGGCAGGTCGGAGCTCTTCCAGCGGGCGGTCGCGATGCTGCACGCGTGGCTGAACTTCCGCGATCCGCCGGCCCACACGCGCCTGCGGGAGCCGCTGGCCCGGGCCTTCACCCCGCGGGCGATGGCGCCGCTGGAGGCGCGAATCCGGGAGATCGTGACGGAGCGGCTGGATGCCATGGCGGCGGTGGATGGACCGGTCGATCTTTCGGCGGAGTTCGCGCGGCCGCTGCCGGCGCTGGTGATTGCGGCCGTGCTCGGCGTGGAAGGAGAGGAGCGGGAGCGGTTCCAGGAATGGTCGGATGAGATTGCGACGCTGGTCTTCTCGCTGCGCCCGGGGGCCGTGGCCGAGGAACCGGTGGCACACGCCGCGCGGGAGTTCCTGGCGTTCTTCGGCCGGCACATCGAGCGGGCGCGGCGGGAGCCGGGCGATTCGCTGCTCGGCTACGTGGTGCGGGCGCAGGGCGACCGGCTGGAGGCGATCGAGCTGGTGGGGCTGTGCACGCTGCTGCTGTTCGGCGGGCACGAGACGACGACGACGCTGCTCATCAATTCGCTCGGGCTGCTGCTGGAGCGGCCGGACCTGCGGGAGTGGCTGGCCGAGCACCCGGAGGGGTGGGAGACGGCGGTGGAGGAGTTTCTGCGGGTGGGCGGGCCGGCGCGGACGATGCCGCGCAAGGTGCGGGTGGACCACGAGCGCGGCGGGCACGTGCTCCGCTCGGGGGAGACCGTGTTCCTTTGCATCGCGGCGGCGAACCACGACCCGGCAGTCTTCGCGGCGCCCGGGGAGGTGAACCTGGCGCGCGACCCGAATCCGCAGCTCGGCTTCGGCTGGGGGCTGCACCACTGCCTGGGGGCAAACCTGGCGAGGCTGGAGGCGCGAATCGCCCTGCAGGGGCTGCTGGAGCGGTTCCCGCGGATGGCGCCCGCGGGACCGGTCCCGCCCGTGCGCGGCGGCGTGATGGGGTTCGGCCGGCGGCCGCTGCCGGCGGTGCTTGGCTAGGATTCGACGGGGACGAGGGTCGCGTGGGCGATGGCGACGAAGGCGCGCACGAGGTCGTGGTCTGTCGTGCCATCCGGGCGTTCGACGCCGGTGTGGACATCGACGCCCCAGGGGCGAACCCGACGGATGGCATCGGCCACGTTGGCCGGGGTGAGGCCGCCGGCGAGGATGACAGGGACATCGACGGCGCGGACGATGGCGGCGCTGATGCTCCAGTCGTGGGTGATGCCGGTGGCGCCGGCACGGCCGGTGGCGGGGTCGTAGGTATCGAGGATGAGGGCATCGGCGTGGCGCGCGCGTTCGCGGGCGAGGTCGATGGCGCCCGGGCCGGTGACGTGCACGGCGAGGATGAGCTTCAGCCCGGGGATGGCTGCGCGCATCCGGGCGAGCTCGGCCGGTTCGGCGGGAGCGTGGAGCTGCACCTGGGTGACGCCGAGCTGGCGGCAGGTGGCGACGACCTCAGCGGCGGTGACGCGGTAGGTGATGAGCACGGGGGTGATGAACGGCGGCAGGGCGCGGATGATGGCGGCGGCACGTGCTTCGTCGAGGCCGTTGTGGGGGCCGGTGGGCAGACCGAGGGTGAAGCCGATGGCATCGGCGCCGGCCGCCTCGCAGGCGCGAGCGTCGGCGAGGGTGGAGATACCAGCGACCTGGACGCGGGGGCGGCGCACGTTCACGCGGGCTCGAACTCCCGGGCGGCGGCGGCGAAGGCTTCGAAGAGGGCGCGGGCCAGGTCGCGCCCGGGGCCGGCCGGGCCGAGGGCCATATCCTCCGGGTGCCACTGGACGGCGAGGAGGAAGCCCGGGCCGTCGCCCTCCACCGCTTCGATGACGCCGTCGTCGGCGCGGGCGACGATGCGCAGGCCGCTCCCGAGCCGGGCGGGATCGACGGCCTGGTGGTGGCGGGAGTTGACGCTGACGGGGCCGGGGCCAAGCAGGGCGCGCAGCCGTCCCGGGGCCTCGACCGAAACGGTGTGGGCAGCGCGGTGCTTCTCGCCGGGTGGGGGTGCATCGGCGTGGCGCTCGTGGCCCACGGTATCGGGCAGGTGCTGGAGGAGCGCGCCGCCGGCCGCGACGTTGAGCATCTGCATGCCGCGGCAGATGGCGAAGATCGGCATGCCGGCGGAACGGGCCTCGGCGATGAGCGAGGCTTCGAGGGCATCGCGGTCGGGCTCGGGCGGGTAGGCGGCGGGATGGGGTGGCTCGCCGTAGCGCGCGGGGTCGATATCGGTGCCGCCGGCGAGGAGGAGGCCGCGGAAGCCGGCGGGCGACGGTTCGCCCGGGCGCAGGATGAGCGGTTCGAGGCCGGCAGCTTCGAGGGCGCGGGCGTAGGCTTCATCGCTGCGGCGGGCCTGGGCGCCGAGGGGCAGGAGGATGCGGGGCCGCATGGGGGGATGGTAGGGAAGTCCCCGGCGCGGGGGAAGGCGCGCGAGGGGCGAGCGCGGCGCCCGGATGCGGGATACTGGAGGTGCGATGCGGACGCAGGATTACTACGCGGTGCTGGGGGTGAGCAGGTCGGCCTCGTTCGAAGAGGTGCGGGCAGCGTACCGGCGGCTGGCCCGGCAGCACCACCCGGATGTGAACCCATCGGCCGAGGCTGCGGAGCGGATGCGGCGCATCAACGAGGCGTGGGAGGTGCTGCGCGATGCCGACCGCCGGGCGGCGTACGACCGCACGCTGCCGCGTTCGGCGGCGCACGCGTTTTCGCCGCCGCGGGCCGCTGCTGCCGGGGCCGGGCGCGCGGCCCGGGCTCGGCCGAGCGGA
>FWWM01017237.1_pt1 | contig 10546 bp, 13 predicted proteins | sample 2228351 | NCBI WGS metagenome assembly FWWM01 (sample SAMEA103939774, study PRJEB20133) | metagenome
CCGCCGATTGCCGGACGCCGGTCACAGACCGGCTTTGAGCAACGAAAATCGTTGCCGTCAGGCCGAAAAACTGCGGAAATCATAGCACCCGGAAGATTCGCCAGACTCCGGAACATAAATTAGAATTTGCCGTTGTCAATATAGTTACTGAGGAGGTCCCCTATGCCCTCATCCGCTACCCAACTTCTGCAAACCGTCACCGATGCCTACCTGAAAAGTTACTGCGAAACCTATCCCCACGTCGCTGTCTGGCTGGGATTCCACGAGTACGACGGGCGTCTGCCCGACCTCTCCCGGCCGGCGCGGGAGCAGCGTCTGGCCGACCTGCGTCGCTTCCTGGCCGACCTGTCCCGGATAGACCCGGCCGACCTGGACGAGAAGGGGTATCTGGACTACGAGGTGGTGCGCCACGAGGCGGCCTTTGAGACCTTTGTCCTGGAGGACTGGCGGCGTCCGGAGCGGGACCCCATCCCCTACCTGGAAACGCTGGACGTCGGCAACTACATCCTGCGCAACTACGCTCCTCTGGAAGTGCGCGTCCGGGCGCTGATCGCCCATCTGCGGGGATTCCCGGCGGTCCTTGCCGCGATGCGGGAGAACCTGACAATGGCGGCGCGGCCGGCCGTTGGTGTGGCGGTGCGCATTGGCCGGGGGCTGGCGTCGTTCCTGCGGGACGATCTCCCCGTCGCGCTGGCGGGTCTGGAGGACCGCGCCCTGCGGGCAGAGTTTGAGGCCGCCAATCGGGATGCCATCGCCGAAGTGGAGGCGGCCGTCTCCTGGCTGGAGAACGACCTGGCCCCCCGCGCCGCCGACGACTTCGCCCTGGGGCCGGAGCGGTTCGCGCGGATGCTGGCCCTGGGGGAGGGGGTGACCATTCCTCTGGACGAATTGCGCCGCGTCGCCGAGGCGGACCTGACCCGCAACAGGGAATCGTATCTGGAGACGGTTGCCCGTCTGGGCCCCGGCCGCAATCTGGAGGACGTCATCGCCGAGGGGAAGCGTCGCCATCCTGCCCCCGACGATCTCATCCCCACCGTCCGGCGCCTGGTGGACGAACTCCGGCAGACCGTCCTGGAGCGGGGGATCGTCTCCGTCCCCTACGATGAGAACTGCGTCGTCGCCGAGACGCCCCCGTTTCTCCGCTATGCCTTCGCGATGATGTACTCCAGCGGCCCGTTTGAGCAGGCCGCCCGCGAGTCCTACTACTACGTCACCCCGCCGGAGCGGGACTGGCCCCCGGCGAAGGTGGAGGAATGGATGACAGCCTTCACCTACCACTCCCTCTGGAGCACCTGCGTCCACGAGGCCTGGCCCGGCCACTACCTGCACGGCCTGCACACCCGCAACGCCCCGTCGGCCGTCACCAAAACCTTCTGGTCCTATGCCTTCACCGAGGGATGGGCTCATTACTGCGAACAGATGATGCTGGAGACGGTCTGCCCGGACGACCTCTGGGCCCGCCTGGGGCAACTGAGCGATGCCCTGCTGCGCAACGTTCGTTTCGTCTGCGCGCTGGGCCTGCATACGAGCGGGATGACGGTGGAGGAGGCCACCCGTCGGTTTATGGAGGACGCCTTTATGGAACCGGCGACGGCCGAGGAGGAGGCCGTCCGCGGCACCTACGATCCCGGCTATCTGAACTACACGCTGGGCAAATTGATGGTGCTCCAACTGCGGGAGGACGTCCGCGGCACCTACGATCCCGGCTATCTGAACTACACGCTGGGCAAATTGATGGTGCTCCAACTGCGGGAGGACGTCCGGGCGCGGGAAGGGGAGAACTTTGACCTGCGCCGCTTCCACGACCGTTTTCTTTCTTACGGCACGCCGCCGATTCCGGTCCTGCGCCGTCTGATGCTGGGCAGGGATGAGGGAGATGTGGTATAATTGAACCAGGTATGCCGTACGATCCGCACCGTCACCATCGGCGCAGCATCCGCTTGAGGGGATACGACTACACCTGCCCAGGGGCGTATTTTATCACTGTTGTCACCTGGGGACGGGAGTGTCTGTTTGGGGAAATTGTGGATGGGGAGATGCAAATGAACGAGTTGGGTGCAGTTGCCCAATCTTGCTGGCAGGAGATCCCCGCACATTTCCCCAATGTGCAACTGGACGCGTATGTGGTGATGCCCAATCACATTCACGGGATTCGTGATTATGGATGTAGGGGCGACGCATGCGTCGCCCCTACTACAACGCGGGACGCATGCGTCGCCCCCACGATACGGGGCGTATGCGTCGCCGCCAATGCCGCCGCGGGGACCCCAACCGAAATCGGTTGGGGCAATGGTAGGGTCTTTCAAATCCGCTGCCGCAAAACGGATTAACGAGATACGGGGGACCCCAGGGATGCCGGTATGGCAGCGGAATTATTACGAGCATATCATCCGCAACGAGGCGGCACTGGATGAGACCCGCCGATACATCGCCGAGAATCCTTTGCGCTGGGAATCCGACCACGAGAATCCTGCTGTTGCGGCAAAGATGGGGGCGGCGCAATACTCTGCAGACGGATAGGAAGGGGCGTCTATGGCCGAATGGCCCTCATTTCAGGAACAGGAGATATCGCAGGACCTGGAAGAACTGCGCCGTAAGGTGCGGACGATGCTGGACCTGAGCGCGCCGCGGGACGGTCTGGCAGCCTATTACGCCCTCTACCACGACCCCGCGCGCACTCGCCTCTGGGTAGCCGAACGAGGCCCGCGGGTAGAGGGGTTCCTGGCCCTCTGCCAGACCGGTTGGGACCTATTTCGGCCCTTCGGTGTCCTGCGCGCCCGTCGTGCAGAAGTGGCGGCGGCTCTTCTCCAGCGGGTTCTCCTTCCCACCGACGCAGCGCTTCGCCAGCCTTACTATCTTGTGACCACCCCCGACCTGATGGCGGTGGCCGAAGAAGCCCTGGAGGTGGAAAAGGTCAGCCTCAACCGCATCTACTACCTGGACCTCCGGCGCTACTCCCCCGAAATCAACGTCCTGGTCACCCCCGCGCAAACGGCCAGCGGTGCGCCCCGTTTTGTGATCCGCTCCAGAGATGGACAGATCGTCGCCGAGGCGGGGATTAACTGGCAATCCCCCCACTTCGCCGAAGTCTACGTCCAGACGACGCCGGAGGCCCAGGGACGGGGCTGGGGCAAGGCCGTCCTGGATTCCTGCATCGCCTGGGTTCTGCGCGGCGGTGCTGTCCCCCTCTACGTCGTTGCCGAGGGGAACGCACCCTCCCTTCGTCTGGCCGAATCCGTCGGCTTCGTGGATAGCGGCGCACGGGAATGCGCGATAGAAGGGATCGGGAAGGCCGTTCGGTGAGCCCGGACTGGCGGGACCGCCTGGAACGGGTGCTCCCACGGGTGGAACGCCCCGGCCGCTACGTCGGCGGGGAGGTCAACGCCGTTCGTAAGGACTGGGACTCCACCCCCACCCGCGTCGCCCTCATCTTCCCCGACCTCTACGACCTGGGGATGTCCAACCTGGGCATCCAGGTCCTCTACGACATCCTCAACCGGATGGACGGCGTCCTGGCCGAGCGGGCCTACACCCCCTGGCCCGATATGGCCGCGGCGATGCGCCGGGAGGGAATCCCCCTCTACAGCCTGGAGTCCTTCCATCCCCTGGCCGAATTGGACATCCTGGGCTTCAGTCTCCCCTACGAAGTCCTCTACACCAACCTGCTGGAGACGCTCTCTCTGGCCGGACTGCCCCTCCTGAGCCGGGAGCGGGACGAACGCCATCCCCTGGTCATCGCCGGAGGACACGCGACCTTCAACCCGGAGCCGGTGACGGACTTCGTGGACGCGTTCGTCATCGGCGACGGGGAGGAAGCGATTGTGGACGTGGTACGGGCCTGGGAGCGCGCCCGTCACGAAAGCCGCGAGGCGCAACTGGCGGCCCTGGCCCGTATCCCCGGCGTCTACGTCCCCCGCTTCTACGATGTGGAGTACCACGACGACGGGACCGTCGCCCAAATCCGTCCCGTCCATCCGGATGCCCCGCTTCCGATACGGCGGCGGATCGTCCCGGTCCTGCCGCCGCCCCCGACGCGGCAACTGGTCCCCAACGTCACCGTGGCCCACGACCGGGGGGTCGTAGAGATCCAGCGCGGGTGTATCCGGGGCTGTCGCTTCTGCCACGCCGGGGTGGTCACCCGCCCTTTGCGGGAACGGCCGCTGGAGGAGGTCCTGCAGGCGGTGGACGACATCCTGGCCCATACTGGCTACGAGGAGATCGCCCTGCTTTCCCTTTCCTCGGCGGACTACTCCCGCATCGGCGAACTGGTGCAGGCGCTGGCCGACCGCTACGCCGACCGGCATCTCTCCATCTCCCTGCCCAGTCTGCGGATTGAGTCCTTCTCGGTGGACCTGGCGGATGCCATCAGCCGCGGCCGCCGGACGGGCTTCACGTTTGCGCCGGAGGCGGGGACGGAGCGGTTGCGCCGCATCATCAACAAACCGGTCCCCGCCGACCAGATGGTGGAGATCGCCCGTCAGGTTTTCCGGCGTGGCTGGCGGACGATCAAACTCTACTTCATGATTGGCCTGCCGGGGGAGACACCGGAGGATGTCCGGGCGATCGCCGACCTGGCGCGCGCGGTCCTGAACGAGGGGAAGAAAGTCCACGGCCGCAAGGCGCAGGTCAACGTGAGCGTGAGCACCTTTGTGCCCAAACCGCATACCCCATTCCAGTGGGCGCCGCTCCTGTCGCTGGAGGAGATTCGGATCCGTCAGCAGATGCTGCGGGAACGGCTGCGGGGTGGGGGGCTCAACGTGGGCTGGAACGACCCGCGGATGACCCGCATAGAGGCGGTGCTTTCCCGCGGTGACCGGCGTTTGGGGGAGGTCATCCGGCGGGCCTGGGAGGCGGGGGCGCGCTTTGACGGCTGGGACGAACTTTTTGACGAGGGGGCGTGGGCGGCGGCGTTTGCCCGGAGCGGCCTCTCGCCCGATTTCTACGCCCATCGGGAACGGGGACGGGATGAAGTCTTCCCGTGGGACCACATCGCCACAGGGGTGCGCAAGGAGCACCTCTGGCGGGAGTGGGAATGGAGCCGGGAGGCCCGTACCCGCCCCGATTGTCGCCGCGCCTGTTCCGGTTGCGGCATCATCACCGATTTCGGCGGCCTCTGGGCACCGACCTGGGTCTGCCCGTCCCCTTCGTAGGGGAAAACCACCAGGGGCACGTTGGGGGTCTCTTGGGTGGCAGTGGTAAAATTCGGACTCTGCCTCTAAGCCTCCAAAATTCCCCCTCCCCATAACTGCGAATGGAAACACGAATACCCGGGGAATTCCAGATGTTCACCGAGAAAAGAATTGTACAAATCGGCGTGGTGGTGGAAAACATTGACGAGGCCATTCAGGCCTGGTCACGCCTTCTGGGGGTGGAGCCCCCGCCTGTAATCCTGACCGATCCGGAAGAGATTGCCCACACCCGCTATCGGGGCCAGCCCACATCGGCCCGGGCGAAACTGGCCTTTTTTGACCTCGGTCAGGTCGCGCTGGAATTGATCCAGCCTGTGGGCGAATTCAGCACCTGGCACGACCACCTGACAGCCCACGGAGCGGGTCTCCATCACGTCGCCTTTGAAGTCAAAGGGATGGAGGAGCGCATCCGGGAACTGGAAGAACTCGGATTGCGCCTGGTCCAGCGCGGGGAGTATCCAGGCGGACGTTATGCCTATCTGGACGGTCAACGGCCGTTTGGGGCAACGATTGAACTGCTGGAGAGCGACTCGGGAGGTGACCAATGAAATACCGTAGATTCGGACGCATCGGTTGGGAAGTCTCCGATCAGCCGCCTCTAACCCCCGAGCAGATGGCCCGGGCGCGGGAGATTTACGATACCTATATCCGACCCTACGTTCATCACCGCTGGTAGCAGAAAGAAGAGGGTGGGGGCTTTGCTTCCGCTGCAGCAAAGATGACTGCGACGAATCCCAACTTTTTGCTGGTCATCGTCGGGCCGACAGCGGTAGGGAAGACGGCCCTATCCCTCTATCTCGCCGAGCATCTCCAGGGGGAAATCGTCTCCGCCGATTCGCGCCTCTTCTATCGGGGGATGGACATCGGCACCGCGAAGCCGACCCCCGAAGAGCGTGCCCGGATTCCCCACCATCTCGTAGATATCGCCGACCCCAGTGAGACGGTGGGGTTGGCGATGTTTCTGCGCCTGGCCCAGGCCGCCATTGCCGACATCCACGCCCGCGGCCGATTACCCATCGTTGTCGGAGGGACGGGGCAATATGTGCGGGCACTGGTGGAGGGCTGGACCCCCCCCGCCGTCCCCCCCGATCCCGCCCTGCGGGCCGAACTGGAGGAACAGGCCCGCCGGGAGGGCCCCCAGGCGCTCCATGCCCGTCTGGCAGCGCTGGACCCGGAGGCCGCGGCTCGTACAGACCCCCGCAACGTCCGCCGTGTGGTGCGGGCGCTGGAGGTGGTTCTGCGCGCCGGGCCTGTCGGAAGCGGCAGAACTCCCCCGCCGTATGTCGTCCTCCAGATCGGCCTGACGATGGAGCGCACCGCGCTCTATGCCCGCGCCGACGCGCGTCTGGAGGCAATGGTACAGGCGGGGCTGGTGGAGGAAATCCGGGGTTTGCTGGAAAAGGGGTACGGTTGGAACCTTCCGGCGATGTCGGCGCTGGGGTACATTCAGTTTCGTCCGTATTTTGAGGGGCAGGCGACGCTGGAGGAGGTGCTGGCGCAGATTCGGCGGGACACCCGACGTTTTATCCGCCATCAGTATAACTGGTTTCGCCTCAGCGACCCCCGCATCCGCTGGTTTGACGTCACACGCACCCCGCCGGAGGAGATTCTGGCCGTGGTGCAGGATTGGCGGAAAAGGAGAGACAAATCGGGATAGGAATGCGAAGGCGACATACTCGCACGGGGTGTTGACGGGCGGCGAAGCCGCCCGTCAACACCCCGCAAACATCCTGAATCTCTCACCGGAAATACTTTCTCAGGAATGCCGCCATTTTTGCCCGGGCATCTATGGCATCCGCGGTTCGCTTATACGTGAAACCATGGGGTGCGTTGGAATATTCGTAGCATTCTGTTACAACCCCTGCCGCTTTTAACATCTTGCAGTATTTCAACCCTTCATCGTGCAGTGAATCCCCGCCTGCCAGGATGAACAGAGCAGGGGGAAGTCCTTCCAGGTCCTCCCGCGTCGCGTAAACAGGGGATACGTACGGGTCTTTTGCCTGATCCGGATCAACGTAGCAGGCATTAAATATCAGCGCCATTGCAGGTGGAATAGCGCCTTTGGGGCGTGGTTTGTCCAGAGGGTTTGTCGCCAGGTCCAGAGGTGGATAATCCAGTATTTGGCACACGAACTGGAACTCCCCTGCTTTCTTTGCCTTCATGCAGGTAACGGTGCTGAGATTCCCACCGGCACTGTGTCCTCCGATCGCCATTTTGTTTCGGTCAATCCCGTATTTCTCCGCGTTTTCAAAGACGTGTTTTACGACGGCATAGACCTGATTGACGGCAACGGGGTAAGGGAACTCCGGGGCCTTGGCGTAGTCAATGCTGATGATTTTGCAACCGACCTGTTCTTTCAACTCTAAATTCATTTCTTCATCCATATCGGCGCTTCCCAGGATAAAACCGCCGCCATGCAGGTCAAAATAGACCGGGGCTTTTTCCGGATTTTCAAAGCCGTACCATAACGTCCGGACCTTTCCGAACTCCGTGTCAATGTACATTTCGTCCCGTGCGGACTTCATCCCGGGGCGGAGGCTCTGCAGTTTCAGGAAGATGGTCATCGGTCTGCGAAGGCGTTTTCCCCTTCGGATGCATTCCTCGCGCGTGAGCACCTTTGCCATTTTCACTCCCTGGAGCGTGCATAAAACGGTATGCACAATACCAGAAAACCGGCCACTATTTGCGCCGTTCCCAGAACAACGCGGCCGCGCAAGCGCTCATAGAGCCGCCCGCCCAGCAGAGTGCCCAGCGTCCCCCCTATCGCGCCGACCAGGAACAACTGGCCCATATCACCCAGGCGCGCTCGTGTTTGCGCAGCCAGCGTCGGCAGGGTCGGCCCCAGCACCGCCATGTTCAGCCCCAAGCAGAAAATCAGCCAGTAATAGCCCAGCGTCCGCCGGAAACCGGGTTCATTAAGGAACCGCGCGATTTTGCTCACTATTGGCCCCGTCGCCGGGTCAGTTCTTCTTCCACGTCGGCCCAGGTCAACCCCCGCACCGCCAGCAATACCAGCAAGTGATAGATCAGGTCGGCGACTTCGGCGACGAGGCGCGCGTCCCCCTGCCCCTTCGCTGCCAGGATGACCTCCATCGCCTCCTCTCCCACCTTCTTCAGGATTTCGTCCTCTCCAGCCTCCATCAGGCGCGCGGTGTAGGAACCGGGCCGGGGATTCTGCTTTCGGTCCAGGATGACGGCAAAGAGTTCTTCCAGGATCGGGCTCATTCGTCCAGCCTCCGGTAAAAGCAGGACGGATGGCCGGTATGGCAGGCCGGCCCCGTCGGCTCCACCTTCAGCAGCAGGGTGTCGCCGTCGCAGTCTATCCAGATTTCGCGGACGTGCAGGAAGTTTCCGGACGTCGCCCCTTTGTGCCAGAGTTCCCGACGGCTCCGGCTCCAGAAATGGGCCTGACGGGTCTCCAGGGTGCGCCGAAGCGCCTCCTCGTTCATCCACGCCACCATCAGGACCTCGCCGGTCGCAGCGTCCTGTGCAACGGCCGGGACCAGTCCGTCCTCGTTCCAGCGAATCTCCTCCCTCATTCATCCCTCCGTACCGGTATCCCTCTTTCGGCCAGGTAGCGTTTCAGGTCCCGGATGGAGAGGATACGCTCGTGGAAGAGCGAGGCAGCCAGCGCGGCGTCGGCCCGGCCCTCGGTGAGGACGACGGCGAAATGCTCCGGCGCGCCAGCCCCGCCGCTGGCGATGACCGGAACGGGCACCGCTTCGGCAACGGCGCGAGTGAGGGCGACATCGTAGCCGTCCCGGGTGCCGTCGGCGTCCATACTGGTGAGCAGCACCTCCCCGGCACCCCGTTCCACCGCCTCTACCGCCCAGGCGACAGCGTCCCGGCCCGTGGGGCGGCGGCCGCCATGGGTGTACACCTCCCATCGGGGAGGGTCGGCGCTCACCCGGCGGGCGTCAATGGCGACCACGATGCACTGGCTGCCGAAGCGCATCGCCGCCTCGGTCAGGAGCGACGGGTCCTGCACCGCCGCCGTGTTGATGCTGACCTTGTCCGCCCCCGCCAGGAGCAACGCCCGGACATCCTCCACGCTCCGCACCCCGCCGCCCACGGTGAAGGGCATGAAGACCTGTTCCGCTACCCGGCGGACCATCTCCACGGTCGTCTTGCGGCCTTCCGGCGAGGCGGTGATGTCCAGAAAGACCAGTTCGTCGGCCCCTTCCGCGTCGTAGAAGCGGGCGTGTTCCACCGGGTCGCCCATTTCGCGCAGGTTGACGAAGTGGACGCCCTTCACAACGCGCCCATCCCGAACGTCCAGACAGGGGATAATTCGCCTGGAGAGCATGCGTAGCGTAAAGCGTAAAGCGTAAAACGTAAAGCGTAAAACGTAAAGCCGCCTCCGCCCGACGCTAAACCGTCAGGCTCAAAGCGAAAGCCCCTTCGGGGGCTGTTCCGTAGTGCGCTATGCGTATTCCGTATTCCGTGTTCCGTATTCCGTGGTTCCTGCGACCCTGCGCCCTGCGACCCTGCGCCCTGCGACTATGCGACTTGCGACCTTGCGACTTGCGACCCTGCGCCCTGCGACCCTGCGACCCTTGCCACCTGCTACTTACCACCTGCAACCCTTGTGCCCCCGCACTCTCTACACCTCTGCCCCTCTGCTCCTCTGCTCCTCCGCCCCTCCGCTCCTCTGCTCCTCCGCCCCTCCGCTCCTCCGCGCCCCTCACTCCGCCAGCAGCGCGCGCAGGGAGAGGTGGCCTTCGTAGAGGGCGCGCCCGATGATGACGCCGTGGAGCCCGGCCCGACGCGCCCGCCGGATGTCCTCCGGCCCGGCAACGCCCCCCGAGGCGATGACGCGCAACCCCCCTAACCGGGCCAGGCGCGCCGCGGTCTCCACATTCAGCCCCTCCCCGGTGCCGTCGCGGGAGACGTCGGTGACGATCAGCCAGCAGACGCCCATCTCCGCCCACTCCCGAGCCAGCGCGTCGGCGGAGATGGGGAGTGCCTCCCGCCACCCCCGCACGCAGACCGTCTCCCCGCGCAGGTCCAGCGCCAGGGCGATGCGCTCCGGCCCGAAACGGTCCAGCGCCCCCCGGATCAGTGCGGGGTTCTGCACCGCGGCCGTCCCCAGCACCGCCCGCCGGACCCCCATCTCCAGCACTCGGCTCACCGCCTCCAGTTCCCGCAGGCCGCCGCCGAACTGGACGGCCAGACCCGTCTCCAGGATTCGCTCCAGCGCGCGCAGGTTCTCCGCCCCTGCCTCCTCCAGCGCGCCGTCCAGATTGACCACGTGGACCCAGCAGGCCCCTTCGTCCCGCCAGCGGGCTGCCACCGCAACGGGGTCATCGGCGTAACGGGTCTCCTGGGACGGGTCTCCCTGGCGGAGCCGCACCACC
>FWWM01015378.1_pt1 | contig 10543 bp, 7 predicted proteins | sample 2228351 | NCBI WGS metagenome assembly FWWM01 (sample SAMEA103939774, study PRJEB20133) | metagenome
AAAATAAAATTTAAATTTTTTACAAGATGAATATTAATAACTGAATTTTTGCCAAGATAATGATCTATTCTATAAATTTTATCCTCAATATTATTCTCTCTTATATACTCATTCAAAATCAAAGCATCATAAAAATCTGAGGCAAATGGTTTTTCAATAACTATCTTTGAATACTCGTTTTCTTTCACAAATTCTTTTATGTTTTCAAGACTTTGCTTTATTCCAGACGGTGGTATGGAAAGATAGTAGATCCTATTTCTATTTTTAAACTCATTTGAATAAAATTTTTCTATTTCCTCAAACCTTTGATGCATTTTATTAAAAGATAGCTTTGATGAATAATCAATACGATAGTAATAATTTCTTTCAATAAAACTATCAATATCTGTTATATTCTTTTCATAAAGAACCTCTTTTAAATAGTTTCTGAAAGTCTCATCATTAAAATCCTTGCTTCCAACATTTAAGACAAAAAAATTTTCTCTTATATATTCTTTATTGAATAAATTACAAAGTGAAGGAATAATCTTTTTTCTGGCAAGATTACCTGTAGAACCAAATAAAATAACTCCAACACCATTAGAAAATATCTCAAAACATATTCCTTTTCTATCACTCATCCTTATAAACCCTATGTCCTCCAAATTGATTTCTCATTGCCGCCAAAAGCTTTTCAGAAAAAGGTGAGTTCTGTCTTGAGCGAAATCTTCTGAAAAGTGAAACTGCAATAGCTTCACAACACACCCCCTTTGAAATAGCATACTCCACTGCCCATCTCCCTTCACCTGAATCTTCAACATATGCTTTTATATCACTAAGTTCGTCATTATCTTTAAGTGCTTTATATATTAACTCAACAAGCCAGCTTCTTATAACACTTCCGTTATTCCATAACCTGGCAATATCTGATTTTTTTACTTTAAGTCCTTCAAAGCTTCTTAAAAGTTCAAATCCTTCAGCATAAGCTTGCATAATAGCATATTCTATTGCATTATGAACCATCTTCACAAAATGTCCACTACCTGTTTCTCCGCAATAAAGATAACCTTCCTCTTTACATAAAACTTTCAAATATTCTTCTATCTCTTTATAATTATCTAAATCTCCACCTGTCATTATACAGTATCCATTTTTCTCACCCCATACACCACCACTAACACCAGCATCAATAAAACCTATACCTTTATTTCTAAGATAAGTATAATTCTTTTGTGAATTAGTCCATTTTGAGTTTCCACCATCAATAATTATATCACCATTTTCAAGAATATTACTTAAAGTTTTTATCATCTCATCTGTTATTTCGCCACTTGGAAGCATAACCCAACATATTTTTTTGCCTTTAATATTTTTTATATCATCAAGTTTCTCGATAGCTATGCAATTTTCAAATTCTTCTTCCAACTCCTTAGATTTATTGTAAGTTTTATTATAAACATACAAACTAACTCCATTTTTTAAAAGTCGTCTTGCAATACCAATTCCCATTCTCCCAAGTCCGATAATAATTAAAGACTTCATAGAGCCTCCTGTTTTTTTATCAAAAGAAAATAGTAAAGTATAGCTATTAATGTTTTTGAATCTTTTATCTTTCCATTTTTAACCATCTCAAAAGCTTTACTTTCAGATATTTTAACTACATTTAAAAACTCATCTTCATCTGGATTTTTCTTTCCTTTTTTTAAATCTTTTGCAAGATATATCTTTAATACCTCATTTGAAAAAGCAGGTGTTGGCCAGAAATCTATTAAGTGTATAAGCTTTTCTGCTATATAACCTGTTTCTTCTTCAAGCTCTTTTTTTGCTCTTTCTTCAAAATTATCTCCTTTAAAATTTAATTTACCAGCTGGAATTTCATACGTAACTTCATTAACAGGATAACGATACTGTTTCACAAAAATGATATTCTCTTTTTCTACTGGAAGTACAGCAACAGCACCAGGATGATCCATAAATTCCCTTGTAGCAATTTTATTACTTGGAAGAATTACTTCATCCACTCTAAAAGATATTGCTTTACCGGTATAAATTGTATTTTTTTTATACTCTTTTTCTATTGTGCGTATTTCTTTATGCACCTCTAATGGAGATTTTTCTAATAATTCTTCTAATCTACTTATAATTTCTTCCTTAGTCATTATATGAAAATTTAGTTGTGAAATTTTTGTAATTTTAAAAAATAGGCTGCGAAAATACAAAAAAATATTTCAACAATAAAGTGTGGAAATTATTTTCATCTACTAATACAAGATGTTAAATAAATATATTGTATATTTGCAGCTATTGCCAATACTTAAACTATTGGCACAAATATTGAGTAATACTAAACAAACGCAAAATATATGAATTATAAGTTATCTCCTAATGTAAAGCATGCCTTAGAACTTGCAAATGAAGAAGCAAAAAATAGCGGGAATTCTTCCATAGGTATAGAACATATAGCCCTTGGTATTCTAAAAGAAGGGAAAAACGCAGCTATTAATATCTTAAAAAAACTCAATGTAAATATAGATGATTTAATTAGTGAGCTTGAACATACAACTTACACTTCTAAACCCTTAACAAATCAAATAGCATACGAAAGAAAAGACTTTCCAATGAACAAAGAAGCAGATAATGTTATTCGCTTATCTCTGCTTCATGCCAAAGAATTAAAAAAACATTTCGTAGGAACCGAGCATATTTTTCTTACTATCTTATCTACTGAAAATGTCGTATCTACTATATTAAACAAAATGGGAGTAGATGAAGTATCATTTCTGCAAGCATTAAAAGATGAAGCAAAAGATGATATACATAAACATGAAAAATTAAGAGATGCTCTTTCTGATGATGATGATGATGAACCCATTGCTCCAAGCAGTGGAAGTAGAAAATCTTCAGATCCAAAAAGTAAAACACCCGTCCTTGATAATTTTGGCAGAGATCTTACTAAAATGGCAGAGGAAGGAAAGTTAGACCCTGTTGTAGGAAGAGAAAAGGAAATAGAAAGAGTAGCGCAAATACTTTCTCGCAGGAAAAAGAATAATCCCATTCTCATTGGTGAGCCCGGAGTTGGAAAATCAGCTATCGCAGAAGGACTCGCTATCAGAATTGTTCAAAGAAAAGTACCTCGTGTTTTATACAATAAAAGAATAGTGACTCTAGATTTAGCCTCTTTAGTTGCAGGAACTAAATATCGTGGACAGTTTGAAGAAAGAATGAAAGCTGTCTTAAATGAATTAGAAAAAAATTCTGATGTTATTCTATTCATAGATGAAATTCATACTATCATTGGAGCCGGAGGAGCTAGCGGTTCTTTAGATGCCAGTAATATGTTTAAGCCCGCTTTAGCAAGAGGAGAAATACAATGCATAGGAGCCACAACATTGGATGAATATCGTCAATATATTGAAAAAGACGGAGCACTTGAAAGACGATTCCAAAAAGTCATGATTGAACCTACTTCTATTGATGAAACTATCCAAATACTCAATAATATCAAAAGCAAATACGAAACGCATCATAATGTTATATATACTTCCGAAGCTATTAAAGCATGCGTGATGCTTACTTCCAGATACATTACCGATCGTTTTTTGCCAGATAAAGCTATAGATGCACTAGACGAAGTAGGAGCAAGAGTCCATATCAATAACATCAGTAACCATGTTCCCCCGGCTATTATTGAATTAGAAAAAAAAATTGAAGAAATCAGAGAAACTAAAAATCAGGTCATTAAAACACAAAAATTCGAAGAAGCTGCAAGATTAAGAGATACAGAAAGACATTTACTAGCAGAATTAGAACTTGCTAAAAAACAATGGGAAGAAGAAACAAAAAATAATCCTGTTAAAGTATCAGAACAAGATGTGGCAGAAGTAGTGTCTATGATGAGTGGTGTACCTGTAAGTAGAGTAGGAGAGTCAGAAAATCAAAAGCTCTCTAAAATGTCCGCAGAACTAAAAGGTAAAGTGATAGGGCAAGAGGAAGCTGTACAAAAAGTAGTAAAAGCTATACAACGAAATAGGGTAGGGTTAAAAGACCCTAATAAACCTATTGGTTCATTTATCTTTTTAGGACCTACTGGTGTTGGTAAAACTCAGCTTGCTAAAGAATTAGCTAAGTACCTATTTGATAGCGAAGATGCACTCATTAGAATAGACATGAGTGAATATATGGAAAAATTTGCTGTAACTCGTTTAATAGGTGCACCTCCGGGATATGTTGGTTATGAAGAAGGCGGACAACTTACCGAAAAAGTAAGGCGAAGACCTTATTCTATCATTCTTCTGGATGAAATAGAAAAAGCACATCCTGATGTATTTAATTTACTACTTCAAGTACTGGATGATGGACAATTAACTGACAGTCTGGGAAGAAAAGTTGACTTTAAAAATACAGTGATAATCATGACCTCAAATATAGGTGCCAGACAACTCAAAGAATTTGGACAAGGAGTGGGATTTACCACACAAGCTAAAAAACAAAATGTAGAAGAGCATAACCGAAGTGTTATAGAAAATGCTCTCCGCAAAGCATTTGCCCCGGAGTTTTTAAACAGGGTGGACGATGTGATTATTTTCAATGCATTAGAGAAAGACGATATGAAAAAAATCATTGAAATTGAACTACAAGGCCTTTACAAAAGAATTTCTGATTTAGGATATACCCTTAAAATTAGCGATAAAGCAAAAGAGTATATCATAGAAAAAGGATTTGACCCTAATTACGGAGCCAGGCCATTAAAAAGAGCAATACAAAAATATATTGAGGACCCATTAGCTGAAGAAATGATACAAGGAGATATTGCAGAAGGTGATGAAATAGAAGTAGATTATAATAAAGAGCAAGATAAAATAAAAGTAAACATTCAGAAACCTAAATCAAAAAGATCTAAAAAAGACGAAAACAATAAGAATTAGTTGTAAGATTTATTTTTAGATAACATAATTGTAAGTACTGTATGAAATCAATAAGCAAAACTTTAATATAAAATGAAATACAAAAGGATACTGTTAAAATTATCAGGTGAAGCTCTTATGGGTTCAAAAGGCTTTGGTATAGATGAAAATAAGCTTCTGGAATATGCGTATGAAATAAAGTCTATTCATAGTATAGGTTGTCAAGTAGCGATAGTTATAGGAGGAGGAAATATATTTAGGGGAATACAAACCAAAAATAGCAATGCTATTGATAGAGTGCAAGGTGATTACATGGGCATGCTTGCTACTGTTATCAATGCAATGGCGGTTCAGTCCACCCTTGAATCTGTAGGTGTACCTACCCGCTTACAAAGTGCTATTAAAATGGAGCAAATATGCGAACCATTTATTCGTCGCAGAGCTATTAGACATTTAGAAAAAAATCGTGTGGTTATCTTTGGGGCAGGTACCGGAAATCCCTATTTTACAACAGATACTGCGGCTACACTCAGAGCTATTGAAATAGAAGCCGATGTAATTATAAAAGGAACAAAAGTAGATGGCATATATTCAGAAGACCCTCAAAAACATGAAGGCGCAATAAAATACGATACCATTACTTTTGATGAAGTGTATGAAAAACAACTTCAAGTAATGGACCTCACAGCATTTACACTTTGTAGAGAAAATAAACTACCTATTATTGTATTTGATATTAACAAAAAAGGAAACCTGCTTAGAATTATACAAGGTGAAAATGTAGGAACACTTGTAAATAATTATTAATTACACATTGAGGCGAATTTCATTCATTAAAATTAAAAATCCATCATATAAATTATTGAAAATTTGTTTTTTCGTAACTTGCCCAAAAATTTTAAAATATGTCAATGAAATTTGGTGTAGTTGTATTTCCAGGTTCTAATTGTGATGATGATACTATTTATGTTTTATCAAAAAAAATGAATCAAAAAGCCGTAAAATTATGGCATAAACAAAGTGATATAGAAGATTGCACACATATTATTTTACCTGGAGGATTCTCCTATGGAGATTATTTAAGAAGCGGAGCTATTGCGAGATTTTCACCTATTATGAAAAGTGTTATTGAACATGCTGAAAAAGGTGGCTTTATTTTAGGCATATGCAATGGTTTTCAAATTTTATGTGAAGCAAACTTGTTACCCGGTGTTTTATTGCACAATACCGATAGAAAATTTATATGTAAAAATGTATATATCACTCCGTCTAACTATTCTACTGCAATAACACAACATTTACCTAAGGACAAGAAAGCATTTAAAATACCAGTTGCTCATGGTGAGGGTAGATATTATACCGACGAAAATACATTAACCTCATTACAAGACAATGAACAGATTATTTTTCAATACTGCGATGAACATGGAAATATCAATGATGAAAGCAACCCAAACGGATCCCTATTCAACATTGCAGGAGTCTGCAACAAAAAGAAAAATGTATTTGGAATGATGCCCCATCCTGAAAGAGCAGCAGATGAAGAATTGAGAAATACTGATGGCATTTATATTTTACAAAGCATTATAGAATCTGCTTTAGTACATAGCATTTAAATTATGAATGATGTTCAAACAAAAATAGAAATAAAAAAGATTCTTGAAAAAGAATTAGAGCAGCGCATATTAATCATTGACGGAGCGATGGGTACCATAATACAAAAACATCGCCTTACAGAACAAGATTATAGAGGTGATAGATTTAAATCATGGCACAAGGAAATTAAAGGCAATAACGATATACTAGTACTCACACAGCCCCATATTATTCAACATATACATTTACAATATCTCAATGCCGGCGCAGATATTATTGAAACAAATACTTTTAATGCTCAAAGAGTTTCATTAGCAGACTATGACATGCAAGATCTTGCTTATGAAATTAACTTTCATGCAGCCCAACTTGCTAAAAAATCTATTACCCAATACTATCTTGAAAATAATTTAAGTTTTGAGAAATCTCCCAAATTTGTTGCAGGCGCTATAGGTCCCACTAATAAAACATTATCTATCTCCCCCGATGTTGCACGTCCAGAATATAGGGCTATTACATTTACAGAACTTGCAAATGCATATTCTGAGCAAATCAATGGTTTAATAAACGGAGGAGCAGATATTTTATTGATAGAAACTATATTTGATACATTAAATGCTAAAGCCGCTATTTATGCCGCATTAAATATATTCGAAGAGCGGAGTATCCAATTACCTATCATGATATCTGGAACCATTACTGATGCTAGTGGCAGAACATTATCCGGACAAACTGTAGAAGCTTTTTTAATATCCCTTTCACATGCACCGATCACTAGTATAGGTTTGAATTGTGCACTCGGAGCAAAAGAAATGAGACCATACATTGAAGAACTTTCTGAAAAATCTAATTTTTATACCAGTGTATATCCTAATGCAGGTTTGCCTAATCAATTCGGAGAATATGATGAAACTCCCGAAATTATGTCCCATTATATTTGTGATTTTATGGAGAGTGGGTTGGTGAACATAGTAGGTGGTTGTTGTGGTACTACGCCTGATCATATCAAACACATAGCTGAACTCGCTAGAAAATTTACTCCAAGAAAGAGGAAAATACAAGAAAAATACTTAAGAATATCAGGGCTTGAGGCACTTGTACTTCGTCCTGATAGTAACTTTATGAATATAGGAGAGAGAACTAATGTTACAGGGTCTAAAAAATTTTTGCGTTTAATTAAAGAGGAGAAGTATCAAGAGGCTTTATCAATAGCACGTGAACAAATAGAAAATGGAGGGCAAGTTATTGATATTTGTATGGATGAAGCTATGTTGGATGGAGTACAAGCAATGACAACTTTTCTTAACTACATTGCTTCAGAACCTGACATATCTCGTGTTCCAATTATGTTGGATTCATCAAAATTTGAAATTATAGAAGCTGGTTTGCAACATATACAAGGCAAATGTATAGTTAATTCTATATCATTAAAAGGCGGTGAAGAAGAGTTCATTCGTCAAGCAAAAACTATTAAAAAATATGGTGCTGCTGTAATTGTTATGGCTTTTGATGAACAAGGACAAGCAGATACATTACAACGACGAATAGATGTTTGTAGAAGAGCTTACGATATTTTAGTTAATCAAGTTCAATTCCCGCCTGAAGATATTATTTTTGACCCTAACATATTTCCTGTAGCCACGGGGATGGATGAACACCGTAGAAATGCTTTGGATTTTTTTGAAGCAACTAAATGGATTAAAGAAAATCTTCCTTATGCCAAAGTAAGTGGTGGCGTAAGCAATGTATCATTTTCTTTTAGGGGAAATGAAACTGTTAGAATGGCTATTCATGCAGCATTTTTGTATCATGGTGTTCGTTATGGAATGGACATGGGTATTGTAAATCCCGGTCAGCTCATTGTTTATGAAGAAATAGATAAAGAATTATTAGAACTCATTGAAGATGTTTTATTTGATAGACGAGATGATGCAACTGAGCGACTCATTGCAAAAGCAGAAGAAATTAAAGAACAAGAAAGTACTGATGGAGCAAGTGGTAAACAAAGGTCAGCAAAAGATAAAGAATGGAGGAAGCTACCCGTAGAAGAAAGATTAAAACACGCCTTAGTAAAAGGAATAGATGAATTTATTGAAATGGATACAGAAGAAGCTCGCCAAAAATTGCAAGAACCATTAAAAGTTATTGAAGGTCCATTGATGGATGGAATGAATATAGTAGGAGATTTGTTTGGCAGTGGGAAAATGTTTTTACCACAAGTAGTAAAGAGTGCTCGTGTCATGAAAAAAGCCGTGTCCTATTTACAACCGTTTTTATTGAGCCAACAAAAAAATACAGACAAAAAAAAGGGAAAAATTATATTAGCCACCGTTAAAGGTGATGTGCACGATATTGGTAAAAATATCGTAGGAGTAGTTTTAGCGTGTAATAATTATGAAATTATTGATTTAGGGGTCATGGTGCCTGCTGAAAAAATTTTACAAAGAGCAAAAGAAGAAAATGCAGATATTATAGGATTAAGTGGGCTTATTACCCCATCACTCGATGAAATGGTACATGTAGCAAAAGAAATGGAAAGATTAGGACTAGATAAACCATTATTGATAGGAGGCGCCACTACTTCAAAAATTCATACAGCAGTAAAAATTGCGCCTAATTATTCACATTCGGTTATTCATGTAAATGATGCTTCTAAATCAGTACCTGTAGTTTCATCACTTTTATCCAAAGAGCAAAGAAATGATTTTATTCAAAAGGTAAAGTTAGAATATGAAAAGTTAAGAAATACGCATAATAAAGAAAAAAATACTTCAATATTTTTATCTATTGAGGAAGCAAGAAAGAATAAATTCCCTCTTAATAAAAATAATTATAAAATAACGAAGCCTATCAACCAAGGTGTTTTTGTACTGAAAAATATAGCCCTGGAGAAAATTGTTGAATACATAGATTGGACACCGTTTTTTCACGCATGGGAAATAAAAGGTGTATATCCTAGGGTTCTTGAAGATTCCTTGAAGAGTGAAGAAGCAAAAAAGCTATTTACAGATGGGCAAAAGATGTTAGACCAAATCATCAAAAAAAAGTGGCTAACTGCTCATGCTGTATTTGGCTTATTTCCTGCAGTTTCTAACGACAAAGATGATATTGTTGTAAAACACACAGGACAAGAGTTTGTGTTTCATACTTTGAGACAACAAACTAAAAAGCCGAAAGGACATTTTAACATTGCACTGTCTGACTTTATAGATAATACACAGCAAGATTACATAGGTGCTTTTGCGGTAACAGCTGGAATAGGACAACAAGAAATAGTAAAATATTTTGAACAAAAGTATGATGATTATACTGCTATAATGATTAAAGTTATAGCAGATCGTTTAGCAGAGTCGCTTGCTGAATATCTCCATTTACAAGTAAGAAAAAAGTATTGGGGCTATGCTCCTGATGAGAAATTAACTAATGAAGAATTAATACAAGAAAAATATATTGGTATAAGACCAGCACCGGGATATCCTGCTCAGCCTGACCATACAGAAAAACAAACTATTTGGAAGATTTTAGATGTAGAAAAAAACATAGGTATACAACTTACTGAAAGCATGGCTATGTATCCTACTGCCTCCGTAAGCGGATTATATTTTGCTCATCCTGATGCTCATTATTTTAGTGTGGGTAAAATTAATAAAGACCAAGTGGAAGATTATGCTGAAAGAAAAAAAATGAGTGTTCAGGAAGTAGAGAAGTGGTTAGCGCCCATATTGGGATACTGAACATACAATTAGTCGTCCAAAAACTAAAATTATTTTTTGAAATAAAATATCTATAATTTCATTTAATTCTTCCTTAATTTCAACCTTGTATCAATTTACTCTTTTGCATTTTATTTTTTAAACTCTAACACAGCATAAATAGGATAATGATCGCTGAGTTTATGAGTCTCAGGAGTATTATCAGTAACAAAGTTAAGACATTTAAAGTTCAAGTCATGAAATATGTAATCAATTCTTAAATATAATTTATCATAAGCAAATTCATTTTTTGTAGAACTTTTTTGCAACCTTTGCATTTTAGTACGGCGTATGGGAGGCTATGGTAATGTG
>FWWM01017239.1_pt1 | contig 10543 bp, 11 predicted proteins | sample 2228351 | NCBI WGS metagenome assembly FWWM01 (sample SAMEA103939774, study PRJEB20133) | metagenome
GGTCGCCTGATCGTGGTATTGGCTGCGGATATTCATCCGCAGCCAATGTCCGGTATCAGTGTAATCGTTTGATTGTTGTCCCTCCTGGCGTCATTCGCAAGTAGAATGCAGGGCACAACTCATCCTCTACCGACCCATGCTTCCATGGCAGCTTGCCAGCGCTTCGGCGTCGACATGGGCGAATTTCTCCCGGCAATACCGCAGCGCTTCATCGAGCATGGAGCCATCTTTCTTGCAGGATCGCTGGTGGAGGGATTTGGCAACAAGACCTCCGATCTCGATGTCATGATCGTCAGCGAGCTGGCGCTGGACGGCATCGATCATGTCGTCCGCAAGGATCATATGCTGATCAACATGATCTTCGGCAAAGCTCGCCGGATCGATCTTGAATATCTCCACACTGGGACCATTTCCTCGCCGGTCGCGGAAATTGCTGCGCTCGATATTCCCGTAGATTTCGTCGCAGAGCGGATTGACGAGCGGCAGGAGCTGCTGATCCATCGCCTTCTGAACGCGGTCCCGCTCTTCGACACACCCGCCTATCGCGCGCTGCTTGCCGCCGCGCAGGCCTGCGATTTCCGCCGCTACATGATCAAGCGCTGCATGCACAAGATCGACGGGGCCGCGCTCGATCTTGAAGGGATGGTTGATCGCGGAGATCCGGCCGAGGTGCTGCTGCGCCTGTTCGACATCATCGACCATAGCGTGGATGCGATCCGCTTTGCGCACGGCTTCACCAATCCGCTCGGCAAATGGCGGATCCGATCGCTTCGGTCGATGCCGTCATCGCCTGAGGCTGAAAATGCGCTCAGCATCTATCTGCGCTATCGTGTGCTCGGCCTCGGGCTGGACGAGCCCGACATGGACGAAGTGCTGACGCTGGTGCGGCAGGTGCTCTACTGGTCCGACTGTGCCCTGAGGCGGGTCTATGCCTGAAGTGGTAAGGGAGATCTCGGCGGTGTTTCGCTTCTATCCCGATTCGAGGGGCGATATCCGCATGATCCACAATGGGCATAGCCGCCTCGAGGTTGACGAAACCATCGAGGCGCTGTGGTTCGAGATCGACAGCCAGCGCAGCCTCTCGCAAATCTATCGCTCCTTTTGCAACGTGACGGGTCGCGCGCACGACCCGGTCTCGGCAACGCTGTTTGCCGATATCCTGCGCGAGTTCGAGCAGGCGGGGCTGATCCGGCGGAACGGTGACAGGACCACGTGCCTGGCTTGCGGTTGCGAGCAGCGTCGTCCGAACCCCTTGCAGGCGATGCCCGCGCGCTTCGAGCCATGCGCAAGCTGCCACGACCCACTCGGTATAGTGGCGTGGTGGCGTCCTTCATCCCCGCCTGCGGTCCAGATGTGAGGTTCTGCTCGACGACGCCGGCTCATGGCGTCGCGGCCAGATGTCGGCTGGGGCAAGTCAAGCCGACCCGGAACGCGGTTCGGCTACCGAAACTCCTGCATGCCCACTCCCTGCGCATTCCTGAAGGGGATCCATCCCGTTGGGGCCAGACAGCTCGGCTCGCTCCCGACGCCTGCGTGTCCCGCGCCAGGTGATTTCGGTAGCTCTTCTGCTAGGCAACAGCAGAGACAGTCGCGTGTCCTTCGAGGCTGCTGACCATCAGGGCTGGGCTGTGGAACAGGAAGTGGCGGAGACGGAGGTTGTATGAAGTTAAGTTTATGTATTTGATATTAAATTTGATAAATTGTCCGCGCTATCTATTCCCACATAGCGTTCCCTGTGTGTCAAAGCGATCATCTGTGACCGTGCCGTTACTATGCCAAGATACGCTCTCTTTGTCGATACTTTTCTTGGTCTCGCCCACTTAGCTACTGCCTTCAGATTCATTTTAATCGCTGCCTTTTGCGGTTGCGCTCAGTGTCCCGGATCTTCGAAATACTGTATGGCGGGCCGCTGCACGGCTTCTAGTGCGATCGGATAGATCATGTTGCTATGCTGGCTGCAACTCTTGCCTCGCGCAGCGCCCTCGACATCGGCTAGCTCGAAGGCCTTGCGCTGGGCATGGGCAAAGCAGCCAGCTTCAAAGATTAGGCGTAGCGGTGCGGCCTTCACGGTAGAGTTCTCCATATCCGCCGTAGGCATCAGCTTGCAGAATCTGGGACCATGCGGCGAGATGGGATCGCCGGATATTCGCCGCGCCGGTCTCGTAAGCAATGGAACACGGCTGCGGACCAAGCGATCGGCTAGGCGATTAAGCGGTTGGTGCTGCCCATCCTTCTCGCGCACCGTTTGGATCACCTTCCAAGAGCGAGGGATCACCTCAAGCGTCTCGGTGATACCTTCGCCCATCTTCGAAAGTCGCTCGTTGCCACAGGCGGGACAGGAGCAGGGTGCCGGAACAACCTCGCCAAAGATATTGGCCTCGGTAAAGGCGGTCGCGGCGGAAGCACTCTCCGCTAGCGCAGGGCCAAGAACAGGTTGGCTGACGCCACTATGAGGAAACATTTGGCATAGCTTGTGCAAATTATAGCTATTTTCCCGGCTAGATCTTGCTCCAAATAAAGAACCGTTTTGGTGTAAATAACAGTATTGATCCACTCTGAATTTTGTGGATAGTCACATTGATAAATTTTGGGCGGGAGAGTCGGAAAATGCCTTCGTTACTGCGTTTAAAGCGAGACGGCTTGCTGGGCTGCATCCTTATTTCTACAACGATTTTTGCCTCCACGCAGTCAGCGGGGGCAACAGAAACAGTCACTTACACCTATGATGCCAAAGGGCGTCTGGTAAAGGTAGAGCGAAGCGGCAGCGTCAACAATAACGTCAGGGCCGAGTACACGCTGGACAAGGCGGAAAATCGAACCAACGTGACGGTATCGGGTTCTCCCAACTAATTTCATTATCTCCTGCTTGATGGAGTTTCGCATGATTGGTACCGCACCCAGGTTGCTGGGTTCTGCGGCGGGGGCGGCTTTGGCTGTTGCCCTGCTGGCAGAGCCTGCCTTTGCTCAAAACCAGATTGCTGACCCGGCTTACCGTACGGTTGATGAAAATGGAGTGGACCTGGTCTCTGGCGGCTTTCCATTCACCTTCGTTGAAGGTTCCATCGGCTCGGGGCCCGGTGAGGTCCAGCTGGTCCGCAAAAGTGCCAATCCCAGCGCCAAATCGAGCCAATGGGATGGCTACGTGTTTTCGCTCAGCCGGTCAGGTGGGGTTGCCACGATCACCATCAATCTCGGCATGAGGAGCGAAACATTTGTCGGCGCTTCGGGTAGCTACACCAATACACTAGCCAACGGGTCTACCCTCACTGGCGGCGGTGCATCGTTCACCCACACAAGTGCGGATGGTACGGTTATTCAGTTTGGTGATCCATCTGGCCGGCCTAATGGCGGAGCAACCAGCTTTTGTGCGACTGATGCAGAAGCAGGGTGCTTTCTTGCGCCTCTGACCATTGTCGAGCCAAATGGTAAGACGACCAATCTGGAATGGACATTGCACGAGCTATGCTCGACTGAGTTCAATGAGGACTTCACTCTTGATTGTCAGTATTTCTGGCGTCTAGCAAATGTCAGTAATAGTCATGGCTTTGGCATAGGATTTGCATATCAAACAGATAGCGTTAGTTGGGGTGCTGTGCCATCGTCAAGCTGGTATACACGGACAGGAGCATCGTTTTTCAATTATTCAATAAGCGCTTCACCTCAGTCATCGGTCTCCTACACCTATCCTGATGGGAATACGACAGAGGTTACGGACACTGGAGGTCGTGTTTGGCGATTTACCGGCGCGAATGCCATAACGGGGATCCGCAAACCTGGGGCGAATGCAGATACGACGAGCGTAAGTTACGGAGCCAATGGAGTGACAGCCGTTACTCGCGACGGAGTTACTACAGGTTATGCGCGGTCAGTGAGCGGCGGCACCGGAACTATGGTCGTCACCAACGCCTTATCTCAACACACCACTGTAACCGCCAACCTTTCTATTGGTCGGCCGACAGCCGTCACCGACGCGCTGGGGCGCACGACGCAATATACATATGACGGCAATGGCCGACTTACCCGAGTGACGTTTCCTGAAGGCAATTATACCGAGTACACACTGGATGCTCGCGGCAATGTTACTCAAACGCAAAATGTTGCCAAGCCAGCGTCGGGGCTGGGTGTTCTGACTTCGGCGGCAAGCTACCCCGCGAGCTGTGCAAACGCCATGACCTGCAACAAGCCTACCAGTATCACCGATCCGCGAGGTGGGACCACCGATTTCACTTACGACACTACGCACGGCGGCGTTCTGACAGTGACGTATCCCGCAGCACCCAACGGCGTCCGTCCACAGACGCGCTATTCCTATACGCTGACGAATGGCGAATACATGCTGTCGGGCGTTTCGCGTTGCCAGACTGGCTCCACCTGCAGTGGGGTGGCCGATGAGGCAAAGGCGACGGTCAGCTACGACAGCAACGGCTTGCCGGTTGCTATCACTCGCGGCGATGGCACTGGTGGCTTGTCAGTCACACAGGCCATATCCTATGATGCTGTGGGTAACCTGATCACCGTTGATGGCCCCTTGCCTGGGAATGCCGATACAGTGCGTCGGCGATATGATGCCGCTCGGCAACTGGTAGGGGTGATTGGCCCCGATCCAGACGGCGGTGGCGGCCTGAAGCATCGTGCACAGCGGATGATTTATCGCAGTGACGGGCAGATCAGTCAGGTTGAGATCGGCACGGTGAACAGCCAATCCGATGCAGACTGGGCCGGTTTCACTTCTCTGCAGCAGAATTTGGTCGGATATGACGGGAACAGTCGGCAGGTCACCAGCACTGTCATGGCTGGCGGTGCTACCCATCAGGTCACCCAGTTCAGCTATGATGCCCTCGGCAGGGTCGAATGCACTGCTTTGCGGATGAACAGTGGCGCATGGGGCTCGCTACCTTGGTCGGCTTGCAGCCTTGGCAGTCCCGGGGCGCTCGGGCCGGATCGAATTACCCGAACCGTCTATGATGCGGCCGGCCAGGTAACCAAGGTGCAGAGCGCTTACGGCGTGGCGGGTCAGGAAGCCGACGACGTAACGGCCGCTTATACATCCAATGGCCTGCTTGCCAGTCTCAACGATGCTGAAAATAATAAAACAAGCTACTTTTACGATGGTCATGACCGGCTGTTGTATACCGTGTATCCTGCTTCCACAAAGGGAGCCAATACGAGTTCGTGGAGCGATTATGAGCAGCTGGGTTATGACGCCAATGGCAATGTGACCAGTCGTCGGTTGCGCGATGGCCAGACCGTTTATTATGCCTTTGACGCGCTGAACCGGCTCACTAACATCGACAGGCCCAACACCGCGTGGCTGGAGACCGATCTGAGCTTCTCCTATGATAATCTGGGGCGTCTCACATTTGCCGGAGATAGCTGGCCGCACAGCTTCACCTTTTCATATGACGCGCTGGGACGGCAGTTGACGGAAACGAGCGCTTGGCTAGGCACAACTAGCTGGACTTACGATCAGGCGGGCCGAATGACGAGGCAGACCTGGAATGATGGCCTGTTCGTCACCTACGATCACTTCGTAAGCGGCGAAGTCAGCCATATCCGTGAATATGGTGCGACCTCCGGCATTGGTGTGCTGGGGGCATATGCCTATGACGACTTGGGTCGGCGCACCAGCCTGACACGGGGCAATGGCACCGTGACTTATTATGGCCATGACGCGGCTTCGCGGGTTAATGCGCTGACCCATGATCTAGCGGGAAGTGTGTATGACGTCTCGTTCAACTATGCCCACAATCCAGCCGGGCAGATCATCTCGAGCACGCGCAACAACGATGCCTATGCATGGACCCACCATTACAACGTCAATCGCAGCTATACCCCCAACGGGCACAACCAGTATTCTGCTGTCGCCGGCCTATCGCTCAGCTATGATGCGCGCGGTAACCTTAGCAGCACTGGATCGGGCAGCTATAGCTATACTGTCGATAATCAGCTGGCGACGGCACCGGGCGGCAACTTCGTGTACGATGCGCTGGGGCGGATGTTCTATCCCACCACGCAGGGCTCGCTTTTGCGCTATGCAGGATCGTCACTTATTGCTGAGCAAAACGCTAGCGGTGGCGCAATGCTGCGCCGCTACGTGCACGGACCAGGCAGTGACGAACCGCTGGTTTGGTATGAAGGTTCGGGCACCGGCGACCGCCGTTGGTTGCACGCTGACGAGCGAGGCAGCGTCATCGCGGTGAGCGATGGAGCCGGCAATGCGATGGCAATCAACAGCTATGACGAATACGGGATTCCATCCTCGACGAACATGGGGCGGTTCCAGTATACTGGGCAGACTTGGATCCCGGAGCTTGGCATGTACCACTACAAGGCCCGCATCTACTCGCCGACGCTGGGCCGGTTCCTGCAGACTGATCCAATCGGCTATGGAGATGGGATGAACATGTATGCCTATGTCGGGAACGATCCGGTTAATGCGGTTGATCCGACTGGAGCAAAATGCACCCCTAAAACAGGCGGCTCTGTTGGGGTGATTGGTTTTCCCAACCTTTTTGAAATAGTAGTTTGTGAAGATGTTGACGGTGGAGGTGGCCCCCGCACTCCCGGACTTGACGGAGGTCCGGGTAGAGGTGGACCAATCGCTGATCCATCTGTTGAGCCTGAGCCGTTAGAAGAGCAATGTAAGGCAGTAAAAAAGATTATAAGTGATAAAAAAATTAAAGATAGCATGAAGAAAGCCGCGAAGTTAGGTCTGTCGACCCCGCCGGAGTATGGAACTGGTAAAAGCTCAGAGGCTGGTTTTTGGGCGGGGTTCGGACTATTCGGTGGATTGAACATAGGGGGGGTTTACACGAGTAGAATGGTGGATAATATTGTTGTTAGCGGTGGGGATGCTTTTCTCGCAGGTGCACTTTATGATAAGGCGTTTTTTCATCTTCATCTTGATGGGAGTGGGCCATCTGGACCTGATATCCAACTTGCTGAAGGGCTGCTTTTTGGAACGGGGGCGACTATCGTGACTTTTGATACGAATGGTAATGTGGCTGGCTGTCATGTCCCCAATTAAATCGCAGTTATTCAAGAGGTTTGCAATAATTTTTGCTAGTTTTTCTGGAGGTTTATTTGTATATCACTTATTGTCTTACGAAATATTGTTCAGATTTCCCGCCAAAAGTGAGGTTTCTGTTGAGGTTTCGGATTACTTGAAGGTGCATCGACCTGAGTTTCTTGTCAGGGGTTTTCATGTAATTCCTGTATATTTTGAGCGAAATAATTGTTTGCTCGTTCGCCCGAAAGAGAACTTTGCTTATAACGAAAAGGGTGAGATAGTTCTATGCTTTGACCAGCAGTGGCGTGGAAAGCCGCAAAGGCTGAAGTCTATCGTTATTTAAGTTGAGCGTTATGTCTACAGTTGTAAATATAAGTCAAAATGATGGGTGGTATTAGAGGCTGCTGTTACAGTGGAATTGCCTTGGAAGGGCTGCATACGGGGATGGTGTGAACGGCGCTCTTCCGAGGGTTTGATTCAAAGTGCTCTGAACTCCGAGGTTCGTTCGTCGCAAGAACCACCCAACCGAGCACTATCCAAAAGAGCAAGCTATAACCGGACGGGGCGTCTGCCACCCGCGTCGGCCTCGATCTCGTCACAACGATTTTTCAGGTTCATGCACTCCATGCGGCGGGAATAGAGCTTGACACGCGCGCGATCCGCAGGCGCAGGCTGATCGACTAATTAGTAGCGTTGCCTAGTTTCCTTATCGGCTTGGAAGCATGCAGTTAATCGCAACAATGGGCTCGCCGGCTCGAAGCGCTAGGCCACACACGGTCATGTTGATCCCGTCCATCTACGTGAAGCCGTTCGTGCGCCGCCAGCAGACCGATGCTGCCACGATTTGCGAAGCAACGGGTCGATGCGGTAAGCACTGCGTGCCGGTACGCCCGAGTTAGAATCAAGCTGCCAAAACGGTCCATTCGATACGCGAGACGCTTAGCGGCCAGCGCACACAGTTCATGAACGCGCTACGCGGCAACCTTGCCGAAATCGGCGGGATCGCGGCAAAAGGCCAGCAGCACGCGCGCAATCTGGCCACTTTGGTCGACGACGGCTGCGAGCCTATGCGGGCTGACGTGATGTCGTGGACGACCTCCGCACCAAGCAGAGCTGTGCGATGATGTGGTCGTTGTAGGTCCATGTGTGGACGACCTCCGCTGCGCAAGAGCTTTTTGGCATTGATGACCTCTGTCGGGTGCATCCATGTGTTTGGCCTGTTCGCGCAGCACCGCTTGGCTGCTGGCGCTGATGAAGTCCGCAGGCCGGCTCCCTAATCACGTCATCGCGCTCGAAGCGCTGTAACCCTGCGGTGATGGCCGCCTTGCGCTGATTCGGTCGCGTGCCGAGAAGGCATCGGTGCAAGCGCTGGTGCTTGCACCGGTGTTAGAGACGGTGCGATGGGTCAGGTGACGGTATTTTCTGGCGTTCAGCGCCGCCGGTACTGGTCGGATGAGCAGAAGCATGCGCTGGTGTCGGCGATTTCAGCGCCCGGGGCGAACGTTGCGGAGATTTCCCGTCTGGCCGATGTTCGACCTGGTCAGATCTATCGCTGGCGGCGGCAGCTCGAGCAGGCAGGCCACGGCTTTGCGCAGGTCCAGGTGCAGCCCGATCCTGATCCTGCGCCTGTTGCTGTTGCGGGGACTGCGATCATCGTGGAGTTTGAGCGTGCGATCGTGCGGATCCCGGCAGGCGCATCTCCAGGTCTGGCTGCGGCGGTCCTGCGATCGGTGAAGCCGTGATCCCAGTTCCTTCCGGTGTCCGGATCTGGATTGCGACAGGACATACCGATATGCAGCGCGGCATGCGCAGCCTTGCCTTGCAGGTTCAGCAGAGCTTCGGTCGCGATCCGTTTGTCGGCGATCTGTATGTTTTCCGCGGACGGCGCGGCGACCTGTGCAAGGTGATCTGGCACGATGGCGTCGGCATGTCGTCGTGACGGTGCCAGTCGAGAATCTGCGCCTCAAGCCGATCGATCTCGCTCGCTAGTGCCCTCAACTGAGCGGCAATGCCATTGAGAGCGGAACGCGCGTGTGTGGGAAGCCTGTCGTGTTCTTCGTGCAGCGCCTTCAGGGAAGCCGCTACGCCGCCAGCGCCCAGACCCGTCACAATCCCGTACTCAGCTAAGTGGCCGCGAAGCGCGTTGATCAACATGGTGCGCTGCCGGACCATCAGGTCGCGACTTTTGTGGAGCATCAGTACCGCTTGCTGCTCGACCGACTTCACAGCGACAAAACGCATCGTCGGGCGGGTGACCGCTTCGCAGATTGCTTCAGCATTCGCGGCATCGGTCTTCCCACGCTTCACATACGGCTTCACATAAGCTGGCGGCATGAGGCGCACCTCATGGCCGATCGCCATCAAATCACGCGCCCAGTGATGCGCCGATGCGTTGTTAGCGGACAAAGGGCTACGACGCTGATGCCATCCGTGCCGACCTCGCCTTGCGAAAAATCGACGCCGTTATCCCCGGCAAATCAAACCGCCGTGTGAAGATCGAACACGACCGGGCGCTCTACAAGCAGCGCAACCGCATCGAGCGCATGTTCGGCCACCTCAAGACCAACCGCGCCATCGCCACCCGATATGACCAAATGGCCAACAGCTTCCTCGGCATGGTCCACCTCGCCACCGCCAGATACTGGCTCAAATTTGTCCACGCCGCCTAGTTTAGGGTCAAAACCCAATCAGCCTCTTGAAAATGTTGCGATAGATTGATTCAAAGGGCTTCCACGATGGATGGAGGCCCATTTCGATGTCGCGTTCGTTGTTCTGGCTGTCAGATGAAGCCTGGCTGGCGATTGAGCCGCACCTGCCGAGGAACCAACCGGGAGCGCGTCGGGTCGATGATCGCCGGGTGATTTCGGGCATTTTCCATGTGCTGAAGTCCGGTTGCCGCTGGTGCGACTGCCCGGCGGACTACGGACCGTCCACGACGATCTACAACCGCTTCAATCGCTGGTCGCGGCGTGGCTTCTGGACGAAGCTACTCGATGCCTTGGCCGAGGCAGGCGCGGTCACGAAGAGCACCGCGATCGACAGCACCTACATTAAGGCCCAGCGCTCGGCGTTCGGGGGAAAAGGGGGCGCCAGACGCAGGCGATCGGCCGTTCTCGTGGCGGCTGGACAACCAAGGTCCATGCCCTGACCGATGTGCTGGGCCGTCCCTACGCGCTGATGCTGACCGCCGGAAATGTCAGCGACGTGAAGGCCGCGCCGGCACTGCTCGAACGTGCTGGCCGGATGCGCTATCTCCTCGGCGACAAAGGCTATGATGCCAACGGCTTGCGCAAGACCCTGCGCGAGAACGGCACCAGCCCCGTTATCCCCGGCAGGCGCAATCGAAAGCGCACCATCCGCTACGATCAGCAGCGCTACAGAGGCCGACATCTCATCGAGAACGCCTTCTGTCGGCTCAAGGATTTCCGTCGCGTGGCAACACGCTACGACAAGCTCGCCGCCAACTTCCTGTCAGGCGTGGCGCTCGTAGCCGCGCTCGCGTTCTGGCTCTGATTGAGTCTCAACCCTTGCAAC
>FWWM01017245.1_pt1 | contig 10542 bp, 7 predicted proteins | sample 2228351 | NCBI WGS metagenome assembly FWWM01 (sample SAMEA103939774, study PRJEB20133) | metagenome
GGACGACCAGAACGTCAGCCGCTGCACCTCGTCCTGCGTGCTGTGGATGATGCCTTCGTAGTTGACTTCGCCGACCACCACTGGCATAGCGGGCTTGCGCTTGTACTCCGCGACGACGGTGCGGACAGTGTTGGGCACGCTGCTGTAGCCGCCGTGCCCCGTCTGCAGCATGTCGAAATCCAGCACGGCGTCATCGCTGACCTGATCGCGCCCGATGTGGGTCGGATGGGTGGTGATGAGGCGCCGGTAAGGGTCGGTGTTGCGCACGTAGCGGGCGATCTCGGTCCAACCAGCGATCTGCCGGTGCTCGTCGCCCGACTTGTCCGCGGACAGATAGTAGGGCATGGCCGTCTCGCCGGCCAGGCACCATACCACCGGGTAGGCTGCCCAGCGCGCGATGAGATAGCGCCAGTGCTGTTTCATCTTCTCCAGGCCGAGCCACGGCAGGTAGTAGCCCCAGCACGCCAGGATGCACGGTACCAGGCCGGAACGCACCAGCCAGGTGATGCGCAAGTCGGCCATATCGAAGTAGGCCGGGTTGATGCGCGCGAAGCCAGCGTCCCACGGAAAGCCGGCTTCGTTCTCGCCGCGCGGATCGAACGCCGGCATGTCGGGATACAACCCGGCCACGATCTGGACGACGGTGAACCCCTTGGCGGCGCGATCGGCGGCCAGCCGTTGAAAATCGTCGGGCCAGACCAGCCGTTTGCACAACCCCATCCACCAGGTGTCGCCGAGCCAGAAGAACGGGGTGCCGTCGGCGTGCTCGAGTGTGCGCCGGGATTCGGCGACGCGCAGCGAGCCGTGGCGAAGGAGCGGGTTGTTGCCGGTGTAGGGCGCGGCGATCAGGATGGCGCGTTTGCCATGCAGGTCGGCGTTGTCCGCGTCGCTGCAGACCGTCTCAATGTCGTATCGGCCGGGTTGCGGGGGTGCAAAGCGCACTCGCCATTCCCCCTCGCCGGCCCAGTAAGCCGGCACGCGCCAGCGCGCGCCGGCTGTGTGTTGCACGATCGCGTCGAGCTCGACCTGGTTGAAAGGATCGTCGTAGGTCTTGCCCGAGGTATAGCACCACTCGGCGGCGCAATGTTGTGTTGCGTGAATCGTGTGTGGCATGGATCGCTCCTCGGCCGGGGAGTATAGGCCGGCCGTGCGAGGCGGCCCCGGGCAGCCATTTGACAGCGCGCAGCCGGTCTCACAGAATGTCCTTCTGCGCGACTTGCCCTCAGACGCACAACCGCGCAGATCAAAGTGGCTTACCCCGAAGGAGTTCGACGCATGCGACTGGCAGCCTACAACGTGGAGAACCTGTTCGACCGTGCGAAGGTGATGAACCTGGAGACCTGGAGCGAGGGCCGGCCGGTGCTCGGCCGATTCGCCGAACTCAATTCGTTGCTGGGCGAAATTACCTATAGCCTAAGCCAGAAGCAACGGATGGCCGAACTCATGATCGAGCTTGGGCTGGAGAAGTCCGATCGCGGGCCGTTCGTGATCCTGCGCCGCAACAGGGGGCAATTGCTGCGCCGGCCTCGCGCAGGAGGCATCGAGATCACCGCCAGGGGCCGGGCGGATTGGGTCGGCTCGCTTGAGCTCATCGACGAACCGATCAGTGAAGAAGCTGTGCGCAACACAGCGCGCGTCATCAGCGATCTGCAAGCCGACGTGCTGGGGATCATCGAAGCCGAGCACAGGCCCGGCCTCTACATGTTCAACACCAGGATCATCCCCGCCGTGGGCGGCATCCCGTTTCATCACGTCATGTTGATAGACGGCAACGACGACCGTGGCATTGACGTCGCCCTCGTGTCCCGAAAGGGGTATCCGATCGGCCTCATGCGCAGCCACGTGGACGACCGATCGCCGGACGGCAGCCTGATCTTCTCGCGCGATTGCCCGGAGTTCATGGTATCCACGCCGGCCGGGAAGGCAATCGTCGTCCTGGTGAACCACTTCAAGAGCAAGGGCTATGGCAGCAAGAAAGCCGCCGATGCGCGCCGCAAGCTGCAGGCCATTCGAGTCAAGGAAATCTACGAAGGGCTGGTTGCCGATGGCTACGATTGGGTTGCGGTCATCGGCGACCTGAACGATACGCCGAACAGCGCGCCGCTGCAGCCGCTGCTCGCCGAGACCAACCTGAAGGATGCATTCGTGCACGAGGCGTTCGACGACGGTGGCTATCCGGGCACGTTCGATCGCTGCCATGCGTCGAATAAGATCGATTACCTGTTGCTTTCGCCGGCGTTGTTCGCGCGGGTGGAGCGCGGCGGGGTATTTCGCAAAGGCATGTGGCCCGGCGTGCGACCGAAGCGTTGGGAAGTTTATGATGAGCTGCGCGCCCCTCACGACGCTGCATCCGACCATGCCGCCGTTTGGGTCGACATCGCCATCTGAACATGATCAACTTCGCTGTCATCGGGATCAACCACAATCACATCTACGGCCAGGTCAAAGCGTTGCTCGGCGCAGGTGCGCGCTTCGTCTCGTTCTACGCGCCGGAGCCGGAGCTGGCTGCGCCGTTCGCTACGGCCTTCCCCCAGGCAACGCGGGTGCACGACGAGGATGCGATCCTCGAAGACCCACAGATCCACATGGTCGTGACGGCCGGCATCCCCTGCGAACGAGCACCACTTGGCGTGCGTGTCATGCAGCATGGCAAAGACTTCATGACCGACAAGCCCGGGTTCACCACACTCGATCAACTGGCCGAAGCACGACGTGTGCAGGCCGAGACGGGCCGCATCTACTCAGTCTGCTACAGCGAACGATTCGAGAGCCGGGCGACGGTGAAAGCCGGCGAGCTGGTTCACGGCGGGGCCATCGGCCGCGTGATCCAGACGATCGGCCTCGGGCCGCATCGCGCCAACCTGGCTGCGCGGCCGCCGTGGTTCTTCGAGCGTCGAAGCTACGGTGGCATCCTGTGCGATCTCGGGTCGCACCAGGCTGATCAGTTCCTGTTCTTCACCGGCTCGACCGAGGCCGAGGTCGTGATGGCACAGGTCGGCAATTTCGCGCACCCCGAATTCCCCGAGCTGGAGGACTTCGGCGACGTGGTCTGGTGCGGCAAGGGGGCGACTGATGGGGTGACGGGCTACGCACGGGTGGATTGGTTCACGCCCGACGGCTTGCCGGTTTGGGGGGACGGCCGGCTGATCATCCTGGGCACCGACGGCTACATCGAGGTGCGCAAGTCCATTGACCTGGCGGGGCATCCCGGTGGCGATCATCTCTTCATCGTGGACGGACAGGGGACGCGCTACGTGGATTGCAGCGATGTCGAGCTGACATACGGCCGCCGGTTGGTGCGCGACGTGCTCGACCGTACCGAGACGGCGATGTCGCAGGCCCACTGCTTCCTGGCATCGGAGCTGGTGCTGAAGGCGCAAGCCGCGGCGCGCTGTCTCACACCCCGCCCGGCCTGATGCGATTGGAGCCCGTCCGCATGACTCACCCTTGAGGCGTTTTGGGGTGGCTGGAGCCGGCCGTGCTCACCCCGAGCGTTGGTGGATCGCGGCGATGCGCGCTCCGTTGACGCGCTGCAGTTCGCCCGGCGCAATGCGGATGAGCGCGCGGTCGCTGCCGCCGCCGGCATATACGACCGCCGCCTCGAACACGCGCTCATCCATCACGAACGCAGCGTCAAACCCAAAGGGCGGCGTGCCGCCGGCGGGGTAGCCGGTCTTCTCCAGCATCGCCTGCGGCGAGGCAATGCTGAGTTTGCCCAGGCCCAGCAGCGCCTGTAACGCCTGTCGGTCGGCGCGATCCTCCCCTTTGACGATGGCGACGACCACACGCCCATCCCTGGTGAGCATGCAAACGCTCTTGACGAGGTCTTGCGGCGTCGCGCCTGCGGCCTCGGCTGCTTCGGCGACGGAGTGGGTAGACCGCTCGAAGACCAGGTGCTCGCATTGGATGCCATGCTCGGCGATGTAAGCCTTGAGGCGATCTTCGTAGCGCTTGCGAGGATCAGACATCGTCCGGGTCGCCTTAGAACAACCCCACCACCTTCCCGTTCACGAAGTCCACCTTCTCGAAGGCCGGATGCTTGCTCAGGCCGGGCATGGTGCGCATGTCGCCGCACAGGGGATACAGGAAGCCAGCGCCGACCGAGGCGCGGATGTCGCGCACCGGCAGGGTGAATCCCGTTGGTGCACCCAGCAGCGTCGGGTCGTGCGAGAGCGACAGGTGCGTCTTGGCCATGCAGATCGGCAGCTTGTCGAAACCGAGCCGGGTGTAGGCAGCGATCTTCGCTTCGGCTTCGGGCGAACAGGTGATGCCGGCTGCGCCGTATACCTGTGTGGCGATGGTCTCGATCTTGGTCTTGATCGGAGCGTCGTCGGGGTAGAGGAAGCGAAATGCTTTGGGTTGCTTGCACGCCGCGATCACGGCTTCGGCCAGCTCGACGCCGCCGGCGCCGCCCCTGGCCCACACGTTCGACACACAGGCATCCAGTGCGCCGGCGGCGATTGCCCGCTCGCGGATGAGAGCCAGCTCGGCCGGCGTGTCGGTCGCGAAGGCGTTCACGGCCACCACCACCGGCACGCCGAACAGCCGCGCGTTCTGAATCTGTTTGACCAGGTTGGCGCAGCCGGCTTCGAGGGCCGGCAGGTTCTCCTCGGTGAATTCCTTCGGCAGCGCCTTGCCCAACACCACTTTGCCCAGGCCGCTATGCATCTTCAGCGCGCGCACGGTTGCGACCACCACCACGCAGTCGGGCTGCAGGCCGGAAACGCGACACTTGATGTTCATGAACTTCTCCATGCCCATATCTGCGCCGAAGCCGCTCTCGGTGACGACGTAGTCGGCCAGCTTGAGCGCGATTTGATCGGCCACGATGCTGCTGTTGCCGTGGGCAATGTTGGCAAACGGCCCGGCGTGCACGAACACGGGCGAACCTTGCAGCGTCTGCATCAAGTTGGGCATGATGGCGTCCTTCATCAGCACGGTCATGGCGCCGGCCACCTTCAAGTCTTCGGCGGTGACCATGCCGCCGTCTCTGTTCAGCGCCACCACCATGCGGCCGAAGCGCGCGCGCATGTCCTCGATGCTCGTGGCGAGCGCCAGGATGGCCATGACCTCGCTGGCGACGCTGATGTCGAAGCCGGTGTCGCGGGTCGGCCCATCCTCCGGCTTGCCCAGGCCGATGCGCACATTGCGCAAGGCCCGGTCGTTGATGTCCACTACGCGGCGCGGCATGATGGTGGCGGCGTCGATGCCCAGCGCGTTGCCGTGATACAGGTGCGAATCAATCGCTGCGCACAACAGGTTGTTGGCCGCGCTCACGGCGTGGATATCGCCGGTGAGGTGCAAGTTGAAGTCCTCCATCGGCACGACCTGCGAGTAGCCGCCGCCGGCCGCGCCGCCCTTGATGCCGAAGGTCGGTCCCATGCTGGGCTGGCGAATGCACGTGAAGACGCGCTGGCCGATGTAGTGCAAGGCCTGTGACAGGCCGACGGTGGTCGTGGTCTTGCCTTCGCCGAGCGGGGTGGGAGTGATGGCGGTCACGACCACGTATTTGCCGTTCGGCCTGTCGCGCAGCCGGTCGCGCACGCTCAGGTGCACCTTGGCCTTGTACCGGCCATATAGCTCGAGTTCGTCTTCGGTCAGGCCGATGCTTCGTGCGATGTCGAGGATGGGTTGCAGTTTGGCAGCTTGTGCGATGTCGAGGTCGGATGGAATGCCCATGGCCGGGGATTGTAGATGATTCTCGGCGGCACGACGCGCGCTGCTTACAATTCGTGCTCATGCCCTTCGCAGCCTTTCCAATTGCGCCGTCCACCGGTGCCGCCGTGATTGCTCTGCTCACGTTCGTTGCGCTGGCGCTCGGTGAGGTGCCCGGCCTCAGGCTCAACCGCGCGACGATCGCCATGATCGGCGCAGGCGCGGTGCTGGTCTTCGGCGTGCTCACCCTGGCGGAGGCCGAACGCACCATTGACCTGGGCACGTTGATTTTGCTGCTGAGCATGATGATCATCAACGCCGTGCTGGAGTTGTCGGGCTTCTTCACATGGGTGGGCGAGGTCGTCATCGAACGGGCGAACGCGCCGGTCGTGCTGCTCCTCCTGGTGGTGGTCACCTCGGGTGTGCTATCCATGCTCTTCCTCAACGACCCGGTGTGCGTGATGTTGACCCCGTTGGTGTGCGGTGTCGTGTTGAGGTTGCGGCGTGATCCGCTACCCTACCTCATCGCCCTGGCGTGCTCGGCCAACGTCGGTTCGGTCGCGACGATCACCGGCAACCCGCAGAACATCCTGATCGGCGCGTCGTCCGGCATCGGCTACCTGCACTGGCTGTCGCGCCTGGGCCCGGTAGCGGCCGTTGGGATGCTTATCGTGTTCGTAGTCATATGGCTGCTCTACCCGCGTGAATTCCGCGGTGGGCGAGATGCCGGGTCGGCGCCGGCTGCGGCCAACATGACTGCGCCGCATCATGCAGGTGCGCCGGTCACGCGTGAGCAGGCCGAGGCGACGATCTATGCTTCGACGTTGCGCCGGAGCCTGATCATCATCGCCTTGATGCTGATCGCCTTTCTGGCCGGCGTCAACGTCACCGTCGCGGCGTTCATCGCTGCCTGCGCCATCCTGATCAGCCGGCGTTTCGAATCGGCGCGTATCCTGGCCTTGGTGGATTGGCCGCTGCTGGTGATGTTCGGCGGCTTGTTCATCGTCACCGGCGCGCTCGAGGTGACCGGCGTTTCGGAATGGCTGTTCGAGCTGGCAAAGCCGCTGGCGTTTGCAGGCACCGCGCCGTTGGCGCTCGTCACGCTGGTCCTGAGCAATCTGATCTCGAATGTGCCGGCCGTGCTGTTGTTTCGCCCGCTCGTGCCCCAGTTCGCCGACCCGCTGCAGGCGTGGTTGACGCTGGCCGCTGCGTCCACGCTAGCCGGCAACCTCACGTTGATCGGCTCGGTGGCCAACCTGATCGTGGCCGAACAGGCGCTCAAGTTCGGCATCAAGCTGACGTTCGCGGCCTACCTGAAGCCCGGTTTGCTGATCACCTTCCTGACGCTGCTCGTGGCGATACTCTTCCTGGGATAGGAGGCACGTCCATGCGTGTGGAGATCGTTTCGCCGTGTTGTCTACACCTCGGCTTCGTGCGAGGCCTTGATCGGTCACTCTGCGAGCTCACCCTCGCGCTGCAGCACCCACCCATTCAGCTCACTGCGCAGCCGGCGCAGCAGTTGCTCGTCAGCGGCGCGCGCGCTGGCGTGGCCTACCGCGCTGCCGAGGACTACTTTGCCCATCTGGGTCGGCCTCCTGGCGGCCAGATCGAGGTCGAACTCGCCATCCCCACGTTCATGGGGCTGGGGGCGGACGAGATGCTGGGCCTGAGCGTGACGCGCGCTTTGGCGCACCTGTCCGGGGCGCCGGACTTGCCGGCGACGTATCCCGTCGTCCGAAGTGCCTTCGAGCGCGGCGGACTGGCGCTCTGCGATGAGCGTGGCCGGCCGTTGCAGCACGCGAGGATCGCACATGCCGACGAGGAAGATGACTGGGTGTTTGTGCTCGTTCTGCCGCAAGCGCCCGATGACATCCCGGACGATTTCGAGGCGCGGCGCTACGCTGCGCTGCGCGATGCGGCTGTGCGCCTCGATCGGTCTCGCACGGCGGATGCACTCTTCGATGCCGTCGAGCGAAACGACTTCGACGCTTTCGCCGGCGCGCTTGCCGACCTCCAGGCATCCAACGAGGCAGCGCTCGCCTCCAACGGCCAGACGATCGCGCTCGACGATCGCGAGCAGGACATCCTCGCCCAGATGCGCGCGGGTGGCGCGGCGCTCGCCTGTCGTGCGCTGACCGGCCTGGGTCTGATCGGGCTCATACGGGGTGGACCGGCCAGCCGCGCGCTGCGTCAGAAGCTCGTTCGGCACCTCGGCTACTTCGGCCCGCTCGTCATGGCCAGCATCTGCGACAATCAGGGCGCTAAACTCGTGACCTATGAACGGTGATCGAGCGTCGTCACCATTCGGCCGTTAGCGATGACCAGTTATTCGAGCCAACGACCATGACCACTTCCATGTCCGACCGGCGTGCGGCGCGGCGAAGCTCGCGCAAACGCCTACCGATCGAGAGCCTGCCATTCAAAGCGCTGCAGAACTTCCTCCCACCCGTGCAAATGCTGAGCGAAGAGCAGGTCGAGCAGTTGCACGAAGCCTCGATGCGCATCCTGGAAGAAGTCGGCGTTCGTTTCCTGGAATCGGAAGCGATGGCGCTGTGGGCGCAGGCCGGCGCATATGTTGATCCCGGCACGCAGATCGTCAGGATAGATCGGCATTTGTTGATGGAACTGGTGGGTCGCGCGCCCAGCCGATTCACCTTGCGCGCGCGGGACCCGAACAAGAGCGTGCCGGTGGGCGGCAACTACACCATCTTTGCCGTCACCAGTGGTGTGCCGTTCGTCAGCGACCTGGAGCGCGGCCGGCGCGAGGGCAGCGTGGATGCGCTGCACGAGCTGGTCAAGCTGGCCCACATGTGCCCGCCCATCCACGTGATCGAGAGCCAGGTGGCCGAGCCGCAAGACGTACCGGTTTGGCAGCGTTACCTCGAACGTGGCTGGGCCATCTTTACCTTGAGCGACAAACCGGTTGCCCAGGCGGCACACGGTCGCAGCGTTGCCACCGATTGTCTGAACATGGCGGCGATCGTGTTCGGCGGCCATGACGAGATCAAGAAGCAACCCGTGATGATGAGCGTGGTGAACGCAAACTCGCCGCTCACCTACGACACGAATATGGTCGAAGGCATCATCACCTATGCGCGCGGCGGCCAGCCGATCGTCATGACGCCGTTCATCCTGGCCGGCGCGATGGCGCCGATCACCATGGCGGCGGCCGTGGCTCAGCAGAACGCCGAGGCGCTGGCCGGCATCGCCCTCACCCAGATCGTCAATCCGGGTGTGCCGGTGGTCTACGGCGGCTTTACCACCAACACCGACATGGCAACCGGCTCGCCGGCATTCGGCACTCCGGAGGGAGCCTGGGCGTTCTTCGCCGGCGCGCAGCTTGCCCGGCGCTATGGCCTGCCGTATCGCGGCAGCGGCGGCCTGAACACGAGCAAGGTCGTGGATGCTCAGGCTGTGCTGGAGACGCAGATGAGCCTGTGGCCGGTGATCCTGTCGCATACCAACTACGTCATGCATGCGGCCGGCTGGCTGGAGGGCGGCCTGGTGTGCAGCTACGAAAAGCTCATCCTCGACGTCGAAGGGTTGGCGATGATGCAGCGGCTGTTCGAGCCGGTCGAGATCAGCGAGGTCACGCTGGCGCTGGACATGATCAAGGAAGTCGGCCCTGGCGGGCATCACTTCGGCACACCTCATACGCTGGAGCGTTTCCAGACCGAGTTCTATCGCAGCACGGTGATGGATCGCCAGAACATCGGCGTATGGGAGGAGCAGGGGCGGTTGGACGCCGCCCAGCGCGCGCTCCGCGTGTGGAAGGAATTGCTGGCGAACTACGAGAAGCCGCCGATTGATCCGGCCGTCGAGGAGGCGCTGCGCGATTACATCGCCCGCCGGAAGGCCGCCCCCGACCGTCCTCCGGTCATCTGCTGATTCGATCCGCGTCCGGTTCCATCAGCTCGCGCGCGGCGCGCATCAATTCGTTGGTATGTTCGCGCGGCACGTTCTTGCTCAAGAAGTAGCGCTCCAGCAGCGCTTCGGGTGCCAGCGCCTCCGGGTTTTGCAGACCAATGCGAGAGCGGGCATCGCGCTGCACGTCGCGCGAGACACCGGCGACGAGATAGGCGTCCTCCAGCGCATCTTCGATCGCCCGTACGCGCAGCGCCGCTTCCTGATGTGCGAGCAGCTTCACGCGCACGCGCACGACGGCATTTCGCACATCGTGGCGCTCGATTGCGCGGAGCACCGCATCGGTGGGGTTGTCGCCGTCGTGCGTCGCGTCGGCGTAGATCGAGACGAAACGCCGGACGCTCGCCATCGGTTTGAAGCACCACTGCGTGTCGCCACGCCGCGCTTCGATCCAGCAGAACCCCTTCGGTTCGTTCTCTTCACCGAAGTCAATTCGCTCCAGGCTGCCCGAGTACACCACGCCCGGCTTGCCCCCTTTGTTCACGTCCTGGTGTTTGTGGATGTGGCCCATCGCGACGTAGTCCCACGCCTCCAGGTGCAGGCTGCTGAGCTTGATGATCGTGTCGCGCCCGATCATCACGCTGCGCTCCGAGCCGAACACGGCTCCGGCGATCGTGAAGTGGCCAGTGAGGATGGCCGGGATCCTGGGGTCAACCTCGCCGGCCAGTCGGGCGAGCTCCTCCTCCAGGATGCGCTCCATCTCCTGATCGAGCTGCTCGATAGTCATGCCGCGATGAGCTTCGTATTTCAGGAGCCGGTTGCGTTGCGGCCACGGCACTGTGGCGACCTGCAACGTGCCGCGGGCCGTCTCGATGCGGTGCAGTTGCTCGCCGCGCCCGACGATCACGTGCGGCACCGCCAGCGTGGCAAAGATGTCCATGCTGCTGGCGCGCTGCTCGATGATCGGCATATCGTGGTTGCCGACGAGTAGCACCGTGGTGATCTTTTCGCGCGACAGGCGCA
>FWWM01017254.1_pt1 | contig 10539 bp, 9 predicted proteins | sample 2228351 | NCBI WGS metagenome assembly FWWM01 (sample SAMEA103939774, study PRJEB20133) | metagenome
CTGGCTGAGCTACGGTATCTTTCAATTCTATAGTAGATCTTATACGGCTCTATCCTGGCTGAGCTACGGTATCTTTCAATTCTATAGTAGATCTTATACGGCTCTATCCTGGCTGAGCTACGGTATCTTTCAATTCTATAGTAGATCTTATACGGCTCTATCCTGGCTGAGCTACGGTATCTTTCAATTCTATAGTAGATCTTATACGGCTCTATCCTGGCTGAGCTACGGTATCTTTCAATTCTATAGTAGATCTTATACGGCTCTATCCTGGCTGAGCTACGGTATCTTTCAATTCTATAGTAGATCTTCCGTATAATATCTTTAAGCCGTCTGGCCATACTGATTATCGCAAACACAGATAGCCAGAGATCTCTGGACATGGTGCTATGCTCCATGCCAGACACACGGCATCTAAAAGAGACCAATGATCCTTTGGTTAAATAGCGTGTGGGGATTAGATGGGCTATGTCAGGGTTAAGGCTATAACAGGTCATCCCAGGAGGGTCAAGGCCGCGGGGGTAGAGCTCCTCATAGATATGGGTGCATGCTACACAGCACTATCTCCTGAGCTGGTGTAAAGCCTAGACATAGAGCCTGTGGCAAGAGCAACGTTGCTTATAGCGTATAAGAATCGAGTTGAGGTAGGGCTCTCCTACATGTATATAGAAATAGGTGTGGGGGTGCTGCTGCTCGGGGTAACTGCTATGGAGGGGCTAATAAAGATAGATCTAGTGATAGGGGGAATAGGGTATACAAGGCCATATGGGCTTGCAATATTATAGCCTCTGTCCTCGAGATGAGAGAGAAATGTTCCCAGCTTTTATAGCTTAGCTTATATTTAGGCTTTGTTGCTGAAGAGCCGGCTTTCGATTTAAGTCCCTCTGGAAAGCCCTGTTCCCGTGATATGTTGAAACCCGTTTTTCCTAGTTTATTCATCTCCTAGCATATTAGGTACAGGGTGATCTTGGGGTTTAAGAAGATCTCTCCGAGCGATTTTGTCAAGGCTAAGAGGAGGGGTGAGAAGATAGTTATGGTTACTGCCTATGATTATTACCAGGCTAGAATAGCTGATGAGGCCGGTGTCGACGGGATCCTGGTTGGCGATTCTCTGGGCATGGTTGTTATGGGTTTCCAGTCAACCTTGCCTGTAACCATGGGGATGATTTTGCACCACCTAAGAGCTGTTGTTAACGCGAACCCCAGGAGCCTTGTTGTTGCCGATATGCCTTTCATGAGCTATGAGCTGGGCAGGGAGGAGGCTTTGAGAAACGCTTCGAAGATGATAAGAAGAGGTGCTGGTGCTGTGAAGCTCGAGGGAGGCCTAGAGATCGTTGATATCGTTGCCAGCCTCGTCAAGGCAGGGATCCCGGTTATGGGTCACCTGGGTCTAAATCCACAGAGGAGCCTTGCGAGGGGCATGGGTCTTAAGGGTAAGAAGGCTGAGGAGGCTTTAGAGCTGATCGAAGCTGCCCATGCCCTGGAAGAGGCCGGGGCTTTCTCAATAGTTATCGAGTATACTGCCCGAGAGGTCGCTGGGATCATAAGCAAGAGGCTCAAGATCCCGACTATATGTATAGGTGCTGGCCCCAACTGCGACGGCCAGATCCTTGTTTTCCACGACCTCGTCGGCCTCAACCCCAGCCCGCCGCCCTTTGCTAAGAAGTATGGCGATGCATATAGAGCTTTCCTCAATGCTATGAGGAGCTATGCTGATGAGGCTAGAAAAGGTGTTTTTCCCGACGAGGCTAGGTTCTGGGGCATGGATCCTGGGGAGCTGGCGAGGCTTGAGGAGATCCTTGGGAAGAGGGATCGGGAGGGGCTTGGGATCAAATCCGGGGTCTAGCTATCTGTTCCCCCCAGCTCTTCTCAGAAGATCTGTTCCCGAGATCCTGTTATATAGGGGTAGGATCATTATATATGCGAGGAAAGTGATCCACACTATGTATATGTAGCAGGAGGTCTTCCCCTCAACACTGATCTCTATCTCTATTGGTGGTGGGAGGGAGCATGATCCCGGTGCTGCGAGCCCCAGCTCTCCGAAGAGGGCGTAGCTGTAGAGGATCACGATCAGCATCATAACAATCGGGATCGTTGCTGTTATCATCGTCATCCTGAACACCCTGCCCCTGAGCCTTCTATACCTCATCCCCATAACGCTGGCCTTCTTCTTAGACCTAACCTTCGAGGCCTTCTCAAGACCCCTAGCTATTCTGGGCACCTCGTCCACTATCTTCTCGGGCTTAACTCTTCTCCTTATAATATAGGCTGAGATCAGAACCAGGTAGATAGTCATGAGGATGATGTTTATAGCATATATGTTTGGTATCATCACGATATATAGCCCTAAAAATCTTTTAAGCCTTAATGGGTATAGAAACCAGAGAGCCATGGTGAGCCCGAGGCTCAGGTCTAGGTCCCTCAAGAGGATCAAGGTCAGAACACCTGGGAGAAGATCTGTAACCCACTATGAGAGAGAAACCAAGGTTATAGCTAGGTGCGGGAGATGCGGATCCACCTTAAACGGTGTTCCAAGAGAAGTGAAGGATCTCAGGAGGCTTCCCAAAAGCTCTAAGAGGCCCAACAGGCTCTTCGGAGGGGTTCTTTGCCACAGATGCCTCGATGAGATCCTTAAGGAGAGTATTAGGAGTAGCGGCTTATGAGGAGCAGGGGCATAGTTATAGCTATCAGCGGCCCCCCAGGGTCTGGGAAATCGACCCTGGCATCGATGGTTGCTTCGATGCTTGGGCTGAGGCACCACTCCACAGGATCTATATTTAGGGGGATCGCTGCTGAGAGAGGGCTCTCGGTCGAGGATCTAGATCTGGTTGCTGAGAGAGACCCCTCAATAGATCTTGAGATAGATAATAGGGCTAAGGAGGAGGCATTGAAAGGCAGCGTAGTTATAGAGGGGCATATAGCTACATGGATGGTGAGGGGGTACGCGGATCTCTTGGTATATGTCACAGCCCCCCTCGGGACAAGGGTTAGAAGGGTTTCCGAGAGAGACGGGATCTCTCTTGAGGAGGCTATGAGGAGGATCGAGGTTAGGGAGGGGGCTATGAGGAGGAGGTTTAAAAGGCTCTATGGAATAGATATGGATGATCTCAGTATACATGATATAGTTATCAACACCGAGAGAATCGATCAGGAGGCCATGGTTGAGATCATAGTGACGGCGGCGCGGGGGATTATGAGTAGAAGGGCATCTATAGAGGCTGGCCACAGATAGATCTGGATCCAGCAATGGAGATCTATAGCTGCAGAGATCCCGAGGACCAGGTTTATAGACCCTCAGACGACTCCCACCTACTGGTCGAAACCCTCCTAGGTTCAAAAGACCTATATAGATCTAGAACCATATTGGATCTTGGGACAGGGAGTGGCTATATAGCCCAACACCTCTGCCTAGAGATCATGGGGAGAGGCTCTGCCACAGAGATAATAGCGATCGATATAAGCCCATGCTCGATCAGATATATCAAGACCAACATGCTGGGAGAATGTCTAGACAAGATCTACTTGATCCAGTGCGACGGGGCCTCTTGCCTTAGAAAAAGCTCTGTAGATCTCATCGCGATCAACCCCCCATATCTCCCCGCTAACGAGAGGAGCAGCTGGATAGAGATCTCTTGGAGCGGGGGCGAGCGGGGGGTCGAGGTCGCTTTAGAGATGGTTAGGAGCTCCTTCGAACCCCTCTCCAGAGGAGGATCTATATATGTGCTTTTATCCTCTCTCGGGGATCTAGGCTTCTTCGAGAACAGTATAAGGGCTATGGGGTTTGCCTATGAGATTAAGGCTAGAAAGAGGCTTTTCTTCGAAGAGCTCCTGATCTATGTGCTTAGCAGGGTGGGGGAAGATAGAGGGTGAGAGGGTCTTATATATATTAACACCAAAGATCTATAGAAACTGAAGGGCTAGGTTGAGCGCGAGGATAGCTAGATATATAGGTGTTCGCAGGAGCGCTGCAGAGGCTGGCTACAGGGTTTTTCTAGATCTTCTTGGGCATGCTGCAGCAAGGCTTGGGCTTGGTGTGGAGGATGCTGGGAGGATCTTGAGGAGGCTTAAGATCGAGATCCCTGGGGCTCTTCTAGAAACAGTGATGAGGGATCTTAGAGATCGCTTGAGGATCCTTGGTGGGGAGGAGATCTCTCAATATTTAGAGATCCTTCCAAGCATACTTGAGGGATCTCGGGAAACAGATCCCGTGCTTCTGGGATCCTCGCTCAGCTTTGTCTCAAGGCTCTCATCGACACTGGCAAGGGATCTAGCTGGCGGTGCTGAGAACATGGTCCTCGGGGATCTTTTTGTAAGCGGTGGGCTTGTTATGAGAAGCGTTATCGCATCTCTAGGCCCCCAGAGGATCTCTAGGGTCTGGGGTTTTGGGATAAATCCTCTAGCCTCTCTCGCCGCCTATGCCTCTCTCCTAGATCTCCTGGATCCCAGGAGGATCTCAATAGCCCTCAGAGATCCTTTCAAATCTATCCACAGGATCCTTGCCTCGAAGAGTTTGAGAAAGAAATATAGATCAGATCTTGTCCTCCTACACCCCCTACTACTTCTAGAGGACAGGATCTCGAGGGATAGGCTCCCACATATCTACAGGGTTCTCGTGGGGCTTGGGTACGGGGAGCACGTGATCAAGAGGAGGCTGAGGCTCTCAGTAGCATCTATGCTCCTAGCCCACAGCGTGTTGAGGGAAGATGGTGTCTTGATAGCGGTTGTGCCGGCCCATATCCTCTACAAGGTCTCGAGCAGCGGTGTGAGGAATATTCTGAGGGATAGATACAGAGTCGCGGCGATCGTTGAGGGCCCCCACACCTCTTTCTCCGGGGGTTTCTTGAAGGATATCTTGATCGCTGCTCGGAAGTCCAGGCCCTCCGGGTGGGAGACATATATGGTTAGAATCGATAGAGCAGCTGGGGAGAGGTTTATAGATATTCTCGGCGGGGTTGGGGGGGATGGTGTTTATATCTATAGAGTGGATCTCAGATCCCTCTGGGGATCTGTTCAGAGCAGCTGGATCCATTTCTTCCACCTCGGCGGGTATGATAAGAGGTTTGCAGAGATCCTAGGGGATCTCATGGACAGCGGGAGGCTTGTGGAGCTTAGGAGCATTGCGGAGGGGGTTTATATTAGAAGAGGGATCAGCTTAAGATCCCCTGGTTTCTTCGTGATCCCTAATAGGCATTGGGGGGTGAGGCATAGGGATAGCTCCTATACTGTGATCTATAGCAAGGAGGATCTGAGGGAGCTGGAGATAGAGAACAGCTATCTCTCACCCATAATCAGGAGATCTAAGAAGAGGCAGGACCCCTACCAAAGGCTGGTTTCGAAACCCACGCACTATATATTCCTGATACCCCCTAGGGGTCTCTATAGCATCGATAGAGAGGTTGTTAGGTATATAGAGTGGGGCATGAGATCCCGTGCAGCTGAATCGGCTATAAGGCTCTTCGGGGCTGATTGGTATAGCTACCCGTACAAGGAGATCTATTCGAGAAAGCCGATAGCAGATCTCTTTGCCTCGAAGGCTCTTTGGAGCAGTGCCAGGGTGCTCTGCACCAACTCCCTATTGAGCAGCGAGCCAGCTGTTGCGGGTAATGGTTTCTACGCCGTTATAGGGGGTGATAGGGGTTTGAGGAGATTTCTCGCCCTCTGGTTCAACAGTACATTCTTCATCTATCTCTTCGCAAGGATCGGGAGGATCCTTGACTATAGGTGGGATATGTTCTCGAGCGATGATTTCCTCTCACTACCAGCACCGAGGATCCTGGATAGATATGTCTATAGAGAGGCCGAGGAGATAGTTGAGAAATACGGGTCGCAACAGCTACCCCCACTGAATATCCAGCTGAGGGATGGGCATGGGGTGAGGGATGAGATAGATTCGCTGGTGTCAAGGCTTCTAGGGTTAGATGAGGGGGAGGTTGTGGAGATGAGGAGGGGGCTTCTAGAGATCCTCCCGTGATGCTTGGCATGAAAACCTTCATATCCTCTCCATCGCTGCTCCTCTCCCCAGCCTCTCCCCAGCCGCTATTCTCTTCAGGGCCTCTCCAAGCCTCTCTATCTCATCCTCCAGGTTATATATATGTGGGCTTGCCCTCACGCTCTTCTCTATCCCGAGGCTTCTGTGCAGTGGGTATGCACAGTGGTGCCCCGATCTCACAGCTATCCCTTCTAGATCTAGTTGGAAGGCGAGTCTATGTGGGTCTATGCCTTTTATGTTGAAGCTCAGAACACCTGTTCCTCTCTCCGCTGGGGGGCTGTAGATCTCGATCTCTTCTTCTAGATATTCCCTCAAGATCTTCTCTCCATATATTTGAAGGCTTCTCAGGTAGCTGAGCACGTTATCCATCCCGATCCTCATGAGGAATCTAGCTGCCTCGCCGAGGCCCGCTAGGCCCTCTATGTTGGGGGTCCCTGGAACGAATCTCCATGGCATCTCCTCGTACTCGACCTCGAGGCTCTCGGGATCTATCTTTGTAATCATGCCGCTCCCAGCCTTGCCTGGCTCGAGCTTCTCCCCAAGATCTCTCCTGATATAGAGAACCCCTGTTCCCGATGGGCCGAACATCTTGTGGCCGCTGAATACCCCAGCATCTATCCCTAGATCCTTTACATCTACCCTCATGTGGGAGACGCTCTGGGCTAGGTCGCCTATGCATAGAGCACCCTCTCTAGAGGCGATTCTGCATATCTCTCTGAGGGGGTTTATCACGCCGTTGACGTTGCTCACGTGCACAGCAGCTATGGCTCTGATCCTCTTTATCGCTGTGAGCTTCTCCTCAAGAGATTCTATGGTAACGCTTCCATAGCGATCCACATCGATCCAAACGATCCTGCAGCCCCTGAGGCTGCAAACATATCTCCAGGGCATCAAGGTGCTGTGGTGCTCAGCCCTTGTTAGTGCTATATAGTCTCCGGGGCCCAGGCTGGGGGCGAGGGATAGGGCTATGATGTTCATAGCGTCTGTGGAGTTGAAGGTGGGGACAACCTCCTCAGGCCCCGATCCTATGAGCCTAGCTATATCTTCGAGGGCCTCCTCAACAGCTCTTGTGGCCTCGATGGATAGGCTATATACTCCTCTTCTAATCGTTGCATAGCTCTTCTCGTAGAAGTTCTTGACAGCCTCTATAACGGATCTTGGCTTAGGTGTTGTGGCATTATTATCTAGATATATATATCCCCTCTCCTCGAGGTCAAGGATCTCGGGGAACTCCCCCCTAACCCCGCGGGGATCCAACACAAATAGAGATCACCAAGTATAGAGAGCCGCGGGGCTTATAAATAGATAGTCCAGGTGTTTTTGAATCAGCCCTCCCAATCTCTATACCTGCACCTGCCCCCCAGCCTCTTTGAGCCCGTAGCCCTGGCCAGAAGATCTATGGCTTCTCTCACTGTTTGCCGAGCCCGGGCTTCGATTCTCTTGAGCTCCTCTATATCCCCTCTATTTTCTCTGGAAACCTGCCCCGCTATTGATTCTATGTCTTGGTGGAAGATGCTCAGCTTCTTATACCATTCCTCCTTGGCATTGTTTATCCAGCCCCGCTCCTCGATCCTTTCTCCCAGTGCTTTTAGAAGCGATGCCCATGTGATCAGGGCCTCGTTCTCCACAGCCTCTCTATATCTAGCCCCTATATCTTCTCCCCAGCGCTCTCTCTGCTCTGGGCTCTGTATCTCGGCCTCGATCTTGTTGCTAAGCAGTGTTCTTATCTTCTCCAGGATCCCGCATTTCAGCTCTGCGAATCTTGGGTAGGTTTCTCTGACAAGCCTCTCGATCTCTTCGAGCTTTCTGTAGAGATCTGGCCAGTGGTTCTCAAGATCTCTGTATAGGTGTTTTGGGCATAGCCTGGCTAGGGAGAAGGATCTGTGCCAATCGGGCTGGGAGGGGCATTGTATCCATGTGGGGTCTAGATCCTCTGTGCCCGGGATCTTGAAGAATCTCTCGATATCGGGCAGGGAGGAGGGTTCTCCAAGCACTATAACCCCGCTGCCCTGGAGAAGGGGTTCTAGGCAGTGTTTCTTAAGCTTCTCTAGATGCTCTTTACGGGCCCTCAGGTCCCTGGCTATTCGGGGGATCAGGATGGCTAGTGCTATTGTTCCAGCTGCTATTGAGATGATCGTGATCTGGAGGATCAGATCCATATGAGAAACCCGTGCCAATGACATATAGCTATCAAGCCTTATAAGAGATCTACTTTCAATTCTATAGTATGATCGGAAGTACTGTGGCGGGGCCTCTCTATCTATTTTATCGCAACTATTGATGTCTCTCTGTTTTTGTGCGGCTAGCTTATGTCTTCTCCCTTGATCTTCTTTGGAGCTGATGTGGATGGCTCCTCGATCTCTCCTCCCCGTTTCTCTCTATTTTTATCTTCTCGCCTATATTCATTTGGTTGGTGTTTTTGAGGGTTCTTGTGACTGGGGCTGCTGGTTTTATTGGTAGTTTTCTTGTTGAGAGGCTTCTCGATCTTGGGTATGGTGTGGTTGGTGTTGATAATCTCTCTTCGGGTTGTCTTGATAATCTCTCTGGTGTTTTGAAGAGATCTGGGTTTAGGTTTTTGAGGGGGGATCTTCTTGATCCCTCTTCCCTCGATAGCGATTTTTTTGGGGTGGATGTTGTTTTCCACCTAGCGGCTAATCCTGAGGTTAGGCATTCTATAAGAGATCCTCTTGATCATTATCACCAGAATGTTACGGCTACTATGAATGCTCTTGAGATGGCTAGGAGGGGCGGTGCTGGTGTCTTTGTATTTGCTTCGAGCAGCACTGTGTATGGGGATGCTGGGAAGATACCCACCCCCGAGGATCATCCCCTAAGGCCTATAAGCATCTATGGGGCTACGAAGGCTGCTGGAGAGATTCTGTGCCAAACATATGCAAGGCTCTATAAGATGAAATGCCTGGTGCTTAGATATGCCAATATCATAGGCCCGAGGCTTAGGCACGGGGTCATATATGACTTTATAAACAAGCTCAGGGGGAACAAGGAGGAGCTAGAGATCCTGGGAGACGGCTCGCAGAGAAAAAGCTATCTCCACATAGAAGACGCGATAGAAGCAACACTCAGAGCCCTAGAAACCCTCATAGAGAGAGACGAGGGGGAAGAGATATACAACATAGGAAACAGGGACTGGATATCGGTAACAGAGATAGCAGAGATCGTAGCAGAGACCATGGGGCTAAAAGGAGTTAGATATAGATACTCACCAGCAACACCAGACGGAAGAGGATGGCCAGGAGACGTGAAACTAATGCTCCTAGACATAGAGAAGATCGAGAAAAAAACCAAATGGAGACCCAGACTAAACACAAGAGAAGCAGTTAAAAGAGCAACAAAAGAAATCCTCTCCCAAATTCTATAGCAGATCTTCCACAGCAATCAAAACACTTTCCAGCCTTATAAGGCATGCACACCTTTCAATTCTATAGTAGATCTTCGTGCACCTGTTAGTGGATATAAGATTGCGAAATGGGTTAACTTTCAATTCTATAGTAGATCTTCAAGCATACATAAGCACCAAAGAGCTTAAGAAGCTTGAGGGAACTTTCAATTCTATAGTAGATCTTCCGGGATCTGACACAGCACATAGAGCAGGCATAGGCTATGGGCTACTTTCAATTCTATAGTAGATCTTCTGGTAAAGATTGTCGATGCTAACGGGAATGTCTATGGAGAGGCAAGATCTTCTCTTTCAATTCTATAGTAGATCTTCTAATGAGAACCCTATTATCATCGATGTTCTCTCCATCGCGCTTTCAATTCTATAGTAGATCTTCCTTATGCGAACAGCTATTGATAGGCGAAGCCCACAGGATCACTTTCAATTCTATAGTAGATCTTCCTTATGCGAACAGCTATTGATAGGCGAAGCCCACAGGATCACTTTCAATTCTATAGTAGATCTTCAGTGCTGAGTATCTCATATGGAGTGTTAGCAATGCTAGCCCCACCTTTCAATTCTATAGTAGATCTTCATTGGATTAGTAATAGTTGCTTTAGTTGGTGTCCATGTCTCTGCTTTCAATTCTATAGTAGATCTTCGGGATACATCTGAACACAAACATAAGTGGTGCTACAGATATCTTTCAATTCTATAGTAGATCTTCATGATCGAAGAAATATTAGTCGGGTTTATGTTAATAAGTACTTTCAATTCTATAGTAGATCTTCGGTGTTTTCTTCGCACACTTTCTATATCTAACAATCAGGCTTTCAATTCTATAGTAGATCTTCTGCTGGTCAGCATGGTGATAGTATTGCTGCTAGCGTGGAAGCTTTCAATTCTATAGTAGATCTTCAATGATCTGGGGATAGAAACAGACTATGAGGAAGAAGATGAGCTTTCAATTCTATAGTAGATCTTCTTCACCCGATCTCTATGTCGAGATGTGTTTTAGGTGGTTCAAGCTTTCAATTCTATAGTAGATCTTCAGTAGTGATGGATGTAGGTGATCGCGATGGAGATAAAGACTGCTTTCAATTCTATAGTAGATCTTCTCGAGATCTTCTTCTTCTAGTTTAACACTGATTAT
>FWWM01017257.1_pt1 | contig 10538 bp, 10 predicted proteins | sample 2228351 | NCBI WGS metagenome assembly FWWM01 (sample SAMEA103939774, study PRJEB20133) | metagenome
GGCTAAGCGATCCGTCGGCTCTCGATGGAAGAGCGTATGACGATCTGCAACATGTCGATCGAAGGCGGCGCGCGCGCCGGGATGATCGCACCAGATGACACAACGTTCCAGTATATCGCCGGGCGCCCCTTTGCGCCACACGGTGAAGCCTGGGATGCGGCGGTGGCACACTGGCGCACTCTGCCCACCGATGAAGGCGCGGTGTACGACCGGACGATCACGCTCGATGCCTCACAATTGAAACCAATGATCACCTACGGCACCAACCCGGGCATGGGCATGCCCATCGATGGGCGCATTCCAACCCTGGAAGAACTGCCCGACCCGGCGGCGCGTCAGGCGCTCGACAAGGCGCTCCGCTACATGGATCTGCGCCCCGGTCAACCGTTGCTCGGTCACGCGATCGATGTCGTTTTCCTGGGCAGCTGCACCAACTCGCGCATTTCGGACCTGCGCCTGGCGGCGAGTGTGCTGAAAGGGCGCAAAGTCGCCGACGGAGTGCGCATGATGGTCGTGCCCGGCTCGCAGCAGGTAAAGAAACAGGCGGAAGCTGAAGGACTGGACCGAATCTTCCGCGAGGCCGGCGCCGAATGGCGCGAAGCCGGTTGCTCCGCCTGCCTCGGCATGAACGACGATAAGGTGCCGCCAGGCAAATACGCCGTCTCGACCAGCAATCGCAACTTTGAAGGTCGCCAGGGACCCGGCGCGCGCACCTTTCTTGCCAGCCCGCTCACTGCGGTTGCGTCCGCCATCGAAGGCGCCGTTGCCGATCCGCGGAAGTATGTCGGTTAGCGGTTCTCGGTTCTTACTCAGGAGCATTCTATGCAACCCGTTTCGACCATCACAGGGCGAATTGTCGTCCTGCCGGCGCAGGATGTCGATACCGATCAGATCATTCCTGCCCGGTATCTCAAAGTCACCGACAAATCGGGATTGGCGGAAGGACTGTTCTACGCCTGGCGGTACGACGCCGAGGGCAAACCCAACCCGGATTTCGTGCTCAACCGACCGGAGGCGCAGGGGGCGACGATTCTGGTCGCCGGACGCAACTTCGGGTGCGGCTCGTCGCGCGAGCACGCCCCATGGGCGCTGCAGGGGTATGGGTTCAGGGCGATCATCAGCCCGTACTTCGCCGATATCTTCCGTAACAATGCGTTGAAGAACGGGCTGCTGACCGTTCAGGTTGATGAAGCCACCTATCAGCAACTGGTCAGTCTGTTCGACGAAGACCCGACCACCGGGGTGACCATCGACCTGGCGGCGCAGACGGTGACACTCCCGGACGGTCGCAAGGCGCACTTCCCGATCGACCCGTTCACCAAACATTGTCTGCTGCACGGCGTCGATCAGATGGGTTTTCTGCTGAACGAAGAAGACGCCATTGCTGCATATGAAGCTGCACACCCGGCGCGCGTTGTCACCACAGCCAGGAGTTGATCCACAATGACGCGCCTGATCGGGTTTGTGCGCTACATCATTGTCGTTGCCGTACTGGCGACCCTGATCGCAGCGACCGCGCTGATTGTGTTCGGGGCGATTGAAACATTCATCGTTGTTCGCGATGTTTTCACAAAGGGTGAGTTTACCTCGAAGGTCGCCAAATCTCTGCTGCTGAGTTTCATCGAGATTACCGACATTTTCCTGCTGGCGACAGTGCTCTACATCGTCGCACTGGGGTTGTACGAATTGTTCATCGACGACCGGGTGCCGGTGCCGCACTGGCTCGCCATCCACACCCTCGACGATCTGAAAGACAAACTGATCGGGGTCGTGATTGTGGTCATTGGGGTTGGATTTCTCGGGCAGTTTACCAGCTGGAATGGCGAAACAAACCTCCTGATCTCAGGCGGCGGCGCAGCGCTGATTATTGCAGCGTTGACCTTTTTCCTCACCCAGAAGGGCAAGAAAGAAAAAGAAAAGGACAGGACGGAGCAGTAAGATGCAGGCAGTTATCACTGCGCTTCCCGGCGATGGAATTGGACCGGAAGTGGTGGCGGAGGGGGTGCGCGTCCTGCGCGCCGTTGGCGAGCGATTCGGTCACACTTTCGAGATTCGTGAGGCGCTGATCGGCGGTTGCGCCATCGATGCAACCGGCAGGGCGCTCCCCGACGAAACGCTGCACCTGTGTCGCGCATCGGACGCTGTACTCCTCGGTGCGGTTGGCGGACCAAAGTGGGACAACCCGGAGGCGTCGGTGCGTCCCGAACAGGGGCTGCTCGGCATTCGCAAAGCCCTGGGACTGTTTGCCAACCTGCGACCGGTGACGCTGCACCCGCGCCTGATCGCCTCCTCACCGTTGCGTCCGGAGCGGTTGCAGGGGGTTGACCTGCTGGTGGTGCGCGAACTGACCGGCGGCATCTACTTCGGCGAAAAAGGGCGCGATGCCACACCTGACGGCGGCGAAAGCGCCTACGACGAATGCGTCTACACCACTGCTGAGATCGAACGGATCGTGCGCGTTGCGGCGAACCTGGCGCGTAACCGCCGCAGGAAAGTGACATCGGTGGACAAGGCGAACGTTCTGGAAACCTCACGGTTGTGGCGCAGCGTCACGACACGCCTGCTCCGCGATGAATTTCCCGATGTGCATCTGGAACATATGCTGGTCGACGCCTGCGCCATGCACCTCATCCGCCGTCCGGGGGACTTTGACGTCATCGTGACCGAAAACATGTTCGGTGACATTCTGACCGACGAAGCCTCGATGCTGGCAGGCTCGATGGGAATGCTGCCCTCCGCCTCGCTCGGCGCGCCTGCCGATGGCGCAAAAGCCACACGAATGGGGTTATACGAACCCATCCACGGCTCGGCGCCCGACATTGCGGGCAAAGGGATCGCCAATCCACTGGCGACCATTCTGAGCGTTGCGCTGCTCCTGCGCCACTCGTTGGGACTGGAAGACGAAGCGCGCGCTGTGGAAGCCGCCGTCTGGCGAACACTCGAAGACGGAATCGTCACCGGCGACATCGCTCTACCCGGTGAACGCATCGCCACGACCGCCGAAGTCGGCGCGGCAGTCACAGCGCGGATCGACGCGGCGCGAGTATGACCACGACCCTCGCACCGCGCCGTGCTATAATGTCTCTCCAGTTGGCGCGAAGGCAGGCAGGGGCAGGCAATGGACCAGATCTACGTGGCGATTGATGTCGAAACGACCGGTCTCGAGGCGGGAGTCGATGAAATCATCGAGATTGCAGCGGTCAAGTTCCGCGCCGATCAGGTGATCGAGACCTTCGACACCCTCGTTCAACCGCGCCATTCCCTGCCGCTCAATTCCAGCCGACTGACCGGCATCACCGCCGAGATGCTCGATGGAGCGCCGCGCTTTGCAGAGGTGGCGCCGCGTTTTGCCGCGTTCCTCAAGAACTATCCGCTGGTCGGGCACAACGTCCGCTTCGACATCACCATGCTTCAGGCGCAGGGCATGCGTCTACCGCAGCCGGCGTTCGATACGTTTGAACTGGCGACCCTGCTGATGCCGCGCACCCCCGCGTATCGCCTCAGTACACTGGCGGAGACCCTCGGCATCACCCACGACGAGGCGCATCGTGCGTTGAGCGACGCCGATGTGACCCGACAGGTCTTCCTGCATCTGCTGCAGCGCATTGCAGCCCTCAGCCTGAATGACCTGAACGAGATCGTGCGTCTGACGGCACGGATCGACTGGGGACTGCGACCACTCTTTGAAGAGGCGCAGCGCGCCAAAGCTCTGCGCGTCTTTGTGGACGAAACGCCGATCAGCGCCGACTCGCGCGAAACCGAAGAGAAACTGGCGCCGCTGAAGCCAACCGGGAACGATCGCCCAATCGATCTGGCAGAGATCCGCCGCTTCTTCAGCCCCAATGGAGCGCTTGGTCGCACATTCGAGGGGTATGAACAACGCGACCAGCAGGTACGGATGTCGGAAGCGGTCGCTGATGCGCTCAATCAGGGCGGGGCGCTGATCGCTGAAGCCGGCACCGGCACCGGCAAAGGGCTGGCGTACCTGGTTCCGGCGGCGCTGCACGCCGCGCGACGCGGCGAACGCGTCGTCATTTCGACCAATACGATCAATCTGCAGGATCAACTCTTCTTCAAGGATATTCCGGCGCTCCAGAAGGTCATGTCGAATGGAGCGACCGATAAGCCGCCATTCACAGCGGCGCTGCTCAAGGGGCGCAGCAACTATCTGTGCCTCAAACGGTACCACGACCTGCGGCGCGATCAGCGGCTGATGTCGGACGATGTGCGCGCGCTGCTCAAGGTGCAGTTGTGGCTGCACGCAACCGAGAGCGGCGACCGCGCCGAATTGCCGCTTCAGGAAGGCGAAAATGCAACGTGGGGCAAACTGAGCGCCGCCTGGGATCAGTGCACCGGTCTGCGCTGCAGCGAGTTCCATCGCTGTTTCTTCTTCAAGGCGCGCCGACAGGCGGAAGCGGCGCACCTGGTGATCGTCAATCACGCGCTGCTGATGGCCGACCTGGCTGTCGAGAATGATGTCATCCCACCCTACGATTACCTGATCGTCGATGAAGCGCACAATCTGGAAGAAGTCGCCACCGATCAGTTGAGTTTCAACGTCGATCGAGAAGAGCTGCTCACATTTCTCGACGATATCTTTGTCGAAGAGCAGGCGCAGATCGTCGGCGGGTTGCTCAGTGAACTCCCCAACCACTTCCGTGAGAGCATGGCGACCCGGATCGACATCGACCGCGCTGATGCCATTGCAGCCGCTCTGCGTCCGGCAGTGGCGCATGCGCGTGACGCGGTCTATGGGTGTTTCAACACGCTGATCGCATTCGTCCGGCGCGACGCCGAACTGACCGCTGCCGATACGCGCCTGCGGATCACCGCTGCACTGCGCCGTAAACCATCGTGGGCAGAAGTCGAACGCGCCTGGGAGACGCTCAGCGGCACACTGACCGCCATCGGCGAAGGACTGGGGCAACTGGAGTCGCTGCTGATCGACCTGAAAGACGCCGAACTGCTGGAGTACGACGCGCTGCTGCTACGGGTACAGGCGCTCAAGCGGTATGCGACCGATGTGCGCGTCAATATCGGGCATATCCTGATTGGCGGTGCGGAAGAAAAAGTCACCTGGCTGACCCACGACCGCCTGCGCGATACGCTGACCCTCTCTGCCGCGCCGCTCTCCGTCGCCGAGATTTTACGCACCAACCTGTTCGAGCGCAAGAACGCGACCGTGCTGACATCGGCGACGCTATCGGTCGGCGGCGACTTCCGCTTCGTCCGCCAGCGGATCGGTCTCGACGAAGCCGAAGAACTGGCGCTCGACTCGCCGTTCGATTATGTCAGACAGGCGTTGCTCTACATTCCGAGCGACATGCCGGAGCCATCGCATCCGGGGTATCAGCGTGCAATGGAGCAGGCGATCATCGATCTGGCGCGCGCGACCAATGGCCGGATGCTGGTGCTGTTTACTGCGATCAATGCGCTGCGGCAAACGTATCGCGCCATTCAGGAACCACTTGAAGACGCCGGCATTGCCGTCCTCGGACAGGGGATCGATGGGTCGCGCCGCAGTCTGCTCGAACGCTTCAAGGAGTTTCCCGGCACAGTGCTGCTCGGCACCTCGAGTTTCTGGGAGGGGGTCGATGTGGTCGGCGATGCGCTTTCGGTGCTGGTGATTGCCAAACTCCCCTTCAGCGTGCCAACCGACCCGATCTTTGCTGCGCGCTCAGAACAGTTTGATGATGCCTTCAATCAGTATGCGGTGCCACAGTCGATCCTGCGCTTCAAGCAGGGGTTCGGTCGCCTGATCCGCTCGAAGGACGACCGTGGCGTCGTGGCAGTCCTCGATCGTCGTCTGCTGACGAAAAAGTATGGGCAGACCTTCCTCGACTCGCTGCCGCACACCACAGTGCGCAGCGGTCCGCTGCAGCGTCTCCCTGAACTGGCGAAGCGTTTCCTGGCAGCCACCAATGGCATCACCGGCGATACCGGTGCGCCCCCGCATATGAAGCGGCGGTAGAAGGTGGAGTGTATTATACCATTTTAGATTTTAGATTTTGGATTGGAGATTATCGCGCAGGGCGTTCTGATGCGATTTGACGGAACCCCGTTTGCGGAGTATTCAAGTGAAACTGGTATTACTTTCCGGTCAACCCTTCCAGACGGCACAGCCAGGCATCGAAATGTGGGCATTTCTCACGAATTGCAGAAAGACCGATCTTTTCAATAATAAGTGGTCCATGGAGCACTTTACGGTACTGTCGAAAGTGTTTTTGAATACGTGCTGAAGGATGAGAATGTAGCCCATTGTTAATTTCTTCAGGTGAAGCAACGGACTCAGGACTGCTGAACAGACGCGCCGCAGAACCGCCCTGAGATAACGTTTGCGTCGTAACTTCCGGTTTTACAAAGAGAAATGCCTCGAATTCGTGAAGCATGAGATAAGAAAGAAAAAAAAAAAAAAAAAAAAAAAAAAAAAAAAAAAAAAAAAAAAAAAAAAAAAAAAAAAAAAAAAAAAAAAAAAAAAAACGAGCGTCACCAATGTCTCGAGAGAGTGCCTGTTCCAAATGCGCAACTCTTTGATACGGCGTTCTTTGGGAAGTGTCGCTACTCCTGGAAAATCAGCAGGTAAACCGTAATAGTCAATAAGCGTCGTTACCATTGCAGCGCTTTTGTCGCAGAGCAGGTTAAAAATATCACGACGCACCTGTGCGTAGCGAGTAATGCCACCACGAGATACTATCCCTGATCGCGTTCGTTTGGTCACAATCAGAGTAGGAATCGCAACAATATTGTTATGCAATAAATGTGGCGCAATACTACGCTTAACAAATGTTTCCTCAGTTTGCCCTTCGCACAGAATAAGCACGTTCCTCATTATCCTGGGCGTCCCCCGAATACATTCTTCTCCCACAGGTCGCCAAGGCTGTAATCATCCAGCCAATGGGCAATCTCTGCCTCATCCAGCCTGCGAATGACGGATACACCCTCGATGCGATCCACAACCAGGACTTCCTGTGCAGCAAACTGATTGATCAGAGTAACCGACTGCGTTGATAAGATCGACTGAACCTGATACGCAACGCTGCAAATCATTTCGGATAGCAGCTTGATCGCGTATGGATGCAATCCAAGTTCGGGCTCATCAATAACGATAGTTGCAGGCATGCGTGCAGGTGGCTGTAGGAACAGTGTTGCCAGACAGATAAAGCGCAGTGTTCCGTCAGAAAATGCCCCTGGGCTGAAGACCGTATCCGACCCACGTTCTTTCCATTCCAGGCGAATTTTTTCTGGATTGTACGGAGAAGGGCGCAGAACGAAATCGCCAAAGAATGGCGCCACCAACCGCACCGTCTCGACAATGGCACGGTAGTGGTCATAATGCTGTTCACGCAGCAAGTAAAGATATGCTGCGAGATTGGCGCCTTCCGGGTGCAATGATTGATTATCGTGGATGTCGCACAGGCTCCTGATACGCGATGATTCGCTCGTATCGTGAAAATGGTAGACTCTCCAAGAGCGCATTGCCTGATAGACATATCTGGATACGCGACTGTCTTTCACCCAGCGACTCAGACTGCTCTCACGCTTCACCCGGCCATCACTCCGATCCAGGTAAGGTTCAGAATGGCGACGACGGTCGTGAAACCACGTCGACTCATACTGGATCAACAAGGCATCTTCAGCAGGAATAAGTGTGCAGGCATACCCGTTCGCCAGATTATCCCGCTTGAACCAGAGCGTAACATCCATCTGATTGGTTGTCTTGCGCCCGTAATGAAGAATCTGTTCGGCTCCACCACTCTGGGCGACGTGAATCTGCAGGCTTTCCTCTATCATGCGGTAAAGCAATTTGAAGAGGCTGATAAAATTTGATTTACCCGACCCATTCGCACCAATCAGCACATTGACCGGTTCAAGCGATAGATCGAGATGACTGAATGATTTATATCCCTTTAGTACGACTCGTTCAAGCATACGCGAAGGCATGGCACACCCTTTCCGAACGTTGCGTTCCTTAGAGATTGCCAGGGGTGAAGGATACTGCGGCAATGCAGATCATGGCACACCCTTTCCGAACGTTGCGTTCCTTAGAGTGTACCACGAATCGAAGGCCTCCGACGATCACGCGCGCGCTGCGGCGCCGATTGTTTCGGCGACGGCGCGTTCGATCCGCGCATCGTCTCCAGAGGTCTCCAGCGGGTCTTTGCGCAACCGGTGACGCAATGAGAGTGTCGCAACGCGCGCAATGTCCGACGGTTGGGCGCTTTCCCGCCCCTCGAATGCGGCAAGCGCCACCGCCGCGCGCGCCAGGGTCAGTTCGCCGCGATGCCCATCGATGTTGAGCGCCACACAGAGCCGCGCCGCTGCGTACAGCGCTTCATCGGTCAGGATGACGGAAGGAAGCCGCTTCTGGGCTGTGCGAATACGACGCTGCAACCGTTGCTGTTCTCGCTCCCATTGCTGCGCAAAGGCGACCGGGTCGGCGTCGAATGCGCGTCGCCGTCGCACGATCTCAACCCGTTCGGCAACGTCGTCGATGGTCGTAATGCGGGCATGGAGCCCGAACCGGTCAAGCAGTTGCGGACGCAGATCCCCCTCTTCAGGGTTGCCGCTGCCGACGAGAACGAACCGCGCCGGGTGACGCACCGAGATGCCTTCACGCTCGACGACGTTGACGCCGCTCTGTGCCACGTCGAGCAGCAGATCGACCAGGTGATCTTCGAGCAGGTTTACTTCGTCGATGTAGAGGAAGCCGCGATTGGCGCGCGCCAGCAAGCCTGGCGCAAATGCCTGCACCCCTTCGACCAGCGCGCGCTCGATGTCGAGCGCGCCAACCACCCGATCCTCGGTAGCGCCGAGCGGCAGGTCGACGACCGGCACCGGACGCAGGACGGATGGCAGACGTTTTGCTCCTGAACGGCGCTTCTCCTCACCATTCTTCGCTGTGTGCTGGTCGGGCGCTGAGCAGTGCGGACAGATCGGTGATGGTGCAGCAGGATCACAGCCGTATGGACATCCGGCGACAGCGCGCTGCGTCGGCAGCAGCGCAGCCAGCGCGCGCACCGCTGTGCTCTTCGCCGTCCCCCGATGACCCATGACCATCACACCGCCGATCGTCGGGTCGATCACGCACAGGAGCAGGGCAAGTTTCAGTTCCGCCTGACCGACGATCGCGGTAAATGGATAGACCGGCAGCGTCGCAAAACCGCTGTCGGTCGTTTTGCCGTTGTGTGTTTCAGCAGAGGTTGTTGTCATAGGACCTCAACATCAGGCGTCGCCAGTGATTGCCACCAGTTCGGTCAGCGACGGCTGGCGGCTGCGGAAGGCGGTCACGTCGATACGCTGTAATAATACCAGAGAAATGCCCAGCAGCAGCGCCTCGATCAGGAACACGCTCACGTAACCGCTGACGGCGCTCCCGCTCATATGCGAAATCACGTCCCGCATCACACCACCAAGCAACGTGCCAACACCGCGCGCGAGCGCATCCGCCACACCCCACGCCCCGATGAACAACCCAACCTGCTCGGTTGTCGTCATGTCGAGCATCAGCGCCAGGTTGGTCGTTGTAGCGATGCCGGTGCCAAAACCAAGCAGCAGAATGCCAGGAATGAAAAGCGCCTCGATCGAGATCATACCGCTGAGCGCGATCAGGAGAAAGCCGGTCGCCGCGATCGAACCGCCGATCATCGCGCCCCGTTTCTTGCTGATCCAGCGACTGAGCACTGCACCGTACAACAGCAACGCTGTAAGCGTCGCGCCGCCCCACATCGCAGTCAGCTGGGTCGTTTCCCTGACGTTCATACCAAACGCGGTTGCCCCAAACGGCTCGAGCAGGATGTCCTGCCCCAGTATCGCAGCCAGCATCATGATCAGATAGACGAAAAAGATGCGCGCCTGCGGATTGTCGAGCACGGCACGGATGGCTGCGACCTGCCCGGCGCGGCTCTGCTTGACCCCTTCGCTGCGGCGCGGCTCAAGACCGACCAGCCCCACAAGCGCCAGAACCAGCGCCACACCGCCGGTCTCCAGGAAGACGGTGAAGAGGCGTTCTTCGCTGTATGGCTCCAGCGCACGCCCGACAACAATTGCAGTTACAATGACGCTGGCAATCATCATGAACCACATGATTGCAACCGTGCGCGAACGCTGCTGTTCGGTCGACATATCGCTGGCAAGCGACAGGTACGCGACAACTGCCAGGTTGTACCCGACACCCCACATACCAAACAACAGCAGCGCCAGCGGCACGCCGATCATCGGATCATGCGCCAGCGCCAGGGCAGCATGCGGCGCCAGCACCGCACCCGTGAGTGCAAGCAGCGTTCCCAGCGCAATGTACGGTGTGCGGCGGTACCCGAAGATCGGATGGGTGTCGGAATACTGCCCGATCCAGACCTGCGCCGGTGAAAGGATGTAGGGCAGCACGACCAGAACCGCGACAATACTCGCCAGAATGCCGAGATCGTGGATCATGATACGGTTCAGCACGCTGTTGATCAGCACGAAGGTCATCGCAATCGCAACATGCAGGAACCCCAGGCGAATGTTTTTGACCAGCGTCATCACGCGCTCCTTTCTTG
>FWWM01017258.1_pt1 | contig 10537 bp, 7 predicted proteins | sample 2228351 | NCBI WGS metagenome assembly FWWM01 (sample SAMEA103939774, study PRJEB20133) | metagenome
TGCGGGACTTAACCCAACATCTCACGACACGAGCTGACGACAGCCATGCAGCACCTGTGCACGCTCCCCTTGCGGGGTCGTCACCCTTTCGGGCTCCTACCACGTGCATGTCAAGGCCAGGTAAGGTTCTTCGCGTTGCATCGAATTAAGCCACATACTCCACCGCTTGTGCAGGCCCCCGTCAATTTCTTTGAGTTTTAACCTTGCGGCCGTACTCCCCAGGCGGCACGCTTAATGCGTTAGCTTCGCCACGGACAGGGTCGAATCTGCCCACAGCCAGCGTGCACCGTTTAGGGCTGGGACTACCAGGGTATCTAATCCTGTTTGCTCCCCCAGCTTTCGTGCCTCAGTGTCAGGAGTTGTCCAGGGACCTGCCTTCGCCACTGGTGTTCCTCTCGATATCTACGCATTTCACTGCTACACCGAGAATTCCGGTCCCCTCTCCAACCCTCCAGCCGTGTAGTATCCAATGCCCTTTCCGGGTTGAGCCCGGAGATTTCACATCGGACTTACACGGCCACCTACGCACCCTTTACGCCCAGTGAATCCGAACAACGCTTGGAACCTCTGTATTACCGCGGCTGCTGGCACAGAGTTAGCCGTTCCTTCCTCTTCCGCTACTATCAGCCGCCGGTGTGTTCGACCGGCGGGTTTGCTCGCGGATGACAGGGGTTTACGAGCCGAAGCCCTTCATCCCCCACGCGGCGTCGCTCCATCAGGCTTTCGCCCATTGTGAAAAATTCTCGACTGCTGCCACCCGTAGGTGTCTGGACCGTGTCTCAGTTCCAGTGTGGCTGGTCGTCCTCTCAGACCAGCTACCCGTCTTCGCCTTGGTGGGCCATTACCCCGCCAACTAGCTGATAGGCCGCGGGATTATCGGAAAGCGCCAGGCCTTGCGGTCCCCGGCTTTGGTGATGGCGGGATGCCCCGTCTTCACCACATCCGGCATTAGCTCCGATTTCTCGGAGTTATTCCAGTCTTTCCGGTAAATTCCCCACGTGTTACTCACCCTTGCGCCACTCCGGCTGCCGAATATTGCTACCCGACAACCAGCGTTCGACTTGCATGTCTTATCCACGCCGCCAGCGTTCGTTCTGAGCCAGAATCAAACTCTCCGAAACAAAATCCAAGCTGGATTGCTTGGCCAACCAACAGTGCAACCGTTTGGTTGCACGTGGGCCTGCTTGTCGCACAATTCAGATTTCAAAGAACCTCGGACGGGGAATCGGTTGTGAATTCAACCTCCCGCCCAAAGCGGACCGACAGCTTATTCCGCTATGCGTCTATGTCAACAGATTTTCGAAATTTTTTTCGATTCATAAATTATTGAATGGCAATGACTTAAAAATTGACCGCCGGGACAGGCTTCAGATTTGGCTAGGCCACGTCGGAGGCTTCTCTCCGGACAGGCGGCGTGACAAGCGTCGTCCTTAAAATTAACTGATTGTAAATCAAAGAGTTACGTGTCCGGACGCGCTTTTACCGACCTTGACAAGCTCGTCTGAGAACCGCCCCATCGAACCGGCAGCACACACCCTCTGGTCCCCCCGCTTCTCCTTCTCCCCTTAAAGCGGATTTCCAACTTGTTGTCGTTAAATGAAATGGGAACGTGTTGGTCCTCTGACAAGGCTGGACCGAAAGCAGTGCCGCCTGCTTACACATCACAAATTTGCACTGCCTGGCGGAGGGAGGTCAGCGGATCTCGTCTGGGGATAAACTCCTGTGCCACAAACCCTTTGAACCCGGTTTCCGCAATAGCTCGCATAATGGCGGGGTAGTACAGCTCCTGGGTCTCGTCAATTTCATTCCGACCGGGCACACCACCGGTGTGGTAGTGGGCGATGTAGGGAGCGGCGGCTTCGATGCCCTTGGCGCTGTCGCCTCGAATGGTTCGAATCACATCTCCCTCCATGATCTGCATGTGGTAAATGTCGTACAGGAGTTTGAAATGTTCCGACCCCACTCGTTTGCACAGGGCCACCCCCCATGCCGTCCGGTCACACATGTAATCCGGATGATCAATTTTGCTGTTGAGCAGTTCCATGACGGCAGTTACCCCGTGCTTCTCGCAGATGGGCACAATGCGCCGAAGGCCCTTGGCGCAATTTTCCCAACCCTCCTCGTCGGACATGCCCCGTCGGTTGCCAGAAAAGCAAATGATGTTCTTGAATCCGGCGGCCGCCACCTTGGGGGCGGTCTCTTCGAAAAAGCGCACGATTCTGTCGTGGTTCTCGACACGGTTGAGTCCGTCGGTGATGCCCCCGGGCACCCCGCTGACCATGGCACAGACCAGGTCGTATTTTTTGAGGACGGGGAAATCCTCCACGGTCAGTAGCTCGACCGACCGGATGCCCATCGGTTTGACCGCTCGGCAAAATTCTTCCAGCGGAATATTGCCGTAGCACCACTTGCAAACGGAATGGTTGATGCGCCCCTTGAGGGGGGCGCCCGCGGCGGCCCACAATCGGCCAACCAGGGATGTTGAGGCCAGGGCCGCCACACCGGATTTAATCGCTGCACGCCGGGAGAAGGTGGTTTTCATGTGAAATCAGTTTGTGTGCTGTAACTGGGGAGCGTTTAAACCGCCAGCGTAGCCCCGTCAAATGCGAAATCCCCCTTTGGGGGATCAGTCGGCCTCTGCCCGCAACGGTGGGCGCGTTCGCCGGGGGGGGGCAGCTCCACCGGGCATCCATTCGACCGGCTTTCAGTTACCGACGGGGTCGCATCGGAAATGGTGGCGAGGCAAAGCGGGTCCGGTCGAACATGAGAATCCCCGACCGGCAGGCCGACCTGGACTCAACCCGGCGCGCCGCGCCCGGTCCAGGTCAAAGTTGGACATTGTCAAAAACAGACAGGTGTCTAGGCTCGGCGCATCACCATCGCATGAACTTTCGGCTCTTTCTGTGGTCTTTGACCGCCGCGCTGGCGGGTTTTCTGTTCGGGTTCGACACCGTGGTGATTTCCGGCGCGGAACAAACCATTCAGGAGTTGTGGGCACTCAGCCCGGGAATCCACGGCCTGGCCATGGCCTCGGCGCTTTACGGCACGGTGCTGGGGGCGTTGATCGGCGGCTGGCCCACCGATCGGCTGGGACGCCGGGCCACCTTGCTGTGGATCGGCGCGCTGTACTTCATCTCCGCGGTTTGGTCCGCGTTGGCCACTGGGGTGTATTCCTTCAGCTTGGCGCGGTTTCTCGGCGGTTTGGGGGTGGGGATCTCAACCGTGGCAGCGCCGCTGTACATTTCGGAAATCGCGCCGCCCGCCCGACGCGGGCGTCTGGCCGGGATGTTTCAGTTCAACATCGTGTTCGGCATTTTGGTGGCCTTCCTGTCCAATGCGTTAATCGGGCGGTATGTCGAAGTCAACGCCTGGCGGTGGATGCTGGGCGTGGAGGCGTTCCCCGCGGTGGTGTACACCCTGTTGTGCTTGGGCCTTCCGGAAAGCCCGCGCTGGCTGCTGGTGCAGCGAGGAGACCGCGCCCGGGGCGTAGCCGTGTTGCGCCTGGTCGAACCCGGCGCCACGGATGTGGAAATCGAAGCGCATGCTGATGAAATTGTGGCGGCATCGGCCGTGCAGGCCACCGGCGAACGGTTTTGGACAGGGCGGTTGCGACGCCCGATTCTGCTGGCGGTTCTGATCGCCTTTTTCAACCAGCTCTCGGGCATCAATGCCGTTTTGTACTTTGCGCCGCGCATCTTTGAGTGGACCGGTCTGGGGCAACAGGCGGCGCTGCTGCAATCGGTGGGCATTGGTTTGACCAACCTGGTTTTCACCCTGCTGGGACTGTGGCTGATTGACCGCTTGGGGCGGCGCACCCTGCTCTACATCGGTTCGGTGGGCTACATTGTCTCCCTGGGCATGGTGGCGCTGGGTTTTTTCACCGGGCGGTTTGGCCTGGTGCCGCCGTTTATCTTTGCCTTCATCGCCGCCCACGCAGTGGGCCAGGGCGCGGTGATCTGGGTGTTCATTGCCGAGATTTTTCCGAACCGCCAGCGGGCCGAGGGCCAGGCGCTGGGCAGCTTTACGCACTGGATGTTTGCCGCGCTGCTCACCAGCATCTTTCCGAAGATGGCGGCCGAACTCCCTCCCGGGGCCATCTTCCTGTTCTTCTGCGGGATGATGATCCTCCAACTGCTCTGGGTAAAGTTCCTGGTGCCGGAGACCCGGGGCGTGCCCCTGGAGGAAATGCAGAAGCGGCTGGGAATCGAATCCCCGCCAGCCTGAAGCCGACCGCAGGGCTTGTCCCTGGCAAACGGCCTTCCACTGCCCCCACGATCCAGCTCAGCATCCACGCGCGCTGGTTGCGTCCGTCGCATCTAACCGCGTCCTTTTCGGTCCGTGACTTCGGTGACGGTCCCCTCCTGCTCGCCGGCGATTGCCAATGGGTGGGTTGCTGCTTTTTTTGAGTGTCCCGGCCGGAATCGGCCAGCTTCACGCGAGCACGCCCGGAAGTGGCCTCCAAGCCCTTGAGCGGGTTGAAGAATTCCAACGTTTCCAGCCCCGCCCCTGGCGAACTCGATTATGAACGTCCGCGAGGAAAAGCTTATCCGCGGCCGGCCTTCTCCTGGCGTCACTAGTCGCCACCCGCCCGCTCCTCGCTCCGCGGCTCGACCAGTCGGTCTTCCCCGAGCACCTGGAGGAGCTGCTCGTCGAAAGCCGCCCGGCGCCGTAGGTAATCATCCCATTCCGGGTCGCGTCTGGGGAGCAGCGCCGCGAAGCGAAACTGGAGGGCCCGTGCGTGGTCCGCCAAATCGTATTCTCGAACCAGGTCCACAATCCGACGGAACTCCGCTTCGGATCTCGCCGTTGTCGGCAGTCTTTCGCGGGCATAGCGGCTGGCGGGAGACTCACGGTACTTCCACTCGGTGTACTCCGCCGGTGTCAGCATCGCGACCAGCGCGGACTCGAACTGGCGCTCCAGCTCCTTCAAGTGCGCCCGGTCCTCGTCGTCGAGACCGGTCACGCTCCTCCTCCAGTCCGGGACGATCCGCTGTTGCTCGTAGTGCAGTTCGAGCTCCCGCAACTGGCGTCGTTTGTCCAGGGGCAGGTATTCGTGATCCGGATCAGACCAGGGCCAGCCGATGACCTCCGCGACCAGACGGTTCCAGGGCTTGCCCAGCAGGGCTTCGGCCCTGGACTGCATTTCATGGAGCAGCCGCTGTCGCGCCAGCCGGTCTTCCTGGTATTCACGCCAATTGCGGGCCTGTCTGAAGCCCCGGCCCAGCTCCTGCTCGGCATCCAGCACCAGCAACCGATCGCGATAAACGCGGCCAATCCGGGTGATCACCAGATCGCGGATGGTTTCCTCGGGACACCCCACCGCCCGGAGGTTGGCCGCAAACTGCCCCCAATCCCGGCTCTCAATGGCGGCCCACCGCGTGGCTGACTCGCCCGCAGCGGGTACGAACTGATGGATGCGGGCAATCCCGGCGCGGGTGGCCGCCGATGTCCCGGATTCTCCCCGCACCACGCGCGGCGGAGTCGCAGGGGTCACCGGGCGCTGGACCAGCAGGCCGACCAGCACGGCGTTGAACAGCAAGCTCAGGAGCAGGAGAAGCTTCAAGGGTTCCCGTGCCGGACCAGCCCGCCCAGCATGAATCCCAGTCCCCGGCGCAGGGGGCGTGCCACCTTTTCCCCCAGCACCTCGTTCAAGCGCCGTTCCGCGTCCATTTGCAACGCCTCCACCTGACGCTGCCGTTCCTCGACGGACAAGGCCCGGTTCTGCGCCGCGCGTTCCGCTGCCTGACACGCCGCGCGGCAGATCAGCCACGCGTTGTCCGCCAGCTCGGCCGGCAGATCCCAGGCCTCGAGCGCCTGGCGTGCGGTTCGGTAAAATCGGTCAGGCGCTTTCTCAAACTCCCGCGCCCGCTCCTCGCCCAACAACTTCCGCACCTGTTCCATGGCGCACCCGCGGCGAATCCAGTCGCCGGGCGAAACGGAGAAACCGCTGCCCTCGAGGGCCTCGAACAACCATTGGAACTCCTCCGGGTGCAGTCGAAATACTCCAGCTTACGACGCACTGTCCGGGCCAGGGTGGAATGCCGCAAGCGGAATTCGCGCCGCTCCTCCAGTGAACCCGCTTGATCCATTGGAACTTCCAACTTTTCATGCTCACCCGTGCCGGGAGCAACGTCGGAGAAATCTCCTTCGCTGCCTCCTCCAAGCCATCCGCCCTCAAGGTCCTCAGGACCTCGAACCCACCTGGCCAGGGATTTCCCGGCACGAATAGCAGCCGTCCGTATAAATCCGGCACCAGTATGTCTCGTCTGTGATGACCGGGGTGATCCGCTCGGCGGTGCCCAGGAGCTCTTGAAGCAAGGCATCGCGCTCCCGGAGCAGTTCCTTTATCTGCTGTTCCTGTTCCGGGCTGCGGGAGGTTGCCTCGATTCGACCCGGGACGGTTGCGACGTCGGGACACCCGCAATGCTTCGCAGCCGGGGAGCAAACACCCGGTTGACCCTGGCCGTGACCGGGTCGCGAATTACCGGCTCCGGACAACCCACCGCGCGCAGGTTGGCAATATATTGGCGATGGTCTGGTGACTCGATTTCGCTCTAACGGAACGGCGGCATGGCGGGGAACCCCGCCAACGGGTCGAACGCGCTGGTCCGCGAGACGGCATCCGCCGCAGGCTCTGTCCGCCAGGTCATGGCTTCATATGGTGAGTAAGGCGCAGAGGTGCCCAGCCTGCGGCTTGAAGGCGAGCCAGCCAGAAGTTCAACGCTATGTTCAGACCAAGGGAAGCCGTCGGCAAAAGGACAAAACCGTCCCGGAACATTCGGCGTTTTTGATATGGCGCGACAGCATTCATTGTCGGAGAAACCGGATGCCGGGCCGGAAGCCGCATCGGCAGATTTTAGCCAGACCGCTCCGCATGATTCTCAACCAAGCCCGTGAAGGTGGACCTCCCCTCCAAACACCCGGGTGTCCGGGGGGAAAGCGCCCCCGTTCATGCATCTGAATCCTTTGCGACCTGCCTAATATGTTCGCCTGCGGGGTGAACCGAAGCCGCCTGCTTACGCGTTGCTCCGGTGTGTTTGGGCCAGGGCGGTGATCTGGATGTTCACTGCCGAGATAATCCCAACGGCCAGCGCGCTGAGGACCAGGCGCCCGGCCGGCTGGAACGATATAAAGCCCCGTACCACTCTGATGGCGGCCCGTCAGTTGCAGCGAGGTGTTCGACCCGCTCCCAGAACCGAGCCGCTAACCCAACAGCCCTCGCAGCGCGCGCTCGATCAACGCGCGGCCAGCCAAGCCCTCGCGCCATGCCGCGGGAATGCCCGCTTCCCCCAGCAGGCCCCTGCCAACTGCCCGCAAACGGCCCCTGTCGTATCCGCGTCGTTCCCGAGGTTCACGGCCCGCAACACCGCCTGGCGGAAGTTCGTCGCGCCATGGAACGCCCACAACGCCGCTTCGAGCGACTTCACCACGTGGCCCGTGCCCTGAATCTCCGGCGGCTCGCGGCGCCGAAAACTGCCCCGGGTCACTTCTTCGATCGCCGGGTGGAGGGGCAGAAAATCGCGCAGGCGCCGCAAGGGTTGCCAATCCGAGTCCAGCACCTCGTCCCGCGGGAGGCCATGCGCCAGCCCGGCGAGCACCACGGCCAGGTAGGCGCACGCGGACAGACACTGCGAGCTGGCGTGCGTCGGCCGGCTCGATTCCGCCGCCCGCGCTGCCAACAGGTCAAGCCGGTTGGGGAACCAGTGGGCGTAGGCGATCGGCACCGGCGCCAGACGCATGAGAGAGCCGTTCCCGCTGGCGGACTCCGCCGGATCGCCGGAAGTCCAAGCGTCGCCGGTTTGCTGGAAACGCTGCAGGGCGGCGACGGTGGTGGCGCCGATGTCAAACACCCGTCCGTTGACCGAATAGGCACCGGTCTGCCACCAGGCGAGATACCGCCGGGCTTGATCATTGAGGTCCCAACCCGCTTCGGCGGGCGATGCTGTCAGCCAGGGCGAGCGCCATGCTGGTGTCATCCGTCCACTCGCCCGGCGCCAGCCCGTGCGGCCCGCCGCCGCGGTAGCCGGTGACCGGCGCGAACGAGCCGGGGGGCGCGAACTCCACGGCCGCGCCGAGTGCGTCGCCGACAGCCAGGCCGAGAAGCAGGCCTCGTTGACGGTCGCGGCTCACCATGGCTCCACCAGGGACGGCCAGCGGTCAGAAGCGGTCCAGCAACAGAGCCGAGCAAGAACCGCCCCGCCGTGATTACGCCTGTGACGCCCGATCAGCAGAGCGCGTCGCCGAAGCCCGCAGCTTCCAAACTGCAAAGCAGGGCGGCGGTTCGATGCAGCAGACTGGTTAATTATCGTCATTTGTGCTTCAGCACCTGTGACGTCAAAGCGTGGCGATACCTGACGTTCCGATTTAGCCGCGGCGCTCAGTATCGTACGCTGGGGCCGGCTGTTGCGCCGTGCCCTCGCCATGTCCAATTCTGTGCCAAGCCTCACGGAACTCCTCGGTCTCGTAATCTTTGGGCTCGAGCCAAAACGAGATTCGCCCGTCCTTCTCGCCTCAATGCGCGCGGTTCTTGATTTCGCGCGGCGTTAGGATAAACGCAGTCGGCTCCGAAATGATTCTGTTTACGATCACACAGAAGTCACCCATCAGGTTATCGAGAGAGGTGCCCAACGGCACGGGTGCGAGCTTGCTGAGCGACTTCACTTGTATCCCGAGGTACCGCTCCGCGTCTCGATTGTACACGACGACATCAATGCCGCGGGCGTTTCGCGCAGTCGGCATCGTGTTCCAGCCGAGTAGTGAGAGCTTGTAGCAGACGAAGTACAAGCCTGTGTTACCGACTATCTGGGCACTCAGCTTCATACATCTTCGATGCGGCATAACAACCACGCTCAGCGACCGCCGCCGGAAGCGCCAGGACGGCTACAACAAGCGCGAGCAAATTACCCGAACCGGCCAACTGTCCAGCAGGGCGGCGCTTTGCTGCAGCGCCCTGGTTAGGCCTACGGTTTGTCATCAGAAACCAAACCAAATCGCCTTTGTGTTCCACCGCGACCGCCTGGTAGTGTAGGCCCACTCGAACCGACCAGAGCGACCCACTTTTTTCAAGTGCAGCGACGGATGCCACGGATCCTGTCGCAAGAGGTCATAGCACTTCTCCACCAGCCGTTGAACATCCTCCAGCAGTTGACGATAGCAGGACCAGAAGCGGGGGGTCGCTCGGTGTCTCACAGATCAGTGCAGTGTCCTTCCCGCATATCCCGCAGCGCTTCCTCGGCGAGTTGATCGAGCCGACCAGTAGCCACATCCCGCTCGAATTGCTGATCCCAAACGCTGGCATCGAACTCGGCAAACCAAGTGCGAAAAGCTGCCAATTCCTCGGGTGACAGTTGGCACACCGCCTCTTTGATTTCTTGAACCGTGCTCATACCGATAGCTTACCTCCTTCGCCCATTCAACGCAAATGCCTTTGCCGCCTAACGACCGGCATCACCGGGCCGCGCCTTGTACCAGCCTGGCGACCAAGCTCAGCGCCCGCCGTCGGAAACGCCCGGTCGGCTGCGACAGTCGCGAGCAAATTGCCCGAACCGCCCGACTGCCCGGCGGAGCAGCGGTTTGCTGCAGCGCCCTGGTTCGGCCTATGGTTTGTCATCAGAATAACTCTCTAAGAGCTTGAGCCGACACCCAGCAGTCACCGGTGGCTGCCGCTGGGCGATGATGCGCAGCGACTCCAATAAATTTAGCGGCGTTTTCAACCGCGCGGGCATTGGGGGACATGCCCCACGCGGAGAGGCGGGCGCGCATCGCCACGCGCGCCGGTCGGGAAGCTTCGTGTTCCCCGGCGTCGGCGGGGATCGGGTTGCAGACGATCGCCGCAGCAGGGTCGGTCGCCCCGCGTCTGCGTTGCGTTCTGAAAAAATGGCATTCATCGGACGCCCGCTCAAAGCCTGTTGATCTGCGAAATAAACTTTGGGGCCGGTTCGTCAACCTCAAAACCTAGGCAAAAATTTTCCCAAAACATGGCGACCGGCTCGAGGCATTTCCCCACGGGGTGAACCGGAGCCGGTCGGGTCCGGGTTTTGCCCCGGTGCGTATGGGGCAGGACGCGGCGTTCGATTGCCCTTGCGGAGCAGGGCGCGCGGTTTCCTGTGCAGTAACGGTCAGGACGCGGGCCGGGACAGCCCGCCCTACCATGATGGATTGCCCATCCTCCGGTAGGGCGCGCTCTCCGTACCCGCTTTTGAGATTGCTCAGACCCGGTAGGGCGTGCTCTCCGAGCGCGCCGGCAGTAGCTGCTTCTGTGTCTTCCGCGTGGTCGGCGGGCTGCCATCCGCCGGACTGGAAGCCCGGCTCTACGGCAGGCCGGGAAGGGATCGAAAGCCTCAACATGCGGAGCGTTTGGCGTGCGGCAGCTTGCTGCCGCTGTCGGAAAACGCCGGCCAGCCGGCACACTCCAAGTGCTGGCGCGAGGATCGAGCGGCCCGGGACAACACGGAGCTTTGGGACTGCTTGGGAGGGAAAGCGTTCCCGCTGACGCCTCAACGCTTCCCGCCTTCGCGCGAGCCCCACCGGGATGAAG
>FWWM01017259.1_pt1 | contig 10537 bp, 8 predicted proteins | sample 2228351 | NCBI WGS metagenome assembly FWWM01 (sample SAMEA103939774, study PRJEB20133) | metagenome
TCTTTTGCCGAATTACTGCCTCACAGCCCCACTCTCGACTCGTCCAGTGGGTTGGCTTGATGGAACCTGCCCTGCTTCCTGGTGCCCAGCGGGGGGCTTTGCCTATGTTTCGCAAATTGCTCGCTTGCTCGGTCCTCGCTTCGACAGCCGCTATCCTCGGCTGCGCGATGTGCGCCAGCCCCTACGACGAGTGCGGGCCTGTCATGGGCGATTCTTTTGGGGACGGATGGTGCTCCAGCGCGCGGGTCGGCTCGATCTTGTCGGGCTCGCAGCCTGACAGCGCCGACGGGCCCGTTGCTACGGACACCCGCGCGAGCACCCCCCCGGCGGCGAAGGGCGGTTCCGGAGCGATCGGTTCGGGCCAGCCCACCCAGAAATTTCCCGCCCCTGAAGGCGCAGACGGTTCGGCCGCGGGCTGGAAACCCAGTGGTGCCCGGCCTCCTCGGCCAACCCTTTCGCCCTAGCAACGAATGGGGCGGGGCAAGCCCGCGCCGGCCATCCGGTTTGCCTCTTTCCAGAAAATAAAGGGCCGTAGCCCGCTGCGCTGGCCGGCCGCCGGGCTGCGCCATTGGGCCTTCCCAGCCCGGACCGATGATTTGCCATTCTTCAGGCTGCGCTGGCCGGCCGCCGGGCTGCGCCATTGGGCCCCTTGACGCGGGGAGGGACGCTTGTCAGGTTATCGGTCAGCAGGGGCCCCACCTGGCCGTCAACCCCACGCGGAGGGCGCATCGTGGAGCACTACGGCAACGGTCCTTCGACTGGACTGGACCAGACAGCCGCGGGGAAGATCATCACGGGATTCCAGCCGGCCGACCTGGTGATGGGTGCGGAGGATCGTGCGGTCCTGCGGCGCCTGGCGGAGCGCGTGGCCGACATGGCGGCCAGTTCGCGCATGGGCGAAATCCGCGAGCTGTGGACGCGGCATAATGCCTTGGAGCTGGTGCGGCCTCTGGTGTTTTGCGATCCGGAGAACGGCTGGAACGAGATCATCACCGAAGCCCAGATGGAGTGCCGGGGCAAGCTGGCTCGTCGCTGGGAAATGGACCTCCGCAAGGAAATCTTCTGGGGCGAGGAAATGGGGGACGACAAGCCGGTCGAGCCGTTCTTCGACGTGCCCTACACCGTATCGCCCGACGACTGGGGCTTGGCGCCGGTGTATCACAAGACCTCGGCCAGCGGGTCGTATGTCTGGGACGCGCCGCTGGGCGATTACGCCGACCTGGATCGGATCCATCCTCCGCAGTTCACTATCGACTGGGAGACCACCCACGGCACGGTCGCCATTGCCCGCGAGGTGTTCGAGGGGATCCTGACTGTCCTGCTGAAAGGGTGCTGGTGGTGGTCGTTGGGGGTGACGTGGCCGGCCGCCACCCTCCGCGGCCTGCAAAACATGTTCTGCGACTTCCACGACCACCCGGACGAACTGAAGGCGTTGCTCCGCCGCATTTCGCAGGGCTATCTGGCCAAGCTGGACTACCTGGAGGCCAATAATCTGCTCAGCCTGAACAACGACGGAACCTACGTGGGTTCCGGAGGGTTCGGGTTTTCGCGCGAATTGCCGCGGCCGGAGTTCTCCGGCCATGTCACCTGCGCCGACTTGTGGGGTTTTACGGAGAGCCAGGAGACGGTCCACGTTTCGCCGGAGATGTACGAGGAGTTCGTGTTTCCTGCGGAGAAGCCCATCATGGATCGGTTTGGCCTGACGTGCTACGGCTGTTGCGAGCCGCTGGACGGGCGCTGGCAGGTGGTGCGCCGCCACCATAAATTGCGGCGGGTGTCGTGCTCGCCTTGGGCCGATCTGGAGAAGATGGCGGGGTTCCTCGAGGACCGGTACATTCTGTCCTACAAGCCGAACCCGGCGGCGCTGGCCGCTGCCGCGATCGACGAGGGGCAAATCCGCCGCGACCTGCGCCACGCCTTGGAAATCACGCGCGGATGCGTGGTGGAGATCATCATGAAAGACAACCACACCCTTGGCGGCCGGCCGGAAAACGTGGTCCAGTGGTGCCGCATCGCGCGGGAGGAGGCGCTCCGCCGTGGGCCGGCCTGACAAGGGCGGCGGCATGAAACGACCGCATGAGAAGGAGGGCCGCCAGGCCCGTCGCATGGTCGCCGCTGCCTGCGGCACCGGCACTGGGTAACGTCCAGGATTTTCCAAGGAGTACGAGCCATGAAACGCCTCATCGGTTTAGTCGCCCTGGTCCTGGGATGGGTGGGTGGCAGGATGGCCGGGGCGGCCCCGGCCGAGTTGCGCATCTGGCCGGTGGACCCGCACGTCAAAGTTTTCCGCGACACGTTGCCGGGCGACCCTGGCGGCACCCTGCGCCTCCGCGCAGCACGTAACGAGTGGGAGCCGGCTCAGTTGGCTGTGCGCTCGCCTGTTGCCCTCAAGGCAGTGCGGGTGGAAGTCTCGCCGCTGAAGCACGCCGACGGCCGAACTACTCTCGGGCCGGAACACGTGAGCTGGAACTTCGTGGGGTTTATCCCGCTCAAGAAGAACACACCCGGCAGCGAAGCCATCCGGGTACGGGCCGCCCCCTGCGAGGTCCCCGACCCCCTTTTGGATGTCCGCACCCTAGATCTGCCGGCCGACGCCACGCAACCCGTGTGGCTGACGGTCTTCGTCCCCGAGGAGGCCGCGCCGGGGGTTTACCGGGGCGAGGTGGCGGTATGGGCCGGATCGCACCGCGCCACCCTCCCGATCGAGCTTTCGGTCGAGCCGTGGGTCCTGCCCGAGACCCGCCATGTGCTGGTCACCAATTGGTTCAATTTGCACAACATTGCCACGGCCCACGGGCTTTCCATGTGGAGCGAGCCGTACTGGGCGATGCTCGAGCGCTATGCCCGCAACATGGCCGCCCATCGCCAGAACGTGGTCCTGGTGCCGTGGTCGCTGGTCGAGGTCACCCGGCGGGCCGACGGCAAACTGGTGTTCGATTACGCCCGCTTCGACCGCTTCGTGGAGCTGTTCACCCGCTGCGGTGTGGGCCAACGGCTGGAGATCAGCCACCTTGGCGGCGGCGAGAAGGGCTGGGGCACTCCCTTTCGCCTGGCCAACCTCCAGGCCAGGGACGAGAAGACCGGCAAGACGGTTTCGCTCCCGCCGGAGGAAGGGGTCCTGCGTCTGGCGGCCGACCTCCAGCGGCACCTGGAAGAGCGGGGCTGGCTGGACCGCTCGATGATCCACGTGGGCGACGAGCCGATCCTGACCAACCTGGCCTCCTGGCGGGCGATTTCCGAGGCGGTCCATCGTGCCGCCCCCCGGCTGCGGCGGATCGAAGCCATCGAGACCATCGACTGCACCGGCGCCCTGGAGGTCTGGGTGCCGCAGCTCATCCATTTCGACCGGTGGCGCGACGCCTACGAAGCCCGCCGGGCCCACGGCGAGTTCTGGTTCTACATCTGCTGCAATCCATTCGGCAACGTGTATCCCAACCGGTTCCTCGACTATCCCCTGAGCCGCGTGCGCGTGCTCCACTGGCTGAACTTCACCGAGGAGCTGGCGGGCTACCTACATTGGGGATGGAACTTCTGGGGCAAAGACCCCTTTGGAGTGCCCAGCGACCGGCTGCCGCCCGGCGATACCCATGTGGTCTATCCCGGCAAGGAGGGCCCGTTGAACTCGATCCGCTGGGAGTTGCAACGCGAAAGCCTGGAAGATTGCGAATACCTGCACCTGCTGGTGGCCCAGGTCGCGGCCGTCAAACAGCGGCTGGGAGAAGCGGCCGACTGGGTCCGCCCCCGCCGTCGAGCCCTGGAACTCGCCCGCCGAGTGGTCCCGGCCATCACCCAAACCGAACTCGACCCGGCCAAAATCCAGGCAACACGGTGGCAACTGGCCGACGAAATCGCCACCCTCGCCCAACCCCCCTTGGTGCTGATCGAGACCGAACCGGCCGAAGGCGCGACACTCGTCGAAGGCCCCGTAGCCGTGGAACTGCGCGGCGTCGTCCAGCCCGGGGCCACGGTGCAGGTCAACGGGCGGCCGGTGACGGTGGCCGCCGATGGCCAGTTCGTGGCACGCACCGGCGCTCAAATCCGGATTGAAGTCCAGTACCAGGGCCAGAAGAAAGAATTGCGGCGGTCGTTTGCCGTCCGCCGGTAAGGCCAGGCCGCCGCGGACCCACGCCGCCCGCCGGGACGCTCTGGCTGGCGATCCAACATAAAGCCGGGGAGGTAAACCCCGCTGGCCAGGCTAGTGCCTGCAAAGGCCCGTTTCCGCGCCGCAATGAGGGGTTTGGGACTCGGTGGCGTCGTCCGGAGGTCGTATCGCTGCCGAAACGTTTGGTTGCCTCCACCCGGGGGGCTTGCGCTCCAGCTCGAGAGCTAAGCACAGTGGTTCCTTGCAACCACGCGAGGACGGTTTGGCGTAGGGGCAAAGCATGTTCGATTCGAGGCGGGCGGGCAGCGTGCAGCAAGCCGTGGGATGACGAGGGGGGCCGGCCGGCTTGCCCAGCGCCGTCCCGGCAGCTTCTGCGATTCTGCCCCGTGCGCGGGACGCTTGTCCGGATGACGCGGCCGGCTTGCCGCGCCCCGTCCGGTGGGGTAAAAGGTGTACGTCAGGAGCGATGCGGCTGGTCGATTCGACGGTGTTGGCGAAAGGAAGATTTGTGGACGAGCAGTTCGGTGTTCTGCCGGGGAACTTTCCCACGATCCGGATGCGGCGCCTGCGTTACCACCCGGGCATTCGTCGCCTGGTCCGCGACGTTGTTTTAAGCCCGGCCAATCTGGTGTTGCCGTTGTTTGTCCGTCCTGGTCAGGGGGTACGGCAGGAGATTGCTTCGATGCCGGGCCATTGCCAGCTTTCGCCGGATTTGCTGGTGGAAGAGGCCCGCCAAGCCGCCTCTCTGGGACTGGGGGGCGTGCTGTTGTTTGGGATTCCGGCGGCCAAGGATGCCCGGGGCAGCGATGCGATGAGCAACTTGGGCATCATTCCGGAGGCGGTGCGGGCGATCAAGGCGGCTGTGCCGGAATTGCTCGTGATCACCGACGTGTGCTTCTGCGAGTACACCGACCACGGGCACTGTGGGGCGCTTTGCACGGTAGCCGGCCGGGTGGACGTGGAAAACGACAGCACGCTGCGGATGCTGGGGCATCAGGCGGTGGCGCATGTCCGCGCCGGGGCCGATGTCGTGGCCCCCAGCGGGATGATGGACGGCATGGTGCGGGCCATCCGGCGGAGCCTGGACCGTGCAGGGTTTTCGCATGTGCCGATCCTGAGCTACGCCGCCAAGTATGCCAGTTCGTTCTATGGGCCGTTCCGCGAGGCGGCGGAAAGCGCCCCCCAGTTCGGCGACCGGCGGAGTTATCAGATGGATCCGGCGGCCGCCGCAGGCCAGGCCATGCGGGAAATCGCTTTGGACCTGGCCGAAGGGGCCGACCTGGTCATGGTCAAGCCGGCCCTGGCCTATCTGGATATCATCCGCATGGCTCGGGACCAGTTTCCCGGCGTTCCGCTGGCCGCCTACAACGTCTCGGGCGAGTACAGTATGGTCAAAGCGGCGGGGCGGCTGGGCTGGCTGGACGAGAAAATGGTGGCCCTGGAAACGCTGACCGCAATCCGCCGCGCCGGCGCCAGCATCATTCTCACGTACTGGGCCAAGGAGGCCGCCCGTTGGCTGGGTGCTTGATCTCGCCCCTGGCGCAAGGGGGCCAGGCACCTTATAATCAATCCATGCGTGGAATGGTCCCCGAAGGGGGGTTGCAGGGTTTTGCAAAGCGAGCTTCGTCCTGCCGTGCCCACCGTGTACGAAGGTCAGATCGCTCCGGTCGCTGGCCGGTTCGCGATCGTGGTCTCCCGGTTCAACCGCAGCGTGACCCAAGGACTTTTGGACGGGGCGTTGCAGACGCTGGCGGCGCATGGGGTGCGGGACGAGGATATCGACGTGCTCTGGACCCCCGGGGCGTTCGAAATCCCCACCGTGGCCGAGCGCCTGGCAGCCAGCGGCCAGTACCTGGCCGTCCTCTGCCTGGGTGCCGTGATCCGTGGCGAGACGACCCACGACCAGCACATCAACCGGGCGGTGAGCATGGCTTTGGCCCAGATTGGCGTGCGGCACGGGGTGCCGGTGCTGTTTGGGGTGCTGACGTGCAACACCCTGGAGCAGGCGTTGGCCCGGTCTGGCCCGGTGGCCGGCTCGCGCGGCAAAGACCAACCCGACAGCCGCGTGGGCAACAAAGGGGTGGAATGCGCCGAGGCCGCCCTGGAAATGGTCAACCTGCTGGCCCGTTTCGCATCGGGCAAAGGGACCAAATCGCCTTCCTGAACGCTGTGACATTGCCTGGCCAATCTGAGGGACCCAGATCCGGGTGCCAACCTCCGATGCTCCGCCGCCGCCGTGCCCGCGAAGTCGCATTGCAAGTGCTCTACGAAGAAGACTTGAATCCGCAGGTCGCCCCTTCGGTGAGCGAACAATTCGTCCGTCGCCGGCTCCGGGACCCCCGGCTGGCGGCCTTCGCCCTGAGCCTGATTGCCGGCGTGCGGCGCCATGCTGCGGAACTGGATCGGATGATCCAGGAGACGGCGGCCAATTGGAGCCTCGCCCGCATGGCCGTGGTGGACCGCAATATCTTGCGCCTAGGCGCCTACGAGATGCTTTTCGGCGACACCCCTGACCGTGTGGCCCTGGACGAGGCCATCGAGCTGGCCAAGCGCTATGGCGACAGCCGCTCGGCCCAGTTCGTCAACGGCATCCTGGACCGCCTCTTGCACCAGTACGCCGGCCGTGCGCCCGGTTTGGAATCCGGCGAGCCGGCCGATCCCAGTTGCCCGGCCTCCGTGGCACCCTCGGGGTGAATACCTCGCCGCCGCTCGGCCCCTGACCCTGGAAGCTCCGTCTGATCGCTCGGATCGCACCACCCATGGGATTGCTCGAAAAACTCAAACAGGGCCTCAAGAAGACCAGCCAGTTGCTCCACACCGATATCCGCGACCTTTTCAAGAGCAAGGGCCGGCTGGTCGATCAGGCGTTCCTCGACGAGCTGTTCGCGCTGTTGATCCGCACCGATATGGGAGTCCAGGCGGCCCAGGCAGTCGTCGAAGAGGTCAACAGCCAGTACCGCGCGCGGGTGGTGGAGATGAGCGAGGTGCTCGACCGTGTCAAGGCCAAGCTGAAGGGGCTTTTGGAACAGCCGGCCTCTCCGATCCACTTCGCCCCCGAGGGGCCAACGGTGATCATGGTTTGCGGGGTGAATGGCTGCGGCAAGACGACCTCGATCGCCAAGCTGGCGCATCTCTTTCAAGGCGAGGGGAAGAAGGTGGTGCTTGGGGCGGCCGATACGTTCCGCGCCGGGGCGATCTCCCAGTTGTCGATCTGGGCCGAGCGCCTGGGGGTGGAGATCGTCCGTGGGCAGCAGGGGAGCGACCCGGCCAGCGTGGCCCATCAGACCGCCACCCGCGCCCTCCAGAGCGGCGCCGACGTTTGCATGGTCGATACGGCCGGCCGGCTCCAAACCCGCCAGAACCTGATGCAGGAACTGGGCAAGATCCACCGCGTGCTGGCAAAACAAGTGCCCGGGGCCCCTCACGAAGTCCTCCTGGTCCTGGATGCCACCACCGGACAAAACGGTATCAGCCAGGCCAAGCGCTTCACCGACGCGGTCCAGTGCACCGGAATCGTGCTGGCCAAACTCGATGGCACGGCCAAGGGAGGGGTTGTGGTGGCGATCCGGCAACAAGTGGGGCTGCCGGTGAAGTTCGTCGGCATCGGCGAACAAGCAGAAGACCTGGCGCGTTTCGACGCCAACTCGTTCGTCGAGGCCCTGTTCGAGGACCTTGGCCCCTGAGCTGCGGGCTCAAGGCCAGGCAGCCGCCGTGGTGCATGGCCGGGGCAGGCAGGCTGCAACTTGAACGCTGGATCGCCTCCATCGCTCCGTACAGGAGGCCCGGTGGGCGTGCCTGCCCTTTGGGGTGCGGGTGCGGCACGGGACCGCTTGGACCCCGGCGGAGCGCGGCCTCCCCCCCATGAGCCCGGCGTGGCGAGCTGCGCGCGGCGTTCCGGCCCGCGGCCCACCCAGGGGTTCGGGAGGGCCCGGCTTATTGGTCTGCGGGCAGGCCAGTGGCCCGATAACTCAGAGGTTCCAGCGCGGTGCCGTCGGCGAGCCGATACGGCTGCGAACCGAAGTTGACGATCACACTCACGCCGTTGGCGAACCGCGTTTCCTGAACCGTATGGTCGTCCGTTAGCCAGCGGTGCGAGAGCATCTCGACATAGCCGGTGGCCCGGGCCACCGGGGTCGCGGTGCGATAGCTTTCCACGAAGCGCTGGCGATTCTTGGCCCACAGCTCGCGGTTGAACATGAACATAGGGGGCGTGCCGTACAGGGCGTTCCACAGGTCGCGGAGCCGCCATAGATTGGGCAGTTTGTTGTTATAGTCGCCCCAGTACCACTGGGCCACCACGCAGTCGTGGTACACGAGTTCCCACAGGGGCAGGCGGTAGAACGGGCCGGTCTGGAACTTGGCCACGCGCTCGGGGACCTCATCAAGGATTTCGGCCATGTTCCGTCCGGCATCGGGGACCCGGTAAGGGCCCAGGCTCAACATGCCCTCGAAGTAGTGGACCACCGGCACGGCGGCATCGTGGCCGGTTTCACTCCCCGTCACCAGCCCGCAGGTTTCGCTCACAAAGCGCAGGAGCTCCATCTTATAGTTGCGGCTTTCGGTGCGGGTCATGGGATGGTCCGCCGCGTAGCATTCCCGCCAGGGCGAGGCGGTGGTGGTATCGATGAACCGGCAGCGATAGGGGTGCGTCTTGAGTTCCGGCGGGATCCTGCGCCGGGCATAGTCGATGGCCTGGCGGTCGCACAGCACCGCACAGGCGTACCACTGGCCGTCTTTGCCCCTGACGCGCCAGCCCGGGATCCACCCCCCGTCGGATCCCAGGACGATGTCCTTGGGCCAGCCCTCGGTGGTCCAGTCGGGGTGCACACCGCGGAGTTTGGGAAACATCGCCGGGTCCATCAGGTCCTGGTAGATGTCGTAGCGGCTGGTGAGCACGCCCAAGTCGTTCATCTGCCGGATTTGCTCGGGGCTGGCCCGGTTGCTCCAGAGGATGCGCCGGATGCCGGCGGCCTGCATCTGTTGGACCAGCGAAACCGGGTCCCGGTCCCAGCACCAGACGTTCACGGCCCCCACGAGGAGGTCCACATGCGGGTTCTGGCGGCGCTTTTCGGCCAGCGTCTTGAACAAGCCGGTCTGCTGGGCGTAGGCCCGATAGCGCTTGGCCATGGCCACGTAGCCGCCGTCGTCAAAGACCACATACCGGATGCGCCGCGGATAGCCGAAACGGCCTTTTTCCGGCACCCATAAGGGGGCCAGATGCAGCCGGCCATCCAGGCGCGGCAAATCCACTTCCGCATCGTTGGGCGTTTCCACCAGGCACATCAGTCCCCGGCGGCCGTCCGTCATGCCGTACCAGGGCATGCACAGCCCGTGGCCGCCATAAAGGTGATAACGCATGGGGCCCAATGTGGAATCGTCCACCGGGTAGCTGATCCCCTCGTTGACCGGCAGGATCAGCAGCATTCCCCTGGCCGGCGCAAAGGGAAGCGGATAAGCCACCGCACCGGCAAGGTCGCCTTCGCCCCGCAGTTCGACGAGCAACTCGGGGCCGTCGGCTTGCAGGCGGAGAGTCCCTTCGAGACGCAACATGCTGGCCGGGTCCAAGAGGCCGAAGGCCAGTCCGTCGCCCTGTTTGTGGGCTTCGACCACCACCAGCGAGCCGCCAGGGCGCTGTTGCCAAGCCGTGCCGCTCCGCTTGTCGCGGATGGCAAAGGTCGCTTGCGCCGGCCGGAACGTGACCTCCAAGGTTGCATTGGCCAGGGTGAGCGACTCGGGAAGGCCCGGCTTGCGGAGCGCATCCAACGTGCCGACAAGCCGCAGCCACGCCTCGTCGAACCATACCCGCACAGGACCATTGCCGATCAACCGGACCTGCATGGCGGCCGTGCCGGGCGGCACTACGAACCGGCTCAGGAGCCGTTTCCAGGTGGGGCTGGCCCGGACGCTTCGGCCGCCGAACGACCAGTGGGTTACCTTTTGCTGGGCATCGCGGAGGGTCACGCACAGCGTGGCCGAACCTTCTCCCTCGATGCGAATCCATCCGCCCAGTTCGTAGATCTGGCCGGGCTGGACCGCCAGCCACCGCTGTTGCGCCAGGCTCCAGTCTTGCTTGCCCTGGTAGTCGATCTGCATGCCCTGGGCGCCAGAATGCCGGGCCGTGGCATCCAGCCGGGCCGTGCCCTGGTTGTCCCGCGACCAGAAGGAGTGCCACCCCTCGGGGGTGGCTGGGCCCTGTTCGAAATCGCCGTTGACCACTAGGTTCTCGCCAGCCTGGCCGGCGCCGCACAGCACAGCCACGAGCGTCAGGGCAACCGCCGTTTTTCGACAGCAGAAGGTCATGGTGTCATCTCCGGGGTTCGTGGGAACGGCTCTAATATAGCCCGTAGGGTGGGTGCTCTGCACCCACGCCTTCAACGCCGTAGCACGCCGTAGCCTTCAACGCCGTAGCGTTCGACCCCGTAGCGTTCCAGCCCG
>FWWM01013641.1_pt1 | contig 10536 bp, 10 predicted proteins | sample 2228351 | NCBI WGS metagenome assembly FWWM01 (sample SAMEA103939774, study PRJEB20133) | metagenome
TATCGGAAAATTTCTCCGTAATTTCTTCATATAATTTTTTCGCTGAGTCAGGAACATTCATTTCAGTAAAGAATAAATTACCAAGCTCCAACCGGTTTTTTGCCAGTAAAGTCTTTAGCGAGTCGGTTGTTATTCTTGGTTTCTGAGGTGGATTATTTTTGAATTTAACAGTATCAGTTTTCATCAGTGCCTGCATTTCCTGAGACAACTTTAACTCTTCAGCTTTTTTCTTTTGCTGTATTCTTAACTCGGTTTTGGTCTTTAATAGTCTGTTAACTTCTGCTGTATCTACAAAAGTTGTTATCTTCGAAAGACTATCTACAATCGCAAGACTGTCCTGAACATAGATTGAATCACGGACGAATAATGTATCACTTGATGATGTATCTGATGAAGTCGGTGTGAGTGCAGATTTCCAGATATCTGCCAATTCTTTTTTTGCAAGATATTCCTGAAGAATTTGTAATGAATCCTGCACATAGTTTATTGAATCCTGAATAAATATTTCAGGATTTTCAACATAGAATAACTGCTTATCATAATTTGTTATTGTTTTTCGAAGATTAGAATATCTTATAAAAAGCTGATTAAGACTTTTTGCTTCATCAAGAAATTCTTTAGGTGGATTGTTGGTTATTGTTTTAGTGAAATAGCTTGCAGCGCTATCATAGTTAGAAAGCTCGTATCTGTACAGTTTACCTATTTCCAAAGTTGCAAGTGCAGCAAATGGTGAAGCTTTGTAGGTTGTATCTACTTTCATCAATTGTTCGAGCGAAGATGTAAAATCACCAATAGCAGAATAGGATTTGCCTATTTCAAGGTCAATCTCAGCAAGAGATTCTGAAAATTTATCTTTCTTTCTCAGATCGCTGAAAAAGTTAAGAGATTCTTCTGCTCTACCGGATTCTCTCAAAGCTTTACCATATCTGATGCTTGCTTTTATTTCTGTATCAATATCAGGTGAATAGTCAAAAACTTTATTGTAGAATTCGACTGCGTTTTCAAAATCTTCTGTTTGATAATAAAGATTACCGATTTCAAAATATATTGTTGCTTTCAACTGACTGTCATCAGCTACCTCAGCAAACTGCTTAGCAAGTTCAATTGAAGTAGAAAATTCTTTCTGAGCAATCCGATATTTAATTTCTTCGATGAATGATTCTTTAATAACTTCATCTATTTCTTTTTCCAAAGCTTCATCACGAACTTTTTTTAATGCTGCCAGACCTTGAGTATAATTCTTCAGCTGCATATCACATTTAGCAATCCACAGATTTGCCTCAAGGGTTAAATCTTCATTTGGATTTGTTGCAAGTAATTCTTCGAATTTTCTTTTTGCTTTCTGAAAGTTACTTTGATAATAGAATGATTTACCTAAGATTAAAAGTGCATCATCCACATAAGCTGTATTACCATGAAACTGAAGTAATTCTGAACATTTTTCTATTACTTTGGTGAGATTATTTCTTGCTGTATTCGAAAGAACAAGTGTTTCGTTGGAAAATAAATCTCTTTTCTGTGCTTGAATTTCTTTCTCCGCGTCATTGAAAAGAGTTTTTATATTATACCATAGATTGAAGTATGTGGTGAAATTTTGCCAGACACTGCACGCACCAAAAGTCAGCAAAAAAGAAAAAGCTATAGCAAGTTTTAATTTATTGGATGAATTCATAGTAAAAACTAAAAAGCAGAATTAAAAAGAAAAAGGTATTTTTTTTACAACGCGTGTGGTCCTGATTCTTCAGTCCGGATTCTGATAACTTCACTTATATCTGATATGAAGATTTTTCCATCGCCAACCTGCCCTGTTTTAGCGGAACGAATTATTGCATCTACAATTTTATCAACCAAACCATCATCAACCACAACTTCAATTTTAATTTTTGGAACAAATTCAATGTGATATTCACTTCCCCGGTAGGTTTCAGTATGACCTTTTTGTCTGCCATAACCGCGGACTTCCGATATTGTTAAACCTCGGACTCCTTCTTCCAGAAGTGCCTGTTTAACATCATCCAATTTAAATGGGCGAATAATTGCTTCAATTTTTTTCATAATTGCCCTTTAGTTTATTTGCCGTGACAATGTTTATACTTTTTACCACTTCCGCAAGGACAGGGATCATTCCTACCGATTCTTTCTTCAACTTTTATTGGTTGAATTTTTCCACCCTGACTTTCTCTTGAAGGTTGTGGTGCTGCAGTCAGACCAATATTATCCGTGCTTTGTTTTACTTCAGAATATCTCCTGACGGGTTGTCTTCTGCTTTGCTGAACTTCATCAGGTGCCTGCGGGAAGAATTTAAATACAAATGATACTGTTTCATTTCTTATTTGCTCAAGTAAAATAACAAACAACTTAAATGCTTCAGATTTATATTCTACCAAAGGATCTTTTTGTCCGTAAGCTCTCAAACCGATTCCTTCTTTAAGGTCATCCATTTCACGAAGGTGTTCTTTCCACTTATGATCAATTACACTTAACATTGCATATCTCTCCAAACGAGCCATCAATTCAGAGCCAAGCATTTCTTCTTTTTTGTTATAGAACTGTTTTGCTGCTTCAACAATCTTTTCTTTAATTCCCTGCTCACCTAGTTTTTCGAATTCTTCGGGCTCAATTTTTACATCAACCAAAAGATGCTGCATTACTTCATCACGAATTGCCTGAGCATTAACATCGTCAAAGTGTTTTTCTACAATTTCACCGACCCATTCATCCAGTAGTTCGAATATCTCACTCTTCAATCTATCGCCCTGCAAAGCTTTTTGTCTTCTTGCATAAATTACTTCACGCTGCTGATTCATAGTGTCATCATATTCCAGCAATCTTTTCCGTATTGCAAAGTTATTTTCTTCGACTTTCTTTTGTGCCCGTTCAACTGACTTTGTAATCATTGGATGCTGAATTACTTCGCCTTCCTTAATACCCATTCTGGACATAATTGATGAGATTCTGTCACTGCCGAATAATCTCATTAAATCATCTTCAAGAGATATAAAGAATTTAGAAGTTCCCGGATCACCTTGTCTTCCGGCACGACCTCTTAACTGACGATCAATTCTTCTTGATTCGTGTCTCTCGGTGCCGAGTATATAAAGCCCGCCTCTTTCACGAACACCAGCACCGAGTTTAATATCAGTTCCACGGCCAGCCATATTCGTTGCAATTGTAACAGCACCGATTTCACCGGCGTGTGCAATAATTTCTGCTTCACGCTGATGTTGTTTAGCATTAAGAACATTGTGTGGTATTCCTTTTCTCTTCAACATTCTTGAAATTGTTTCAGATACTTCAACTGAAGTTGTACCAACAAGAACTGGTCTTCCTTGCTTACGCAGTTCTTCAATCTGGTCTATCACTGCATTATATTTTTCGCGTTTTGTTCGGTAAACTGCATCATCAAGATCTTCTCTGATAACAGGTTTGTTTGTCGGAATAACTACTACTTCCAGTTTATAAATCTCATAAAATTCTGCTTCTTCTGTTTCGGCAGTACCTGTCATACCTGCAAGTTTGTTATACATTCTGAAATAATTCTGGAGCGTAATTGTAGCGAGTGTTTGGGAATCTCTTTCAACTTTTACATTTTCCTTTGCTTCAATTGCCTGATGAAGACCATCACTATATCTTCTTCCGGGCAGAATTCTTCCTGTAAACTCATCAACAATTGCAATTTTGCCATCTTCAGTTACAACATACTCAACATCTTTTTCAAATAATGTATAAGCTTTTAACAACTGATGTATTGCATGAATTCTTTCACTGGCTTCAGAATAATGTTTATATAGTTCTTCTTTTTTTCTTACTTTCTCTTCTGGTGAAATAACCGGATCATTTTCGAATTTACTGATTTCGGTTCCAAGATCAGGAAGAACGAAAAAGTCTTTTTCTTTACCTGTGCCGCGTGCAAGTGAGGTCAATAGTATTTGATTTTTCATCAATGACGAAAAAAAGTTCGTCATCAATGATGTGCATATTTTTTCCTTTTTCACGAAGAAATTCAAGTTCCGTTTCCTGCAACAGTTTTTTGTATTCTGGTTCTGCAAGAACTTTCATAAGTTTTGCATTTTTTGGTAATCCTCTCCAAGCTCTTAACAGAAGAATTCCGGCTTCTCGTGTCAAACCATCTTTATTCAGTATTTCCTCAGCTTCAGCTACTATTTTACCAACAAGATTTTGCTGAAGACGATAAAGTCTTTCAACTTTTGGTTTCATTTCACCAAAAAGGTGATCGTCTCTGTCAACAGGACCTGAAATAATAAGAGGGGTTCTTGCTTCGTCAATTAATACCGAGTCAACTTCGTCAACAATTGCATAGTTATGCCCGCGCTGAACCTGATAGGATTTATCAATTGCCATATTATCGCGGAGATAGTCAAATCCAAATTCATTATTGGTTCCGTATGTAATATCACAGGCATACTGATGTTGTCTCTGCGTCGAGTCCATTGTATTAAGAATGCAGCCAACAGTTAAACCATGAAATCTGAAAATTTCGCCCATCCATTCACTATCGCGTTTGGCAAGATAATCATTCACTGTAACAAGATGCACTCCTCTGCCCGTTAATGCATTCAGATAGAGTGGTAATGTTGCAACCAGAGTTTTACCTTCTCCCGTAGCCATTTCGGCAATTTTCCCCTGATGGAGAACAATTCCTCCGAGTAACTGAACATCATAAGGGACCATATCCCAGGTAATTTTATGACCGGCAACAGTCCAGCTTTTACCAACAAGTCTTTCACAGGTTGATTTAACTACTGCAAAAGCTTCAGGAAGTAACTCATCGAGTATCTCTTCATATTCTTCATTTAACTTTTCTTCCAGCTCATCGAGCTCGTCATAAGCTGCTTTTCTGTCGAATTCTTCATTGGACTGCAGACGAACCTTGATTTCATTTATCTTTTTTCTTGTTTCTGCTGTTCTGTCATTTATTCTTTCTTTGAATTCTCTGGTCTTGTTACGAAGTTCATCATCAGTCAGATTTTTAAATTCATTGTAATATTTATTAATCTCTTCAACTATTGGCCAAAGAAGTTTTACATCGCGTTCCTTTTTATCACCAAATATTTTCTTAATAAGATTAATCATCTGAAATTAATTCTCCGGTTAAATTTGAATTGAAAATTAAAGATTGTCATTTTGATATGAAATATAAGAATAAATGGACAAAGGATGATAATTAAATGAATCTATATGAGCAGTGACTTCTGAAAAAATTCTAAATTTAATCTCGAGTAGTTAATCAACTGATAACGCTTATCTTTATTAATAATTTCTTCCTTCGGTCAATACGACGAGGGTTATTTTTCAGATGCCTCAATAACTTATAGAATATTTTGTTTCCATTTAATTGTACATCCGATCGAAAAAGTTTCAGGAATGGAAACCTCCCTGCCTTCCAATACCTCGATTATGGCATCCCGAAGATAATTGTATTTTACTTTATCAGGTTCTTTCCAGTTATCATCAATTTTTCCATGATAACGAAGTTTTCTTTGTTCATCAAAGAGAAAGATTTCCGGTGTATGAGTTGCACCGTATGCTGTTGCTATTTCCTGTGTTTCATCTCTTAAATAAGGAAAGTTATATTTTTTCTCTTTACTTCTTTTAATCATTCCATCAAATGAATCCTCGGGATAGTTAACATCTTCATTTGAATTAATTGCAACTATCTGGACACCTTTAGCAGCAAATTCTTCTTGTAACTGAATTATTCTCCCTTCATATGCCTGAACATAAGGACAATGGTTGCAACTGAAAATTACGATAAGAATTTTCTTATCGGAGAATGTATCTCTGGAATATTTTTTTCCATCAACGCCGGGCAAATTGAAATCAGGTGCAGATGAACCTATTTTAAGTTTATCAGTTGCCATGTTATTTTCTCCTTAGTTTTTCTAATAACTTTTCAATTCATTATGAACAAAATTATAACAATCCTTTTAATAATACTTTTCAATGGTATAGCTATGTCACAGAATTATGATTTCGAACAAAGTCTTTATTACAATTATGAATTTTTCCGCGAGAGTTCATTCAAAAACAGATTTTTCAAACATTCAGATATTGTTAGACTTATTGAGAGTCTAAAGAAAAAAAATTTATTCGAGATAAGTATCGCAGGAAAATCCTTTGAGGGAAGAGAAATTTTTCTTTTATCAATCGGAAGCGGAGACAAAAAGATTTTCCTCTGGTCTCAGATGCACGGTGATGAACCAACCGCAACTATGGCATTATTTGATATATTTAATTTCTTTTCAGATACTTCAAAATATCAGGACATAAAAAAACTCATTCTTTCCAAAGTAAAAATTTATTTTATGCCGATGGTAAATCCTGATGGTGCTGAAAGATTTCAGAGGAGAAATTCCATCTCGATTGACCTGAACAGGGATGCCAGCCGCTTACAAACTCCGGAAGCAAAAATATTAATGAATGTTTTTGATTCCTTAAGAGCTGATTTCGGCTTTAATCTTCACGATCAAAATCACAGATATTCAGCAGGTGATTCCTTTAAGGCTGCAACAATATCTTTTTTAGCTCCGCCTATCAACTATGAAAAACAGGTTGATAGTGTGAGATTAAATGCAATAAAGCTTATTGGTAGTTTATACACGATGCTAAACAAATTTATACCTGGTCATATTGCCAGATATTCAGACGATTACGAGCCGAGAGCTTTTGGTGATACATTCCAAAAGAAAGGCACAAGCACTATTCTTGTCGAATCCGGTGGTTGGCAGAATGATCCTGAAAAGCAGTTTATCAGAAAACTTAATTTTATCCTTTTACTCTCAGCTATCAGACAAATAGCTGAAAATTCTTTTTATGGCATACCAGAATCAATTTATGAATCAATCCCTTTCAATAAGGAAAAACTATTCGATGTTGTATTGAGAAATCTTTTGCTGGAAAAGAACGGTACAAAAATCAAAGTGGATATCGGAATAAACTTTCAGGAATTTTATGATGTTGATGAAGCCACAACCTATAAAAAGGCGTCAATAGAAGATATTGGAGATTTATCTGTTTTCTACGGTTACCTTGATGTAGATCTTTCAGGTTATGAAATCCACGATGCCAGGACATACAAGGAAAAATCTTTTAGGATTAGTGAACTAAAGAATATTGAATTCAAAGATTTTTATAAAAAGGGTATTGTTAAATTTTTAGTAAATGGAAACATTAACAAAGAATGGACCGAATTTCCAATAAATATTATTGCAAATCATAAAAGACAGAAAACAACAAAAATTGAAGTCGGCAGCAGACCAGACTTTGTTTTGAAAAAGAATGGAAACATAGACTATGTGGTTATAAACGGTTTCTTACATAACATTACTGATAATTTTGAATTTAATGGTAATGGACTGGTTTATAAATAGACTTTGAGAATTTATATAATCTTTTAATATTACAGCAGCAATTAAACAAGAATTTATGTTTTTCCCCTTTATATTTAATATTGGTATAGTGATCCCAGACGAAAATCAAAGAAAACTTTATGAGGACTTTGAGAGAGAAGCAATTCCTCATATGGATGCTTTGTATAATTTCGCTTTAAAGATGACCGGTGATAGCGACGAAGCTGATGACCTGGTTCAGGAAACTTATCTTAAAGCATTCAGATTTTTTGATAAATTTGAAAAAGGAACTAATTGCAAAGCCTGGTTGTTCAGGATAATGAAAAATACTTTTATCAATAAGTATAGAAAAGAAACTAAGGAGCCAGATAAAGTTGATTATGAGGAAGTGGATAATTTTTACGAAAATGTTAAGCCATCATCCACAGATAGCGCTCACCTCGAAAAAGATATTTATGATAATCTTCTTGATGACGAACTTTCTGAAGCAATAAATTCACTTCCCGAAGACTTTAAAACAGTGGTCATTCTTTGTGACATCGAGGGTTTTACTTATGAAGAAATTGCTGATTTTATTGATATACCTGTTGGAACTGTCAGATCAAGACTACACAGAGCCCGCAAAATGTTATTCACCAAATTACAAAACTATGCAATTGACCGTGGATTAATAAGCAAGGATAAGAATTAGTATGAAAAAGGAATTAATTACAGCTTTTGTTGATAACGAATTACGCGATGAATCGCTCAAGAATGAAATTACTCATCTTATCAAAACAGATGATGAATTTAAAGCAGAATATCAACTTCAGTTGATGGTTAAAAAATTAGTCAAAGAAAAGTATAAAAGAACTGCTGCACCGGATTATTTAAGAAACAGGATACTCGATCAGATTGCCCCCAAACAAGTTAGAGATGCTAAAACCAAAGCAGAATCATTTTGGGCAGGATTATTTTCAAAACCAGCATACTCATTTGCCATTGCTATAATAATTATTGTTTCAGTAATTCTAATCATATTAAACCGAACTGTTGAACAGCAACCACCTGTTATTTCACTTGAGAAATTAACTCCTGACAATATGTTCTATCAGGCACAGAATAATTTTCAGGCAATAATTGAAGGTAAATTGACACCTCAATTGATTGCAGATAAACCCGATGAAATTCAGAAGTTCTTCGAAATGAAGGGAGTTAAATACTCCACGTTGGTTCCTACATTTGCACAATGGTCAATTCTCGGCGCCGTTGTTTCAGAAGATAAAGGAGAGAAATTTGCTCATCATGTTTATATCGGGAAGAAAGGTGAATTAGTATATGTTTTTCAGGTTGATGAATCCTATCTGCAATCTCACGAAATAATCTCGCTTGATGAAAAACTTTTGCAATATCTTGACAGTGGGAAATGTTATCTTTCCTCAGACGGGAAAAGAACCATACTATTCAAAAAGATTAATCATAACATTTGTGCTGTTGTATCAAACGCACCGGAGAGCGATTTACAAAACAATTTTTGTAATATTTAATCAGCAGGGTTACAATGATAAAAATAAAAAACATACTTTTGCCCACCGATTTCAGCAAAACTTCATTATCAGCTGCGGAATATGCAGTTAATCTTGCAATGCAATATGGGGCTAAGATTCATTTGTTGCATGTATTGGAAAAAACTCCGCCGATTTTAACCATCAGAACTTTAGATTTATCAAGAGAAAAAATTCTTGAATCAATTGAATCAGATGCTAAATCCCAGCTTGAGAAAACAATCGAGAAAATAAAAAAGTATGGGAATGTTGAAATTATCCCAGTCATAACCAAGGGGTTGGACTATGAAGAAATCATCAATTACTCCAAAGAAAAAAAGATAGATGTTATTGTTATTGCAACCCACGGAAGAACCGGACTCTTACACACACTATTGGGAAGTGTAGCTGAAAAAGTGATCAGATATTCAAAAACACCGGTTTTGGTCATAACTCCACACCGTAAATAGACTTACAAGGAAGTATTTTTGGTTAATGCAGCGATTTTTAATATTTTTGTAGGCGATTTTGTATAATTGAAAGGAAGAGATATGGCGCGAATTAAAAATGTTGAGGCATTTTGTACTATTTGCGGTTCAGTCAAAAAGTTTGAAATTACCGGTACAATTGCTGGTGAAGAGAATCAGAATAAACGATGGGCAAAATGTAAAACTTGTAAACAGACAAGGATTATAGACATCGCAGATATTAAAACAGAAACCAAACCAAATCTTGAAGGAATTGAACTACAAAATGCAAAGACTTATTCGCCAGCTGACACATATGAAATTGGTGACAATATTTACCACAAAAGCTGGGATGATTTTGGCAAGGTTGTAAACAAAGTAGTTACATCAGACGGACAAAGTTCAATAATTGTTGAATTTCAAAAATCAGGAAATAAAAAACTAATAGAATCATATACACAAAAACCACAAAGCGAGGTGATATAGTTGGTAGGGATTCAAATCGGTGAAAATGAATCCATCGATAAAGCTCTCAGAAGATTCAAAAAGAAATATGAAAGGTCAGGCGTTCTTAAAGAATTTAAGAAACGCACTTTTTATGTTAAGCCTTCTGTTAAGAAACGAATGGAAAAATTAAAAGCCATCAGAAGAGCACAAAGACCTGTAGAGAGCATGTAATTAAAAAGCCCCTGTAACTAAGGGGCTTTTTTATTTTGTAAACTTCCCACGAAGATTTTATTTAATATTAATTTTCGGTTCAATAAGAACTACTTCTTTTTCTTTCATAAAATACTTTTCGAGGTGAGTTGCAATGGTTTTGAACGCACTATCTACATCATTACAGAAATAAAATAAATCCATATCCGTTTCGCTTATTACGCCATGTTCAATCAGCATATCAAAATTGATTACACTTTTCCAATACTTTTCGTCATATACCACCAGAGCAAGTTTCTTTCTGATTTTCTCGGTTTGAATTAAAGTAAGTATTTCGAAAAATTCATCCATCGTACCAAAACCACCGGGAAACACTATCAGTGCTTTTGATAGATAAGCAAACCAAAATTTTCTCATAAAGAAGTAATGAAATTCAAAACTTAATTCCTTCGTAACATAATTATTCACAAATTGTTCGAAAGGAATACTAATATTCAAACCTATGGAATAGCCGCCAGC
>FWWM01013254.1_pt1 | contig 10534 bp, 6 predicted proteins | sample 2228351 | NCBI WGS metagenome assembly FWWM01 (sample SAMEA103939774, study PRJEB20133) | metagenome
GAGGCGGACGAAGCCACCTACAACCTGCATATCATGCTGCGCCTGGAAATCGAAATCGCGCTTATGGAAGGCACCCTGCAAGTTAAGGATCTGCCCGAATTCTGGAATGCGCGCATGCAGGAGTACCTGGGTATAACCCCGCCAAACGACAGCCTGGGTGTTCTGCAGGATGTTCACTGGTCGGGCGGTATGATCGGCTACTTCCCCACCTACGCGCTGGGCAACCTGGTTTCTGTGCAACTGTGGGAAGTTATTAACCGCGATATTCCCGATCTGGAATCCCAGATTGAGAAAGGCGAATTCAACAGCCTGTTGGCCTGGCTGCGCGATAAGGTCCACAGGCATGGTTCAAAATTTGAACCGCAGGAGATGGTAGAGAGAATTACGGGATCGAAGATCGACCCGCAGCCTTATCTCAACTACCTGAAGAGCAAATACAGCGACATCTACGGGCTGTAAAATCAATGACCGGCGGGGCTTGAACACCCCGCCGGACTCCTTCCTGATCATGAAATTTGGCGTTATCCTTCCAACCTTTGGTCCTGGCGCCAGCCGCATGAGTATCCTGGATGCAGCCCATGCCGCCGAGGACCTGGGATACGATTCCATCTGGGTGACCGACCACCTGGCGCTGCCAAAAGAAGATGCCGAGCGCTTTGGTCATATTTTCGAAGCGCTGACCACCCTGAGCTACCTGGCGGCCAGCACCCGGCGGGTCAGGCTGGGCATTTCCACCTTGGTACTGCCGCAGCGCAATCCTGTCGAGGTGGCAAAGGAAATCGCCACCCTGGATGCGCTGTCTGCCGGCAGGGTGATTTTCAGCGCCGGTATCGGCTGGTCGCGGGGAGAATACGCTAACCTGGGTTACAACTTCTCCGACCGCGCGCGGCGCATGGACGAAGCGCTCAAGGTTTTGCGCACCCTGTGGCGCGGCGGGAAGAGCATTTCTTTCAGCGGCGACTATTATCAGATTAAAAACATGGTTCTCTCGCCGCCGCCGGTGCAATCTGGCGGACCACCGCTGTGGGTTGCCGGAGACGCACCCGCGGCCCTGCGCCGCGCGGTCTATTACGGGGATGGCTGGCATCCAAACGGCCGTTCACCCGCGTCACTTGCTGAAGCGCTCGCCAGCGTCAAGCCTCTTCTGGCAAACCGCCCGTTCACCGTCAGCATGCGCATCCGACTGGACTTTTCAGATTCGGCGCCGGATGAAGCGACCCTGATGGGGTCCCCGGCCCAGGTGATCCAGAAGTTGAAGGCCTTCCGGCAGGCGGGTCTCGCGTATGCCGTTTTGTCGATTCCCGCTGAAACGCATGGCGCACGCGAGCGCAGCATGCAGATTTTCCAGAAAGAAGTATTACCAGCACTGGCAGAAGATTGAATTAAATCCGGCCGCTTAACGTATGCGGCGTTTCCATTCCTCTTTCAACTGCAGCTCCTGAGGACTCTCTCCCGGCTTTAATGCCAGGAAGTCCTGCAGCAGGCGGCAGAATTTGCTGCTGTCATCCAGCATAGGAAAGTGGCTGGCGCCTTCAAAAATAACCGTGTGAATCTGCCGTGAACCGGCGGTTAACTCCTTCTCCGAACCCAGGCTAACCAGCGGGTCCATGCTGCCATAAACAAGCAGGGTGTGGGTATCCAGCAGCGACCAGGGCCGATCCAGTCCCGATTGCTGCAGATCCTGCAGTGAAACCAGCACAGCCTGCGGGTCGGTTTTTTGTGCATCTCTGCGAACAGGTTCAAATTCAGGCGCGCGGTCGAGTAACCCTGCCACAAGGTCGGCTGGACGGGTTGTGCGCAGTCTGGGATTGATTCCATCGGGATGCAGCGCCAGGCTTACAGCCATCACCCGCTCGACCACACCGGGGTGCTGGGCGGCAAAGCGCAGCCCTACCAGAGCACCCAGCCCGTGACCCACAATCGCCAGCCTGCCAATACCCAGGTTTTGCATGAATTCTTCGATCAGGTCGGCTTGCGCTTGCAGGCTGTACCGCTGCCTGTTCTTGACTGTATCGCCAAAACCATAAAAGTCGAGGGCGTAAGCGCGGTAGCTGGCAGAAGCGCTTTGCATGGCTGGAATCCAGTAGCGCCACGATCCAACCCAGCCATGCAGGAATAGAATTGGACGACCGCGGCCCAGCACTTCGTAATGAATGATCTCTCCATTAACCAGAATCGCGCTCATGCTGTCATTTACGTCCCCTTGCCCGCCAGCAGGGCGTTGACTTTGCGCGTCAGTTCATCGGGCGCAAAGGGTTTCAAGAAGTACTCACTGGCGCCGGCTTCCAGACCAGCCTGGATCTCCCGCTCCTGGCCTTTGGCAGACAAAAAAACCACCGGGATATGCTGCAAGCGTGGATCAGCCTTAATTTTTTGGCAGGCTTCATAACCGCTCATACGCGGCATGCGCACATCCATCAAAATCAAATCGGGCATTTCTGTGGGGGCCGCCTGCCAGGCTTCTTCGCCATTTGCAACCGTGACCACTTCATGGCCCCCATAGCGAAGTGTGAAGGCGATCAACTCACGGATGTCGTGTTCATCTTCTGCCACCAATATTTTTGCCATAAAACTCATTCCTTATCAGGGACCACAGGCAGCGTAAATGAAAAAATGCTGCCTTCGCCCGGAATACCTTTGGAGTGAAACCAGATCCGCCCGCCCTGCATTTCCACAAGGATTTTTGAGAGCGACAATCCCAGCCCAGTTCCGGCGGTAGCCATTACCAGGGGATCATCTCCACGGAAAAATCGATCGAAAATCCGCGGCTGGTCTTCGAGAGGGATGCCGATACCCGTGTCGCGCACATCCACCTGCACCTCTCCCTGACCTGCGCGAAGAACGCGCAGGCAAACCTGACCACCTTCGGGTGTGTAGTTGTAGCTGTTGCTGACCAGGCTGCGCAATACCTGGCGCGTGCGTTCAATATCCGCCAGCACCGGCGGCAATGCGGCTTCCACTTCCAGGGTGAAATTCATCGCTTTGCCAGTTTCTTGCGAACGTTGTCGCATGCCGGCGATCACTTCATCAGCCAGCGCCCCCAGGTCAAGTTCCTTCACATCCAGCATCACCCGCCCCGACTGGATGCGGGACACATCCAGAAGGTTATTTACCAGGCCAATCAACCGATCTGAATTCTCGCGCACAATTTTAAGGAAATGCGCCTGCTGATCATTGATCTCCCCGCCCGCGCCCATCAAAAGCACTTCGACATATCCCTTGATCGAGGTCAGCGGTGTGCGTAGCTCATGACTGACATTGGCAATGAATTCGGATTTCAACTGGTCAACCTGTACTTCCTGGGTGATATCTCGAAATATTGACACGGTCCCCAGGAACTCGGAACGCCAGATGACCGGCGCGAGGTGAATGGCAATAATATGCTGATTACCAAAGGTAATCTGATCGGCGAGTGATTGCCCGGGATGCACCCCGGCTGGCTCATCCGTCCATTTCTGGATGGCTGCCCGCCAGGAAGACGCGGCTGCGCCCAGTAATCCTTCCAAATCATTGAGAGGTTTCCCGATCACGCGGTCAGCGCGGATTTCCAGCATTCGTTCCGCAGAACCATTGAAAAGCGTGATCCGCGCCTGGGAATCGGTCACCAATACCCCATCCGCCACCGCCTCGAGGATAGCGCGTGAGCGTGACGCCTCTATTTGTTGTTCGCGCAGCAACGTCCCCAGGTGTTCCGATTGGTCACGAATCAGGTTGAACAATTCGGCGTTGTTCAACGTTATCGCGATCTGACGCGCAATGCCCTGAAGCAGCCCGATATGCTCAGGCGTGAAATGATCGGCTTCTCGTTTCCAAAGCAGCAAAGAACCCAAAACTTCCTGCCCCAGGATTAGCGGGACTCCCAGAACGCTTCTCACCAACAGGCCGGATGCACCCAACCGCTGCCATTCTTTCTCCTGGGAGACGTCCCGCAGCATTAGTGGTTGGCGCTGGCCGATCACACGCTGGTGCAGATGCCCAGCCAGGGCTTCAAATCCATTGCTGACCATCTCCGGGAATAACCCGCCTGCCCCATAAACAGCCTGCTCATTTGCCATCATGATCAGGCTGGTGTCTACCTGCAGGGCTTCGTTCAAAACAGCCAACGATCGCTGCATCACCTGCTGGATATCCATACTGGCGGATAATTCAGTCGTGACCCTTAACATGGTTTGCGAATTTCTGTGTTCGCGCATCAGCTCGCCGGTACGTTCTTCGACGCGTTTTTCCAGGTCTTCCTTCAGCAGGCACGTTTCATGAAACAGACGCGCATTTTCCAGCGCCAGGGCAGCCTGCTGCGCCAGCGACGCAGCCAGATTGCGGTGTTCCTCCCCGAACGGCTCGATCCGATCGAAGTTTTCCATAACGAGCACGCCTGATACACGTCCACCATGCTGTACAGGCACCGCAAGCGCTGATTCCGGCAGCCGGCCGCGAGTTGCGGCGCGGTAAAGCAGCAAATCTTCGGGCGGCAAGCGGTATGTGAAAGCAAAATCGATGTCATTCACCACCATCGGCTGTGCCGCCCTCACAACCTGTCCAGGCAAGGTGTTATGCTCAGCATCCAGCGGATAACGGATCAACTCCAGGCTGGCGTTATCTGCATAACCCCTTGATACCACTGGTGCTATACAGGATGCTTCCTCATCCAGCAGCCCCACCCAGGCAGCGCTCGCACCGGAAATAACCTCCATGGCGCTGTCCAACAATGCCGTCAGAATGCTGGTTTGGTCCAAAGATCCCAGTTTTTGGCTGAAGGCCAGCAACTGGTCAACCTCTGCCAGCCGTTGACGCGTTTGAGCCAGCAGTTCGAGTTTTTGCAGTCCGACGCTGACCTGCCGGCAAACCTGATTGTATAACTGGCGGTCTTGCGCGCTTATCGATGGCAAAGGCTGGCGGCCGCAAGCCAGAATGGCTGCCTGCATGCCAGGAGTGATATGAAAGGGGAAGACTACCAGGCTGACGGCCTTTAATTCCGTCAACATGGCAGAATCCTGCCACTCCAAGCTGTTTTCTATTCGCTCGATGAGGAGCAGTTGTGAGTCTTGCAGCGTCTGCCGCAATGGATTGCGTTGTCCGAAAAGGGCTTCGAGGTTGGCTTTATCGGGCGGGCTGCCGCTTATACCCAGCAGGCGAAATCCCGAAGGCCTGCTTTCGGCTATAAGGGCGGTTTGCATACCAAAAAATTCGAGCATGGCGTCGGCCATATGGGTTAACGCCTCAATCATATCTTTTTTCTGGCTGACCTCTCGGGATATATCCAGCCAGTACCCCATTATCGCCAGGCTGTCCGCGCCGGAAAGCGCCGCGGCTCGTTCTGCCGTAAGCCCATGCGCGGAATGGTCAACCTGCCACCCCTCAGCCTGCGCAGGGATCTTTGCCAGGTCGGATCCTGCCGCTTTATCCTCTACTCTGGCCAGGAGAAACTCACGGTGATTGTGGTTTTCTATCAGCAGAGCTGCCTGAATGGCAAAAATTTCCAATGTATCCAGGGTGGATTTGTCCGGTCGACGCCCGTCACGCGGGTCATCCACGCTGATCAGCCCCAGCGGCTGTCCGTCGCCTCCAAACAGCGGTGCCAGCAGGAAATCATCCGCATCCCAGGTGTTTTCGACACGCTGCTCGTTCACCGGCAGAATTGCCACGCTGTGCACTTCCTCGGGAATCAGCGGCTGCTCATTCGCAGGAATATAATACAAACCGCCAATTTTAAAACGCTCATCCAACAACCGCAGAATACCCCGCCAGGGCTGCAAGCGTGCGCGCAGTTCCTCCCATATCTCAGGGCTTAATCCAATTCCCTTCACGCGGCGCAACCCATCCTGGCGGCGGTCATAGACGCTGATCAGGACCGTTCGGAAGGGTGTGGCTTCAACGATCGCCTGGCATACCGCGCCCAATCCATCTTCCAACGCCATTTCAGGACGCAGGAATTTGGCGACGGAATACAACCTGTTAAGCGTATCAATCTGGCGTTGTAGAAGGGTACCCCGCCTGGCTTGCTCCTCGAATTGCAGCGCGTTGGCAATCGCAATGGCGGCTTGGGCGGCCAGAGATTGCACCATTTCCAGGGCAGAATCATCAAAACGGCTGTGTTCCGCGCTGCGCAGGACGATCAACCCGTGCGAGCGATCCTGATATATGATGGGCGCGAAAAGGGTGGCCTTTGCCCCCGAATTTTGGCCACGAATGGTTGAATAATGATCCTCGACCAGCCGCGCAGCCCCGGCCAAAATGACCTCCAATGCCTGCGGCGAGAGCGCATTGGTCGGATTTTCTCCAATATGAAATCGTATGCGGGGTTTTTCTGTCTGCGGGCTGTCCGGCTCAAAGAAAAGGATGCAGCCAGATTCAGCCTGGGTGGTACGCAGGGCTTCATCATATACCAGCTGCAGCAGATATTTCAGGTCCAGTGAACTGCTTAATTCCCGCGTGATGCGGTTAAGGGACTTCAGTTGTTCGATGCGGCGCCGCAGGGTTTCATCCGTCTGGATCTCCAGATAACCCCGTTCTACAACTGCCGCCAGTTGACTCGCGGCTGTGGCTGTTACCTGTAAATCGCTGTTTTCGAAGAAATTGTGCTTTTGGCTTCCCAGCCAGATCTCCCCAATGCCTTCTTCGCGGATGACCAACGGGGCCACCATCAGCGATTCAATTTTCCAATGGTTGATCAGTTGCAAATAAAAAGGAATGAGCGGTCGTTCGACTGTACCTTCTCCAAGACGAAATCCATGCAGGTTGCCTGTGGCTGTGAAGGGGTATTGCGGGTCCGCAGTCAGTAGACGGGTGAAACGCTCGCTGGTTTCTGGCAGGCTGCCGTATGCCGACTCATGGTGCAATTGGATCGCTTCGCCAGTCTGGTCGCGCAAGAAAATTACCGCCAAATCAGCCTGCAGCAGGCGCACCAATTCCTTCAGCGAAAACTTCAGAATTTCGTCCAGGGTGGCAGTTGAGCTGGATAGGCTGGCGATGCGGCGCAAACCTTCTGCGCGCTGCGCCCGCTGACGAGACTGCAGCAAAAGGGTGGCGTTGTCGATGATTGGCGACACCTGATTGGCAATGATCATCAGCAGGTGCAGTTCGTCCTGGTTAAAGCCGCGCTGCCCGTCGACAAGGTTGGCAGCCTGAAGATATCCGAGCATACGGCCCCCTGTCGCCAGTGGCATCAGAACCGTTTCTCGCAGACCGGCCGCTATAGCTATAGGCTCCAAACCCAGTTCGACCCAGCGTGAATCCGCCCTGGCGTCATCGCTCAACAACACGTCCTGATCCAGAAAGGCTTTTTCCAGCGCGCTGCCGGATGGGATCGGCAGGCGGTACATTTCCAGAAACCCCGCCGGGATGCCGATGAAGGGTTCCTGCCCTTCCAAGGCGTGCCCGCTTTCGTTGTAAATCAGAAATCCTAATACCTGAACGGGAATCAACGGGTGGATGATTTTCACAAGCTGCTCGAATACATTTTTGGGGTCGCGAATCGCGCCAAATGCCTGCGCCAACTGCGCCAGCCCGCTTAGTTCCGCAATGCGGCGCTGTTCCTGCTGGTACAAAAGCGCATTGTGAATCGCAAGCGCCGCCTGCCCTGAAATGAGCGCGACCAGGTCACCTTCGGCAGGTGTGAAAGCCCCGCTGCTGTAGGCGCCGAACTCGATCGTCCCAATGAACTCCCCGCCAACCAGCAAGGGCACACCCAGGTAAGAGCGCAGCGGAAGCGCTGAGGGCTGCAAATGGTAAGCGCGCAGACCATCCGGCGTCACCTCCGGCAGAACCAGGGTCTGCCGTTCGCGCCACAGGTAACCTGAAAGACCCTCTCCAGGCGCCCTGCCTTTCAAATCTTTTTCCAGGCGCCGTTCACCGTTTTCATCCTGTGTCATGCGGTAAGCGACCAGGACCTGATTTTGATTGTCCCACAGGCCGATCTCGCGCATATCAGCAGCCACCAGCCTTTCCAGGTTTTCCAGAATGGTCAGCAGCGTTTCCTCCAGATCCAGTGAGGCGGCGACGGCCTGGGACAACTCGATGAACACTCCCAGGATATCTGCCGGGATGGTATTCTTTTCGCTTGCCAGCCCGGCGCCAAGCTCGGGAAACCGCATGGAAATCACGCGTAACGGCTGGGGGGTTACCGGCAACAGATAGGATAAGGCTTCAACCGGCCGCCCGCCCAGGATCATGCGTTCCTGGCCGTCTTGGGCGCAAAGGGTATACATGGCCTCGGATGGGCGTATCTTGCGCGCTATTTTTTCAAGCTGGGCGGTCTCATCTTCAGCCAGGTCAAAGGCGCGGCGGGCAGCGTTGTTTAACCACAGTACACGCCCTCCCTCCCTTAATAGGACCAGCCCTTCCTTGTGACTGTTGAATTTGTTGGCCAGATCAGCATCGACCCCAATACCCGAGGCGCGGGTTCGCTCCCGCAAGCGTACGAACAGCGCGGTCAGCGCCCACAAGAATAAGCCGCTCCCCGCCAGGGCTGCGCCAATCACGACCGCATTGTCTGGCCCCATTCAATTCTCCCGCGATGGTCACTCAGTCGTTGTCACGGCGGCGTTCCTCCGCCGCGATTTCAGTGATCTCACGAATATCGGTGAACTGGTACTTTATTGGCGATACGAGGCCTATCGCGAGGCTCATGAAAGGCGTCTGGATGCGCTCATCCGCCTTGCCAGGTGCCAGAATATACCCTTGCTCCCTATCCATAAAATTGTAGTGGGTTTGGATATCTTCAGCGAACCTTTCTTTCAGGCGTGTTTTCAGACCTGGCCCAGCCGCAAGGCTGGTGAATATGACGAAATTATCCCCGCCAGCATGCCCGATAAAATCCGCAGGGTTACCGACCTCATCCACAACTTCCCCCAACAACATGGCAGTAAATCGCAGAACATCATTGCCCGCTATAAAACCATACACATCCTTGAAGGCTTCGAAATGTTGAATGCGGATATCCAGAAATGCCCAGTCGGCCGCCCGGATAATGCGCCGAAGTTGATCCTCGATGAGTTTACCCGCTGGCAGGCCGGTCTGCGCGTCAGTCAGGCTTTCGCGCTCCGCCCGCACGAGAGCATTTTGCACTCTTAGGCGCAGTTCTTCGATATCGAAAGGTTTGGTGATATAGTCATCAGCCCCCAGTTCCAATCCTTTTAATTTATCGCTGCGCTCATCCTTCTGGGTCAGGAAGAGGATCGGCACGTGGCTGGTGCGCGGGTTGGTGCGCAGCGCGCGGCAGACCTCATAACCGTCGATATCCGGCAGCATGATATCCAGGATCAGCAGGTGCGGCCGCGCGGGGCGATATCCACCACATAGCCCTGGCTGTTGAAAAAAATGCGCAGCATATTGGCGATATCGGCATCATCCTCAACGATTAACAGGCGGGCTTTATTCATAGGGTCTCCCATTGGGCTCAGCTTGCGAATCTGTGCAGGTTTTCTCAAGCCGGGGCAGGCAGCAAGGCTTTATACCCTTCGCGAAAACCGTACGTGCGCAAGAAAATAACAACAGTGGAAATTCCTGAATCAGACAGATCGATCCAGAATCAGGTTAATCTTACGGAAAATCCGCCAGCATGGCAATAAAAAACACCCTTTCCGGGGTATTAGTTAAGCAATTGTAAGGATTTTTTCGTTTAGAAGCAAATTTACCAGCTTTGATGGGGAATTTCCCCCGGACGCGGGTAGATTCGCGGGTGCAGATTTTTATCCCTTAGTTTATGGTGGTCGCTGTCTTCATAGCGGATATCCCGGTCGATCACGCGGCGTTCATCTGACCCAAAAAGGATGACATCTGACTCAATCATGCGGGCTGGGAACACCAGCATACCCGCGCCAATGCGGCAGTTGTGGCCAACGCACCCCCCCAGGACCGGGCGGTTGGAATCCAACAGTTCTCCTTTTCCGTTGCGCGCGCGGATTGGCCGGGGAACGAGATTGTAGTCGGTGAAGGTGTTCCCTGCTCCGATAAAGGTGTTGCGCCCGACCACGCACATTTGTAAGCAGGTGTTTTGCGCCACCATGCTGTTATCCATGATGGTTGTCATAAAGAGTGCCGCCCGAAAAGGCAGAAAAGTGCCATCCCCTACCACCGAGAGCATCAACTGGCAGCCCTGCGAGACGTTGACATTGTCGCCAATGATGCAGTTCTCGATCACCGCCCCTGCCCCCACCGTGACGTTATCGCCAATCGTCGTCGGTCCATGAATGACGGCTGTCGGGTCGATGGAACAGTTGCGCCCAATTTTCACCAGCCGCGAGCATTCCAGTACCTGACAGCCCTCCATAAGAGCAGAACCAAGGATTCCTAATTTGAAGAGAAGGTCCTGGTTCAGACGGTTTTCGAAGCGCGCCCCGCGTCCAAAGAGACCAAAAACTGTATCAGCAATAAATACGTGTACCCAGGAATCGATCGCGATCAGGCTGCGCAGCGGGACCTGATAAACCAGGTCTCCCTGGTCAGCCGCCATGTAGAGAGGCACGTGATAATAACCGATCTCCTTGGCCTCCAGGTCAATGACCAACGGCCGCGCGCCTGGCGCGGGCCCATTTGG
>FWWM01017265.1_pt1 | contig 10532 bp, 7 predicted proteins | sample 2228351 | NCBI WGS metagenome assembly FWWM01 (sample SAMEA103939774, study PRJEB20133) | metagenome
TCGGCCCGGCCGAGGTCCGAAGGTTGCTGGGTCCGCCCAGATTCAGCCCCGAGGTCGCGGCCCGGCGTGGGACAATTGGCGTATCAACCGGGCTGGCGGTGACGCCGTTCGGCGGCGAGATTCTGTTCGTTGAGTCCACCCTGATGAAAGGGAAAAAGGGACTGATTCTCACCGGCTCACTAGGCGAAGTCATGAAGGAGTCGGCCGAGGCAGCCCTCTCCTATGTCCGCGCTCATGCCGCCGTGCTCGGCATCGAGGAGAAGAACTTCGAAGACACCGACATCCACGTCCATATTCCGTCCGGAGCCGTGCCCAAGGACGGGCCGTCGGCCGGCGTGGCGGTGGTTGCGTCGTTGCTTTCGCTCTTGCGCCGCGAGCCGCTTGACCCGCGCACCGCCATGACCGGCGAGATTACTTTGACCGGCCGGGTGTTGCCGATTGGCGGTGTGAAGGAAAAGGTGTTGGCTGCGAGCCGGGCCGGCATCAGGAAGGTCATCCTGCCGACGGAGAACCGGCGCGACCTGCGGGACGTTCCGCCGAATGTGCGCAAGACACTAGAGTTCCACTTTGTTCACGACATCACCGATGTCTGTCGGGTCCTTTTCCCCGACTACTGCCCGCCCGGCTACCAGAAAGCCCGCCTGCGGCGAACGCCCGGACGGCAGTGACACCGATTCGTCGCCGAAAACCCGAAACTGTCCCCGACGCGCCTGCGGTGCGAGGTCAAAGGTGAAAAGTCAATGTGCAAATCTCAACTGGATGGTTCTCATCACTAATCCTCACCGGCTTCAGCCGATGCGCCAAACTGCGATTTCCTCCTGACTTGCCGGTTGGACTTCGACCTCGCGGTTGCCGACTTTGATGCTGACTTGCGCTTCCTTGCGCTTGTCGCTGAACGCTGCGCAGATTCTTGCCGCCACGGTGAGGTCGGGGGGACTGTAGGCTAGGGACTTAGCGGAAATCCGGGACTGTCCCCCAGTCTGTGCGGAGCATGGGACTGTCCCAGGATTTCCCTGGACTGTGGACTGTGGACTCTGGACCGTGGATGGCGGCACCAGCACGCACATCGGCCCGGGCAGGTGGGTGGCATCAATTGCCGTTGCCTGAGCCGGTGCCAGCTGCAGGAGAGCATCGTTCTCGGCCTTGTCCCGGCCAACCACAACCCGCGCGCCCGACGGCAGACGGAAATGCCGACCGAGCCCGAGCAGCTCAACCGTCTCGACCGAGTCTTCGCCGTGGGCAAACGCCTCCTGAAGCCGCTGGGAAAATACCGGTTCGGTTAGGAGACAACCGCCGGCCGGCGTCGGATAGTCCTTGATGCGATAGAGCACAGCAAGCACCATCTGGCGCTTACGCATCCGACCCTTGATGTCCATCAGCCTGCGTCGGTCGAGCAGGCCCTCCTTCTCGGGCAGGGTTTCAGTGAGCAGCTTGGCAGAAAGCGGCCGGACCAGTCGTCCCTCGGTGCCCGACTCACGGGCCACGAGTTCGAGCGCGTGCCGATTCTGAGACATCGGCCGCTGGCCCAGCACCTCGCCGGTGATGATGAACTGTGCCCCGCGCATCCGGCCGTACGCCCACGCCTTGCGAATCATCAGGACATGGCAGTCAATACACGGGTTCATGTTCCTGCCCCGGCCGTGCTTCGGCGCTTTCACCATCTCGATGAAGTCTTGGTCAATCGGCAGCGTCACGAGCTCGATGCCCAGTTGCTCCGCTGCCTTCTCGGCGTTGCTCTTGCCAGCAAGCGGCCGCGGGCAGTAGGCGCCCGCAAAGTTCACGCCGATGACCCTGACTCCGAGGTCCAGCACCAGCCTGGCTGCGAGCGTCGAATCAAGCCCGCCGGACAGCAAGGCGACCGCGATTGGCTGCGGCTGGTCGGTCATATGACTGTAGCTTATCCTGACCGGCCGCGATTGCAACACATGATGCAATTGGTGACGGCAAACCGGACGCGGCCGTCCGCGCCCCGGCGCTCTAAAGCCAGTCGCGGCTGGCGAGTTCGTAGTAGTGCCGAGCCAGGGACTCGGTTACGAGGTGCGCGGCAAGCTTGGGCGCTTCGCGGTCAAACTTGGCCTGGCCCTGAATCGGTCCGGCAATCATCTCGAACTCGGCGCGCGCGTTCTCAAGCGCCAAGTGGCCCGGAGGCGGCAATTGCACGCCCTGGGCCTTCAGCCGTTCAAGCCCCTTGGTCCACGCGCTCTTGAGCACATCGGTCATCGTTCGCCCCTTCTGATGTTCATCTCAGCCTCACTGTCCGGGTAAGGCGTCCCGGTCGGCTCTCTTCACAGCCGATGCGCACGCGGATTCGCCGTTGACACCTGACTTCGGTCAGACTGGGCGGATTTGCGCGCCGGGAGTTCACTCTACCCGGTACTATGTTGTCGTTACGTTTTGGGGGCAAATGGGACAGCCCCCTGCCATCTCGGCGATAATTATACCAGAAACTCACCGGCTCTGCAACCACGGCCGGACGCGCAGTGCCGGGTTCCATCCGGTCGGAATTGACTTTGGAGCCAGAATATCTAGCATTCACTCGTTGAAAAGGCCGCCAGCATTCCCGTGTAAATTCGTAGGAGGCAACCTTTATGAACGTCGTTGAATCCGGTATCGGCGAGCTGTTCCAGCCGCCTGACCCGGACGGATTCAGAGAGTTCGTCCACACGAAGAAGAACACCAAGATGGTGGACAAGGTGATGACCGAACAGGACGCCATCCGCCAGTACGTGAACGACGGCGACTACATCGGCACCGAGCTCTACGGCACGGTGCGGGCGCCGATGTCGCTCGTGCGCGAATTGATTCGCCAAGGCAAGAAGCACCTGCGCGTCGCCGGTCAGGGGATCCACGAGATTGACCTGCTCCTTGCCGCCGACCTCGTGGACACGCTCGATATCACCTATGTCGGCTGGGAAGTCTACGGCATCTCGTCGTGCTTGCGCCGCGCGGTCGAGTCCGGCCGGGTGAAGACGACCGACTGGTCCAACGGCGGCATCACCTGGCGGTTTAAGGCTGCAGCGATGGGTGTGCCGTTTGTGCCGGTCCGTTCGATGCTCGGCACCGATACCCTGAAATACTCCGGCGCCAAGGTGGTCGAGGACCCGTTCACCGGCAAGCCGGTCTGTCTGATTCCGGCCTTGTTTATGGATGTCGGGCTCATCCACGTCCACCGGGCCGACAAGTACGGCAACTGCCAAGTGGACGGCATCTCCGGCTTTGTCCACGAGATGGCCCGGGCCAGCAAGCGGCTCATCGTCTCATGCGAGGAGATCGTCTCGACCGACAAGATAAGGAAGTACCCGGACCGTACGGTCATTCCGTACTACTTGGTTGACGCCGTGGTCGAGGCGAAATACGGCTCCCACCCCGGTGAGATGTGCTACTGCTACTGGCGCGACGGCGAACACCTGCAGAACTTCCTAAAAGACTCGGCCGACCCGGTAAAGACCAAGGCCTATCTTGACAAGTGGGTCTACGGCGTGAAGAACCATGCCGAGTACGTCCAGCTTGTCGGCTTGGACCGGCTCAAGCAACTCGAATCCCAGATTGGAGCCCGGTGATGGCAGAGTACAACGAAGCAGAGTTTCTCATCTCCCTGGCCTCGAGACTGATGGAGGACGGCACGACCGCGTTTGTCGGCACCGGCATCCCGATGCTGGCCGCGGCGCTGGCCAAGCGCACCCATGCCCCGAACCTAGTGCCGGTGTTCGAATTCGGCGGCACCGGCGCATCGCTCAAGCACCTGCCTTTAGGCGTCGGTGATTCGCGCACGTTCCACAAGGCGGTTGCGGCCTCCGGTATCTGCGACATCATGGAGACCGCAGCCCGGGGTTTCATCGAGTACGGCTTTCTGGGCGGCGCGCAGATTGACATGTACGGCAATCTAAACACCACCGTCATCGGTCAGTATTGGCCACCCAAGGTACGCCTGCCCGGTTCGGGCGGGGCCAACGATGTCGGCTCGTTCTGCTGGAAGACAATCGTCATCATGCGCAAGCACGAGCCGCGTTCGTTCGTGCCGAAGCTCGACTTCTTGACCACACCCGGGTACCTTTCGGGTCCGCTCGCGCGCGAGCGGGCCGGACTGCCGCCCGGCACTGGGCCCTATCGGGTCGTGACCAACCTTGCCCTGATGGATTTTGAGCCGGAGTCGAAGCGGATGAGGCTTATCGCCACCCATCCGGGCGTGACGGTCGAGCAGGTCAAGGCTGCGACCGGGTTTGAGCTGCTGGTTGCCGACAAGGTGACGGTCAATCGGCCGCCGACCAAGCGGCAACTCACGCTGCTGCGGGAGAAGATTGACCCGGACCGCTACTACATTTAGAGGCGGGCGATGATACTGTCTGAACAACACCAGCGCTTCCGTGAAGAGCTGCGCAAGTTTGCGCGTGAGGTCATCGCACCCGGAGCGGGCGCCTGCGACCTCACCGGTGCGTTCGTCGCGGGTAACGTCCGGGCTCTGGCCGAACGCGGCTATCTCGGCATTCCCTGGCCGAAAGAGCTCGGCGGCCTGGGGCTTGACTACCGCTCCTACGCCATTGCTGTCGAGGAGGTGTCGCGGGTCTGCGCCTCAACCGGCCTAACGATGGCCGCTCATACCTCACTCGGCACCTATCCAATCTACAAGTTCGGCACCAAGGCCCAGAAGGAGAAGTACATCCCGCACCTGGCCCGGGGCGAGTACTTGGGCTCGTTCGGCCTGACCGAGCCGAACGCCGGCTCTGATGCCGCCGGCATCGAGACAACCGCCCGAAAGACCGAGCAAGGCTATCTGGTCAACGGCTCCAAACGGTTCATCACCTCGGCCTCATATGCCGGGACCGTGATTGTTGCCGCAACCATGGACCGTAAGCTCGGTCGTAAAGGCATCACCTGCTTCATTGCCGAGACTTCAACACCGGGGTTCAAGGTCGCTTCGAAAGAACGCAAACTCGGGCTTTCGGGCTCGGATACGGTCGAGCTCGTGTTCGAAGACATGCTCTTGCCTCTGGACAGCGTGCTCGGCAAAGAACTGGACGGATACCGAATCTTCATGGAGACTCTGGACGGCGGCCGCATCAGTATCGGGGCTTTCTGTCTCGGCATGGCCCAGTGTGCGCTCGACACGATGGTCGAATGGTTCAAAGACCGGAACATGACCCAGCTCGAACAGAAGGCCTTGGCCGATGTCGCCACCCAGGTCGAGGCTGCCCGCCAGCTAGTCTACAGTGCGGCCCAATTCAAAGATGCCGATATCCGGGCCGATAAACAGTGCGCCTTTGCCAAGCTCTTTGCCTCTGAAGTCGCGGTCTGGGCCGCGGGTGTGGCGATCGACGCCATCGGCCCGCTCGCGGTCACCGACCGGATGCCGGTCGCCCGTGTCTACCGCGACGCCAAGCTCGGCGAAATCGGCGAAGGCACCTCAGAGGTGATGCGGATGATTATCGCCAAGGAAGTCCTGAAAGAAGCGAAAGAAACCATTTAGGAGGACCGAATGGACCTGAGCTACTCAAATGACCAAATAATGGTTCGGAACATGGCCCGCGAGTTTGCTGCGAAGGAACTCGAACCGAAAGCTGCCGAGCTCGACGAGAAGGGCGAATTCCCCCACGAGACAATCAAGAAGATGGCCGAGCTGGGCCTGCTCTCGATGACCATTCCAGAGAAATACGGCGGGGCCGAGTTCGACTTCCTCTCGCTGGCGATTGCAATTGAAGAAATCTCCCGGGCCTGCGGCTCGACCGGCGTCATCGCTGCGGTGCACAACTCCCTCGCGGCCTGGCCAATCGTCAACTGGGGCACCGAAAGGCAGAAGCAGCAGTACCTGCCGAGGATGGCGACCGGCGAGCTGCTCGGTGCTTTCGGCCTGACCGAGCCCAACGCCGGGTCTGACCCAGCGGCAATGGAGACGACCGCGGTGCTCAAAGGCGACCGCTACATCCTCAATGGCTCCAAACGGTTCATCACCAACGGCGGCGCCGCCCAGGTCTATGTCGTCTTCGCCAAAACTGACCCGGCCGCAGGCGCCAAAGGCGTCACCGGTTTCATCGTCGAACGCGGGTTCAAAGGATTCTCGCTGGGCAAACACGAAAACCTGCTCGGACTTCGCGCCACGGCCAACTGCGAACTCGTGTTCGACGACTGCGAAGTCCCGGTTGAGAACGTGCTCGGCAAAGTCGGCGAAGGCTTCAAGGTTGCGCTCGGCACGCTCGATGTCTCGCGGATTGACATCGGCGCTCAGGCGGTCGGCATCGCTCAGGCCGCGCTCGACAAGGCGCTTGCCTACTCAAAGGAACGGAGGCAGTTCGGCAGGCCGATATGTGAGTTTGAGATGATTCAGGCCAAACTGGCCGACATGGCAACCCGCGTACTGGCCGCGCGGATGCTCGTCTATTACGCGGCCCACCAGAAAGACTCGGGCAAAACCCGGTTCAATCAGGAATCGGCGATGTGCAAGCTGTTTGCGGCCGAAACCGCGACATTTGTCACCCGCGAGGCGGTCCAAATCTTCGGCGGCTACGGCTACACCAAAGACTACCCGGTCGAACGGTACTACCGCGATGCCAAGTGCATGGAAATCTACGAAGGCACGTCCGAAGTCCAGCGCATCGTCATTGCGCGCACGCTCCTCGCCTAGCGGGCAAGGAACATGGCCGAACTGCCCGAGGCCGCAGGGCCTGATGCTCCGCTCTTGCCCGGCCCTGAGCCGACCGGCCCGAGCATCACCCGCCGCGCCATCGCGCGCGGCGTGCGCATCTTTGTCTTCCTCGGCATTGCTGCTGCGGTCGTCGTCATCGCTCTGACCGCCAGCCGCGAGACACTCGCCGGGCTCTCGCGCATCAAATGGTACTGGCTGCTTGCGACCGTCGGGCTCTGGTTCGCTGCGGCCGGGCTCGACGGCGCGCGCCTTGCGGTCCTCTCCCGCGCCAGCGAACACCGGATGGGAGTGCTCCCTTCGATTGAGGTCATCTTTGTCGGCTACTTCATGGCCGCGATTACACCGTTTCAGGTCGGCGGCCTGCCGCTCCAGCTCTACATAATGAACCGTTGGGGCATCAGCCCGGGCAAAGCCTCGGCCGTACTCCTGATGCGCGGCGTACTGTTCTACGTCCTCCTCTTTGCCGCGGCGCCGATTGTCGCCCTCCGACTCGGCGTCTCCAACATCCTGCTCAAGGTACTCACCGGCTACATCTCGGTCATCATCATTGCCGGCTGCGCCCTGATTCTGGCGAGTTTCGCCTTTCCGGCCAGTCTCAATGCACTGCGCAACCGTCTTGCGCTCAAACCCCGGCCCGGCTTCGTGCGGCGGTGCATCCTGTGGGGACTGCGCGAGTTCGAAGAGTTCACCGGCGGCCTGAGCCTCTTCCTGCGCGGCCACAACCTGAAACACCTACTCCTTGCCACCGGACTGACTGTGCTCTGCATCGTCGCACTGTTCAGTATGAGCGCCACGCTCCTCGCCGGACTTGGCGTCCACCCCAATGCTTTGCGGGCCATTGGACTCAACCTGCTCCTCACCTCGGTGCTACTGTTTGTTCCCACGCCGGGGGCAAGCGGCGTGGCCGAGGCCGGCGCTGCTGGCCTCTACTCGATGATCTGCCCCAGATACATGCTCGGCATCTACGTCGTGCTCTGGCGCCTCTTCAGCTTCTACGGCGGCGCCATCATCGGCGGCATCCTCGCGCTCCGTCACCTCTCCCGACGCTGACTGCCCGACGCCCTGCGCCGGACCACGCCTCATGCCACAGGGCACGGCACATCCCTTTCACCATCGGAAAACCCGGGACTGTACCTGGTTGCGCCGCGTGACGACGCGGCAGGGACTGTCCCGAGGTTTTCCAGACTCGAGCCGTTTTGAGATTTGCGCTTTGCCTGTTGACCTTTGACTTCACGCCGCAGGCGCGTCATGCCTGTCCGGCTGTGGCGGTCCAAAACGTTTCAGCAGAACTTCTCTTCATTGCTCAGCGCGAAACTCAGGTGAACACATGCTGACAAAGGCCGTCAACCACTCCAACACTTGCCCGAACAAGCGCTTGCACACTTGCTCAGCGAACAGCACTGCGCAACACATCGTCACCCACTCCAAGCATCGCTCCAAGCAACGCTCCGAGCATTGCTCCAAGTCTTGCGCCAGCAGACACTTGCGCAGACATATCACGCAAAACTCGGGCAAAAGCCTTGCTTGAAACCTGCGTCAAGACGGTCTCCTATACGGCCCCTCCCCCATCCAGGTGTACGGAAAACGACGGGCCTATCACGGAGACTGCCCTAAGGATCAAAACGTGGTGCTGCCCCGGTTTCCTGCTCGGCCTTACAGCATTGCGGAAATACGGGTAGTGTCCCTTGTTTTCCTTACCTGAGGCCGAGCCAACCACCGGGGCACGAAGGGCGGAACAAGACGAAGCGGGAAGCCGGTCCAAGGGAGGAACGGTAATGAGCAAACAAGCGCTGGGGCGGCGCGATGGCCGCCCCCGCAAGTCTGACCAGTAGTGGGTTAGCGTTGCAGGACGAGCTTCTGCGTCGCTCGGCAACTGCCCGCGATCAGACGCACCGTGTAGACACCGGCAGGCAGGGTCCGGAGGTCGAGGACAACCGTTGAGTGCTGGGCGCTGAGTGTTGAGCGCTGCACCAGCTGGCCGCTCGCATCGAAGATGGAGACGACAACAGTCGAGGATTCAAGCAGTCGAAGGTTCAGGTGGAGTGTGGCAAACCCGGCTCTGAGCGGGTTGGGGGACAAGCGCATGACGCCGGACGTCTGAGGCATTACGCTCGCGAGCACACTTGTTGCGGCGTCGGGTGTCGAGCGTGGAGCGTAAAGCGTCGAACCCGGCGTGTACATCCAGAACTCCGCAGTCTTGTTGCCTTTGAGCGCATAGCAGACCCCGGGCCGGCCTATGACATGGCTAGTCAGGTCACCGCCGGCCTTCACCTTCTTCTTCTTGCCACTCGAACCAAGCAGGGGCAGCTCCTCCATCTCCTGCCACGAGTCGGCACTTGGCGAGTAGCGCCAGAACTCCTGAGTGTTGCCGCCTTTGAACGCGTACACCCGGTTGTCGAGCCATGCTCCGGCGCTGCCGTCTTTCGCTTTCTTGGACTTGCCGGCCCGGCCGATGAACGGTATGCCGCGAAGAACCGGGCCCCAGTCTCCGGTCGTGATATCGTAGGCAAACAGGTTGTTGTACTTGGCCTGATGCACGTACACGGTCCGGTCGCCGTCGCAGACCGCAAACGAACCGGCCCCAAACTTGGGCGTCGGCGCGGGAATCGGGACAAGCGTGGTCCAGGAGTCGCCCGTTACTTCGTAGCGGTAGAACTCGTTCTTGTCTCCCTTGGCAAGGTAGACACGGCCGCCAGCAAAGGCGAGGTCGGCGCCGGCCTTCACTTTCCTGCCGGTTCCCAGCGGGACATCGGCAAGCCGCTTCCAGGAGTCCCGGCCGGCGTCGTAACGCCAGAACGCAAGGGTGTTGTTACCCTTGACCATGTAAATCCTGCCTGTGCCGTCGGCGCAGGCGTTGGCTCCTTTGCCGACCGGCCGGTTTTCGACTCCGGGTGGAATCGGGCTGCGCGGGAACCATGAATCGGCTGCCGGGTCATAGCAGAAGAAGTCTGTGGTTTTGCCACCGGCAGCGGCATAGACCTTCATCGTTGCCGGCTCGCCGACGACAAAGGCGCCGACCTTGGCTGCTGCCGGCAGGCTTGCCCGCTCCAACCATGGTGGCGGCGGTGGACCGGTGACAAAGCTGAAAGCGCGGCTGAGCGTGTCGTTGGCCGGGTTGCCATCATAGGCAATCCACGTCGAGCAGCGCACGACGCAGTCGCCCGGCTCGTGCGGCTTGGCTAGGGTATCGAAGTGCACCACTGACGCGCCGCCGACCGGGAGACCGATGACGGTTCGGCTGCTTGAGTAGATGACCGAGTCGGACGAGTTGCGGACTGTGCAGAAAACGTCAAGGGTGGCAGCGAAGTCGCCGGAGTTGCGCACGGTTGCTGTCGGCACGACAACCGCACTGGTGTCAATGTTGCCCACTGGCGAGACAATTCCGGTCAGCCCGGCGTCAACCCGGCCGACCGTGAAGGTTCGGGTCAAGGAGTCGTTGGCCGGCACCTGGTCCCCGGCCATGCGCAGCCGGCACGATGCTGAGTACGCTCCGCTCGAGGCGAACCAGTCTGGGAAAGCCACGGTCGTATCTGTGCCTGGAGGCAGGCCGGTGCCGAAGTCCAGACTCTCAAGGTAAGCGGGCGAAGAGTTGACGGCAAAGAAGGCACGGGCCGGCTCGCGTTGGGTTCCGTAGTTGTGCAAGACTGCGGTCGGCGTGGTCGGTCCGGGCGGAATCGTGCCTGCGGGTGAAACAACCTGCACCACACCGACGTCATGCACCGCCACGTAGACGACACCGCCGGCGGTGTCGTTCGCCGGGTTGACATCTCCCGAGAGCATAGTGGTGCACCGGGCCACAAGCGTGCCGCGCTGGAGCGCAGTCCAGTTGGCGAAGTTGACCTGCTGAGAGTCGCCCGGAGCCAGATTGGTCACGCGCTGAGTGTCGGAATACCCG
>FWWM01017267.1_pt1 | contig 10530 bp, 6 predicted proteins | sample 2228351 | NCBI WGS metagenome assembly FWWM01 (sample SAMEA103939774, study PRJEB20133) | metagenome
CGCCTCTTCTTCGTCGTTGCTGCCATCGTAGGTGAGCGGCTTCTCGACCCCGTCGGCGGTGACTTCCATCTTGGATGGCGCGTACTTCTTGAGGATGGCGTTGATGGCGACGTCCTTTGCCTCGGGGTGAGAGTGGATGGCATAGGCTGGCACGCGCACCAGGATCACATCAATGCCATTGATCTGCGACGGCAGCATCTCCTCGGTCAGACCGGCCGTCTCGGCCACGCACAAGGATATGGCGGCGATCAACTTCGTGCCCGGCATCTTGCTCGCCTCCACACACGAAGCGATGGCGGCCTCCGCCACGTTGCCGGCCACCAGCTCTTTGGTGCCGAAGGCCGGCGCAGCGATGCTCTTGCGCGAGGCGTAGAAGTGCGTCACGAAGGTCAGCCCATATAGACAACCGGTATCGGTGACCATCGCCGTCTGCACGCCATCAATGCGCGTGAGCACGCGCAAGGAGCCAAAGGCCGGGCACATCGTCTGGGGCGTCAGATGATGGTCGGGCGAAACGCTATGGCCGGTCTGCCTCCGCATGGCTGAGGGGTCGCGCGGCTCTCCACTGCGCGTCTCGATGATGTTCGGGGTGATGAGATTGCCTTCTGGGACGGTCATGCTCGTCATGGATATCTCCTCTCGTTGTGTCGGCCTCGGCGATCAGGTTTGTCGGATCAGGCTGGGACGGAGCGTGGAAGTCTTGGGGTGAGCGAGCATCCAGGCAGCCCAGGCAAATCCGGCGTTGGAGATGGTGCTGATGATCTGTTCGATCCAGTGCACCTCCAACGGTTTGTTGGGCATGCCGGCGATGCCGCTGAGCGCGAAGGTGATGATCAGATTGAGCGCAAACAGGCCGGCGGCCAGGCCGTTGCGCTGTTGCAACGCGCTGTAGATGAGCAACGCGGCCAGCGCGACGTTGGCGACCGTTGCGACGCCAATCAGCACGAACACCCAGGTGCGATCCGGACGGGTGGCCGCCAGCGCCAGGGCAAACAGAAGCACAGCCGCACTCGCCAGCGCCGGCGGCAGCCACGCGGCGACGCCGTTCACAGCACGTCCCCTCACCCACTTGCCGAGGAAGAGCGCCCAGGCGACGAAGGTAAACCCCGGCGCGATCAGCGGGAAGAGCGACTGGCTGAACAGCGGCACGTCCAGGCGCGCCACCGCCATGGCCAGTTTCCAGGTCGCCTTCAAGGTCCCGGCCAGGACGATCAGCGCCACACCGGTGAAGGCCACGCGGCCGACGACCAGACTCATCCTGTTGATCACTCGCGCCACCCAGATCAACCCAACGGCGGAGAGAATCACCGGCATGTAGTTCTGCAGCGCCATCATGAGGGGGAAGTCGGGATAAGCTGTCATTTCATCCTCCGACAGACTGGCTTTGGGCTCTGAAACGGATGCCTGCGCCGATCACTCGTAGAACGGCGCGGCCGTATAACGCAGGTCGGCCAGGCGGAACTTTTCACCGCTGTGGCCCAGTGCGGACAGGATGGCGATCTTGGCATCCATGTCTTCGCATGGGTCGCCGAAGACGGCCTCCCAGCCGGCTTCGGTCGTCACCACCACGCCGCGCTCCGGCTCCTCGACCAACCGCGTGACCTTCAGACCCATCTCCTGCATGATGCGACGCACGAGCATTTTGCTATCGGCGCTGTAGTCCGGGCTGTTGAGGTCTATGCCGACGACCGTTTCACTGCCGCACCCCATCAGCTCGTCGAGCGTGGCGCCCTCGGGGATGTCCGGCGGCTCGCTCGCACCGAACACGCTGAGGAACTCGTCGTACTCCAGCGGGGTGACGGACTCCGGCGGGTGATATTCGCGGCGATGAATCTTGTTGACGAATTCATCGAAGATGGCATCCATCTCCGGCAGCTCGAAGAGCAGCTTGCAGCGATCGCTCAGCGCACGCGCGGCCGGGCTGAACGGGATCTTGGCCAGGATAGGCAGGCCGACGCGCTCGGCGAAGCGCTCGGCCACGCCACTCCCGTCGTCGCGGTTGAGCACCATGCCGATCACGCGCGTGCTGCCGCCCATGGACTGGAAATAATTGACGGCGCGCGCGATGTTGTTCGCTGCATACAGGCTCATGCGGTCGTGGCTGGCGACGATGACGATCTCCTCGGCCAGGCTCTTGGCGATGGGAGTAGCGAATCCGCCGCACACTACGTCGCCGAGGAAGTCCATCACGATGTAGTCCAGCGCCCAGCCGGCCATGCCGCGCTCCTCGAGCAGGCCAAAGCCGAACGAGATGCCACGCCCGCCGCAGCCACGGCCGACCTCCGGCCCACCCAACTCGGCACCGAAGAGCTGCACGCCGCGGCCGAGGTCCGCTTTGAAGATGAGGTGACGCACATCCAGCTCTTTCTCCCGGCCGGTGTCTTTGAACAGCCGCCACTGGTCACCGATGGTCGGCAGGCTACGCCCCTCGAACAGCGCATTGCAGCTATCGTGTTTGGGATCGCAGCCGAGCTGCAGCACGCGCAGCCCTTTGAGCGCCATCTTGGCGCTGAGGTTGGCGGTGAAGAAGCTCTTGCCGATGCCGCCTTTGCCGTAGATCGCAATCATGCGTGGGGTCATGAATCCTCCGTATTTCGCGCTGCGCATTCCGCGAACGGAACGCGTAGCCATCACGTCCAACTCAAGATCATCTTCACACAGTCCGGGTCGTTGAACGCCACTTCGAATGCCCTCGGCGCCTCGTCCGCGCGCATGCAGTGCGTGATCAGCGGGTGAACCTCTAGCTGTCCTGCGATGATGGCGTCGCGCGCGCGAGCCAGGTCGCCGGGCGCCCACTCTTTGCTCACTGCGAAGGTCAACTCACGCAGGAAGGCCGGCATGTAGGGCAGGTCAATTCGGTCGTAGTAGCCGAGCAGCACCACGCGCCCGCCCCTCTTCACACTCATCAAGTGCGCGGCGATGGCCTCCATCTTGCCGGTCGCATCAACCAGAACATCGAACTGAGTATCGAGCGTCGAGAAGGATGAACCATCTTCGCCTTTCAATGCTCCGTTTTCGATTTTCAATTTCACATCCGCCGACGACAACCGCAGCCGCGACTCGACCTTGTCGGCAACCGTCACACGCGCACCTCGAGCCCTGGCAAAGCGCGCCGCCAGCTGGCCGACGATGCCCTGCCCCAAGACAAGGAGATTGCAGAATCCAGAACCCAGACCCGGCTCCGTCCGATCCTGGCTGTGGGGTCTGGCATCTGGTATCTGCGCAACGTCGATGCCGTGCAGCGCCGTCGCCGCCAGCGCCAGCAGCACACCTTGCTCATCGGTGAGCGACAGCAAGTCGGTCAGATGCGACTGCGGCGCGACGATGTGCGCGCTCTGCCCGCCGAACGCCGGGTTGACGCCGACGAAACCGTAGTTGCCGCCGACGTAGACGCGCTTGCCGAGCCACGCCCTCGCGTTCTCCCCGGCCTCGATCACCCTGCCCACCGTCTCGTAACCCGGCACGACCGGGAACTGCAACATCGGGTGCGGCATTACGCCGTTCAACAGCATGCGCTCCGTGCCGGCGCTGATGCTGGTCAGCGTAGTCTGGATCAGCACATCGTCCGCGCCGAGTGGCTTCAGCTCGACCTCGCGCAGCTCGACCGTGTGCGCAGCAGGGATAACAACAGCTCGCGTCTTCATATAGCCGATGATGTCCGCCTCTTCGGGCCCAACTCCACGCTGTCCAACCGCGCGGGTGCCACGCAGAAGCCAGGGATCAGAGTGCCTTCGCTGCGTCTCGAATCAACCAGGGCTCTAATGACGGACTTACGCATGCACTCCCTCCAGCCGGTCCTCCAGATCGGCATACAGCTCCTTGAGCTGCTCGATCACGTCGTCGTCGGCCTTCCACAGGCCGCGCCCGCTGGCTTCCAGCAGCCGGCCGACGATGTTGCGCATGGCCTGTGGGTTGGCCTTCGTCAGCCGCTCGCGCATGGTCGGGTCGAGGGCATAGGTCTTTGCGGCGTTGGTGTAAATCCAGTCATCCACACAATCGCTGACGGCATCCCAGCCCAGCATGTAAGTGAAGCGGTTGCTGATCTCGGCTGCGCCGCTGTGCCCATGTTGCAACATGCCCTCGTACCAGCGCGGATTGAGCAACTTGACGCGGTATTCTGTCCGCAGCACGCGGTCGAGGTCATCAATGCGCGTCTCGGCGGTGTAGCTCTCGATGTAGTTCAGCTTCACCGCCTCCTGGCTGCGCTTGCGCGCGGCCAGGTGCAGCGCGCCGGACGACGAGAAGTAGTGGTCTATATCGGCGACGCCGAACTCCACCGAGTCGATCTCCTGCGCGACGCGTCCCACCGTGCCGAGCATGCGTTGCAACACCTCCGGCGCATGCTGGCCGTTGCGCCCGCCGCCATAGGCATAGGCGTTGCGCCGCACGAACAACTGGTCGAGATCGTCCTGCGATTGCCAGGCCGAATCCTCCACCATATCGTCCACGTAGGTGCCATACTGGCCCGGCTGCTGCGTGAACAAGCGCGCCGTGGCCTGCTGAAAGGTCAGTCCATCGCGCATGGCCTCTTCGACGTGCTTCTTGATGAAGTTCATTTCGGGCGGCTCATCCGCGCGGGCAGCGTCTTTCACCAGCCGGTCGAGGTGATCCGTGATCAGCTCGAACGTGTCGCGGAAGATCGGGCTGATGTTTATCAGCACGTCGATGCGCGGCCGGCCGAGCGCCTCGAGGGGGATCAATTCGTAGTGGCTGATCTTGCCCTGGCCGTCGTGGTGTGGGCGCGCACCGATCAGCCGCAGGACGGTGCCGATGGCCTCGCCTTTGGTCTTGATGGTGTCCAGGCCCCACAACACCTGGGCGATGGTCTCCGGATACCGGCCATTGTTCTCGGCCAGGTGCCTTTCCAGCAAGGCTTCGGCGATCTTCGCCCCGCGCGCATAGGCCAGCTCGGTGGGGATGCGCCACGGATCAACAGCGTGGATATTGCGGCCGGTCGGCAACACGCCCAGACCATCACGGATCAGGTCACCTCCCGGCGCCGGCGGGATGTAGCGCCCGCTCAGTCCGCGCACCACCGCCTCCAGCTCTGCGCGGTTGTCGCCAAGCATGCGCGCCATCGCCCGCCCGGCCTGCGCCATCTCCATCAGCGCCGCCGCATCGTCAGCAGCAATGGACGTGCCGTTGTGCGTGGCCTGATGCAGGGCCGCGGCTGGCAACTCACCGCGGAACACCGTGCGCTCGACGAACTCGCGACATGCCTCGTCCACGCGATCGCGAGCGCGCAACGCCTCACGATCGCCACGCCGCGCCCGGGCAGCCAGCTCGGCATACGACATCTCCGGCCGCCCATCACCCATCGTCTCCTTCAGCATCACCTCGGCCAGTGGTCGGCTGCCGCGCACCTTCAGCGCCTCGGTCACCGTGACGATCTGGGATTCGGGCGGCGCTGCCTCTCCAAAGACGTGCAGCGAAGCGGTGATCAGCCGCTGTTCCAGGTCGCGCAGGTAAGCGTACAGCCGGCTGGCGTAGTCATCGAACGGTTCTCCCTCGACGCGCGGACAGTCGTTGTCCAGGTTCGCCAGCTCGACCTTCTTGAGGATCGCTTCTTCGAATTCCGAGGATGGGGGATGATCGGTGGACGATGAATCGGGCTTCCGCCGGCTGTTGTGCGTCGCTGCATACCGTTCGCGGTAGTCCTGCAACATATCCCTGAGCGCGGCCAGCTCCCTGTACAGGCCGGCGCGCGCCATCGGCGGCACGGCATGCGAGACCATGACAGCATAGCCGCGGCGCTTGGCGATGTTGGCCTCGCTGGGATTGTTCATCGGATAGAGGTAGAGCTGCGGCAATTCACCCAGCAACGCATCCGGCCAACAACTGCGTGTCATACCGAGCTGCAAGCCGGGCATCCACTCCGCCGAGCCATGCATGCCGACGTGGACCAGCGCATGCGCGCCGAAACCGCGGCCAATCCAGCGATAGAAGGCCAGATACTGGTGATGCGGCGTGTTCTCTTTGTCGAACAACAGACGCATCGGGTCGCCGGTCACACCGAAGCGCGGCTGCACGCCGATGTAGACGTTGCCGAAGCACAGCCCACCGATGAACACGGCATCGCGCCCCAGCGGCGCAACGTCACCCGGCCACGGCCCCCAGCGCTCCTCGACGCGCTCGCGCTCACGAGGCGTCGTCCACTGTTTGAACTGCTCCTGCGTCACCGCCAGGCCGCCTGCGCGAGGCGTCGTGGCATCCTCGAGCTGTTGCAAGAGCGCCTCCGGCGTATCCGGCAACTGCCCGACGTCGTACCCTTCGGCCTGCAGACGCCGAAGGATGTTGAGCAAGGACCGTGGCACGTCCAGCAGCGCTGCGGTAGCCTTCTTGCCGAGGCCGGGCGGATAGTCGTAGACCACGAAGGCAATCCGCTTGTCGCGGTTCGGCGTGTGGCGAAGCGCGGCCCACTTGCTCACCAGAGTCGCCAGCCGTTGAAGCCGGTCGGGGGCGGTCTGGAAGCGGCCGTTGTTGATGGCGCCCAGAATGACCGGATCCACAGCGCCGTCCATCTCCGGCAGGGCATAGGTGGCCGCCGCCTGCATCGGCCCCACGCCGATCTTGTGCCAGGAGACGAAGTCCTGCACATACAACGGCTGCGTGACGATGTAGGGGGCGTCGATGCGCTCCAGGATCTCGATTGCTGCGTCGCGATGCGCGCCCGGCGACGTCGAACCGGCCGGCCCGCCCACCAGCGCGAAGCCGATCGTGCTCACCAGCACATCCACGTGCTCCCTGGCCAGCCATTCGCGCACCACGACATGTCCCTCTACGCCGGTGACGAAGATCGGCAACACCGCCAAGCCGGCTTCCTCCAAAGCCCGGATCGTCTCGTCAATATAGCCGTGATCCTGCATCAGGTGCTTGCGAAAGAAGAGCAACGCAACCGAATACGCGGTGCGCGATGCGCTCTTCCGGCGTGTAGCGGGTTGGGCGTTGCGCTTCCGGTGCCAATCCCGATATGCCTTCACATCCTTGAAGAAGCCCGGCGCATCGGGGTGATAGAGGCCCATCATCGGCACTTCGACCACCGGCGGCACCTCGATCGGCCGAGCGAAGTATTCACGCAGGATGAACTTGAACATGCTGCTCACGTTCGTCGCGAGCGGCTGGTTCCAGTAGATGTTCACCTGCATCCAGTTCTTGAAGTCGCGCGCCTTGGCCGGCATGAAGCGCATCATGGCCTGCATCAGCTTCATCAGCTTGGTGTAGCCGTACAGGGTGTCCTCGTCGCGGCCGTGCACCAGCATGCGCGCGATCTTCTTCACGGGCTCCGGCATCCCGCCCTTGCTGCCAGGTCTGTCGGCAACCACGTAGTCGCCCACGCGGTTGAGCGCCATCACCTCGGGCATAGACTCGTAGGCGAAGATCGTGCGCGCGCGCGATTGCGCCACCTGCTCGCGCAACCAGTCGGCCTGATCCTTGAAGTTGATCATGCTGACGAACAGGCAGTCGGCTTCGCGAATGGCACGGGCAGCCGCTGGCGACCGCGCCTCCAGCTCCCATTCGGTGAACTGCGCCAGGTTGGCTTCCGTTGCCAGCTCGGCTTTCACCTCGTCCCAGACGCACTTGTTGAAGTGTTCTAGGCCAACGATGGCGACGATGTTCGGTTTGTCGCTCATAGGCTTTCATCCTCTCGCGGCCGTCACGCAACGGCCGCACCGGCCACGGACGCAAAGCGGTGCGCATCGCGCCGCAGCCCCTCCACGCCGACGCCGCGAAGCATCAACACGCATCCGACCATGAACAACGCTTCGACGGCGAAGATCGCCGCATAGCCGGTCGGCGCAGACAACAGGCCGGTCTCGACCAGCACGGCGCGCAACACGCCACCGGCGATGAACGACGCGCCCAGGCCGATGGCTTGAGCGATGCTCCACAGACCAAGATACGAGGCCGTCTGTCCCTCCACGGTCATATCGCTCATCATGGTGACCGCAGCGAAGGTGAACACGCCGACGGTCAAGCCGACCACCGCGAAGGCCAGATGGGCGAGGGTCAGTTGTCCGGCGATGGACGAAGCCGCAAGCAAGCCGAACCCAACCGCTCCCCCAGCACCGCCGAACGTGGCGATGCGCTTCTTGGCATCCACGGGCAACGTGTCGGTGCGCGCCCTCACACCCAACAGGCGCGCGCCAAGCGCGGCCGTCATCCCCATGCCGACGGTGACCATGCCGTTGAAGATCTGCTGGAAGACGGTGGACTCACCGGCGGTGAGATGGAACACATCGCCGGCCCACACCTCCTGCACCAGGTCTTGTGTGAAGATGCCGAGGAAGGTGAAGACGATGAAGGCGAAGAACACGCGCGCCGTTGGGTTGGTGCGCGTCAACAGCAACGAGCTACGGATCGAATTCATCGTGCCGGCGAGCGGGTCGGCCGGCGATGCGCGTAACTGCGCGACCGCTTCCGGCGACATTCGGCGCTCCAACCGCCACACGCTGGCGACGGCGAGGGCGATGACGATGAACGGGGTGAGCGTGTAGAGCGCCTGCATGTGCGCCGGCGAGTAAACCGGCATCAACAGGCGGAACACCAGCGCCCAGACCACGATGATGGCCGTCTGGCCGGTCCAGGCCGCTGCGAACACGCTTCCGCGCTCATCCTCGCGGGTGCACTCGGCGATCAGGTCGAGATACGTGTTGGCCATCAGCGCGATCATCGCGCCAAAGACGAAGAACAGGACGAAGCCAGCCACGATCGCCCACGTCGAGCCTGCGGCCATCGCCTCGGCCACAGGCGGCAGGAATGGGAAGACCAGGCTGCCGGCCACCATGCCGATCACCAAATACGGCGAGCGCCGATACCCCAGCACCGGATAGCGATCGGTGATCCGCCGGAACATCGGCTGGAACGGGCCGAAGAACGGGTACAGACCGATCATCACACCGATCAGCGCCGCCGAGATGCCCAATTCGTAGATCGTCACCTGGTTGAAGTTGATCGTCACCAGGGCGAACATCCACGCGATGCCTAGCTTGGAGAGGGTGAATTGCAGCTTGATTTTCATCACCATCGCTCCTGTGAATCACGCTTGAGGCGAAGGCGTGCCTTCGCTCACCCCAATGGGAGAGTTCCGGACAGGTTTCAAATCATGGGTCACGGTCAACACGAAGCGCCACATCACGTCTTCCTCGGCATGCACGTCGTCGAACGTGGCGCGAACCCAGGGCTCCAACACGGCCAGGCCGGCCGAGAGCACGTCGTCCGGCAGCGACCACGTCTCGTTGTGCATGCGCTGACGCATGCGATGCAAGATGCGCGCCGGGCTGAGGCACTCCATCCACTCGGCGGCGACGATCTCCGCCTCGACCCGGCCGCCCATGCGGGCGAGCGCCTGAAAGAGCGCCGGGCCGGCCGCCGTAGTCGGGCGCATCTCCGGCTGGAGCGTCACAACGATCTCGCGCCACTTGGACCGGATCCGCCCGGCACACGATTGCGGGTCGAGCCAGTCGCGGCCCTGAATCAACACACCACCCGGCTGCATCACGCGAACGGCCTCGACCAGCACTGCCTCCCACTGCGGCACCAGATGCAGCAGGTTGTTGATCATCACCGCATCGAAGCTGTCGTCGGACAGCGGGAGATGCACGGCGTCGGCCTGCACCGAAGGCAGCTCTAGGGCCTGAAGGTTGGCCTCGCGCTGGCCGGCGCGCAGCATGGCCAGCTCAAGGTCGAGGGCGACGACGCGACATCCTGCCAGCGCAGCCGGAATGCCCAGGCGCCCCGCACCGGCGCCCAGGTCGAGCAACCACTCCCCACACGCATAGCGGGCGATTGCGCCGCCGGCCTGCAATGCAGCGTCGGGGGGCAGCGCGTTGATCGCGTTGTAGCGCGACGCAACGGCGCGATAGGACATCGAGGTATATGCGTTCATCCGATCACCCTTGCGATTTGCTCCGCCCGCGCATTGGGCAGATACACATAGCGACCGCCCAACCACTCGGCCAGCTTCGACGCCTCGCCGCGCGAGAGGTAATTGGCCTGGGTGTCAATCACGACCGATCGGATGCCGTCGGCGCGGACGCGCGCAGCAAGTTGCTCGATCTCCCGTTGCAACGCGGCTTTGTCGGACATCCGGGCGGCCTCGCCTCCCGATGGGCGCCCCCCCAGCCCGACGTTCGCGCGCCCGTCCGTCATCAGCACAAGCGTGACCTGACCGACGCCGCGCGCACGCGCCTGCTGCGCAAGCTGCCAGGCGCTCAACAGCGCCGAAGCCAGCGGCGTGCCGCCTCCCGTGGGCAACACATCCAGTTCACGCTTGGCGCGCTCGACGCTTTGCGAAGGCTGCAACAAAACCTGAGCGTGCTGGCCGCGAAAGGCGATCAGCGCCACATGGTCGCGATGCACATAGGCATCCTGCAGCAGCCGAATGGCTGCGCCCTTTGCCTCGCGCATGCGGTTGATCGCCATCGAGCCGCTGGCATCCACGGCGAAGATGTAGAGCATCCCCGCTTTGTCGCGGAAGCGCTTCACGCGCACGTCCTCTGGACGAATCGAGAATTGAGAATTGAAGATTGA
>FWWM01017269.1_pt1 | contig 10528 bp, 8 predicted proteins | sample 2228351 | NCBI WGS metagenome assembly FWWM01 (sample SAMEA103939774, study PRJEB20133) | metagenome
CAAGAAGGTCATCACCGGGGAGGCCACACCGGAGGAGGCCGTCCAGGAGGCCACCGCCCTGATCAACGAGGCCAACGGCAAGGTCGAACTACCGCCGGTCACGATTACGCTGTGGCACGCCTGGACCGGAGCGGAAGAGACCGCCCTCAAGGAGATCGTCGCCGACTTTGAGGCGGCCAATCCCAACATCACCGTGGACCTGCTCGCCGTCCCCTTTGAGCAACTCCAGAGCAAGTTCACCACCGAGGCCGGTGCCGGTGGCGGCCCCGACCTCCTGATCGGCCCGACCGACTGGGTCGGCCCCCTCGCCGAGGCCGGCCTCCTGGCCAAACTCGACGACCTGGCCGGCGACGACCTGGCCGACTATATCCCCTCCACCGTGGACGCCCTCCGCTGGCAGGGCGACCTCTACGGCATCCCCGAATCGTTCGAGGCGGTTGCAATGTACTACAACACCGCCCTGATTGACACCCCGCCCACCACCGTCGAGGAACTCAAGGCCGCCGCCGCCGAGGTCGGATTGGCCTTCAACACCGGCTTTTACCACGCCTTTGGCTTTATCCCCGCCTTTGGCGGCCAACTCTTTGACGAGAACTTTGTCTGCACGCTTGACCAGGGTGGCACGGTGGACTTTCTCGCCTGGGTCGCCGAGATGGCCCAGGCCGACGGCGTCGAGGCCACCGACGACTATGGCAAACTGGAGACCCTCTTCAAGGAAGAGCAGGTCGGCATCATCTTCAACGGCCCCTGGGCCATGGGAGACTATGTGGGCGCCCTGGGGGAGGATGTCATCGCCGTCGCCCCTCTGCCCGCCGCAACCAACCCCGCCGGCCCCTTCCTCGGCGTCAAGCACATCATGTTCAGCGCCAACTCGGACCAGGAGCACCTCGCCGCCGCCTACAAGTTCGTCCGCTTTATGACCAACGTCGAAAACTCCACCCTCCTGATGGAGGAGGCCGGCCACCTGCCCGCCAACGTCAATGTCGAGATTCCCGCCGACGCCGCCATCAACGGCTTTATCCAGCAGGCCCAGACGGCCACTCCCTTCCCCAACGTCAAGGAGATGGGGGCGGTCTGGACCCCCGGCGCGGACATGATCAAGAAGGTCATCACCGGGGAGGCCACACCGGAGGAGGCCGTCCAGGAGGCCACCGCCCTGATCAACGAGGCCAACGGCAAGTAGCCTTCCAACGATGAGGTGCAGGGGTGCGCACGCACCCCTGCACCCCGCCCCGTGTCGGGTCGAGAGCAGCAAGGAGGTGTCGTGATGAGTGTCCAGGCCGTCTCCCGCCGGCAGGTGCGGGCCCGCGGCCCGATGATCTGGCAGCGCCTCTGGGAAGCACGACTGGCCTACCTCTACATTCTGCCGGCCGCCGTGGTGATGGCCATCGTGACCTTTTTCCCCCTCCTTTTCCAGGTCTGGATGTCGGTCACCGACTATGGCATCACCAACCTGAAAACCTCGAACGTCTTTCAGCAGATCGTCGCCTCTTTCTCCACCAATCTGGCCCGGTCCAACCCCGACCTGAACCCTCCCACCCTGGTGGGGTGGGAGAACTTGGGCCGCATCATGACGAACCAACTGGCCCTGCCCGGCTATGATTTCTGGTACATGCTCAGTTTCAACCTGATCTGGACCTTCGTCAACGTCTTTTTCCACGTCGCCCTGGGGGTAGCCTTTGCCATGCTTTTGAACACCAACGGGCTCCGCTTCAAGCGGTTCTACCGGGCGATCTATATCATCCCCTGGGCCCTGCCGGCCCTCATCTCGGGCATGGTCTGGCACAACATGTACGACAAGGATTACGGCGCGGCCAACCTGCTCACCGGCCTGGAGGTGGACTGGCTCAACGACACGGTCGAGCCGGTGCGGCGGTTGCTGGGAGACACCTTCCTGGCCCGTCCCGTGGAGTGGATGGAAGCGAACCTCTCCTCGCTGCTCTACTTTCTGATCGCCTTTACTGTGGTGGGGTTGATTCTGGCCATCTTTGCCCTGCTGCGGCGCTACGACCCCGGAGCGGCCGTGCGGATTCCGGTAATGGTCCTGCTCGTTCTGCTGGGTGTGGTCGCCCTCGTCGTTATCGGCTGGCGCATGCCCTACGCCTTTTACGCGGTGCTCGTGGCCAACATCTGGTTGGGCTGGCCCTTTATGATGACGGTGGCTACCGGAGCCCTGCAGGGGATTCCCGATGAACTGTACGAGGCGGCCCGGATTGACGGGGCCAGTGGGTGGCAATCGTTCTGGCAGATCACGCTGCCCCTGCTGCGGCCGGCCCTGATCCCCGCCACCGTCATCGGCATGATGATGACCTTCAACCAGTTCAACGTCATCTATTTCGTCACCGGCGGCAATCCGCTCCACCGCACCGAGATTCTGGTCACCCAGGCCTTCCGGTTGGTCAACGAACAGCGGCTCTACGGCGTGGCTGCCGCCTTTAGCATCATCGTCTTTGTTGTCCTGGCAATCATCACCCTGATCACGAACCGCATCTCCCGGGCCACCGAGAGTTACACTGGGTGAGGAGGGGGCGAACGATGCAAAAACGACCTGTCTCTACCGGCCTGGTTATCCTAGGCCTCCTCGTCGCCCTCCTGGGGGGCGGGCTGTGGGTCCTCCTCCGCGCCTGGCGATTTGCCCCGGTGACGGCCATTCTCATCCTCCCCGGCCTCTTTGTCGGCTGGGCCGGCATCTGGGGAAAGAAAAAGGCCCGCGCCCTGGCCGGCCAGGTCCTGGCCCAACTCGCCTGTCTGGCCATCCTGATCAGCGTGCTCTTTCCCCTCCTCTGGGTGGTGGGAATGTCCATGGACCCCCGCGACATCCTGCGTCCCCTGGACCTCTCCCCGATCACCAGCATCCCGGCCAACCTGCTGCGCGTCGCCCCCAAACGATTTCCCCTCCCCGACGAAGCCGCGGTGCGGAAACTGGAGGTGCTGCCCCCGGAGGAACGCGAACCCAATTCGGTCAGCGTCCTCGGGACCACCTACCGCCTGCCGGAGGGGTGGACCCGGGCGGACCTGCGCCGCGACGACGTCTGGGCCGTTGGTCGCTTCCTGATCGAGTGGAAGCCGGTCGAGCCGTTGCCGGAAAAGGCGGACCATCTGTTCTACCCCGGTCAGGTCACCCACCTGCCCGACAACGTCCAGATCGACGCGCTGCTTCCGTTGAACCAGGCCGTCCGGGTCAGCGGTTGGGTCATCCTGGAGGGCGAGACCCATGCCATCCCCCGAGGCTGGAGCCTGAAGCAGGTGGACCGGCCGACCCTCTGGCTGCTGGACAACCGCCTGCTGCACTGGGGCATCCTGAGCCCGCCGCCGGAGGAGGAAGCGGTCACCCCGTTGGCCGAGGGCGAGGGTGAGGACCTGCCCTGTGTGCTGGTGCTGGAGAGAAAGGATATGACCACCCGCTACGGTTGCCCTCCAGGGTATCAGGTGGAACAGGCCGACGCGCCGGCCTACTGGCTGGCCGACGAGGTCTTTGGCCTGACTAACGGCCACACCTCCTCGGCCATTGCAAAGGGCGACCTGGAAGATTTCCGCCAGGGGCCGGCGATTTGGTTGCAGGGGCGCACCGTACTGGACTGGCGCAACGCCTCCACGCGGGCCTTTGCCGCCGTCTTTACCCGGCCCACGGCCAACCCGGTCGGATTCCCCCGCCTGCTCTTGAACAGCACCCTGCTAGGGGTGGGGGTCTCGCTCTTTTGCGTCCTGGTGGGCACGACGGCGGCGTACGCCTTTTCCCGCTTCCAGTTCCCCGGCCGGCAGGTTGGCATGCTCGGCTTTGTCATCGTCCTGATGATGCCCTCGGTGGCTACCCTGGCGCCCCTCTTTGTCATCCTCAATGCCGTCCAGGTCAAACCGACCCTCTTCCCTCTGCTCCTGTGGGGATTGGGCGGGCTGGCCGCACTGGGGGGAATCGGGTTGCTTCTGTCGAACCTGATTCAACGGACTGAAGGTTGGCGTTGGGTGGTGCTGCCGGCCGTGCTGCTCCTCCTGGCCGTGCTGCTGGGGCTGAGCGCAACCCGGACAATGGCCGCGCAGGGCGGGGAGCCGTTCATCCTACGCAACTCCCTCTGGGGAGTGGGCATCGCCATGGTGGCCGGTTCGCTGCCCTTCTCCATCTGGAATATGAAGGGCTTTATTGACACGATTCCCAAAGAACTGGAGGAGGCCGCCCTGATTGACGGGGCCTCTCCCACCCAGACCTTTTTCCAGATTATGCTTCCCTTGGCCCTGCCGGGCCTGGCGGTGACGGCCCTCTTTGGGTTCATCGCCGGATGGACCGAGTTTGTCCTCTCCTGGCAGTTCCTGACCAACCCGCAGAACTTTACCCTTTCGATGGCCCTCTACGGCATGCAGGGGGAACGCAACACCCCCTGGTCGAACTTTGCGGCCATGTCCATTCTGGTCTCGATTCCGGTGACGGGGGTCTTTTTCGCCCTGCAAAAGTACATCGTCGGAGGGTTGACTTTGGGGGCGGTCAAGGGGTAAAATGGCAGACGAGTCGAGGAGGCAAGAAATGGCCAGTATCACCTATGACCATGTGACCAAACGGTTCGACGAGGTTGTTGCGGTCAATGATCTCAGCCTCTACGTCGAGGATAAAGAGTTCCTCGTCCTGGTCGGCCCCTCCGGGTGTGGCAAGTCCACCGCCCTGCGCCTGCTGGCCGGCCTGGAAGAGATCACCGAGGGGACGATCAGGATCGGCGATCGGGTGGTCAACGACGTGCCCCCGAAGGACCGGGACATCGCCATGGTCTTTCAGTCCTACGCCCTCTACCCGCACATGTCGGTCTATGACAACATGGCCTTTGGCCTGCGTATGCGCAAGGTCAACCGGGCCGAGATTGACCGGCGGGTGCGCGAGGCCGCCCGCATCCTGCGGATCGAGTCACTCCTGGAGCGCAAGCCCCGCGCCCTCTCCGGCGGCCAGCGCCAGCGCGTGGCGATGGGGCGGGCCATCGTCCGCGAGCCGCAGGTCTTTTTGATGGACGAGCCCCTCTCCAACCTGGATGCCAAACTGCGTGTCCAGATGCGCACCGAACTGGTCAAACTGCACCAGGACCTGGCAACGACCTTTGTCTACGTCACCCACGACCAGGTCGAGGCGATGACGATGGGGACGCGCATCGCTGTGCTCAAGGACGGCATCCTGCAGCAGTTGGACACCCCACAGAACCTCTACGACCACCCCGGAAACCTCTTTGTGGCCGGTTTCATCGGCAGCCCGGCGATGAACTTTTTCGAGGGCCGGCTGGTGGCCGAGGGGGAGACCCTCTACGTGGACATGGGCACCTTCCGGGTGCCGCTTCCCCGGGAAAAGGCCGCGATTCTGCGGGAAAAGGGTGCGCCGGAGAAGATTATCTTTGGCATCCGCCCGGAAGATATTTACGATGCCGACTTTGTCGGGCCTGGGGTGACACCGGCCAACGTGGGCGAGATGCTGGTGGATGTGACCGAGCCGATGGGGTTCGAGATGTACGTCCACCTGACCAGCGGCCCGCACAACTTTTTAGCCCGCGTGGACAGCCGCTCCCGCGCCCGTCCGGGGCAGACGATGGGCGTGGTCATGGCGATGGACCACGTGCACATCTTTGGCCGGGAGACCGAGGAAGCGTACTTTTAGGGGCGACGTGGCACAAGATTCATCTTGTGCGGGCGCAGGATAAATCCTGAGCGACGTGGCACAAGATTCATCTTGTGCGGGCGCAGGATAAATCCTGGGCGACGTGGCACAAGATTCATCTTGTGCGGGCGCAGGATAAATCCTGGGCGACGTGGCACAAGATTCATCTTGTGCGGGCGCAGGATAAATCCTGAGGGACGAGTCGGGGACTAGGAGGTAGACGATGAGGAAACGGCTTGCTTTCGGGCTTTTCCCCGGAAAGGTGCGTCGCACCTGTCGTCCTACGCTTTCGCAACCAGGATCGGCTCCCTTGGCGAGATTGGACGCAAGGCCCGGCGCAGGCACTGATGAGGTGCGTCGCGCCCACCTGTTCCGGTGGGCGCCTGCCCTGGTCGCTATGCTGCTGGTGCGGGGCGGGCTCCTGGCCGCCTGCGGAGGGCCGGCCCTGACGGCGGACGAGATCGCCGCCCGCTCCGGCCAGACGATGGCCGCCGTGGAGACGCTCCACTTTGTCATGACGGTGGAGGGCGGGCCGGCCTACATAGACCCCGAGGCCACCCTCTCCCTGCGCGCCGCCGAGGGGGACCTCAAGCGGCCGGAGCGGGTGCGGGCCACCCTCAAGGTCGGCGCGGCCGGCCTGGCGATCATCGAAATCCAGGCGATCGGCATCGGCGACGAGCAGTTCCTCACCCGGCCCGTCACCGGCGAGTGGCAGCGCATGCCCCCCGGTTGGGGCTTTGACCCCGGCGCCCTCTTTGACCCCGAGAGCGGCATCGAGGTTGCCGTGACCCGCTGCGCCTGGGAGGAGGAGTATAAGAAAGAGCGACTGGCGGCCGGCAGGGCCTATCGCCTCCGGGGGACCGCCTCCGGGGAGGACCTGGCCCCCCTGACCGCCTGGATGATCACCGCCGAGGAGGTCCAGGTGGACGCCTGGGTCGCGCAGGACGATTTTCACCTGCTGCAACTGCGCATCGAGGAGCCGCCGAAGGAGGAGGGAGGCCATCCCACTATCTGGCTGCTGCAGTTCTCCGCCTTTGACCAGCCGGTGACGATCGAGCGGCCACCGGGGTTCTAGCCGGCCCCGACCGCAGCGATTGCCCCCGGCCGGCCGGGACGGAGGCCGACCGACACCCCCCCGTGAACCCCCCTCCCATTTTCTCTCCGATTCCTTTGAGACAACCCGGAGACACCTCTATGCTATCCTGGTTTCAAGCTAAAGAGGATTCGGAGGCTTGATGACCAGGAGCAAAGCGCAGGCCGGCCAGTTTCTGGTACGAGTATGGTGGGAAACAGACGTCCCTTCGAAGGAATCCACCCTTTGGCGGGGATATGTCCGCCATATCCCCTCAGGAGAAGCGGTCTATGTGCGTACTCTGGAGGACCTGGTCGCCTTTATCGAGCGGTGGACCGGGCCGTTGTCCGCCTCCCCACCCATTGACGGCAAGCCCCCGACGCCTTGTTAGCCGGTTGGACGTTCGGAGAAAAGACAGTTTAGGAGGTAGAATGATGAAACGGATGCTTATCCTGATCAGCCTTGTAGGAATTGTCCTGGGGATCCTCGTCGTCGGCGTGGTGCTGGCCCAGGGGCCGGAGCCGCAACCGGAGGACATTGTTGTGGAAGAGATCGGCACTACCGCTAGCCTGGACGACAAAATCCCCATCCAGGGACAACTGACCGACGCCAGCGGCACCCCGCTAGCGGGCACGTATGATCTCACCTTCCGGCTCTACAACGCCGCTTCGGGGGGCACGCCCCTGTGCGAGGACACGGACGCCGTCAGCGTGGACAACGGCCTCTTTTTTGCCGAGATGGACTTTTGCACCGCCAGCAACATCAACGGCCAGCAACTCTACCTGGGCATCGAGGTGGGCAGTGACGGCGAGATGACCCCACGGCAACCGATCTATGCGCTGCCGTATGCCTGGAGCCTGCGGCCGGGGGCCCACATCGCTGGAGACGTCACCGCCTCGCCTTATGCGGCCCTGCATGTCTGGAATACAGCCACCAGCGGCTCGGCCTATGGGGTCAAAGGCGGGACGAATTCCCCGTCCGGGCGAGCCATCTACGGTGATGCGCTGGGCGGCGGCACTGGAGTGTATGCCAGCAGCGACACAGGGGTGGCGATCCGGGCTGGCGGTACCGGCATCATCCAGAGCACAGCCCGATCGTATCTGTGGATCAGCGGGAACACCCTCCAGAAGGCCAACTCTGCCAATACCACCGTCTTTGTCTACGACCTATACGGCGGGTATCAGGTCCGCGGCGGCTCCGACTGGATCAACAACAAAACCGTCTTGCTACCGGTAACCATCCCTGGCCAGCTTTACGGCCAGAATATTACCGTCATCAGCCTGGATCTGTACTATCGAACCTCGGACGAGTTCACCGGAATAGCGATCACCGCGATGCGGCGGCAGAACGGCGTTGGGGCAGGCGACCTGATCTTCCAGGATGATACGGATTACGTTTGCCCGTCTCCGGCCCAATGTACGCAGCACTGGGATCTAACCACCAACAATGTACTCAGCGATCAGCGGGGGATTCTATATATCGCCTTTCAACTCCGCTTTAGCAGCGATACCGCCTATGTCCAGATCGGCGGCGTACGCCTGACCCTGGAGCACGATTGAGGAGGGGGAATATGAAACGGTCATCTGTTCTGCTCGCGCTGCTGGGGTGCCTCTTGCTGGTTGGCGTGGCCCTGGCCATGTCCTCGGCCAACTATCGGCTGGACTGGTTCACCCCGCTGACCGGCAGTGGGGGCTCGGCCGGCTCTCCCTCCTACGGGGCCAACTTTACCGTCGGCCAGACGGTCATCGGCCGGGCCGCCAGCAGCAACTACGGTGCCTGCCTGGGCTACTGGTGCACCGAAAGCACCGGCGGGGGCATTGTCCGCTACGGCATCTACCTGCCTGTGGTGACGAAAAACGTCTCCTCAGGGTTCGGGCGATAGGATGGCGAAACAGGCCGGGGGTGAGCCCCCAGGCCCACCTCCGGCCGTATCCCAGGAGACCATGCTGGACAAGGGGAACAGCCTCAGCGCGGAAGACTGGACATAAACATGGGGTGGCAGCAGGAGCACGCAGAGAAACAGCCCCAAACCGCAAGACTGCGTCGGCTGGGCAAGGTGGTCCCGCGCATCTTGCTCGCTCTGCTGGTGCTGGCGATTCTGCTCTATGTTGTTGGCTTTTCCGCCCGCACGACCGCCGAGTACGACTGCGCGATGCGCCTTCTGGAGAAGGACCCGACGGTGCTGCGGGAAGTCGGCCGGCCGATTCGGCCCGGCCTCTTTGCCTGGACCTTCTATTTTGAAAGCGGCGGGGCAGTGCGCCAGGGAGCCTTTTCCACCTCCGTCTCCGGCCCCAAGGGCCGGGCCAGCGTCCGGGTGGAGTTTTTCCGCGCCCCGGTCGGCACCCTGTACGTTGGCATCAAGACCGCTTCCGGCAAGAGCGATCTGTACGCCGGCCCCTATCCTTGTGAGTGACGGGGCCTCTGCGCCCCGAGGAGGACAAGATGAAGTGGCCCTTTGGACCGGTCTGTTTTCTGCTTTGGGGTGTTCTGCTGGCCTGCACTCCTCCGGCGGCCCCCACCTCGACCGCGCCGGGGGAGAGCCAGACCGTCCTTCACCCGACCCCGGCGGAGAGGGTGGGCGCGACGACGCTCCCCGCCCCTGCACCCGGCCGGCCCGGGCCGGCCGCGGTCCGTTGTCCGCCCCTACCCGCCCCCTCCCCACCGACCGTCACCGTCTCCACCGAGGCCGACCTGCGCGACCAGGCCTACAACGCCGCCTCCGGCACGACGATTCTGGTCACTGCCGGCACCTACACCATGCAGGATTTCGCCCACATCGTCAACAACAACATCACCATCCGCGGGGCTACGGGGAACCGCGATGACGTCATCCTCGATTTCGGCGGGGTACACTTTGGCATCCTGGTCGAGGCCGATGACGTGACCATCGCCGACCTGACCGTCCGCAATGCCTCCGACCACGGCGTAGCCATCAGCGGCAACGACCGTCCTGTGCTCTACAACCTGCGCATCCAGGACACCGCCGACCAACTGGTCAAGGTCAATCCCGTCGGCGATGGCAGCGAGGACGGCCTGCTGGCCTGCTCCCGGCTGGAGTACACCACCACCGCCCCGGACGAGTACACCAACGGCATCAGCGCGCACAACGCCCATCGCTGGACGGTGCGCGACAACGAGTGGTACCGCATCCGCACCCCCGGCAACAGCCCCGTTCCCACCATCCTCTTCTGGTCCGGCTCCTCCGACACGATTGTGGAGCGGAACCTGCTGGTGGACTGCTACCAGGGCATCTCCTTCGGCAACGCCAGCCATGGGCCGGGGGACCACAGCGGCGGGATTGTGCGCAACAACGTCATCTATGCCTCGCAGCCCCACGACGTGGTCATCGAGATGGTCCATGCCAGCGGCTGGGTGGTGGCGAACAACACCGCCCTGTTGCTGAACCCGGCCTCCGGCCTGACCTGGGGTATGGAGGCCCGCTTTACCGACACGGTGGGCACCTTTTCCTACAACCTGACCAACATGCCGATCCTCCTGGATCGCGACGGAGCCCAGGGAAGCGGGGTGGGGAATGTGGTCAACGCGCAGGACGACTGGTTTGTGAACGCGAGCCTGGCCGACCTGCACCTGATCAGCACGGCGACGGCGGCGATTGACCAGGCGGCCCTGCTGGCGGAGGTGCCCGACGACATGGATGGGGAAACGCGGCCGGTTGGCCCGGCGCCCGATGTGGGGGCAGACGAGTACTCGGCCGCGGCCGCACCGACCGCCACGACCAACCTGCCCCTGGTGACCAAGTCCTGGCCCACCCCGGCCCCGACGGCCACCCCCGGACCCACCGCCACCCCGGCCCCGACGACCACCCCCGGCCC
>FWWM01017286.1_pt1 | contig 10523 bp, 11 predicted proteins | sample 2228351 | NCBI WGS metagenome assembly FWWM01 (sample SAMEA103939774, study PRJEB20133) | metagenome
GGCACGCCTGCTGCGTTCGACTTGCATGCATTAGGCACGCCGCCAGCGTTCGTCCTGAGCCAGGATCAAACTCTACATTGTTGGTGTTGAGTTACAGCATTTCGCTGCTTCCCTTCACCGAATTGACGTGGTGCTTAATTCGGCTATTCTCGTCATTCAGTTGTGAAGGTGCTTGCGCGGAACGTCGGAGAAAACAAAACCAGGAAAGTTCAGCGTTACTGAAGTTTCCTGGCGACGTCTCTGAATTGTCTTCAGCGCGTTTCGCTCGGTTTCGCTCTCCACTTGTTTGGTCTACCTCGCTGTCTGCGAGTGAGACCTCGTTCGTTCCAGCTCGCGTAGTATAGCACGTCGGTCGTAGGTTGTCAAGAGGTCTTCAAAAATCAACTTTCATCCCTTCAGAAAGAGATAAAACGCCCCTCTTCGTTTGATCGGTTGAATGGATTTTTTACAACTTTTTTGACCATTCACGGTTGTGATACGATGAAGATGATCCGGGTAAGCATGATTGATGAGGTGCTATGCTGAAACTCTCGCATATCCTGGACGGCGTGTCAGTGGTTGAAATTGCCAGCTATATTCCAGGCCCCCTGTGTGGTGCGCTGCTGGCCAGTCTCGGCGCAACGGTGGTGAAGATTGAGCGTCCAGGTGGCGACCCAATGCGTGCTTTCCCACCCTCTGATCATAGTGGTGAGCATCCGCTATTTGCGATCCTGAACCGCACAAAGCAATGCTACACGCTAAATTTGCGTCAACCCGCCGACCAGACGAAGCTGTATGATCTGATCCGATCTGCTGATGTGTTGATCGATGGTCTCCGTCCCGGTGCGCTTGGTCGACTTGGTCTGACAGATGAAACGTTGCTGGAAACCAATCCCCGATTGCTGATTGTGGCGATCAGTGGTTTACCACCTGAACACCCTCATCGCCATATGGCGTTGCATGACCTGAATGCCCAGTCTCTTGCCGGTGTTCTCGCTGCAAGTGCAGATGATCCGCGCACACCAGGAGTGCATGCGGCTGATATGGTGAGTGGTCTGGCCGCCGCAGCCGGGGTGCTCGCAGGATTGTTAGCTCGCCACACGTCTAATCGCGGCGGGCGGATCGAAACATCACTGCTGAGTGCTGCGCAGTGGCTGAATATGCCTGCCCTTGCCCTGGCCCTGGCCGGTCTCTTGACTGATGATACGCTCAACGGTCAATTCGCCTGTTATCGCCTCTACCAGACTGCCGACCACCGGTATCTGGCCGTAGCAGCCCTGGAAGCGCATTTCTGGCAACGTGTCTGTACGGTTATCGAACGACCAGATTTAATCCCACTCCAATATGATCGATCAGCACAACCAATGGTGATCAGCGCTCTGTCTGACATTTTTCGCCAACGACCGCTGCACGAATGGCAGGCTATCTTTGATTCATTAGACACGTGTGTATCGCCCGTTTTGACTCCTCTGGACGCAGCGCGCGAACGTTCGATCATGCCCGATGCGGGATTCGGCTCGCTATTTACGGTGCAGGATTGACCGGTTGCCCCTCTGCAAGTTGGGCAATCGCCGGTCGTAGTTCGGCAAACGTGATACCGCCCTCATACCGGGCCTGGATAATGCCATCGCGATCAACCAGGAATGTCCATGGCTCGGTGCGCAGGTTCCATTCTTTCATTGCATCGACCATTCTGGCCTGCTGAAATGACTCGCCAAATGGGTACGGATAGACTTCCACATGAATGAAATTGACCCGATCACCGAATTCGCTCTTGAGTTGCTTCAGGACTGCCATATTTGGTGCACATACCGCTGTCTGGCAGTAACCCGGTGTCGCAAAAGAGACGACGAACGGCTTGCCAGCCTTCATCGCCTCGGCAATCGTCATCTGGTAGAAGTCCGGGTCAGGACGCGGATCAGAAGTAAGCTGATCAAGTGCAGGCACATCAGCAGCCGTCAGATTCTGCACGGGGATCGCTCGGTCGCCTACCATCGGGGCGAACGCACGTTCACTGACGTCAAGACGAATACGCGAAGACTGTGGCCCATCGGTTTGCGGAATGGTGATTTCGGCTTCCCAACCACCCGCCCGGTCGAAGGTGGCGTAGGCAACGTAGAGACCGACCGGGAGTCCCTGACCACGATACACTGCCTGGGTTGTCGCTACCGGCTTTGTGCGATCACCACCGGGGCCAACGTAATATAGGGTCACATCGAGGGTCAGGTCAGGATCGTTCAGCGGTACACCACCCTGCAGTAAACCAAACGGAAGGCGATTAACACCAACGACCAGCTCGGATGCTGCGATCACCGGTGCAATTGGCAATGCCGCAGGGGTTGGTGCTGCCGCAGGTTGACCACACCCCGCCACAACGAGCATCAACAACGTGGCAGTCAAGAACACAGAAAGATGCTGGCGCGTCATGATGAACTCCATCTTATTGCAGAACGTCGCGCTGAAAGGTGGCCCGATAGGTGTTCGCCGCCCATTCAACCACGACGGTAATTTCCCATAACCCTTCCATTGTATATGCAGTACGTGCCCAGTAGCGCCCCGGCCCATCCGGAGTGGCTACCGGTCGCGTGACCCCCATCGGCATCGCCGGCATGTCGAGGTCGAGATAGACGTAAGCGTCGTTGATCGCATTTCCTTGCTGATCATGCAGCAATACAACAAAATCGACCGCAGTGTTGATACGTGGACGATCAGGCGTTTCCAGGGTAATCGTCAGGCCATCGACAGTTTGGGTTTCCCGTACCGGTGCTGCTCCACTGCTACACGCAACAACGACCAGCACGGCTACCAGGAAACAAAATGCTCGTATCCAATAGCTCATACATCACGATCCGGTTTTAACCCGGCACGTACTCCTTCAACAAGCAATGGTAATGCCACCAGTTGCACGAGATGAAATAGACCGTTGTGATCAATGATAACCTTACCTGACCGTACTTCGAGTGAACTGGTTTGAATGGCAGCAGCGAGGATGGTGATCAGGATACCGGACGTGATCAATCCGGCACCTGGAAATCGCCGACGATAGGCAAGATCGATGTAGATGCTCAATGCTGCGAGCATTGCCACCAATTCATACAGAATGAAAGCAAGAAACCCCCGCTGGAGGCGCCGACTGAACCAGGCGAACGCAGGAGCCGCACTGGCAAGGACGGGCAAGGTTCGGCGTCCGACCATTTCTCCCCAGCGATCACTTACGGCGCCGGTGGTGAAGAGGGCCACCGTCAAGCCAAGCAGAACGTTCAGCGGTTGCCAGAGCCGTTCACGGGTATGTGCCGAGAGGCGCAAACCGTGAATGATTGCGCCTAGCAGGCTACTGACCGCCAGCAGAGCAAAGGCTGCCTGCCAGACACGAGCACGCCAGCCGGTACCTGCGCGTAACCGCCAAATTGCTGCCAGCGCTGCGATAGCCAGCATCAGATCGGTTGCCGCAGTTGTTTGTTCACGCTGATCTGACTCTATTTGCAACATATACCGAATCTTTCTGTTAGGGCAGCCCAAACGAGAGCAATGTATGGCTTCCCCAACAAACAGACGACAGCCGAATCACAGCATCAGAGCACAATTTTGCGCTCAGTGATCAGCCGCTGTCGTATACGCCGAAAGAGGGTATCGTAATCAAGGCGGCCTTGCGTAATCTCGTATTTATACGCTTGCAGTAACTGATGAACCTCGGCATTCAGGCGATCTTCGACCTCCAGCTCATCGGTCATGATCTCGCGGATCGCTGCCCGCAATTCGGGGTCACTGGCCTGAAACAAAACCCCATCTGTCTCGGCCAAAACATCAACCAGCATTGCAGCTAATTGCTCAACTTTTGCTGGTGAGAGCTTCATACCATCCTCCTCGTCACTTAAATCCGACCAGCAGCGCGAAAGGCACGTCGCACTTCCTGCAATTCGGCGAGTCGTTCTGGCGGCAAAGGACGTGCTCCCCCAAACAGATGAGCTGCCAGCAACGTGCGTGCGCAGTGTTCAATCTGCTCCATACGGTGAAAGGCTTGCAGTAATGTTGTGCCGTATGTTACGGCACCGTGATAGGCAAGCAAGATCGCTTCATGATCGGCAACAAATGGCTCAATAGCTGCCCCCATCTCGGTCGTACCGGTCAGTGCGTATGGGGCAGTTGGGATCGGGCCAAGGGCAATCAGCGCTTCCGGCAATAATGGCTCGGCCAGACTGACACCTGCCAGGGTTGCTCCGACCGCTGTAGGCGGATGGGCGTGAATACACGCCATGATGTCGGGCCGATGACGATAGACAAAGAGATGGAGATAGCGCTCTGATGACGGTTGGCGGCCCGGTGCACCACGCACCAATCGACCATCGAGGTCAATGACGAGTAGATCGTCAACCGTCAACATCCCCTTAGCCAGGCCGGCAGGGGTAATCAGGATGGTGTCATCTGGCAGGCGTGCCGAGAGATTACCGTCGCCGGCAACCACCAGCCCACGTTCGTAGAGTAAACGACCACAAAGAACCATTTCGGCACGTAATGCCGTTTCAACATCAAGAGGAAGATCGGTTGTCATAGCGTTTCTGTTGACGTAAGCGAATGAGCAAGAACGCCGCCACAATCCAGCCCGACCAGGCGAGCAGTGGACGGCTAAAGCGCATTGCGAGCATCACCACCAGGAGCAGCACGCGCAGGCTTTTGACAAGCAAACGCCGGCTAACATCAGGTCGTGGCGTTGCTGTCCAGTCAATCTGTTGCAGACGCGGTAATAACCCTCGTTCAACACATCCTTCCAGCGAAAAGAGGTAGACTGTATCGGTATAGTGCGCCGCCAGTTGTAAATCTCGTTCCAGGGCATCCCACGTCAACGGTGGCAGATCTTCGGCACTACTGGCCCGCACGGCACTGCCCACAATACATCCGACCCCAATTGCATCGGCAGAAGGACCATAACTATCGATCAGAGCACCACCAAGATCGTTACCCAACTGGTTGATGGGAACGCTGCTAAAGCAAAGCAGCACCTCAACATCAGCCGGAAGATCGACGATATCAAGGGCACGCTGAATCGTCGTTGTTGCTGCACGGCGATCATCTACGATGAGTGGCAACTGGTAGGTATGAACCTCGTAGCCGTCGTGATGAATCTCAGCGATCAGATCGATATAGGCAGCACGCGCACTCTCGTAGAGCACATTCTCGTGCGCCAGCCAGATACGGCGGGCAATATCACGAATACCACGGCGGCGACTGGCAATCACTTCACCCAACGGCGGTTCAATGTCAAGACCAATGGCCTGGAACTGCAACTGGTGTGCCTGTGCCCACTGCCGTACCGACCGGTAACGCTCGATGGCCTGTGGATAATTTTGCAGGTTGAACCAGAAACCCTCTTCTGCCGGCAAGAGCAGCCACGCAATAACCGGAATCCGATGCTGATTGAGCGTCGTAATCGCCTGCGCTGTCTCGTGTGACAGGTTGTGGAGCGCAACGGCAACACCATACTCGCCCGCCGCCAGGAATGAGAGTAGTCCTGGCGTAGCAAGTAACTCAAGCAGGGGCGGCCCTTCCAATTCACAGAAGAAGATGATCTGTGGCCGCCCCAAGACAGGTGGTATTCTCACTGGCGCTGATGTCGTTTGCACATCTGCATTATAGCACTCTCAATTTCACCCTGTTGCCAGTTGGGGATGGCGTTGCCAGTGTTGCGTCGCCTGTTCAAAGGCATACGCCAGTTGGAGCACGCTTAGATCGGCACGTGGACGGCCGATGATTTGGATCCCAACCGGTAGTCCATCGCGGGTAAAGCCAGCCGGTACCGAAATGGCCGGCAGGTTGCAGACAGAGATGTAGTAACACGAACGCATCCATTCAATATAGTTCTGCATTGGTATCCCGTTAATCTCGGTAATGTACGGTTGTTCAACCGGAAACGGTGGCACCTGGCTCACCGGGGCAATGATGAATTCATAGGTTTGCATGAATTCATACACACGGGCCAGGAGAGCAGCGTGGAGACGCATAGCTCGCCCAACTTGCGGCCCGCTTAAGGCGCGTCCGGCTTCAATATTCCAGACCACAGTGTCTTTGATGCGGTGACGTTCGCGATCCAGTAACTCGCCAAGGGTCAGTTCGTAGCGGAAAGCGCGCATGACTTGAAAGACCTCGTCAGCATCACTGAGATCGGGTGTTGCCTCTTCAACAATACAGCCGATCTGGGTGAAGACATCGCGTTGGGCAGCGATAACCTCAGCCACCCGCAGATCAACCGGTAATCCACCCAAATCAGGACTCCAGGCAATACGTACACCGCGCAAATCACGCTCTAGTGGTTGGGCAAAGAGCGAGGGCGGTTCACTGATCGAGAGCGGCGCTCGCAAGTCGGGGCCGGCGATAGCCTGCAAGATCAGGGCAATATCGGCAACCGTGCGTGCCATCGGGCCATCGATAGCAAACGGTAGAAAAGGGGTCGGGTCAGGCCAGACCGGCACTCTTCCCGGCGAAGGACGAAAGCCCACGACATTGCAGTAGCCGGCCGGGTTGCGTAACGATCCGCCCAGATCGCTGCCGTCGGCAATCGCAATCATCCCACAAGCCAGGGCAACGGCAGCCCCACCACTACTCCCCCCACACGTCTTACTCAGATCGTAGGGATTGCGGGTAGGGCCAAAGACAGGGTTGAAGGTTTGCGAACCGGCACCAAATTCCGGGGTATTCGTCTTCCCAACCGTGACCGCGCCGGCTGCTTTGAGCCGGGCAACGATCAGCGCATCAAAATCGGGAACGAAATCAGCAAAAATCGGAGAACCATAGGTTGTTCGCATCCCCTTCGTCTCGGCCAGGTCCTTGTGAGCGACCGGCAAACCGGCTAACGGACCAGGATCATCACCCCGGGCAAGAGCTTCATCAACCGCTCGCGCACGAGCCTGGGCACCATCAATGTCGAGGGTCACGATAGCGTTGACCAGCGGATTCAGCGTGGCGATGCGTTCGAGATGGGCAACCAGCACTTCAGTCGCCGAAACAGCGCGTTGTCGAATCAGGTGCGCAATAGTGGTAGCCGGCTGGAGACATAGCCCGGTATCAGTCATAGGTGTACCTCTTCCCTGATCAAAAGCGTTGCTGCGCAGCAATTGTAGCAGACTGACGTACAACACGTGCCGGCAACGCTGCACCCGCCGGGATGGGTGATAATAGGAAGGTGGTACCGCAACGTCAATACGGAGCAACAACCATGGCTGAATGGATGATCTACGGCGCCAACGGCTATACCGGACGACTGATCGCGCGTGCAGCAGTGCAGGCAGGTTTGCGACCACGGCTCGCCGGGCGCAATGCAACACAGATAACGGCGCTGGCAAATGAACTGCATCTACCCTTTACCATCTGCCGATTGGATGATGAAGCAGCCCTGCGTCGTGCGCTTGAAGGCATGCAGCTCGTTCTCCACTGCGCCGGCCCATTCCAGGAGACCAGTGCGCCAATGGTGCAGGCATGTCTGAACAGTGGTGTCCACTATCTTGACATCACGGGTGAGATAAGTGTTTTTGAAGCACTGGCACGTCAGGATCAGACTGCCCGCCAGGCCGGAGTCATGCTTATGCCAGGGGTCGGCTTTGATGTCGTACCCTCCGATTGTCTGGCGGCGCATCTGGCACGTCGCCTACCGGGTGCGAACAATCTGGTGCTGGCATTTCAGGCGCTCGGCAGCATCTCACGCGGCACAGCCATCACAATGCTGACCATGGCCCATCGCGGATGCGAACGGCGAGACGGGCGGCTTGTCAGCACACCACCACTCCATGAGGTGCGAACCTTTGATTTCGGGCGTGGACCACAACCGTGTGTGAGTATTCCGTGGGGCGATGTTGCTACGGCCTACTACACGACTGGTATTCCCAACATCAAGGTTTTTGTCGCCATTTCGCGCCGAAACCTGCCGTGGCTCGGCCTGGTACGCGCCATACTTCCCCTGATCCACCTCAAACCAATCCGCACCAGTCTCCAGAACTGGCTACGCCATACGCTTGATGGCCCGGATACCACAACACGGGCAAAAGGAAAGAGTATCATCGTCGGTGAAGTCACCGACAGAACCGGACAGCGAGTTACCGGTCGGCTTATCGGGCCTGAAGGATATTCGCTTACGGTGGCAACAGCGTTGCTCATTGTGCGCCGTGTTCTGGCAGGTACTTACGAGGCAGGTTTTCATACACCGGCAGGGTTGTATGGGCCAGATCTGATCTGTGAGGTGCCCGGAGTGCAGATAACAGGTTGATTGAAGGCATTATCTTGATCGGACTCGTGCTCCGCCTGAAGAGCACATTGCGCAGCCAGAAAGACGGAGCACCGGCTATGATGGGCGGAAACAGTAGCCAATGAGATCAGACTGACACGATACGTCTTCACTTGACGGCGATGCCTGGATATACGTGCAGGGATCAGCAGGTGCTCTAAAAGTTATCTCATTGATTACTTACAGACAACATAATCGTGATGAGCGCGCATAGCATCCCCGTGACCAGCAGGGCGAACGGCGCGACAATCACCTGGTGCAAAGTAAGGCTGGCGCGGCAGCGTGGCTGCCGCACTCCAAACAACGCGACACACGCATGACGAGCAGGCAAGGCAATCAATCCAGCGGGTGATGACAACGTTGCCAGCGCTGCTCGCTGCTATACCGGCGTGACGGGAGCAGGATAGGCAGTCCTTTGTGATTGGTAAGCGTTCATGAGCCTGGGTGACAGTCTGGCTGCACGACAGTATAGTTTTATGAGTACGTTCTAGTCTGATTTCATACTGATGTTTAACTTCATTGCAAAAACAATTTAATACCGTCTTTTTGCTTGTTTCAGAAGTGACAATTTCGGAACTTTGGTTGACACATACGCTCACGCTGCACTCCGGGCTTACGACTGCGGCGCATACGAGACGGCCTTTGCCTATGCCGCGTGAGCCAGAGCATGCGCATATCTCGACCTGCTCGCTACTGAGAGACTTCTAGAGCCTGTTATGAACTTTGAACCATGAGCGAGACAAACCGATGGGCCAACAAGATGGCAAAGGCAACGAAATGCAAGCCGGCCAGCGTCTCTGCCACACGTTCGTCGTCACGCACCAAGCGACGGAAGCGCGTCATCCAGGCGAACCTGCGCTCGACCACCCAGCGCCGCGGCAGCAAGACGAAGCCTCGTTTGGCGGTCGGCAGCTTGACCACCTCCAGACGAATGCCGTGGGCGGCGGCATCGGCTGCCGGTTGCTCACCAGTGTAGCCCTGGTCAACGAAGGCCACCTCCACCGTGTCGCCAGGTATCTCCTGCATGCGCTGCGCCAGTGCCGCCACCTGCGCCCGGTCGTGTTCATTGGCTGGCGTGACCACAACCGCCAGCAGGTGCCCCAACGTATCCACGGCCAGATGTACCGTCGAGCCTTTCCGCCGCTTCTGTCCATCGTCGCCGGCACGTCCTCCGCTTTCTGGCGTCGACGGGAGTGTCCGGCTGTCCATAATGACGGCACGGGGCTGGGGTGTGCGGTCAGTGATGTCACGCAGCAGCATCCGCACATCATGCACCATCTGCGCAACCACGCCCGCCGTCAGCCAGCGCTGGGTCTGGTGATAGACTACGTGCCACGGCAGAACGTCAGTGGGCAGCATCCGCCACGGCGCACCGGTGCGCAGCAGGTAGCGCAGCGCATTGGAGACGTCGCGCAGGGGGTAGTTCCGCTGCGGCGCTGCTTCGTCCATCAGCGTCAAATAGGGCGCAACAAACGCCCACTCCTCATCAGAAACATCACTGGGATACGCTTTTCGTGTCATAGCGTCATGATATACGAGCAGAACCGAAAAGTCCATAACAGGCTCTAGGGATCAGCCGCACGACGGTCCACACCCTCCGGCGGGCGATGCAGCACAACGCCCAGCACCGGCAACCAGACACCCCATTGGACGATCAGTACACCGAAACCGATGAGATGTTCCAGCATGCGGGGGAAAAAAGGAACGAAGCACGCCGACCCGACCGACCCCCCGCGACGGCGGGCCAACCGACGGCGAGGACACGGGACATACGAGAACGACCGCCCGCCGATTGTGGGTACGGTGGGCCGGACGAGTGGGCAGGTACGGCTCCGGGTGGTACAGCGCACCAGCCGCGCCATCCTGGCAGCGCACGTGACACGCTGTACCGGTGCGCAGGCGGTGGTCTGTCCTGATGAATGGCGCGGGTATGCGCAGCTCACGCGGGTGCATCACACCGTTGACCACGGCCACCGGGTATGGGCACACGATGCGGATGGTGATGGAATACGCGAGGTGCATGTGAACACCTGTGAGAAACTGTGGACAATGGTGCGCACGTTCCTCCGCCCGTTTCGTGGGGTACATAAAATGTACTTAGCCGCGTATGTGGCGATATGCGAGGTTCGTATCAACGAGAAACGAATCACTCCTCAGTTCATCGCTCGGTTGGTTAGGCTGCACTACGTTTGAACATGAGCCAACCAGATTTGATATTATCCTATCAAGAACCAGACCCTGCTATTGTGAACGGAGAATCTGGGTATTCGAGACC
>FWWM01017287.1_pt1 | contig 10522 bp, 7 predicted proteins | sample 2228351 | NCBI WGS metagenome assembly FWWM01 (sample SAMEA103939774, study PRJEB20133) | metagenome
CTTGATGGTCGTCGTCCCCGCATCGACCACTCCCAGGGCGGCGCCCAGGATGTTGTCCGGATCGGCATCGACAACGATCGCATTGGCCGTGCCCGTATCCTTGGCCTTGAGCACGAGCTGATCATCGACGACGGAGGCGGTGACGGTGATGTTCGCCGTCTGGTTGATCTTGTCGCGGATGGCCGTGAGCGAGTCGCCTTCGGACACGACGACCTCGACGCCGTTCACGGTGAACGACAGCCTGCCGTCCCCGTTGACGTCGGTCGCGCTCAGGGTCCAGCCGATGGAGCTGCCACAGGGTTTTCCCCTGCCCCGCCGGCTTGCGGGTGAGGAGCAGCAAATCCCTGCCCCGGCCGAACAGCCCCAGCGGGATGGCGGCTTTCTCCAACATCTCCGTGTGGGCCCAGGCCGCGTCCCGCCCCTGGAGGGTGGGCGGGGGATCGGGAGGCCGAGTAAAGCCCGGCGGAAACGCCGCCAACTTCCGGCGTTTGGGGAAGAGCTCCACCACCACCGGCGGCTGCTGTCCCACGTCCAGGAAATACACCGCTGTGCCCGCAGCAGCCAGCAGCCGCCCTGGTTGGTACAGCGCCGTGAGGGGCCCGGTGTGGACGGCGTATTCCGCCACGGTTTCCAGCGGTTGGGGCGAACTTGGCGCCATGCGAAACACGCCCTCCCGTACCTGATCGCCTTGCAGCAGGGCGCCTGTGATGAAAACGACGTTTTCTCGGCGCAGAACCTGACGCACCTTGAGCAGCCGAGTGGAAGGCCCAAGGGGCACGTTCCCCCAGGCGAAGGTTTCCGTCACCCGGAGGTTGGCGGCGAGCGAAATCTCAAAGACTTCCCCTTCCCGTGCACCCCCCACCAGAAGTCGAGGCGTGGCGAGATCGTCGAAGAGCCCCATGGCGCGAGCCAAAGGGAAGCGATCGTCGTCGAGGGTCTTGAGCTCCGTCGCCTTGCTCCCCGCCCGGCGCAACTTCAGGAGCCTTCCCCCCTCCCGCGGGTCCAGGACCAGGAGCAGGTCCTCTCCTGGGAGCCACGCCGCCCCAAGGGGAAAGCACGAAATCGCAGGTTCGATGGCGTGTCGGCGGACTTCCTCTCCTCCGACACTGCTGCCCGCGGACACGACGAGCATCCCCGCTACCAGAAGAGGACAACACAGACGGCGTCCCACTCGAACACCCATCTCGCCCATCCTCGCCTCCGAGAACCCCTTCCCAACGCTGCAACCTCAGGCACGACCAAGGAGTCACCCCCGCGCTACCCGATGATAGGCGGCAGGTTAAGTCCTGGGCAAGTCGAGGACCTGGGCGGTCGCCTCGCAGCGCACCGCCCAGGCTCTTGCCCCTTGCGTCGACTACAGCTTGATGATGGTACAGGTGCAGCACTCGCAGTAGTACGGACCAGTGGCGCCGCAGGTCACCGTATCAGGGTCGTAGCGACAGGCGCAGCACCCCCATCGGTCGCAGGGCCGCCCCTCAGCCGCCAGGAATTGAGGGCAGAAAAGGCCCGAACTCAACGCCATGAGCATGACCAGCACAGCCACAAACCGGTTGCGATACCCCTTATCCGTCATGTTTAGCCCTCCTTTCTTTTCCCCGCGGCCGCGTCGGGTTTGGGGTATTCTCTCTCTCTCTTGCTCTTGTCAAGTCCGGGTGGTCGGGGCACGAGCGTCGGTCGGCTCTTGCGCTGTGAGGACAGAGAGCTCTGCGGATCTCGTGGCGGGTGGGTGGCCCCGCCAGAGGGAACGCGCCTTGCTGGCCGACACGGAAGCCTGGTGAGGAGCAACGTGGCCCAGCGGCAGGCGAAGGCGCGCCAACCTGCTGCCTCGGACCTGGGAACCTGGGGGCAGTCGGCCCCAAGAGAAGAGCCAGGTGCGGGTTTCCGGAAGCACTGCTGTCGGCTCGACCACGCGCTGGCGGCTATGGTCGCCGAGAGTTGCGTCGTCCATGTCTCGACCCGCTGGTGCGAGGCGCGCCTCCAGGCCATGGGAGTGTCGGGCATCTCGCAGTTGCAGATGTCCCAACAACCGGGCGTCGCCCAGTGGTCCCTGGGCCTTGGCAGCATGACGAACACGCAGCAGCGCGACGGCGTGCGTTCGGCCCTTTCCCAGGCGGTGCGCCCGTCCGTTTCGACCTTTGCCCGTGTCCCTGTTTCGGGCCTTGCTCGCGGCAGTAGCGTCGTGTCGTCCAGTAGTGCTGGTGCTTGCCTTCGTCCCGACGCGTGGTGGCAAGGGGTCGGGATCAGGCGGTGAAGAGGTCGTCCTCGCTCGCCCTGCGGAGGAAGGGAGGAACGGCAGTAGCAGGCATGGGGGGCGCAAAGAGAAAGCCCTGGCCGAGTCGGCAGCCGAGGCCGCGCAGGGTGTCGCGCTGGCTCGTCGCTTCGATACCCTCGGCGATGACCCGCTTGCCCAGTCCTTCGGCAAGGTTGATGACGGTTCGCACGATCTCGCGGCATTCGGGATCGGTGTCGACGCGGGCCACGAACGTCCTGTCGATCTTGAGGGCGTCCACGTCGAACTGCCGGAGGTTAGCGAGGGAGGCGTAGCCGGTGCCGAAGTCATCGATATTGACCCGGACACCGAGGGCGCGCAGCTGCGCGAGCATGTCCCTCGTGAACGGCGCGTTTTCCATCATGGCCGATTCGGTGATCTCGACGATGAGGGAACGCCCGTAGAGGCCGGCGGCGCGGAGACTCCGGTCGATGGTGGCGAGGAGATCGGGGCGCGCAAAGTGGCACCCAGACACGTTGACGGAGATGGGCAGGTCGGCACCCACCTCGGCGCGGACGAGCCAGTTCCTGAGTTGCCGACAGGTCGCCTCGATCACCCATCGGTCGATCTCCACGATGAGATCGCTGCCCTCTGCCACGGCGATGAACTCGTCCGGCGCCAAGATGTCGGTATCCGAACGTGGCCACCGCAGCAGCGCTTCGAGGCCCATGGGCCTGCCCGTGTCGAGGGATACGATGGGCTGGAAGTGGAGGGCGAGCGAGTTGGCGCGAAGCGCGTGCCGGAGGCCGTTCGACAGCTCGAACTCCCTGCTCATGGTGCGCTGCAGGGCGTCGTCGAACACGGTCCGGCCACCGCCACCGCGCTGCCGAGCGGCCGCCAGCGCGGCCATGGCCTCGGCCAACGCATCGGCCGCGCAGGCGTGGGCGGTGGTCAAGGGGGCCACGCCGCAGGAGACGGTGAGGTGAAGGCGTTGGCCGTCGATCTCGTAGGGCATGGCCAGCAGCTCTTGCAGCGCCGCTGCAGTCTTTGCCAACGCCCCCGGGTCGTCGATCCCCCTCTGGACCGCGACGAAGACCGCGTCGCTTACCCGCCCAGCGACGGACAGGCCAGCCCGGGCGTCGCGCTGGCGTGCCGCGGCCCGGGCGAGCCGGTGCCCGGCCTCGGCCAGGACCTGTCGCTGCACGGTGCCGCCCCGGCTGCAGTGGAGTTCGTGCCAGCGATCGACTTCCAGGACGAGGAACGCACAGGGAGGGAACGCAGCAGCCCCGGTGCGTTGCCGTTCCTCGTCGAGGCGCGCGAGGACGGTTCTGGAGGAGAGCAGGCGAGCCACGGGTACGCTCCAGCGCGGACGGTACCGCGGGTCCGGCGGCGACGCAAGGCGCCCTTGTCCGGCCCAAAGACCTCTGTCTCGCCGCTGGGCAGGGGGTCAGGGAGCGTGCAGCCCGTCGGCAAGCGACGACAACGCGGCCGCCGGCGCGGTGGCGAGGTGGAGGTGCAGCACGCGACGACCGAGCTCCTGCAGTGCCGCCAGGTCGCCGAGGGCCTGGGCGCGACGCAACTGGCCGAGGGTGAAGCGCTGCCGGGGTACGGCGATATCGCGGGCCGGATCGGAGGTCACGACGATCGGCACGACGTGATTCGGTCCGCCCTTGTGGAGCTGCCCCGTCGAGTGGAGATAGCGGGGGCCGAAGGCGGCGGTGACGGCAACGCCGAGGCTGGCCGACAGCGCCGCGCGCAGGGCTTCGAGGGCCGCGGCCACGGCCGGTGCTTCGGGGAGGTAGGCGAGGAGCACGACGGCGTCGTGGGGATGGATCTCGGCAAGCTGCGAACGCAGCACGGCGCGGGGGTCAGGGGTCGGTGGGAGCGGTGCCGGTTCGAGCTGGGCGAGGATGGCGCGAGCCTGGTCCTTCGCCCGCACCACGTCCGGTTCGTCGAAGGGGTTGACACCGAGCAGCAGCGCCGCCACAGCCGTGGCGATCTCCAACACCACGAAAACCTCCCCCGCGGCGGTGGGGGGGAGTTCCCAGCCAACCACCGGCAATCCCGCCTCGGCGAGCCGGTCGACGGCGGCCAGGCGGTCGGCGCTACCTTCGCCGGTTTCCCAGGGGACGAGATAGAGGGTATCGGGCCAGGTGTGCTGAGGTTCGGGCACTGCCGGCAGGACCACAGGCAGGATCCCCTTCCCTTCCTTTCCCGTGCTCTCGGCCACCAGTTGTTCCACCCAGACGCCGAACGGCTGGAGCCGGGGGGAAGCGCACCAGGCGAGCTTGCCCCAGCCGCTCGGTGCCACGGCGGCCAGGAGCACCCCGAGGTCCACTCCCGGGTGGCCGTTGGCAAGGCCCTGGAGGGCGCGCGCCGCTGCCGCCCGGAGCGTTTCCACCGGCTGGCCGAGCCAGATGGCCGGGAGGAGCCCCACCGCCGACAGGGCCGAGTACCGCCCGCCCACGTCGAAGGGGTGGGGGACCATGGCCCTGAACCCCCGTTCGATGGCCTGCCGCTCGAGGGGGGTGCCGTGCTCCGTCAGGGAGATGAAGTGCTGTCCGGCCTCCGCGCCCAGGCTGCTACGGAAGCGGTCCCAGAACACCTCGGCAAGGGCGGAGGTTTCCACGGTGGTTCCCGACTTGCTGACCGCCACCACGGCGGCGCTTCCGGGGTCGAGGGAGTCGAGGATGGTGGCGACGAACTCGGGGTCGGTGGTGTCGACGACGACCAGCTCTCGTCCGGAGGGGTTGACGAGCACCTGGCGCAGGACCCAGGGGGCGAGGCTCGAGCCACCCATCCCGAGCAGGTAGAGGGTCCGGATACCGGCGCCGGCAAGGTCGTCGACGAGGCGGTAGAGATCGGCACCGTCGTGGGCTGCCCGGCCGGGCAGATCGAGCCAGCCGAGACGTCGCGCCACGGAGGCAGCAAAACGTTCGCCCCAGAGGGACGCGTCACGGGCGCGCAGGCGGTTATAAACGTGCAGGGAGGTGAGGCGCGCCTTGCGCCCGGCGATGACCGGGGCGAGAGTGGGAGGGATGCGAGGGCGCAGGGGGGTCGGCGTCCGGCTGGCGAGGCGGGTGGCGACTCGTGCCACAACCTGCTCGGCCACGAGCCCGACATGGGCGGCCACCTCGACGCCGGGTCCCGAGGCCCCGAAGCGTTCCACGGTGATGCATTCGGCGTCGGGGAACACCTCGCCCCACCCCGTCGCCCGGCCTGCCTCGATGACGACGGGCAGGACCGGTCCCTGACCCAGCAGGCGGGTACGGGCATCGGCTGGTTGCGCGGCCAGGTGCTCGCGACAGGGCCCCGACAGTACCCGTGCAGCGATTCCCCGCGCCGCGAGGGCCTGGGCCGAGTCGAGGGCGAGGGCCACTTCCGAGCCGCTGGCCACGAGGGCCACGTCGGTGTGCCTGCCGGCGCCGGCCACCACCACCGCTCCCTGCGCAAACGCCTCGAACGGGACGGGGGGGAGGACCGGCAGCTTCTGGCGCGAGAGGATAAGGGCCGTGGGGCCGTCGCGGCGGGTCAGGGCGAGGCGCCAGGCATGGGCAGTCTCGTTGGCGTCCGCCGGGCGCAGGACCAGGAGGTTGGGGATGGCGCGCAAGGCTGCCAGGTGCTCCACGGGCTGGTGGGTCGGGCCGTCCTCGCCGACGGCGATGGAGTCGTGGGTGAAGACGTAGATGACGGGCAGGCCCATCAGGGCGGCCAGGCGCAGACTGGGACGCAGGTAGTCGGAAAAGACCAGGAAGGTGCCGGCAAAGGGACGCACCCCGCCGTGGAGGGCGAGACCGTTGGCCACCGCCGCCATGGCGTGTTCGCGCACACCGAAGCGGAGGTTGCGGCCGAGCCGGTCGGCAGCCGAGAAGTCGCCGGCGTCGGGAATGGTGGTGTTGTTGGAGGCGGCCAGATCGGCCGACCCGCCGAGCAACTCGGGGAGGACGGGTGCCAGCGCGGCAATGACGGCGCCGGACGCTTCGCGAGTCGCCATGGTGTGGCCCGGGGTGAAGGTCGGCAGCGCCGCGTCCCACCCTTCCGGCAGTTCGCCCCCCAGGCGGCGCAGGAGCTCGCGTCCCTCCTCGGGGTGGGTGGCGGTGTAGCGTGCCACCGTCTGCTCCCAGAGCGTGGCCGCGGCACGATGGGGGTCGGTGTGGGTGCGGACGAACTCCACGATGGCGGGTGGCACGGTGAAGGGCTCGTCGAACTCCCAGCCGAGGGCGCGCTTGGTCGCCCGGGCCTCCTCAGGCCCCAGGGGGGCGCCGTGGGCCAGGGGCGAGTCCTGCTTGTTGGGGGAGCCGAAGCCAATGTGGGTACGGACGCGAACCAGGGTCGGCCGGTCCTCGTCGGCCGCCACGTCGTGGAGCGTCCTGGCGATGGCTTCGAGGTCTTCGCCGTCCTCGACCGCCTCCACCCGCCAGCCGAGGGCACGGAAACGGCCCGGCACATCCTCGGACCAGGCGATGGTGGTCGGACCGTCGATGGTGATGCGGTTGTCGTCCCACAGCACCACCAACCGGCCCAGGCGGAGGTGGCCGGCGAGGGCAGCGGCCTCGTAGGAGATCCCCTCCATGAGGTCGCCGTCGCTCGCCAGCACCCAGGTGCGGTGGTTGACAACCGGCAGCCCCTCGCGATTGAAACGTGCGGCCAGGTGCCGCTCGGCGATGGCCATGCCGACGGCTGCCGCGAACCCCTGGCCGAGGGGCCCGGTGGTGATCTCGACACCGTCGGTTACCCCTCGTTCGGGGTGACCCGGGGTCCGGGAGGAGAGCTGGCGGAAGCGCCGCAACTCGTCGAGGGGGAGGGGGTAGCCAAAGAGGTGGAGCAGGGCGTAGAGAAGTGCCGAGCCGTGACCGGCCGAGAGGACGAAACGGTCCCGGTCGGGCCAGTGGGGCCGGCCAGGATCGTGGCGCAAGAATCGGCTCCACAGCACGTAGGCCATGGGGGCGCATCCCAGGGGCATGCCTGGATGGCCCGATCGCGCCTGTTCCACTTGATCGATGGCGAGGGCGCGGACCGCCACCACCGCCTGGCGATCCATGGTGTCGAAGGGCTTCATGCAGCCTCCTCAAAGGGCGCCATTGTCGCCCAGGCAGCGCCAGGGACACAAGAGCGGCTCATTCCCGTCGCAGTGCTACAATGCAACGCCCCGCGTGCTTTGGGGATGCGGAAGGAGTCGACGATGAAGGCAATCATGACGTTGTGTGCAATGTTGGCCGCGACGGTGCTCGTGGCCCAGCAGTCGCCGAGCCTGACGGTGGCGGTCATCGATGTGCAGCAGATCGTGCAGGAATCGGCTGCCGGCAAGGAGGCCATGGCACGCCTCAAGAAGCTGAGCGACGAGAAGATGGCGGAAGGGCGCAAGCTCGCCGAGACGTTCCAGGCCCTTGAGAAGCAGCTCGCCACCCAGGGGCCGACGCTGTCCGATGAGAAGCGCTCGGAGCTCGCCAAGCAGCTCGAGGACAAGCAAGTGGAGTTGCGCCGCTTCGACGAAGATGCCCGGGCAGTTCTGGAAGAGGCGCGCCGCAAGGAGCTCGACGCCCTCGAGCGGCAGATCATGCCCATCATCAACGAGTTGGGTCGCGAGCTGAAGCTCCAGCTCATCTTCAACAAGTACCAGTCGGGACTGGTCTTTGCCGACGACGCGGTGGACATTACCGATCAGGTGCTGCGGCGCTTCAACACCCGGGTCACCAAGTGACCACCTATCTGCTGGCCGACCTGGCGGCACGCGTGGGTGGCCGCGTGGTCGGGGATGGAGCGCGCCGCATTGCGGGCATTCGTTCCCTCGCCGAGGCAGCGGAGGAACACCTTTCCTTCTACCACAACCGCCGCTATCTGGCAGCCGCGCAAGGGTCCCGGGCGGGGGCGCTGCTGGTGGCGGACCCCTCCCCCTTCGTCGGCCGGGACCTGCTGGTGTGTGCCAACCCGTACGCGGCCCTCGCCGACCTCCTCGAGCTGTTCCACCCGGTCGAACGACCGCCGGCCGGAGTGCATCCGACAGCCGTCGTGGCAGCGTCGGCCCGGCTCGGGGAGGGCGTGGCGGTGGGACCCCTTGCCGTGATCGGCGAGGAAGCCGCTGTCGGCGACCGCTCGGTCATCGGGGCGGGGTGCTTCCTGGGCAGCCGGGTCGAGGTGGGGCCCGACACGACCCTCCACCCCCACGTGGTGATCCTCGATGGGTGTCGAGTCGGGGCCCGCTCCATCCTCCACGCCGGCGCAGTGGTGGGCGCGGACGGCTTCGGTTTCGCGCCGACCGAGAGCGGCTACCGCAAGGTGCCGCAGGTGGGGATCGTGGTCATCGAGGACGACGTCGAGATCGGCGCCAACGTCTGCATCGATCGGGCAACCCTGGGCGAGACGAGGGTGGGTCGGGGGACCAAGATCGACAACCTGGTGCAGGTGGCCCACAACGTCCGCATCGGCGAACACTCCATCCTCGTCTCCCAGGTGGGCATTTCCGGCTCCACGGAACTGGGCCGCCGGGTCACCATGGCGGGCAAGGCGGGGGCGGTCGGGCACCTGCGCATTGGCGACGGGGCCACGGTCACGGCAATGACGGGGGTCACCGAGGACGTGCCGCCCGGCGCCACAGTGTCCGGTTTCCCGTCGCGGCCGCACCGCGACTGGCTGCGGGCAATGGCGAACCTCTACCAGCTCGAGGCGCTGCGCCGACGCGTCAAGGAGCTGGAGTCGGCTCTGGAGGAGTTGCGTCATGACCATCGACATTCAGGGGATACTTGAGCTGCTGCCGCATCGCTACCCCATGCTCCTCGTCGATCGGGCGCTCGAGGTGGGCGACGATCGCATCGTCGCGCTCAAGAACGTCACCTTCAACGAGGCGTTCTTCCAGGGGCATTTTCCGGGCTACCCGGTGATGCCCGGCGTGCTCATCGTCGAGGCCATGGCCCAGGCGGCGGCAGTGATGATGCTGCGGCAGATCGAGGATCGACAGGGCAAGCTGATGCTCTTTACCGGCATCGACAACTGCCGGTTCCGCCGACCGGTGGTGCCGGGGGATCAGTTGCTCCTCGAAGTGGAGGTCCGCAAGCGGCGGCCGCGGTTTGCCGTGCTGCACGGCGTGGCCAAGGTCGAGGGGGAGCTGGCCGCCGAGGCGGACCTCTCGTCGGCCATGGTGGACCGGGACGGGAGAGCCTAGCCATGGCCACGATCCACCCCACGGCGGTCATCGACCCTCGCGCCCGTCTCGGCGAGGACGTGGAGATCGGGGCGTATGTCGTCATCGAGGGGGAGGTGGAGCTCGGGCCCCGCTGCGTGGTCGGTCCCCACACCCGCATCGAGGGTCCCACCACCGTCGGGGCCGAGACGATCTTCGTCTCCCACGGTTCGATCGGTGCTCCCCCCCAGGACTGGTCGTACCGGGGCGACCCCACCCGGCTCGAGATCGGCGCCCGGAACGTATTTCGCGAGTTCGTCACCCTCCACCGGGGGACGGTCAAGGGCGGCGGCGTGACGCGCATCGGCAGCGACGGACTGTTCATGGCTTACAGCCACATCGCCCACGACTGCCAGGTGGGGGACCACGTCCTTTTCGCCAACAACGGCACCCTGGCCGGGCACGTGGTCGTCGGCGACTGGGCGGCGGTGGGCGCCCTCTCGGCCGTGCACCAGTTCTGTCGGGTCGGGGAGTACGCCTACATTGGCGGTGGGACCATCGCCACCAAGGATTGCCTGCCGTTCATGCGGACGGTGGGTAGCCGGCCGGCGCGCTGCTTCGGTCCCAACACCGTCGGCCTCGAGCGTCGGGGGTTTTCCGAGGAGCGCCGACGCACCATCAAGTCGGCGTGGCGGTTCCTCCACCGGGGGGATCTCACCACCTCCGAGGCGGTGGCGGCCATCGAGGCGCAGCTCTCGCACTGTCAGGATGCCGTACGACTCGTCGAGTTCATCCGCTCCTCGAGCCGCGGGGTGATCCTGGCCAGGGGGTAGGCGGGCGTCTCGAGGTCGCAGAACGCGGGTACAATACGGGCGTGAAGATCAGCGGGCCAGCGTGGCGGGGATGGGTGGGGACCGGCGTGGCGGTACTGCTGGTCGCGTTCTTCTGGGCGGTCCTGAACCGCCTGGCGGCGTGGTTTGAAGTCCAGCCGGGCCTGGCCTACTTCTACCCGGCGGCGGCGCTGACGGTTCTGGCTGGTGCCTGGCTCCGCCAGTGGGGGGTGGCCGCCATGCTGCTCGGCAACCTCTTCTTCCCCTGGGGGGAGGCGGCCGACGGGTGGTGGCGTGCCCTCCTTTTTTCGCTGCCCGCTGCCGTGTGGGCCGGCACCGTGGCGTTGCTGCCGCGCCTCGGCAGCA
>FWWM01017288.1_pt1 | contig 10521 bp, 9 predicted proteins | sample 2228351 | NCBI WGS metagenome assembly FWWM01 (sample SAMEA103939774, study PRJEB20133) | metagenome
AGAAGACGAACAATCGCACAACCCATGTGTCGACTTTCTTCACTCCAAGGCCTGCTGTCAAGGGGCTTGGCAAATCGAAGGAGACATTTTGCGGCCAGCGGAGGGAAGGCGATCGGCCGGTTCAAACCCCAGAAGCGTTTCGGTGAAGCGCTGGTGGTCAGACGGGGTCAAAAGGGAGCCGCGCACGCATGCGAGGGCTCGCCTGCAAAGCCGACCAATCGCTTACAGAAAGCTTACCCCGCCCGGCAAAGCCGCCGAACCTAAGGCGGCAAACCCAAACCCCGCATCGTGCCACGCGCCGAGCTCAGTGTCGGAAATGACCATACACAGAGTGCATTTGGCCCCTGACGCATCGCGCCGACACGTGGACGTCTTCGGAGGCCTTCGCAAAAAGCCCAAGCCAGAGGCGGTGATAGGGGCAAAGCAAGCGATACACCCCAAAGCAAGGGCCTCTGAAGAAATTTTGCGCCGAACGGCGTGCACGGGCGCGCCTGCCGCACGGTCAAAGCCCTGAAGACAAACGCAATCGTCGTGCATGCGTGAGGCGGCTGGTCGCCCGAGCTCTGAAGCTGATCTTGAATTTTGACCGCAAGCCAGATCTTGTGAAACCGTAACCCACCGCTTTCAACCGACCGAACGCGTGCACCCCTAGACCTAAAGCAGAACCGCCGCGAGAGGTGATGATGACAGGCGAGGCACGTTTGACCGTCGATGGGCCGCTGGCCCGAATCGGGTTTCTCAACCCGAACCAGGGCGTGATGGATCGCGCGATGGAGATGCAGCTCCTTGCGGCTGTCGAGAAGATCGAGGCCGATCCCAAAATCCGCGTTGCGATCTTGGTGGGGGAAGGGCCCGGGGTGTTCATCCGGCACTATGACCTTGCCCCTCTTGCTGAGCAATCGGCTGAGCTCATCGCGCGGGGGCTTAGCTTTTCCGAAGATCGGCCGGTGCGGGAGGCGCCGATCCATGTCGCGCTGCGGCGCATCGCCGAGGGGCGGGTGATCTATGTCGCTGCGCTGAACGGCACGGCAATGGGCGGGGGGTTCGAACTGGCGCTCGCCTGTGACGTGCGCCTTGTGCAGGCAGGGCCGTGGCGGTTTGGCTTGCCGGAGGTGAACCTGGGCATCTTGCCGGGTGCGGGGGGCACGCAGCGGTTGCAGCGCCTGATCGGGCCTGCACGGGCGCTCGCGCTGCTGCTTTTGGGCGATACGATCGGGCCTGAAGAGATGGTTGCCTTAGGCCTTGCCCTTGAGATTGCTGACGATGTGGAGGCGCGAGCGCGTGCCTTGGCCGAGCGTCTTTTGCGCAAGCCGCCACGGGCGCTTGCCCATATCAAAGCGCTGGTGCAGCGGGCAGCGGCGGTTGACCCTGCGCTTCTTGCCGCGGAACGGACGCTCTTTTGCGATCTTCTGGTCACGCCGGAGGCCGCGCAGCTTCTGGCCGAGGGTGCCCGCGGCCTGCGCAGGATCACCGACGAACTCTAATGCCCGCGGCCCGCCCGGCCTCGTGCCCGCGGCGGGTCTCGCCGCGCCTCAGCCCCCTGGCCCCTCGAGCAAGATCACCGAACAGACCGCCTCGTCAAAGCCGATCACACCGCCGCCGTTCTCGGCGAGCGCAATATGCGCCCGCCCCGCCTGGCGTGGCCCGGCCTCGCCGCGCAGCTGCAGGACAAGCTCGTCGATCATCGACAGGCCCGTGGCCCCCACGGGATGACCTTTCGACACAAGCCCGCCCGAGAGGTTCACGGGCAGCCGCCCGCCAAGCTGGGTTGCCCCGGATTCGACCATGAGCCCGCCTTGGCCGCGCTCGGCAAAGCCCAGCATCTCGAGCTGGTAGATCTCGCAGAACGAGGTCGCATCGTGAAGCTCAATCAAATCGACATCGGCGGGCGACAGCCCCGCCTTGGCATAGGCGCGCCGGGCCGCAACGTGGCTCAGCCCCGGCTCGTCGGGCGCGCGATATGTTCCCCCGCTTAGCACCGAGGCGCGCACCTTGACCGCGCGGGCGCGCACTTCGGGCGGCTGGCGAGCCAGGAGATCGCCCGAGACCAGGATCGCTGCCGCCGCGCCATCGCCAATTGGTGCGCACATCGCGCGCGTCAGCGGCCAGGAAATCATCCGGTCGTTGAGCGCCGCCTCGACGCTGACCTCGAAGCGATATTGCGCCTTAGGGTTCATCGACCCGTGCCAGTGGTTCTTGGAGCAGGCGATGGCAATCTGCTCGCGCGTTGTGCCGTAGCGCTTCATATGCCAGGCGGCCTGCATGGCATAGGTGTCCATAAAGAGCGTGCCGCCTCCCTCGCCGGGCGCGAAGGGCTTGCCGGTTTCCTCGGCCCGGACACGGTAATAGGCCTGCCATTCCTCAGGGTTCAGCTGGTCGATCCCGCCCTCGAAGATCTCCATCGTGCGCGCTGGGTCGTTCGGAACGAAGGTCTTTTCAACCCCGATGGCGAGGCTTGCCTCGACATCGCCCGAAGCAACGTCTTTCCACGCGCCGTGAAAAGCCATCGAGGCCGTGGCACAGCCGCCCTCGACATTGATAATCGGCACCCGTTCCGGGAACAGCCCGGCCCGGACCAGCGGAATGAAACACACCTGCCCGCGGATGTTGCGCTGTCCGAAACTCCCCATCCCGCAGTTGCCAAACCAGGCCTGTTCGATGAGAGCGCCATTTTCCCAGCCGGCATCGGCCAGAACCGCGCGATAAACCTCTGCCGTCAGCTCCTTGAACCCGATATCGGGCTTTTTGCCAAAGGTGGTCGAGCCCGTGGCCAGAATGTAGACCTCGCGCATCGGGTCACTCCGCTGTGAGAAGAATCTTCCCCGCGCGGCCGCCGCGCGCGGCATGGGCCAAGGCCTCGCGGATCTGGGCAAGCGGATAGCGCGCCGCGACGGGCTGGAAAGTCTCACCGCGCAACAGCCGCTCGGCAAGCCGCGCGTTGAGCGCCCGGATCGCCTCAGCATCGGCCTCGGTATACCAGGCGGCAAGCCAAAAGCCGCGGACGCGGATGTCTCGAAAAACAAGATCGCGCGCCTCGATCTCGGGCGGCTCCCCTGACAAAAGCCCATAGACCACGAGCGTGCCCTTGGGCGCAAGCGCGGCCGCAAGCGCTGCACTCGCGCGCCCGCCCACGGCATCGAAGGCAAGTCGTGGCCGTTCACCTCCCGTTGCGGCGAGGATCGCTTGAGTGGCCCCATCGCCCTCAGCCACCACCACGGCATCCGCACCCTCGGCCCTGAGGTCGGCCTCAAGCCCCGTCCGGCGAACCACATTCACCGTCCGCCAGCCCTTTTCGCGGGCATAGCGGATGACAAGGCGCCCGACGGCGGAATTGGCCGCGTTCTGCGCGATCCAGCATCCGGGCGGGGGTGCGGCGATTGTGGTCAGCATGAGCTCGGCCGTGGCCGGGTTGGCGCGCATGAGCGCCGCCTGTTCGGGATCGGCGCCGCGAGGCGCGCGGGGGGCAAGCCGTTCGGGCACAACCACCGCCTCGCGCCAAAGCCCGCGGGCAATCGGCAAGACCGGATCGCCGGGCTTGAGCCGCTCCACCCCGGGCCCCACAGCATCGATCAGTCCATAAGCGCCGCTGCCCGGCGTGGCCGGCAGCGCCACCGGCTCGGTCCCGTAACGGCCTTCAATCAACAGAAGATCAGCGGGGTTGATTGTCATCACTTTGAGCCGCACTCGCACCTCGCCCGGGCCCGGCTCCGGATCGGGTTCTTCGATGAGCTCGATCACCTCGGTCGGAATGCCATGCTGCCGAAAGATTGCCCGTTTCATGCCCCTGTCAGACCCCGGTCTCGCGCTTCTTGAACGGTCTCAAGTCAATTGCCCCCGGCGCCTGCCGCGGATCGGCAAGGCCTGGGAAAATCAACCCCTTGCGCACCTTTTGGGTGCCGGTGCGGGGCAGGTCATCGACAAAGACGATCCAGCCCGGCAGTTTGTAATAGGCAAGCTGGGAACGTGCAAAGTCAAGGATGGCGCGGGCCGTTGCTGCATCGCGGGGCGTGCCGGCAACCGGCAGGATGCAGGCCATAACCTCTTCGTCGCGCAGTTCGTCGGGCACGCCGATCACCGCCACCGCGGCCACTGACGGATGCCCGACGAGCGCATTTTCCACCTCGGCGGCCGAAATGTTTTCGCCCGATCGCCGGATGATGTTCTTTCGCCGTTCGACGAAATAAAGCATGCCGTCGGCATCCTGCACCACCACATCGCCAGTGTGAAACCACCCCGTCCGCCAGGCCTCTTCGGTTGCCTTAGGGTCTTTGAGATAGCCGCGGAAGAAGCCGTGCCGCGGATCGGGCCCCCGCGCGCGCACCACCAGCTCGCCCGGCGTTCCGGGCGGAACGGGCTTGCCCGCGTCGTCAACAACCCGGGCATCAAGATCTTCGGAGGGTTTCCCAAAGGCGCGCGTGTCGATCCGGCGTGGCTCGTGCGCATCGGCAAGAAAGCGCCCGGTCTCGGTCATCCCCCAGACCTCCACCATCGGGATGCCGAACCGTTCTTCAAAGGCGCGGTGGATCTGCGGGTCAAGCCCCGCCCCGAGGCCAAAGCGCAAGCGATGCGCGCGCTCTTCCGGAGTGGGCGGGCGTTTGAGCAAAAGCGGCGGGATGATGCCCAAGTAATGCACTGCGGTTGCACCCGTGGCCACGACATCGTGCCAGAAACTGTCGGGATGAAAACGGTCGGGCAGAATGAGGGCATTGCCGGTGAGGATGACAGCGCTCAGCGTATTGATGCCGGCGTTGACGTGAAAGACGGGCAGGGGCACGAACAGCCGGTCGCCGCCCGCCTTGAGCGCAAGCCGTCCGCCCACGCGCGCATAAGCGCGCCCAACGGCGAAGTGATACTCTTGATCGATCTGGCAGCCCTTGGGGCGGCCGGTTGTGCCCGAGGTGTAGATGACAGCCGCCTCCGCATGCCGACCGGTTTCGCCCGTGCGGCGCGCTGGCGGAGCAGGCGGAACCGCCCCACCCGCCTCGGCCAGGCGCACGCCCAGCGGGCCGGCGACACGGGCCAGTTGCGGCATCGCGCGCGGCAGCGCGATGGCGAGATCAGCTTCGGAATGCTCGAGCAGAAAGGCCAGTTCGTGGTCGAGATAATCGGGATTGACGGGCACCTGGCTTGCACCCAGGGCATAGAGCGCAAGCTGGGTGAACACATGCTCGGGCGTGTTCTCGAGCAGAAGCGCCACGCGATGCCCTGGGCCATAGCCCGCCCGCGCTAGGGTGGCCCGCCGCGCCTCGACCTCGGCCAGCGCCGCGGCATAGGTATACTGCGCGCCCTCTGGCAGATAAGGGCGGCCAGGCCGGGCCGGAACGATCAGGAAGGGGGCCTCGGGCGCGGCGCTCGCGGCCTCCACAAAAGCGTCCCAAAGTGTGGCGGCACGGCTTGCCCGGGCTTCGGCCAAGGCGCGCGCGGCACTGCCGTCGATCATCTCGGGAAGGTCCGGCATGGCTCAGACCCGTTCGATGAGCATCGCCATCCCCTGCCCTGCGCCCAGGCACATGGACAGAACCGCATAGCGCCCACCTGTGTTATGAAGATGCGCGATTGCGGTCATCGCCATGCGCAGACCCGTCACGGCCGGCGGATGGCCTAGGGAAATCCCTCCACCATAAAGATTGTGCCGGTCGCGCGGGATGCCAAGCGCGCGCTCGGCATGCAGGTTGACCACCGCAAAGGCCTCGTTGATCTCGAAATAATCGATATCGGCGATTGACAGGCCGTTGCGGTCTAAAAGCCCGCGGATGGCCGGTACGGGCCCGATGCCCATGATCCGCGGCGGCACCCCCACCACGTGCCAATCGACAAGCCGCGCCTCGGGGACGCCGCCTGCGGCTTCAAGCGCGCCCCGCTCGGCCACAACCACAAAGGCCGCCCCGTCGGTCACACCGCTTGCGTTGCCCGCCGTTACCCTGCCCCCCGCGCGAAAGGCGGGTTTGAGACGTGCAAGCGTCTCGGGTGTCGCATCGGCGCGCGGCGATTCATCCACCGCAAAGAGGCGCTTGCTGCGCCCGTCGGGGACCTCGATCGGGACGATCTGGCGCGCAAGAAAGCCCGACTCGATGGCGGCAAGCGCGCGGGCCTGACTCATTGCGCCCCAGTCGTCCATGGCGGCGCGGTCATAACCGAACTCGTCGGCGAGGTTTTCCGCCGTCTCGCCCATAGATTCCAGGCTGAACGGGCAGCGATAGGCCCAATCGAGCATATCCTGAAGCGGCGCGGGGCCCCGGCCGAGCCCCCAGCGCGCCCCGGCCAGCACATGCGGGACGCGGGAATAGGACTCAGCCCCGCCGGCAAGGGCGATCCGTGAATGGCCCGAGGTAATTTGCTGCGCGGCGGAGAGGATTGCCTGCAACCCCGAGGCGCAGGCCCGCACCACGCCCAATGCCGGCACCTCTTCGGGCAAGCCGGCCTTGACCCCCACCACCCGTGGCGCGAACAGCGTGTCGCGATCGCTCGGCACGGTGGTGCTGAAGACCAGGTGATCGATCTGCTCAAGCCTGAGCCCCGCGCGGGCGACACAGGCGCGGGCCGTGTGCGCGGCCATGTCAGTGAGGGGCACTTCGCGCAGTGAGCCGCCGTAATTCCCAAGCGGCGTGCGGGTGCCGGCGGTAAAGACGATGTCGGGCGCGTTCATGAGGCCCCCCAGAGGATCACTGGCAGCCGGCGGGTGCCGCGCATCACCATTGCATCAATCCATTCGATCGGCTCGGCCGAGGGATCAAGCGTAAGATCGGGGAAGCGTTCGAACAGCTTCAGAATGGCGATCTGACCTTCCGCACGCGCGAGTCTGGCACCAAGGCAGATGTGGATGCCCAGACCAAAGGTCAGGTGCCGGTTTGGCGAACGGGTGACGTCGAACCGGTCAGGGTCGGCGAAAGCGCGCGGATCGCGGTTTGCAGAGGCAACCGCCAGAAACACCCGCTCCCCCGCCTTCAGCGTTTTCCCATGGAGGTCAATGTCGCGCGCCACCACGCGCACAAGCGTGTTGGTGGGCCCATCAAACCGCAGGACCTCCTCGATTGCGCTTTCGATCAGCTCCGGGTTGGCCTTGAGGCGTGCGCGCTCCGCAGGATGGCGCAGGAGAAGAAGCGTTGCATTTCCGATCAGATTCGTGGTTGTTTCGTGGCCGGCAAACAGCATGAGAATAGCGCTTGCGATCAGCTCATCCTCAGAGAGCTGATCGCCCTCGTCACGGGCCTCGATGAGGTCGGTCAAAAGATCGCGCCGCGGGTTGCGCCGCCGCTCGGCGATGAGCTCGCGGAAATATCCCGCCATCAGCCGGCAGCCGCGTTCGGCGCGGATGTATTTGTCGCCCACATTCCGCGCCCCGCCGATGAACACCTGCATGTCGTCGGACCAGGACTTGATCGCCTCGAGCATTTCGCGCGGGATGCCGAGCATACCCATGATGACATAGGCCGGCAGCCGCAGGGCAAATTCGCGGATCAAGTCGACGCGCGGCTCACCCTGGGCTTCGAGGCGATCGAAGAGAGTATCGGTGATTTCGGCGATCCTGGGCCGCATCGCGTCGATTGCGGCCGGCGTGAAGGCGTGGCGCAAGATGCGCCTGAGCCGCGTGTGGTCGGGCGGGTCGAGAAAGGCCAGCCACAAGCTCAGATAATGGACGATCTCGCGCAACAACGCCGCTTCCTCGGCCGGAAGCGAGCGGTAAAAGGGGCTCAGGCGATCAATTGAAAGCGCATCTGAGAGCAACAGATCCCGGACATCCTCATAACGGGTGATCACCCAGGATTTCAGCACCGGGCTCCAATGCACTGGGTCCTCGTCGCGCAGGCGTGCATAGATCGGGTAAGGATTGGCCATGACCTCGGGATCGGACGGATCAAACACGAGTGACGGCGCTTTCGTCACAGGATCAACAGATGGCATCTTGGGCTCCTCGAGGTGGCGACGGGCCTCTTCGCCAAACAGATGTTTGTTTATATCGTCGCTGCAGGAGGGTCAAGCGAAAGCTCGGCTTGGGCCGTTGTCCAAGCTTGGATCTCCGCGCGACAAAAGATTACGGAGCGTTAATGACTTCCCTGCGCCTGATAAGCGAGCTTGCGAGGATTTCAGACACGCTAACTTTGCGGACCGTCGGTGACACCGGTCGCCGCCGCGCAATGGAGAGAGCCAAAAATTTGGCGATCGGAACGGCGTCGTCTACGCCAGTATGCTCTTGACGGGCCATCCTTTCGCCTCCGCCTGCCGAAAACCCTTGCGACGGCGCCAACATCGTCTACGCCAGCATCCTCTTGAGGTGCCATCCGTGGCGAAACATCATTGTCACAATAAAGCTCAGCGCAGCGTCAGCGTGCAAAGGCCTCAGGGTTGGTCTTTCGACGAGCGCGAAGAATAATAAGACATTTCGCAAGGCGCGGCGATCAAAAGCTTCCTTGCGCGCGTCTCGGCGTGCTGCGGGCCCACTCCGCTTGCCAAGTCGAAGCTCTAAAAAGGCGCCTAGTCCATCTCCGCGCGCGTGTTGTTGCTTGCGTTCAAAAGGATTTGGCGGCGTCTTCGCACAGGTGCCGGCTGAGCAACCTTGCAAAGAAGGCTGCACTGTGCCCGTGCGCGTGGAACTTTCGGTTGATTATGTCCGCAACCGCACGCCACTGCCCTTGGTTTGAGCCGACCGACCCTCTTTGCAAAAGTTCATCGGGCGACTAAAACAGCTGTTTGTTTGGCCCTCTTGCATGGGCTGAACGGGAGCATCTCTTTGCGCTGCGAGACGGGCTCATGCCGCGCCCGACCGCGCAGCAGTCCAAACCGAGGGAGGAACCAATGACACTGAACCGCCGTTCGTTTTTCAAAACCACCGCCGCAATGGGTGCGGGTGCTTTGGCCGCCAACCTTTCTGCCCCGGCGATCGCGCAGGGCCGGCGCGAGCTCACAATGGTGATGGCCTGGCCGCACAATTATCCGGGTCTGGCCTCGATCGCCTACAACTTCGCGCGCTTTGTCGAGGAACTGTCAGACGGGCTGATGACGGTGCGGGTCCATGCTGCAGGCGAGCTTGTTGCCGCCTTCGAGGTGTTCGACGCGGTGGGCCAAGGCAATGCCGATTGCTACCATGCGACACCCATCTTCATGGCCTCCAAGTGGCAGCCGGTGACCTTTTTTGGGCTTGTTCCCTTTGGCCTCAACGCGATGGAGCATTGCGGCTGGATGTATCACGGCGGCGGGCAGGAGCTGCAGCATGAGGTCTATCGCGAGAAATTCGGGCTCGTTGCCTTCACGTGCGGGCAAACAGGCACCCAGATGGCTGGCTGGTTCAACCGCGAGATCAATTCGCTTGCCGATTTTCAGGGGGTCAAAATGCGTGCCTCGGGAATCGCGGGCGAGGTGATGCGCCGGGTGGGGGCAAGCGCGGTGATGATCCCGCCGCAGGAAATCTTTCCCGCCCTGCAGTCAGGCGCGATCGACGCGGTGGAATTGTGCTGCGCCTGGCTCGACATGGCAAATGGCTTTCACCAACACACACGCTATTATTACACCCCGGGCTGGCAGGAGGTAAACAGCGCCGGCGAGATCGGAATCAACGCCGAGCTCTACGATTCTTTAACGCCGCATCAGCAAAAAATCCTTCAGCACGCTGCACAATCGGCAAACGCGATCAACATGGGCGAATGGCCCTATTATAACGCGCAGGCGATGGACGTGCTGAGGCGCGAACACAAGGTCGAGGTCCGCAGCTATCCCGAAGATGTGCTGCTTGCGCTGGCCCGCACCTCGGCCGAGGTGGTTGCCGAACTCCGGGAGATCGACGAGCACGCGCGGCGGATTTACGACAGTTGGAAAGCCTACCGCGACGCGGCAGTTCAGTATTCGGCGCTGGTCGACTATCCATTATACCGTGCGCGGCGCCTTGCCTATGAGGCCGGTCTCTGAGGCGTCGCTAAGCTTCGCTGCTCGGATGCCATGCGGGCTCTGCTCTGGAAAGCAGGGCGGGAGGGATATTGCATGCGCTTTCTAAATCTCGCCATCGCTGCCATCGACGCCGTGACCGAGGCGATGGGGCGGCTTGTCTCCTGGCTTGTGCTCTACATGGTGCTGATGACGGTCGTGAACGTCGTCCTGCGCTATATGTATGGGCTGTCGCTGATCCCGCTGCTCGAATCAGTTGTCTATGCCTTTGCAATCGTCATGGCCGTCACCGTCGGCTGGACGCTCAAGCACAACGAACATGTTCGCATCGACATCATCTACGGCCGAAGGTCGCCGCGCTGGCGGGCAGTGGTGGATCTTTTGGGCACCGCCCTGTTCCTTGCCCCGGTGATCTGGACGCTGTGGTTTTCCGCCCTGCCCTATGTGCAGCGCTCGTGGGGGCTGCGCGAGGGCTCGCCTGATGTCTCTGGTCTGCCCTTTGTCTATCTCTTGAAATCGGTGATCCTCGTCTTTCTCGCGGGTCTTGCATTGCAGGCGGTGGCCTTTGCGCTCAGCGCGCTCAGGGTTCTGATCACCGGGCGGGAGGAGATCCCGGGTTTCGCTGCCGGAGGGGTCAGGTGATCA